>CEVL01014956.1_pt1 | contig 34550 bp, 34 predicted proteins | sample 427051 | NCBI WGS metagenome assembly CEVL01 (sample SAMEA2623673, study PRJEB7988) | marine metagenome | biome: marine biome (ENVO:00000447); feature: surface water layer (ENVO:00002042); material: "saline water (ENVO:00002010), including plankton (ENVO:xxxxxxxx)" | depth 5 m
AATACTCGACACCCTGAACTACTACGAAAGCATAGCCAAGGATTAAAGTTATGCCCAGCCAAAGATTGAATTGCTGCCTGTTCCCATTTTTGAGTCCTAAATGGGCTATATGAACTGTTAAACTAGAAGTTAATAGAAGAACTGTATTCCATAAAGGTAACCAGCCCAAAACTCCGCCTAAACCTCCAGCTGCGTATGCGGTGGCAAAAGACATATCTTTCTCAGGGCCAGCAAATACTGCCTCATCAGGAGTAACCATTAACGGCCAAGTGGCTTCGAATCCTGGCCACAATATATTAGATATAGCTTTTTCTCCTTCACCTCCAAGCCAAGGAACTGCAAAATTTCTTATGTAAGCTAAAGCAAAGAAAAAAGCAAAGAAAAACATAACCTCTGAAAATATGAACCATGCCATGCCGTAGACGTAAGAATCTTTTAACATGGGGTTATTTAATCCAGCATGATTTTCTTGGATAACTTGTTTAAACCAAAAATACATGGTGGTCCACATCATTGCAAAAGAAAGGACAAGTATTAAATACGAATTTGAGTCAGTGCCTAAATCTATAACTGTATTAGCAGCTCCAACAATAAAGACCAGCATTGTGATAGCCATTGCAAAGGGCAATTTACTGGATTCTGGTACGTAATAAGGTTGGTCTGACATAATGCTACCTTTCTATAATTTAGCCAATTCTTTAGTGGGCTCTACTTTATCTGTTATATCAAAAAGAGTATATCCCAAGCTCAAAGATCCAATTTCCTGAGGAAGTGCCGGATCTACAATAAATCTTACAGGTAATTCAATTTTCTCACCCGCTGCTAATTCTTGCCTTTCAAAACAAAAGCATTCTGTTTTGTGAAAATATTCAGCTCCTCTCCCAGGGGAAACACTCGGTATAACTTGTCCGATCATTGTCTTGTTGGTTGTGTTATGAAATACGAACATAGCCTCATACTGACTACCAGTTACTACCCTCATTTGAGATAATTCAGAATCAAATTCCCAAGGCATAGACTCATTATTATGAGTCATAAACTGAACTAAGAGTTCTCTTTGTTCTGTAATGGCTTGAGATTCTTCACTTAGAAAACTTGGCCCTGTAACTTTCCCGTTTAGTCCAGTTATTTCACAAAATACGTCATAAATGGGTACCAACAAAAAACCAAAAGCAAACATGCCTACAACGATGCCAAATAAGTTCCTGATTGTTCTCTTAGTTTCCAACTTCTACTTAACTTGTGGTTGAACAGTAAATGAGTGATATGGAGGCGGGGAACTTAAAGTCCACTCTAATCCAAGTTCTCCTGCACCTTCCCATACTTCCGGCTTAGCTTTCTTTCCAGTTCTTATAGATTTAATGACTATGAACAAGAAGAGAAGTTGAGTCAAACCGAACATAAACGCACCCACACTGATTAGAGCGTTAAAGTCTGCAAACTGCAGTGCATAATCAGGATATCTTCTTGGCATTCCCGCTAACCCTACAAAGTGCATCGGGAAAAAAGTAACATTTACAGATATAAAAGTGAGCCAGAAATGAAGCTTTCCTAAAAATTCATCGTACATGTAGCCTGTCCACTTTGGCAGCCAATAGTAGGCTCCAGCAATTATTCCAAACAGTGCTCCTGGAACAAGAACATAGTGAAAATGAGCTACTACAAAATAAGTATCATGGTATTGGAAATCAGCAGGCACTATAGCTAACATGAGGCCTGAAAAACCTCCTATTGTGAATAAAGCCACGAAAGCAATAGAAAACAGCATGGGAGTTTCAAAAGTTATCGAACCTTTGAACATAGTTGCAACCCAGTTAAAAACTTTTACTCCTGTTGGTATGGCTATCAACATAGTTGAATACATAAAGAAGAGCTCTCCCGCAAGAGGCATTCCAACCGTAAACATGTGGTGAGCCCAGACAACGAAAGACAATATGGCTATTGATGCCATTGCATAGACCATTGATGAATAGCCGAAAATTGGTTTTCTAGAGAACGTTTCAATTATATGGGAAACGATTCCAAATGCCGGAAGGATCATGATGTAAACTTCAGGGTGACCAAAAAACCAAAAGACGTGTTGAAATAAAACTGGATCTCCACCACCTGCAGCATTAAAGAAGCTAGTACCAAAGTTGATGTCCATTAACATCATTGTTACAACTCCTGCTAAAACAGGCATAACTGCTATTAGTAAATAGGCAGTAATTAACCAGCTCCATACAAATAAAGGCATTTTCATTAACGTCATACCGGGAGCTCTCATATTGAAGATAGTCGTAATTATGTTTATCGAACCGAGAATAGAAGAGACACCCATAATGTGAACAGAAAATATAAAAAAGTTCACTGTAGAAGGAGCATAAGTGGTTGATAGCGGAGCATAGAAAGTCCATCCAAAGTTAGGCCCGCCTTCAGGCATAAAAAGGGTGGATATTAAAATTCCAAATGCCATAGGTAAAAGCCAGAAACTAAGGTTATTTAATCTGGGCAGGGCCATATCTGGAGCTCCAATTTGCATAGGTAACATCCAGTTAGCGAGACCCACAAATGCGGGCATAATTACCCCAAAAACCATTATTAGACCATGGTTTGTTGTCATTTGATTAAAGAATTCAGGTTGAACTATTTGCAAGCCTGGCTGAAAAAGCTCCGCTCGAATAACCATAGCCATTCCGCCACCAATAAATAGCATAATAAAGCTAAACCATAAATACAGAGTTCCTATATCTTTGTGGTTGGTGGTAAAAAGCCAGCGAGATAATCCTTTCGCTGGTCCGTGATGTCCGTCGTGATCGTGTGTTTCTACTACTGTACTCATTTATCTTATCCGTTTTATAAATTAACTCTGTTTTTGTATTCAACAATGTCTTTAGGGGTAACAATTACTCCATCTCCATTTTCTCCATTAGACCAAGCTTGTCTTGTGTAAGTTATAACTGCAGCTATATCTACCTCGCTATACATATTTCCAAAAGCTGCCATGGCCGAACCTTGGACTCCTTCCATTAATATCTCTATGTGTTTGTCACTATCATTCAGGGCTATTTGACTGCCTTCTAAAGCAGGAAATACTGGAGGTATACCCTTTCCGTTAGCTTGGTGGCATGCAACACAATTTGTTACGTAAAAACTCTCTCCTCGTTCCATCAATTCATCTTTTGTCCATACCTTTGAAGTCAGCATCCTTTCAGCTTCTGCAAGGGCAACCTTTTCTGCTATAAAGGCATCAAATTCTTCTTGTTCAACTGCCCTTACCACTACCGGCATGAAAGCGTGCTTTATGCCACAAAGCTCAGTACAGGCTCCTCTAAAAATTCCTGGTTCAGGAACGTTAGTCCAAGCCGTGTTAATAAAGCCCGGAACTGCGTCCTGTTTAACAGCAAAATCTGGGACCCACCATGAATGTATTACATCATTACCAGTTATTAGGAACCTGATTCTTGTATTAACTGGAATTACTAACGGCTCATCAACTTCTCTTAAGTAAAACTCGCCTTTTGGCATTGCTCCATCTATTTGCTCTTGGCTTGTAGATAAATTACTGAAAAAACCTACGTCATCTTCTAAATATTGATAATGCCACTTCCATTGGTGGCCTGTAACCATAATATTGATTTCCCCCTCAGCGTCATCATAGGCTTCTACCATAACCTGTGTAGAAGGAACTGCCATCCAAACTAGGACTAAAGTTGCAGCCACTGTCCATCCAACTTCAAGCCAAAAATTATCGTCAAAATCTGCTGCTACTGCTCCTTTTGATTTTCTATATTTCCATAATGACCAGAACATTATAGAAAATACAATTACTCCTATAACTACGCATATCCAAAAGATAAGCATATGTAAGTCAAAGATGCTGGAGCTTACTTCAGTTGCTCCAACTGGCATGTTGTAATCAGACCGATCATTGGCGAGTAATAATGCAGGAGTCAAGAAAGAAAATATTAATGTAACTTTTTCTATAATTTTTTTTGCGTAAGTCATTAAACCTTATTTAATATTTTTGGGCGGGCACTGGAAAAGCGGCTGTATTTTAAACTATTCGATCTTGTCCGACAACAGAGTTTGACCGCTTATCTTATATACTATTTGGGGCTCATTTTGGTTTTATCAAGTCCTTATTTTTTGTTCAATGCCGTTTGTGCTGGGTTTGAACTCATTCCATATTTCAAAACTTAAGGCTGCTTGCTGAATTAACATCCCTAAACCGTCATATACTTCTTTTGAGCCGCCTTCTTTAGCCGCTCTATTAAAGGCGGTTTCGTCTTTAGAGTAACTTAAGTCATAAACTTTTGGTTTTGATCTAAAAAGGTCTTCGGGTAATACGATACTATCGTTTAGAGTCCCTACAGAAGTTGAATTTATAACAACATCTGGTTTGGTTGTGCTATATAAATCTTCATCTAATAAAGTTATCTGAGGATGACTTATTTTATATTTATCAACCAAAGACTCTGCCTTTTCAATAGTCCTATTTGCAATAAAAAGATGTTTGGGGTTTTTTGATAACAAACTAGGAACAATAGATCTTGCAGAGCCGCCTGCTCCTAGAAGCAACAAAGAAGAGGCTTCTAACCGAATACCCTTATCGGCTAGATCTACTAACAGGCCAGCTCCGTCTGTTGTTTCGCCATGTATAGATGAGTCAATGAAACTAAGTGTATTTACTGACTCACTTAAAGACGCCCTTTCAGATTTAACTCCTGCATAATTAAAAGCATCCTCTTTTAAGGGTAAAGTCACATTAAGACCCATAAACCCCTCATTAAAAAGGTCATCAACTTTTGTTTTAAAATTCTCTTTAGTAACTTCTATAGCCTCATAGCTGATATCAATACCTGCTTCTTCAGCAAACAGTGCATGTATCTGCGGAGACAATGAATGACTAATAGGGCTTCCAATAACGGCATATTTCTTCATTTATACAATTCTAACCTCTTATATATGCGCCTGTAATTAGATCTTGAATTTTAGAAGGCCTATTTAAACCACCTAACTCACCTTGAAGAATTACAACTTCTGGAAAGACTTTTCTAATTTCTTCTGAATTATCGAGGGTAGGTGAATTTTCTTTGTTAGCCGAAGAGGAAATAATGGCACTTTCAAACTTATCACATATATCTATAACTTCTTTATGGGAGCTGAGCCTAAGAGCTATCTTATCGCTATTTCCTGTGATCAATTTACTAATTTTATCTTTGGCAGGAACTAGCCATGTATGAGGCCCTGGCCACTTTGATAAAAGTTCATCCTTATATCTATCAATATCAACAAAATCAGAAAATTGATTTATATCTGATCCAATCAGAATTAAGCCTTTGTCTATAGAGCGGTTCTTAAGCGATATCAATTTTAAAACGGCTGCCTCATTTAATGGATCGCATCCTAACCCCCAAACTCCTTCGGTTGGATAAGCAATAACATTACCCTCCTTTAAAGCTTCTACTATTGAACCCAGAGAGCTCATTTTTACTGTCAGGAATTAGATAATTTCTTATTAGATTCTTTTATAGCTTCCACGCCGTCTTCTCTAACTTTAATTAGGCTATTCCTCACTTCATCTGATTCTACACCCAAAATCTGAGCTGCTAAGTAAGCAGCATTAGTTGCGCCAGCTGAGCCTATTGCAACTGTTGCTACGGGGATTCCCTTAGGCATCTGTACTGTAGACAACAGTGCATCCATACCGCTTAAGGGACCACCATCTCCTGGAACACCAATGACAGGTAAAACGGTCTTAGAAGCAACTGCACCTGCAAGATGAGCTGCCAACCCTGCCATTGCTACAAAAACTTTTGTTCCACCACTTTCACATTCCCTAACATGCGTCTCAAGAAGTCCAGGTGTTCTATGGGCGGATAGAACTTGTATTGAATTACTAATAGACAATGAGTCCAAGGTGTCTGCGCACTTGTTGGCTAAGTCTAAATCCGATTCCGATCCTATAACAATTGATACAGTTTTAGTCACAATTTTCTCCAAAAGCAAAATTGTATACTAATATAATGTAAATTAAATCATGGCCACTTTAAAAATTTTAATATTTCCTGACCCAAGGTTAAGAACTGTGGCTGAGCCTATTAGAGAGGTTGATAATTCGATAGCCAAACTTGTAGAAGATATGTTTGCAACGATGTATGAGGGTGAAGGCATTGGCTTGGCAGCAACTCAAGTTGATATTCATAAAAGAATTATTGTTATAGACATTAGCAATGAAAAGAATGATCCTTTAGTTCTAATCAATCCTACGATAAAAAGAATAATTAATAATGAAAAGAAGTCCTATTCCGAGGGTTGCCTTTCAGTGCCCGGTATTTATGAAGAGCTTGAAAGGCCGAGTGCTGTAGAAATTTGTGCACTTGGTTTAGATGGTAAAGAATTTACATTGGTTGCGGAAGATTTGCTCTCTGTTGTTATACAGCATGAAATGGATCACTTAGATGGAAAAATGATGGTTGATTTTCTTTCTAATTTAAAAAGAGAGATGATTAGAAAAAAAATGGCTAAGCTTGAGACTGCGCAATAAAATGAATATTGTTTTTGCTGGAACTCCAAAATTTGCTGCCGATCATTTGGAGATATTACTTAATAGCGAACATAAAGTTACTTGCATTTTAACGCAACCAGATAAAGCTTCAGGACGTGGAAAAAAGGTCAAATTTTCGCCGGTAAAAGAAATTGCCATAAGAGAAGGCATTGAAGTTTTGCAACCTAACTCTTTATCGGGTGAAAAAATACTAAAAGCTTTGGAAAATACAAAAATAGACCTTATGCTTGTTGTAGCTTACGGGCTTTTGATTCCTAAAAAAGTCTTAGAGGTTCCAAAAAAGGGTTCTGTCAATATACACGCGTCTATTCTTCCGAATTGGAGAGGAGCAGCTCCTATAGAATATTCTATATGCTCAGGGGACAAAGAAACCGGTATAAGTTACATGCGAATGACAGAGGGGTTAGATGAAGGGCCTATTCTAGAGGTCCACAAGTGCAAAATAGAAGAAAAAGATAACCTGGGGACATTAGAAAATAAATTTATAGACTTAAGTAAAAAAAAATTATTACCTTTTCTTAAAAAATTTGCGAGAGGAGAGATAAAGGAGGTTCAACAAGAAAACTCTAAAGCTACATTCGCTCCTAAAATAAATACTTCATATCAACAAATAGACTGGAGCTGTAATTCTAATGAGATAGATAGAAGAATAAGGTCAATGAATCCAAAATATGGTGCCTTCTCCTTTCTTGGAAGTAAGAGAATAAAGATATATAAGAGCTCGCCCACACAAAGCAACTTAAAACTTAAGCCGGGTGTTATAGAAATTTCTGAAACAGGAGAATTATTAGTTGGATGTAAAAATCATACTGTCCTTAAAATTGATGAAATTCAAATTGAAGGCAAGAAAGTGGTCAGCTCAAAAGAATTTATTCAAGGCTATAAAGCCTTAATTCAGCGAGAAATAAAGTTTAGCGGTAATGCTCGATAAGTATTTTCTAAAATTAAAATAGGACTATAATCGATTTCTAAAATTGAAAGAGTTTTAATAAAAGCTTGTGAAAATAATAATTTTGGGGGCCGGGGCTGTTGGCAGAACGCTAGCTTCTCTTCTATCTGAAGAACATGATCTAGTGGTAGTAGATCAAGATACAGCTCAACTACACAGACTTGAAGAGGAGTCAGATATACAAACCTTAACAGGCGGAGCTTCTTATCCCAATATCCTCGTAAATGCCGGAATTATGGATGCAGACATGGTTGTTGCAGTCACAGATAGTGATGAAACTAACATTGTTTCTTGCATGATTTCTAAGGTGTTAAATAAGTCTGTTCAAACTGTAGCTAGAGTTAGAGAGATTTCGTATCTTAAAGGTAAAACTAAAGAGGCCATGGATTCAGGAGAAATTCCTGTTGATATTCATATAAGTCCAGAGCAGCTGATTACTGAACACATACAAGGTTTAATAGAGATACCAGGATCCTTACAAGTGATGGAATTTGGTGAAGGGCAATTAAACCTAGTTGCAGTTAGAGCTGTTGAAGGAGGACCAATGATTGGTCATGAAATTGGTGATCTTAAAAAACATATGCCTAGAATAGATTCTAGGGTAGCAGCGATATTTAGGGACGGAGAATCTATAACCCCAACAGGTTCGACAATAATACGGGCAAATGATGAAGTCTTCTTTATATCCAAAAAAGGAGAAGCCTCTAAAGTTGTAAATGAAATGAGGAAAAAAGAAGAACCCTACAAAAATATATTAATCGCTGGAGGGGGGAAAATTGGTGCACGTCTGGCGAAACGTATTGAAGATAATCACAGAGTTAAAATAATAGAGTCAAACAACAAAAGAGCTAAAAGACTTTCAGAGAAGCTACAGACAACAATCGTGCTAGAAGGAGATGTATGCGACAAAAACCTTTTATATGATGAAAATGTTGGAAATCATGATGTATTTGTAGCAGTCACCAATGATGATGAAGCCAACGTGATGTCATGTCTTCTTGCAAAAGAAATGGGCGCCCATAAAACAGTAGCCCTTATAAATAACCCTGCTTATGTTGACCTTGTACAAACGAAAGGCATTGATATAGCTGTGGCCCCTTCTCAAATAACAATTGGTACATTCCTTGCTGAAATAGAGGGAAAAGACGTAGTAAGGGTTCACTCACTTAGAAGAGGAGCCGCTGAAGCTATAGAAGCCATTGCACAAGAATCTAAATCTGGAAAACAAAGCAGTATAGGAAAAGAGCTTGGAGAAATCAGCTTACCAGAAGGTGTAACTATTGGTGCGTTAATAAGAAATGATAAAGGGAAGATAGCGCATGATCACGTACATTTAAGAGAAAACGACCACGTTATACTCTTTTTAACAGATAAAAATGCTATTAAGCAAGTAAAAGAAACCTTCGCACCTAAATAAATTTCTAATGCCACTACCCTACACCTCTAAAATACTAGGATATCTTTTGATGTTCTTTAGCTTGGCCCATATACTACCAGGCTTTTTGGCATATTTTTTAGAAGAAACAGAATATGTATATGTGTTTATATATACTGGCTTTATAACCTTTTTGATAGGGTTTTTAATGAGCTTCTTAGCTAAAGATAGAGAAGGAGATTTAAGAACAAAGGATGGTTTCATTATAACTATATTTTTCTGGACAGTTTTAGGTGTTTTCGGATCAATTCCATTCTTTTTAGCAAATATAGAAGATGTTAACTACATAGATGCTTTATTTGAATCAATTTCTGGGCTGACTACAACGGGCGCTACAGTTTTTGTGGGATTAGATGACATGTCAAGATCTTTGCTGTTTTATAGACAATTCCTTCAATGGTTAGGGGGCATGGGAATTATAGTCTTGGCTGTAGCAGTTTTGCCACTTTTAGGAGTTGGAGGCATGCAGCTTTATAAGGCAGAAACTCCAGGGCCAATGAAAGATGCGAAACTTACACCCAGAATAACGGAAACAGCAAAAGCACTTTGGTTCGTATACCTAACTATCACCATAGCATGTGCATCTTTATATAAATTCTTTGGTATGTCTTGGTTTGATGCAGTCTGTCATGCATTTTCAACAATTTCTATTGGGGGATTTTCTACCTATGATGCAAACTTTGCACACTTTGAACAAACCGAATTAAGATGGACAGCTGTGGTGTTTATGGTTATATCGGGTATTAACTTTGCTTTGCACTATATAGCTTGGACAAAAAGAAGGGGTTTACATTACTTTTACGATTCTGAGGTTAAATTATACCTATCAATATTAATTTCTACAGGGCTAATAACCTATATAACCTTATATTTAAGCTCTGAAAATTCCACATATTTATTTACAGATAGTATATTTCAAGCAGTTTCTATTGGTACTACTACAGGATATTTGACGTCAAATTACTCGAACTGGCCTTTATTTGTTCCTATAATGCTTCTAACTGTTGCTTTCATAGGTGCTTGTGCAGGTTCCACTGGCGGAGGTATAAAGGTTATAAGGGCTTTAATTCTTATAAGGCAAGGAATAGGAGAGATTACTAAACTAATTCACCCCAATGCAGTCGTTAGTATAAAATTAGGTAGAAAATCTTTAGATCCAAGAGTATCTGAGTCTGTTTGGGGTTTCTTTTCTATTTATGTTGCTGTTTTTATTGTACTTTTAATGTTTTTACTTTCGCAAAATAATGACTTTTTAACTTCCTTTTCAGCTGTGGGAGCAACTTTAAATAATCTTGGGCCAGGTTTAGGTGATGTAGCAAACAACTACAAGGAATTGAATGATGCCTCTAAGTTAGGCTTATGTTTAGCCATGCTGCTTGGAAGATTAGAGATATTTACGCTTCTTTTATTGTTCACTCCTGCATTTTGGAGAAACTAAAAGAAACAAATGTTGCTTTATTTTCTCTTTATTAAGCCCCTTCTTTATATATTGGCCCTTTTACCACTTTGGCTTATCCAATGCTTGGGAAGAGTGTCGGGAGGGATCTTAAATATAATTCCCAATAGGCATAAGAGTATTACTTTAACTAATCTAAATCTAGCCTTTCCAAATTTATCTGAAATAGAAATTAATAATTTATGTAAAAAGAGCCTTGTAGAGACCAGTAAAACTTTTTTTGAAGCTGGTTATGTTTGGATAACTCTACCCGGAAAACCTTTACCTTCATCTATTGAAGTTGAAGGATTCCACAACGTATTGGAGTCAATTAATAAAGGGGGAGGCGTAATTTTATTTACTCCTCATCAAGCTAACATAGAAATTATTCTTAATTTTCTCGGAAATGAAATTGATTGTTTAGTGCCCTTCTCAAAAGCTAAAAATAAATATCTAAATAGTTTTGTTGAAGTTGCAAGAAAAAAAATGGGTGTTGGTATGGCAGATGTAAATATGTCGGGTGTAAAAAATTTACTTAACTATTTGCGTAGTGGCAAAGTAGTAGCAATTGCATCTGACCAAGTTCCATTATTGTCGGGAGGAGAGATGTCAAAATTCTTTGGCCAAGAGTGTCTCTCTATGTCCTTGCTTTCTAAATTATCTATCAAAACTGATGCAAAGGTGCACTCCATGGTTTGTGTAAGAGAAGAAGGCGCCAAAGGATTTAAAATCCTATTTAGCCAGAAACTAGAAATGCCTCATACAATTAAACTTGGCGTTGATACAATGAATAAGGAACTAGAAAAATGTATAATGCTTGCACCTGAACAATACGCCTGGGAATATAAAAAATATAGGAGAGCAGGCATTGAAAACCTTTATAATTAAAGCATTTTAATGGAAGTAAGTACTTACTAATAAAGTTATTATGACAGCAGAGTCAATGGATAAATTAGTTGCCCTTTGTAAAAGGAGGGGCTTTATTTTTCAAACTAATGAAATCTATGGAGGGCTACAGGGCGTTTATGATTATGGACCTCTAGGGGTTGAGCTAAAAAATAACTTAAAACGGTCTTGGTGGAATGCAATGGTCTATGAAAGAGATGATATTGAAGGTATAGATTCATCCATATTAACCAACCCACTGGTATTAAAGCAATCTGGTCATGAAGAAACCTTTTCTGACCCGCTCGTAGATTGCAGAAATTGCAATGCAAGAATAAGGGCAGATCATATACAAGATGGAAAATGCCCTGAATGTGGATCGAGTGATTTAACTGATCCAAGGCCATTCAATTTGATGTTCAAAACAAATGTTGGTCCTGTAGAAGATGGAACTTCATTTGCCTATTTAAGGCCAGAAACTGCACAACAAATATTTACTAACTTTAAAAATGTACTTGACTCCACACCACACCATCTCCCTTTTGGAATAGCACAAATTGGTAAAGCATTTAGAAATGAAATCACTCCTAGAAACTTCATATTTAGGGTTAGGGAACTAGAGCAGATGGAAATGGAGTTCTTTGTTGTGCCAGGAGAAGATGAAAAATGGCACAAAACTTGGACAGACTTAAGGGTTGCATGGTGGGAGAAACAAGGAATAAACAGAAAAAGCCTAGAGTTACTAGACGTCCCTAAAGCTGAATTGGCTCATTATTCGAAAGCTACGATAGATATCATGTACAAATATCCGCATGGCTTAGAAGAGCTTGAAGGCATCGCAAATAGAACAGACTTTGATTTGGGTTCTCACTCTAGAGATCAGTCAAAGCTAGGCATAACAGCTAAAGTTGAAAAAAACACAAAATCTAATGCCAAGCTTGCAGTTCAGGATCCTGAAACAAAAGAATGGGTGGTTCCTTATGTAATTGAGCCTGCTGCAGGTGTTGAAAGAGGCGTTTTGGCTATTCTTAATGAAGCCTACAAAGTTGAAGAGCTTGAAAATGGCAAGGAAAGGACTGTCTTGTCCTTAAAACCACATCTTTCGCCAATTAAAGCAGCGATTATACCTTTAAAAAGGAATAATAAGGACTTAGTAAATATAGCTAAAGAAATAAAAAATACCCTCCAGGGCTTGGGTCTAGGGAGAGTTTTGCTGGAGAATTCAGGAAATATAGGCAAAAGCTATAGGCGTCATGATGAAATAGGAACCCCTATATGTATAACAGTAGACTTTGAATCTCTAGAAAACGAAACTATAACCATCAGGGATAGAGACACTATGGAACAAAGCAGGTTAGATATAGTTGCTGTTTCTGAATATTTCAAGAACACTATAAATAATTAGAACAACGGTTTTGAAGGAAGACAAAATAGTCATACTAGACAGAGACGGGGTTATCAATGTTGATCTAATGACTTATGTCACTAGTCCAGAAGAGTTTGAGGCTATTGAAGGAAGTTTAGAGGCTATAGGCGAGCTAACGGCAAACGGTTATAAAGTTGCAATTGCCACTAACCAAGCGTGCATTGAAAAGGAAATAATTACCGCGGACGAACTTAAAAGGATTCATGACCATATGTCTATACTGCTTGGAGAGTTTGGAGGGCAAATAAACTATATAGCCTATTGCCCGCATATGCCTGAATCTAGATGTAAGTGTAGAAAACCAGAATTAGGTCTATTACACGAAATTGAAAATGCATTAAACGTCTCCTTGAAAAATAAATATTTCGTTGGAGATAAGGAATCTGACATATTGGCCGGAAGGAATTTTGGATGTATCCCCTTGTTAATAAAAAAAGGCGGTTATGGAGAAAAGGTTTATGGAACAGAGAATAGCCCTCCTGAAGAACATTGTTTTGAGGACCTAAAACTTGCCGTTAATTACATCCTTAAGCACTAAATCTAAATGGCTTACTTCAGATCTTCTATTTTTTATATTGGATATATTGGATCAGGCATCCTAGCAAGTTTATTGGCCTGTCTGTTTGGGCCCTTCATGTCTCTAAAGAACCGTTTGAAGTTTTTCTCTATCTGGCCTAAATTTGCAAATTGGTTTCTTTATGTCACATGCAATATAAAATTGGTAGTTCAGGGTCAAGAAAACATACCAACTAAACCCTGTGTAATTGTTTCTAACCACCAGGGTCAGTGGGAAACATTTTCTATGCAATATCTCTTTCACCCCCTTTGCACATTGCTTAAGCGAGAACTTCTTTACATTCCCTTTTGGGGGTGGGCTATGAGTTTATTAGATCCCATTGCAATCAATAGAAGTAAGCCCAAAGAAGCTATTGTTCAAACGCTGCACGAAGGTTCAAATAGACTTAAGTCAGGTTTGTTTGTCTTGCTATTTCCCGAAGGAACGCGAGTAGAGGCCGGGAAAGTGGGAACTTATGCCAGAAGCAGTTTTGAGCTAGCTAAAAGGAATAATGTTCAAGTTTTACCAATTTGCCACAACTCTGGAGATTGCTGGCCTGCTCATAAATTCATCAAACATTCGGGGGTAATAAAGCTTACTATAGGGAGCCCAATTAATGTTGTTGATTCAAGAAAATCTGCTGAAGAGGTTAGGGCTTGGACTGAAAAAAAATTAAACTCTTAAATTAAACGTCAAGATTAACAACAAGTTTCGCATTCTCGTCAATAAAGTCCCTTCTTGGTTCTACTTCATCGCCCATCAGCGCATGAAACAAGTCGTCTGCAGCTTGGGCATCCTCTATACTCACTTGACCCAGTATTCGCATATCTGGATTCATAGTAGTGTCCCATAGCTGATCTGCGTTCATTTCACCCAGACCTTTATATCTTGATTTAGTAAAGGACCGTTCAGATATTGTTAATATTTCTTCAAGTGCATTAGCAAAATTTTCTACAGGTATCTTCTTAGAATTAATTTCAAAATAACTGTCTTTGTTGAACAGTTCGACCATGTCCGCTCCATGGGCTGCAATATCTTTATAAGCTTTGGATCTAAAGAAAGATTTGTTTAATATCCAATTAGAAGATGTGCCATGTTTTATTAAGCTTACATTTGGTTCTATCACACTCCCGTCTTCATTCGCTTTGGCCACTACTGACCATTCAGAGCCCTGTTCTGCATTTTTATTCAAGTAGTTTTCTATAGACTTACACCACTTCTTAATTTCTTTTTCTTTTTCTAACCCACTCAATATTTCTACGTGCTTAATGCTCTCCAGCAAGTCAATTGGATAGCTATGGGTTAAGCCATTAACTAATAATTGGATTTTTTCATGTTGCGAAATAAATTTTCCAAGAGCCTCTCCGCTAATTGATTCACCTTTTTTATTAAGGACTAGGTGGGCATCATCCAGTATCTCCGCTACCAACAATTCCCTTAGTTCTGCATCATCCTTTACATAAGTTTCCTGTTTACCCTTTTTTAGTTTATAGAGAGGGGGCTGTGCAATGTATATATAACCCTTTTCTATAAGCTCAGGCATTTGTCTATAGAACAAAGTAAGTAACAAAGTGCGTATATGAGACCCATCAACATCTGCATCTGTCATTATTATAATTCTGTGATATCTAAGCTTTTCTTCTTGCCAATCCTCGCCCTTGATTCCACAGCCTAGAGCAGTTATTAGAATAATAATTTCTTCTGATGAAAGCACTTTGTCCAAACGAGCTTTTTCTACATTGAGTATTTTTCCTTTTAAAGGAAGTATGGCCTGGAAATGCCTGTCTCTTCCTTGTTTCGCCGATCCTCCAGCAGACTCTCCCTCAACTAAATAAATTTCGCTTTTTGCTGGATCTTTTTCCTGACAATCTGAAAGCTTTCCTGGCAACCCTCCTCCTTCAAAAGCGCCCTTCCTTCTTGTTAGCTCTCTAGCTTTTCTTGCTGCCTCTCTTGCGCGTGCGGCTTCTATTATTTTTGTTGCTATAAGCTTGGCCTCTGTTGGATTTTCAAGCAAGAATTCTGAAAGTGCTTTGTACACCTCTTGTTCAACGACTGGCCTTACTTCTGAGGAAACTAGTTTATCTTTTGTTTGAGAAGAAAATTTAGGATCAGGGACTTTTACAGAAACGATAGCTACCAAACCTTCTCTTGCATCGTCTCCGGAAGTAGATACTTTTTCCTTATTGTTCATCCCTTCTCTGTCCATATAATTATTGAGGGTTCTGGTCAATGCCGTCCTAAATCCCACAAGATGGGTTCCTCCATCCCTTTGTTTGATATTATTTGTGTAGCACTGGATATTTTCTTGATACCCGTCGTTCCACTGCAAAGAAACCTCGATAGTAATGCCATCCTTGGCCTCTTTAACAAAATGAAATATGGAATTAACTGTTGTTCTTTTTTTATTTAAAAATTCTACAAATTCCGCTAATCCGCCTTTGTGTAAAAATTCTTTTTTCTTAGAGGTCCTTTCATCTATAAGATTTATTTTTAAACCTGAATTTAAGAAAGAGAGTTCCCTTAGCCTGGCTTCCAATGTATCGTAATCAAAGAGTATGTTAGAAAAGGTTGTTTCTGACGGAACAAACATGACCTCTGTTCCTGTCGAATCTGTTTTACCAACTATTTTCAACTTGCTAGTCGGCGTTCCGTTTGAATAAGTTTGTTCATGTATCTTTCCGCCCCTGTGTATGGTCAGCTTTAGTTCTTCAGAAAGGGCGTTTACTACAGAGACTCCTACACCATGTAAGCCACCAGAAACTTTATAAGAGTTATCGTCAAATTTTCCTCCTGCGTGAAGCTTAGTCATAATAACTTCTGCTGCAGATACCCCCTCTTCATGCTTATCTGTTGGTATGCCCCTTCCATTATCTATTACTGTTACGCTATCATCTGAAAGAATTTTCACAGTTATTTCATCGCAATGCCCAGCCAAAGCTTCGTCAATGGAATTATCTACCACTTCGTAAACCATATGATGCAGTCCCGTACCGTCATCTGTATCGCCTATGTACATTCCGGGTCTTTTTTTAACCGCTTCCAGCCCCTTTAATACAGTTATGCTGGATGAGTCATAAGAACTCTCTGATTTTTTCTTTTTTTGAGTTTTAGTAGAACTAGAGGCTAATTTTTTGGGTGCTTTTTTTTGGGTTTTTTTAGTTGAAGGTTTAGCTGCTTTTTTCTTTGCCGGCATCTATCTATTTTAATATAAATTTATAAATTTATCCTTTTAAAATTACTAAATTTTGAGACTATTTTTTCTAAGTCCTCACCTTGGATACCTGTCAAAATAATTTGATTAGGCGCCTTAGAAATATGTCCAAGAATTAGTTGTAAATTATCCGCATCTAATTCAGACCCTAAATCATCAATAAGTAAAATAGTTTCACTCTTCGTAGATGAATTTATTAGGCTATTATTTAATAAAAAAACTAATAAAATCAATATCTTAAGTTGACCTCTAGATAAAACTGATGATGCCTTTTTTCCTTTTATATAGAACTCATAGTCCATTCTGTGTGGACCCTGGCTAGTAAAGCCAAGAGCAATGTCTTTTTCAATCGATTCATCTAATGAGTTTTGGAATGATTTTGAACGCTCCCACCCTTTAGAAAACCTAACATCTGGTTTTTCTAAAAATTTAAATTTTTTATTCTCTTCTGATGTATTTAGTTCTTCTAATAAAAAACTTCTAAAGTAATTAAAAAAATCATACTGATCTTTGCTTAAATTTACTCCTATCTTTGCTAACTGTTTAGACCAGCTTGAAATTTGTGACTGTCCAAGTTTAGATTTAAGGGCTTTATTTCTTTGTTTTAGAATTTTATTATAAGACAGGTAAGTCTTGTATGAAGATGGTTTCACGTGAAACATAAGGCTGTTTAAGTGGTCTCTTCTCAAATCTGGTTCGCCCTCTATCATGCGTAGATTCTTTGCCAACACTGTTTGTAGAAAAAACAAAGATCCTTTTTTTGCAGTCTTTTCATTAAGCTTTCTAGAAAAGCTTAATCTTCCATTTCTGCTATTTGTACCTTTTAGGTATATTTCTTGATTAATACAAGAACCCTTTATTGAAGCTTTAAAAGAATTTGTATTATGTTGAATGCAATCTTTTGTTTGCTGGGTCCTAAAAGATCTGCTATTAACCAAAATCTCAATAGACTCTAAAATAGAAGTTTTACCAGATCCATTAGGCCCCTGTATAAAGTTTTTATCGTCTGAAAGAATTAGATCTTTTTTTTGAAAAAGTCTAAAATTTTCAAGATAGACTCTGTTAATAGGCATTAAAGCCTCATTGGCATGATAACGTAAACCTCTTCCTCAGAGCTTGGTTCTTTGATTACGCAGCTTGAATCTTCTCCATAAAATTCAAATTTTACGCTCTCTTCTTCAAGAACACTCAACACATCAATTAAGTATCCAATATTGAATCCAACTTCAAGGTCCGCTCCATCATAGTCAACATCCAGAACCTCTTCTGCTGATTCTTGCTCAGGGTTGTTAGCTGTTAACCTTAGAGAGCTTTTTGACAACTCAAACCTCACTCCTCTGTATTTTTCATTCGACAAAACAGAAGCCCTGGATAGTGCAGATTGGAGCGTTTCTTTCCCAATCAACAAAGGAAGAGGTTCGCCTGAAGGAAATACTTTTTCATAATCAGGATATTTGCCATCAATAAGTTTTGAAGAAAAACATAAATTATCTGTATTAACTCCTATGTATGTTGGTCCTATAAGTATTTGTACAGACGAATCATCAGGTGGAAGTAATTTAGCAAGCTCTAAAACAGCCTTCCTGGGTAAGATATTGCTCATTTCTAGGCCCTTTTCTTTTGTGGTTGTAGAAGAAAGAGCAAGCCTATGACCATCAGTGGCCACCCCCTTCAGAGTTCCCCCTGACAGCTCTAAAAGCAGTCCATTTAGATAGTAGCGTACGTCTTGAGATGCCATTGAAAAAGAGGTTTTGGTAAGTATTCTTTTTAACGCATCAGACGGTATATCTGCTGTATCTTGTTCTTCATTAACCTCCAATTCAGGGAAGTCATCAGCCGAAATTGTTGCAAAGTCGCCGTTAAAGTTTTTTGAGCTAACAGTAAGTTTTCCTTCATTTAGCTTAAATTCTACATTTTCTCCATCTGGTAAAGATCTACATAATTCTGACATTTTTCTTGCAGAAACAGTTGTTTCTCCCTCCTCCTCAACCTTCAAGAGCTCTGAATAGGATTTGATTTGAATTTCTAAGTCTGTTGCTGTTACTTCAAGCTTTCCAGAAGAAGTTTTCAGACGCAAGTTAGCTAATATCGGAATGGTTTGTCTTCTTTCAGCAACAGCCGCTGCATTCTGCAAAGAATCAACTATTTGGGATTTTTCTGCCGTGAACTTCATTGTAATATTTTTAATTATATAGTTAAAACCCTTAAAAGCTTCCTATAATCTTCCTCTATGTCTAGATTGGCCTCTCGAAGCTCTTTAATTTTTTTACAGGCATGTATTACTGTTGTGTGGTCTCTTCCCCCGAAGGAATCCCCAATTTCTGGCAAGCTGAAATTAGTAAGCTCTTTTGATAAAAACATTGCCATTTGTCTTGGTCTAGCCACAGATCTACTTCTTCTCTTTGACATCAAATCACTTAACTTGATATTGTAATATTCAGCTGTAGTCTTTTGGATGTTTTCAACACTCACCTGCCTTGCTTGTATGGCGAGTAAATCTTTAAGTGAATCTTTAATTGTCTCCACTGTTATTGGTCTTCCTGTAAAATTAGAGTTTGCAACTACCCTCTTAAGAGCACCCTCTAACTCTCTTACATTGGATCTTATCTTCTGCGCTATAAAGAATGCCGATTCTTCGTCTAGGTCATGTCCCATAGATGCCGCCTTAGTTAAAAGAATTGCAACCCTGGTTTCTAGCTCAGGTGGTTCAATTACTACGGGCAAACCCCAACCCAGCCTCGACTTTAATCTATCTTCAAGCCCATCTATTTCTTTTGGATATCTGTCGCAAGTTAAGATCATTTGACTTCCTCTTTCAAGCAAGGAGTTAAAGGTATGAAATAGCTCTTCTTGTGATTGCTCTTTTTTTGCAAAAAACTGTATATCGTCAATTAAAAGAGCATCTAGAGAACGATAATACTGTTTAAATTCACTAATTGCACCCAATTGTAGTGATTTTACCATATCACTCACGAACCTCTCTGAATGCACATATGCTATTTTTTTATTGGGATCGCTGTCTAGAAGCTCATTACCTACAGCGTGCATGAGGTGCGTTTTACCAAGGCCCACTCCTCCGTATATAAACAAAGGATTGTATGAGTTTTTTAAACCCCCTCCTATTTGTCGTGATGCTGCAAGCGCTATGTGATTAGACTTTCCCTCAACAAAAGAGTCAAAAGTAAATTCCGGTATTAAGTTGCTTTTTTTATGAATGTTAAGGTTGGGTTGTGTTTTACTAAGGGGCGTGGCCTCAACCCTTTCCTCTCCCTCTTTTTTATAATCTGCGCAGGATTCAAATTGTAAGTTGAGCTCTCTGTTGCTTGTTATTGCAGAGAGCCTCTCCCTGATGGTTGAGCCATAATTATCCTCCACCCAGTCAGAAATGAACTTGTTTGGGGCTAAAACACTGTATGATAAAGGGTTTGAGCCATTATTCTCTTCTAGCAACAAAGGCGCAATCCAGGTAGAATATTCCTCTACCGTAAGGTCTTTCTCAAGAGTTTTTTTGCACTCTCCCCAAAAATGTAAATCTGACATGTAAAAAGATTATATATAAATTTAATTACTTATCCACAGTATAAACACAGATATTTTCTGTGGATAACTTGTGAATATATTGTTTTAATGTTTTTGCTTGTTAAATGAACACAAAAACTCTATTATGCGCAGCCTTGTTAGCCTTTAGAGGTAACCTAATGAAAAGAACTTATCAACCAAGCAAAATAAAAAGAGCAAGAACTCATGGTTTTAGGGCTAGACAATCTACCCTAGGAGGAAGAAAGGTTCTTAACAACAGAAGAAGAAAGGGTAGGGCCTCCCTGTCTGTCTAAAGGAAATGGGGTTAAGGTACTCCATACCTTCTAAGGAGGGGTTTTCTAAAATTTTCTCTACTCCTGAAAAAAAACACTCAACCAAAAATCTCTTGGTGTTGTCTAAAGAAAATGACATTGAGCATTCTAGGCTGGGTGTTGCCATAAGAAAAAAAGACGTTAGGCTTGCTGTAAAGAGGAACAGAATTAAAAGAAAAATAAAAGGAAGTTTTAGGGCAAAAGTTTTAGAATTACAAAAAAAAGATTACGTGGTTTTGGTTAAAGGCAAATTGTCAGATAAAGAAAAAAACCTTACGGAAGAGTTAGAGGGTTTGTGGGGTCAATTTAAAAAATAATTTATGAAAAGCTTTATTTTAAAATGCATTAAGTTTTATCAAAAATATCTAAGCCCATTGTTGGGACCCAGTTGTAGATTTCACCCTACATGCTCAGAATATGCTGTTTTAGCAATAGAAAAATATGGTGTTTTTAAGGGTGGTTTTCTGGCCACAAAAAGAATCCTTAGGTGTAACCCCTGGGGAGGAAGTGGGGTAGATAATTTACCTGGAGAAAAGTAAATGGATTTTGTTAAAACTCTGTTAATTGTAAGCATAGCTACGACGCTTTATTATCTGTTGCTCCAGTGGCCAACTGAAGTGGTAGCTGTGCAGCAAGCGCCAGAAGAATACAATAAAGATCTGATTATAAACGATAGCAAGGACTCACTAACAGGCACGCTATCACCAATGGAAGAGGTGGTTTTAAAGAACGAAGAGCCCACAGAATTAGAAAAAGTTTATGAGCTGCAAAATAAAGATTTGCTACTTGAAATCGACGCCAGAAGTGGTCGAATTATAGGCTCTGAAATGAAATCCTTTAAGAGGGTGCTGGGAGGTGAAGAGTCGCTTGGGATTTTTGGGCCGGTTGGTGAAAACTTGTACCTAGCAAACAGTGGGTTTTTCACGCCAAGCCAAGGATACCTTCAGCCTAACTTTTCCAAATTAAGCAAAACTCAAAGCGCCGATGGGTCTTATGAGTTTGTGTTGACGGGCACTACAGGTGGTTTGTTGCATGAGAGAAGAATGAAACTAAATGAGTCTGGTTATTCAGTTGAGGTGAAGGACCTTCTAAGGTCTAGCCTAAGCTCTGATATAAGGATAACTCCTTATGTTGTTATTGAGCGAAACTCCTTGAACGAATCTGCGGGCGGCTTTCTAAACCCGGAAAGTTTTGCATATCTTGGTCCTGTTTTTTCAACACAAGAAGATGTGTATGAAAAATATAGTTTTAGTGATCTTGAGGAATCTCCTTTCAGAAAAACTTCTAGTGGTGGTTGGGTTGCATTAATCCAACACTATTTTTTATCTGCCTGGATCCCCGATCAAACAATGTCCTACAAATATCAAGGACAACAGGGAGAGGGATCAGGGCGGTTTATAGTTGGCTATACAGCACAAAGCTCAACGCTTGAACCTGGGGGGTTGGCTGAAGCAAAAAACACTCTTTATGTTGGTCCTAAATTACCAGGAGAGCTCTCTAAAATTCAAGAAAATCTTAATTTAACTGTTGATTATGGTTTTTTGTTTTGGCTTGGCAAGCCAATGTATTGGGTGTTGGAACAGGGGAACGCTATTTTTAATAACTGGGGAATGGCTATAATTTTTCTAACTGTGATTATAAAGCTAATTACTTGGCCTTTGTCAGCTAAAGCCTATGTTTCTATGGGCAAAATGAGAAAACTTCAACCTAAGCTTGTTGCACTTCAAGAAAGATATGGAGACGACAAGCAAAAAATGAGCCAGGAAATGATGGAGTTTTACAGAAAAGAGGGTGTAAACCCCTTAGGCGGTTGCTTGCCTATGCTCCTGCAAATGCCCTTTTTCTTGGCGTTTTATTGGGTTTTATTAGAGACGGTTGAGTTAAGACATTCTGGGTTTCTTTGGCTCAACGACCTCTCGTCAATGGACCCTTATTTTATACTGCCCATCTTGAACGGTTTGGGCATGTACCTTTCTCAAAAAATGACACCTACCCCGCCGAATGCAGACCCAATGCAGGCACAGATGATGAAACTATTTCCTGTCATGTTTGCTGTTTTGTTTGCCTGGTTTCCGGCCGGTTTAGTGCTGTACTGGTTAATGAATATGTTTATACAAATTCTACAACAGTGGTGGTATTCAAGATCCTCGACTTCTAATTAAAGAGCTGTGTCTGAGTCAACGATAGTTGCCCCCGCAACTGCACCAGGAAGAGGGGGCATATCTGTAATTAGGCTTTCCGGTTTTAATTCGCTGTTTGTTGCAGAAAGTCTGTGTGGAAAGCTTGCTTCTCCTCGCAAGTTTAAGCTTTGTAAAATAGTTAAAAAATCTGGAGAAGTTGTAGATACAGGGATGGTTGTATACTTTAAATCCCCAAACTCTTATACGGGCGAAGATGTCGTCGAACTTCATTGTCATGGCAATCCAAACTTGGTTGACTTAATAGTTGCGGAGTGTGTTTCTTTGGGGGCAAGAGTTGCAGAACCTGGAGAGTTTACAAAAAGAGCCTACTTGAACAACAAAATAGACCTAGCACAAGCTGAAAGCGTAGCAGACTTAATTGCTGCACAGACGCAAGAGGCTGCTCTTGCCGCTCACGCGTCTTTAACCGGTGGGTTTTCATCCAATATAAATAGTTGTATTGATGCTTTGGTTGCAAGCAGAGCCTACATAGAAGCCTCTCTGGATTTTCCTGAAGAAGGTCTTGAGCAAAAGGATTTAGATCGTATAGAGGTGGAAATAAAAGAACAACTCGATTTTATACAATCAACGATTGCTTCTTCTAAAAAAGGTGTCTTGGCAAGGGAGGGGTTTTGCGTTGCTATTGTTGGAGCACCGAATGCCGGAAAGTCTACGCTTCTGAATGCCTTAGCGCAGAAAGATCTTGCTATCACTTCTAGTGTTGCAGGCACCACAAGAGACACAATAAGGGCCAGTCTTAACTTGGGTGGTGTTGTGTCTGAGTTTGTTGATACCGCTGGTTTGAGGGACGTTCCAGAAAACGCGATAGAGGCTGAAGGAATTAAAAAGGCGCGTGCCGCCATTCAAGAAGCTAACCTTGTGTTGTATGTTACAGATGCAACAAAACAGAAAATAAAAAAAGATATCGACAAAGAAACTATAACTGTCTTCAACAAAATTGATTTGTTGGAGGTGATCCCTGTTTGTGGTGATGATGAGGTTTGTGTTTCAGCAGAGACTGGTTTTGGTATAGACAACCTAATTGAGTTGTTGTTGATTAAATTAGGGTTGGGAGAAGAAACAGAAATGTTATCTAGGAGAAGGCATGTTGCGTGCCTTGAAAGTTGTTGGGCTGACTTAAAAAGGGCTTTGATTTCTCTTGAGGGGGGCGAGGGCTTGGAATTGGTGGCCGAGTCCCTTTTGTCGGCACAAGATATCTTGGGTGAAATTACTCGCCCCATGTCGTCAGACGATCTGCTGGGTGAAATATTTTCTGAGTTTTGTATAGGAAAATAGCTGTTTATAAATTGTGGAGTGCGGTGAGTGGTTTGTTAATCTATTTTTTCTTCAACATTTCATTCAACATTTGTAACAGCTTATAAATAAGTAAGGCTTGTTGTATAAAATCGGCAAAATGCAGATTTAGCTTGACCAGAAAGTGCTTATACACAGATTTTATTGAGCCAATAACAACGAGTTATAATATTATTAATATATGAATAAATGATTTATTTAATTTTTTAAACTGTGGATAAATATGAAATTATAGTTATTGGTGGTGGTCACGCTGGAGTGGAGGCTGCTGCCGCAGCGGCTAGGATGGGTGCAGAGACCTGTCTGATAACTCACAGTGAAGAAAAGATTGGCGAGATGTCATGTAACCCAGCTATTGGGGGAATAGGAAAAAGCCACTTAGCAAAAGAAGTTGATGCCCTTGGTGGGTTAATGGCAAGAGCTGCAGACATGGCCGGTATACATTACCGAGTACTTAACTCAACCAAAGGGCAGGCGGTTAGAGCTACACGAGTTCAAACAGACAGAGATCTTTATAGGAGTTCGATACAAAAACTTCTTAGAAGTCAGGCCAATCTCGTAATACTAGAGTCCTCTGTTGAGGACATAATCATTAAAAACAAAAAAGTTTATTCTGTAGTAACAGAATGCGGAAAAGTTATAGAGGCCAAGAAAGTTGTCCTTACCACAGGCACCTTTTTAGGAGGAGTCATGCACACAGGATTGGTGCAAAAACCTGGCGGCAGGGTAGGTGATCCGCCAAGCATCAAACTCGCTAAAAGACTTCGAGAGCTTCCACTTTCTGTTGGTAGACTCAAAACAGGAACGCCGCCTAGACTAAACAAACACTCAATTGATTGGTCTCAACTAACACCTCAACCAGGCGACCTACCTACACCGCTTTTGTCTTATGTGTCGGACGAAAATAAAAGACCACAGCAGGTGGACTGTTTTATGACAAGGACAAACAAAAGAACCCACAAGATAATTGAGTCCAATCTAGACAAGTCGCCAATGTATTCGGGTGTTATAGAAGGAGTGGGACCCCGATATTGTCCTTCTATAGAAGATAAAGTAGTTAGATTTTCAGAACGAGACTCTCACCAAATATTTGCAGAACCCGAAGGTCTTAATTCTGATCTGATATATCCGAACGGGATCTCAACCAGCCTTCCTCATGAGGCACAAGCTGAATTGGTTAGGTCTATAAAAGGGTTTGAAGAAGCTGAAATAATAAGACCTGGCTATGCTATAGAGTATGACTATTTTAATCCAACAGGCCTATCGCACAGCTTGGAAACAAAATGCGTAAAGGGTCTTTATTTTGCTGGCCAAATAAACGGAACAACAGGATATGAAGAAGCAGCAGCCCAAGGGCTCTTGGCCGGAATAAACGCAACCCTTTCTTTAAGGGAAAAAGAACCACTTTCGCTTGGAAGACATGAAGCCTACACGGGTGTATTGGTAGACGATTTGGTTAGTTTAGGAACAAAGGAACCCTATAGAATGTTTACAAGCAGGGCAGAATATAGGCTTATTATGAGAGAAGATAATGCTGATATGCGCCTTACTGAGAGAGGGCGTGAACTTGGCCTTGTCCAAGAACCGCTTTGGAAAGCATACACAACCAAACACTTAACAGCACAAGCAGAACTAAAGAGACTGGAGGACGAAAAAATTTATCCAAACACAAAAGAGGCGGCCCACCTAGAACAAAAGACGGGAGAAAAACTAAACTCACCAAAGACTCTAAAAGAAGTTCTTAAGAGGCCGAGGGTTTTGTATCGACATTTGCCCGGTCAACTCGAAGGAATAAAAGGAAACGCGATAGACGAGATAGAGGCCTCTATTAAATACGCCGGATACATAGAAAGACAAAAAACAGACATAGAAAGGCTGCAAAAAAACGAGAACACCAAAATACCACACAGTGTTAATTATGAAAATGTCATCGGTCTTTCCAATGAGGTAAAGCAGAAACTCTCTGAAGCCAAACCTCAAAGCCTTGCAAGAGCATCAAGGCTGCCAGGTGTTACACCCGCAGCCATTTCTCTTTTAATGGTTCATCTAAAAAAAGAAAGAAAAAGAAAAGCAAGTTGAAGGAGCACAATCTAATAAACCAATATATTGATTTAATCCGGTCATGGAACAACACACACAACCTTGTTTCAAGAGACCAATCTAACAACCTTCAAGAACACATAGAAGATTCTTTGTCGATTTTTAATCATACTGGACCTGTTGTGGTGGACATAGGTAGTGGAGGGGGTTTTCCAGGAATACCTATAGCAATTAAAGGACCCGAAAGAAGGGTTGTTTTGGTGGATAGCAATCAAAAAAAAACATCTTTTTTGCTAAACTCCGTTAACAGGCTTGGTCTTAAAAACGTAACAATAATAGGCTCAAGAATAGAAGACATAGACCCCAAGGAGCTTCCGCAAAATTACGAACTTGTTGCCCGAGCCCTAGGCACCATGCAGCACATTACCGGTTTAACAAAAAACCTCCTTAACACCCCCGGCACCAAGCTTAAACTGATGAAAACAAAAGAACAAATGAGAGGTGAAGAGCTGCCACCAGGGTATACCATAAAAAAAATTAACAAATTACCATCAAAAGAAAAAGACAAGGAGCGTATCTTGGTTACAATAGAGAAAGATGGTTAATACACTGGTAATAGCGAACCAAAAGGGAGGCGTGGGAAAGACAACAACGGCTGTCAACTTGGCCGCCTCTTTGTCAGCAATGAAACGAAAGGTGCTTCTCATTGACTTGGATCCGCAAGCAAACGCCACCACAGGATCAGGCCTTCCAAAGGTTGTGATCGAAGAAGGCTCTATTACAGCCCTAATGGGCTCTGGCGGAAAGGCAATATTTTCTTCTAAAGACTTGGGGTATGAGGTTATGCCTTCTGGCCCTTCTTTGGTGGCGGCTGAGTCACACCTCAGAAATGGAGGAGGAAAAGAAAGAGCTCTTATGAATTTTTTGTCTGAACTTAACGGGTCCTATGACTATGTGTTGATAGACTGCCCACCCTCGTTAAATTTACTTACGCTTAATGGGTTGAGGGCAGCAAAAAACCTCATAGTTCCAATGCAGTGTGAGTATTTTGCACTAGAAGGTTTGGCGGGACTTTTAGAGACAGTCGACCAATTAAACACTACCACAGGACACAACCTAAAACTTTGTTCTATTGTTAGAACAATGTTTGATCCAAGAAACAAGCTGGGCCGACAAGTCACCGAAGAATTAGAGAAACATTTTGCCGACCAACTTTACTCAACAGCAATACCAAGAAACATAAAGCTCGCAGAAGCCCCAAGTTTTGGAAAGTCAGCACTATCATACGAACCAAGCGCAAAGGGCTCGCTTGCCTATCTTGCGCTTGCTGGAGAGTTAATAGGCAGAATGGAAGATCAATACAAGGGCACTGCAAATGAGTAAAGACAAATCAAGCCTTGGCACAGGACTAGACTCTTTGTTGGGTGACAGGACAAAAACTGACTCGCCAAGCGTGAGTGACATAGCGACTGAAGACCTTTCCCCCGGTCAATTCCAACCTAGAAAAAAAATGTACAAAAGCACGCTAGAGGAGCTTGCGGAGAGCATAAAAGAACAGGGAGTTTTACAGCCGTTGGTGGTTAGGAGGCAAGCCTCAGGAAGGTTTGAAATTGTGGTGGGAGAGCGGCGCTGGAGAGCGGCACAAATAGCGGGCTTGTCGACGGTGCCGGCTATAGTGAGAGAGCTTGATAATGACGAATCAGCAAAAATAGCGCTTATAGAGAACATACAAAGAGAAGACCTAAACGCCTTAGACCAAGCAAGAGGGCTTCAAAGGTTACAACGCGAATTCAACCTGTCACAAGAAGCCTTAGCGCGTTCTGTTGGCAAGTCAAGACCTTCAGTAACTAACTTGTTACGCCTTCTAAACCTAGTTCCAGAAGTTCAAGCCCTCTTGGAGGATTCAAAGATTGAAATGGGGCATGCGAGAGCGCTGCTTTCAGCTGACCAAAACAAACAACTTCAGCTCGCAAATGAGGTTATAAAGAAGTCTCTTTCCGTCAGACAGACGGAGGCGCTTGTGGGCAGTAAAAAAACCCCCACCCCAACAAAAGTCAATCAAACCAAAGACCCAAACACAAAAAAACTAGAAAGAGACTTGTCCGAAGCCCTTGGTGCAGAGGTTGCAATTAAACACAATAAAAAAGGCAAGGGAGTCTTGTCCATAAGTTTTGAAAATCTAGATGCACTCGACGGGCTTTTAGCCAAAATAAAAAGTAAAAAATCTTAAATTTATGCTTGGACTATGAGTCACTCAATTCTATAATTGCCGCGCCCAACGAAAACCAAATGGCTAGCAAAGAATTAAACTCAACGGACTTTATCCAACACCACCTCCAAAACTTAACTTTTGGTGAATGCTCAGACGGAAAATGGAGGTTTGCAGATCACCACGTCAACATTGGCAAGGCTCATACAGAGCACAAATCAGAAGCAGACTATACATGTGATGTGAAGGAAATGGGTTTCAATGCAATTCATGTTGACACCATGTTCATGTCGCTTTTTCTTGGAGGGCTGGTTTCCTTTTTATTTTGGTCAATTGCAAGAAAAGCATCTGTTAAAAACCCCAGCAAACTACAAAACGCTTTTGAATATGTCATTGACTTTGTAAGAGGGGCGGTAAACGACACCTTTGAGCCGAAGGGCAACAAAATTATAGGACCTCTGGCGCTGACTTCAGTCTCATGGATTCTATTAATGAATTTAATGGACTTATTGCCCGTAGACCTCATTCCTTGGATTGCTAATGGTTTTCAGTCCTCAGTTGAATACGGGCCTGTTCACTATTTCAAGGTTCTGCCGGTTGCTGATATAAATGCACCCGCTGGAATGGCTTTAGGAATAGCTATAATGATTCATTATTACAGTATCAAAAATAAAGGTGTTGGCGGCTTTCTCGCTGAACTTACCCTTCAGCCGCTTGGTAAATGGGCGCTGCCTTTCAACATGATAGTAGAAATACCTGGTTTTTATGCCAAACAGGCAGCTCTTGGCTTAAGGCTTTACGGCAACTTGTTTGCGGGGGAAATGATTTTTATTTTAATCGCGCTTCTCTTCGGAAGTTTTTTCGAGAGTATCGCTGGATTTATGTGGGGCGCCTTAGGCATCCTGCTTCACTTGGGCTGGGCAATATTTCACATATTAATTATTGCACTACAAGCCTATGTTTTTATGATTTTAACTGTTGTGTTTCTGAATCAAGCCCATGAAACACATCACTAAATAAAAGGAGAAAAAAATGGAAGAATTAAGATTAGTAGCTGGCGCCATCATGGCGGGCTTAGGAGCTGTTGGTGGAGCTATTGGTGTTGGCGTAGCTGCCTCTAAGTACCTGGAAGGAATAGCAAGGCAGCCCGAGTTACAGGGTTATCTTTTAGGTCAGTTTTTTATAATGATGGCCTTGGTTGACGCACTGCCGATAATTTCCCTTGCCTTTGGATTAATTTTCTTATTCACCTAAACAGAGAAACCAATGAATTTTAATTTCACTCTAATAGGCCAACTCTTAGCCTTTATTCTATTTGTGTGGTTTTGCATAAGGTATGTTTGGCCTCCTATGCTACAAATATTAGAAGAAAGGGAGAAAGAGGTTGCGGATGGGCTGGAGGCAGCAAGTCGAGGCAAGAAAGAGCTTGAAGACGCCAACACCCAAAGAGAAATCATAGTTGATGAGGCCAAAAAAGAGGCTGCTGATCTTGTAAGCCAAGCTGGGCAGAGAGCAAATCAAATGATTGAAGACGCTAAAAGCCAAGCACAAGAGGAAGCTGAAAGAATTAAGACTTCTGCAAAAGCAGATCTAGACCAAGCAGCAAAAAAGGCTAGAGAAGAAATTAGATCTGAAGTAGCCACCCTTGTTGTAGCTGGCGCAGAGAAAATTCTGGGGTCAGAAATTGATCAAGAAAAGAATGCAGAGATTATCGAAGAAATTTCTAAGGAGTTTTAATTGAGCCTAAGCACAACAGCAAGACCCTACGCTCAGGCACTTTTTGACCATTCAGAAGGCTGGTCAGCTGACCTAGATCAGATTGTTTCGGCCATGGCAGATGGCGCGGTTGGACTGCTTATATCTTCTCCAGACAAAGCCTACAAAGAGAAAACAGAAATATTTGTTGATTTGTTTGCGGGCCAAGTACAAGAAAAAACTATTAATTTCTTAAAGGTGCTGGGCGAAGCAAAGCGTTTGTCTCTATTGCCCGTCATAACCTCGGAGTACAAAAAACTTTTAGCCGAAAAAGACTCTTCATCAGAGCTAACAATAAGCTCAGCATACGAACTCACGCAAAATCAAATGGATTCAATAACTAAGGGCCTGGAAGCAAGGTATGGAAAAAACATAACAGTGAAATCTGAAATTGACCCCGCCCTAATCGGAGGCTTTTCTGTCAAATGTGGAGATGAGGTTATAGACCACTCTATAAAAGGAAGGCTAGATAAATTAATTAATCAAATAAAATAAAAAAATGGAAGAACTAAATCCCTCAGAAATAAGTCAAGTTATTAAGCAAAAAATCGACGCCCTAGACACATCTGCTAAACCTAGCAATGAAGGCACGGTCGTTTTTTTAGCCGATGGAATAGCCAGAATACACGGCCTAGGCGAAGTCATGAACGGAGAGCTTATAGAGTTTGATCATGGCGTGATGGGAATGGCACTTAACCTAGAAAGAGACTCTGTCGGAGCTGTGATTTTAGGAGATTACAAGCTTTTGGCAGAAGGCAGCTCTGCAAAATGCACAGGCAGAATACTAGAAGTGCCGGTAGGAGAAGCCTTGTTAGGAAGGGTGGTCGATTCTCTTGGAAACCCCATAGACGGTAAAGGAGAAGTAAAGACAACAGAAACTGCCCCAGTTGAAAAAGTTGCACCGGGTGTAATTTCTAGAAAGTCTGTTGACCAGCCAGTGCAGCTCGGTATAAAGGCTGTTGACAGCATGGTCCCAATAGGAAGAGGGCAGAGAGAGTTAATAATTGGTGACAGACAAACAGGCAAGACCGCCATAGCAATAGACGCAATAATCAACCAGAAAGATACCGGAGTGAAATGTATTTATGTTGCGGTGGGGCAAAAACAATCTTCCATCGCACAAGTGGTTAGAACCCTTGAAGAGTATGGCGCGATGGAAAACACCATTGTGGTTGTGGCGGCGGCGGCTGATCCTGCCCCCATGCAATATATAGCACCTTTCTCAGCATGCTCAATGGGCGAATATTTTAGAGACCGAGGAGAAGATGCACTTATCATTTATGATGATTTATCTAAACAGGCGGTTGCATATAGACAGATGTCTTTATTATTGAGAAGGCCGCCAGGAAGAGAGGCTTATCCGGGTGATGTTTTTTATCTTCACTCTAGGTTATTAGAAAGAGCGGCCAGAGTAAGTGAAGAGTATGTTGAAAATTTCACAGAAGGAAAAGTAAAAGGAAAAACCGGATCTTTAACCGCTCTTCCTATTATTGAGACGCAAGCAGGCGATGTCTCCGCTTTTGTTCCCACCAACGTTATCTCCATAACGGACGGACAAATATTTTTGGAGTCTTCTCTTTTTAGCTCGGGCCTAAAACCCGCAATGGATCCAGGGATATCAGTTTCTAGAGTAGGGGGTGCCGCGCAAGTTCCAATAATAAAAAAACTGGGAGGAGGAATAAAAACAGCCTTGGCCCAATACAGGGAATTGGAGGCATTTGCCCAGTTTGCATCTGACCTAGATGAGGCCTCTAAGGAGCAGTTAGAACATGGTGTACGTGTTACGGAGTTGACCAAGCAAGATCAATTTTCGCCCATGTCCGTAGCGGAAATGGGGCTGATGTTATATACCGCCAATGAAGGATATTTGCGAGAAGTCGAAGTAGAAAAAATTAAAGATTTTGAAAAGACATTGCTCTCGTACATGAACGCAGAGCACAAAGACTTGATGGACCGCGTTTCTGAAACAGGTGAATACAATGAAGAAATTGAGGGCTCTTTTAAAGAAGCTTTGGATAAGTTTATGTCAACTCAGACTTGGTAAAGATACGTGGCTAATAGCAAAGAAATAAAGACACAAATAGCCAGTATTAGTAATACGCAAAAGATTACTAGTGCTATGGAGAAAGTTGCTGTTAGTAAAATGAAAAAGACCCAGGAAAAAATGCTGAAAGGAAGGCCTTATAGAGACAGGATGCTTTCAGTTATCAGCCACCTAGCCAATGGACAGCCCGAGTATAAGCCCACATACATGGAAGAAAGAGACCCAAAGAAAATAGCCATTATTGTGGTTAGTTCAGACAAGGGTCTATGTGGAGGTTTAAATGCAAATTTACTAAGGGAGGTCACAAGGTTTGCTGCCTCCGAGTCTTCATCAGGAAGAGAAGTTAGCTACTCTCTTATAGGTACAAAGGCTCAATCCTTTTTTAGATCTTTTGGCGGAAACGTCATTTCGGCAACTGAAAAACTAGGAGACGAACCTTCTATTGAGCAGTTAGTGGGGTCGATGAAAATCCTTTTAGACTCTTTTGCACAAGGCGAAATCGATAAAGTTTATCTCGCTAGCAACAGATTTGTTAACACCATGACACAACAACCTGAAGTCGCTCAACTGCTGCCTCTTGGTCGAATAGAGAATGAAGACGAAGGCAAACAGGAAGGGTCCAGATGGGATTACATATATGAGCCAGATGATTCAAGAATGCTAATGGATGGGCTAATGGAGAGATACATAGAATCTTTGCTTTATCAGGCAGTAATAGAAAATATTGCCTGTGAGCAGGCAGCTAAAATGGTCGCAATGAAAAGCGCTACCGACAACGCAGGAGCGTTAATTGACGAATTACAACTTGTTTATAACAACGCCAGGCAGGCAGCTATAACTCAGGAAATTTCTGAGATCGTTGCTGGAGCAGAGGCACTTTAATAATTGGATAAAAATATGAGTAAAGGAACAGTAATACAAATAATAGGTGCGGTAATCGATGTTGAATTTCCTAAAGAAAATCTTCCTAAGATATATGACGCATTAACCGTTGATGAAAATGGACTAGTTTTAGAGGTTCAACAACAACTGGGCGATGGAGTTGTTAGAACCATTGCCATGGGACCTTCAGAGGGTCTAAAAAGAGGAGTTGATGTAACCAACACAGAGAATCCAATTTCTGTTCCGGTTGGAGAAGAAACTCTAGGCAGAATTATGAATGTGTTGGGTGAGCCTATAGATGAGAAAGGGGACGTGGCAGCAAAAAAATCAATGCCCATTCACAGAAACCCTCCTTCTTATGAAGATCAGGCGGAAACAACCGAGCTTCTTGAAACAGGCATAAAAGTTATTGACCTTATTTGTCCTTTCGCAAAAGGCGGAAAGGTGGGACTGTTTGGAGGCGCAGGTGTTGGCAAGACAGTCAACATACAGGAGCTTATCAGAAATATAGCCTATGAGCACAGTGGTTATTCAGTGTTTGCAGGCGTTGGAGAAAGAACTCGTGAAGGCAACGACATGTACCATGAAATGATCGAAGGAGGGGTTCTGGACAAGGTAGCATTGGTATACGGTCAGATGAACGAACCGCCCGGGAACAGGTTAAGAGTTGCACTCTCAGGACTAACAATGGCAGAAAATTTTAGAGATGAGGGTAGGGACGTTTTATTGTTCGTTGACAACATTTACAGATACACATTAGCAGGAACAGAGTGTTCAGCTCTTTTGGGCAGAATGCCGTCAGCGGTTGGATACCAGCCAACTCTTGCTGAGGAAATGGGAGTATTGCAAGAAAGAATTGCTTCGACAAAGACGGGATCCATTACATCTGTGCAGGCCGTTTATGTTCCTGCCGACGATTTAACCGACCCCTCACCTGCAACAACATTTGCTCACTTAGATGCCAACGTGGTTCTATCTAGGCAAATCGCTTCTCTTGGAATTTATCCAGCTGTTGACCCACTAGATTCAAACAGCAGACAGCTAGAGCCAGGCATAGTTGGTCAAGAGCATTACGATGTAGCTAATGCAGTTAAACAGCAGCTAAACAGGTACAAGGAACTTAAAGATATTATTGCTATCTTGGGCATGGATGAGCTTTCAGAAGAAGATAAGCTTGTAGTTGCAAGGGCAAGAAAAATAGAAAGATTTTTATCACAGCCCTTCTTTGTAGCCGAGGTCTTTACTAATGCTCCAGGAAAATATGTCCCCTTAAGTGAAACCATAAGAGGATTTAAGGGCATAGTGAATGGTGATTATGATGATATACCAGAGCAAGCATTCCTTATGGCGGGCGGTATAGATGAGGTGGTTGAAAAAGCCAAGTCAGAGGCGGCGTAGTTTATGGCAACTATTCAGTGCAACATAGTCAGCCCAGAAGGAGAACTGTTCTCTGGAGAGGTAGAAATGTTGAGCGCTGAAGGCGGTGCTGGAGAGATAGCCATTACCCCTAGGCACGCCCCATTGCTGACTAACTTAAAGCCCGGTCCAGTGAAATTAACACTCGAGGGCGGAGAAGAAGAAGTATTTTTTGCTTCTGGTGGTTTTTTGGAGGTGCAACCTGGGGAGGTAACTTTGTTAACTGACGTTGCAGAAAGGGCTGATGATATTGATTCCGCTGCAGCAGAAAGAGCGAAAGAATTGGCCGAAAGAGAACTAGAAGACCAAAAGGCAGATATGGACTATTCAATGGCTGCAGCCAACCTTGCTGAAGCAGCGGCTAGACTAAAAGCCTTGCAGAAACTACGCAAGAAGTAGTTTAATACCGTTT
>CEVL01019942.1_pt1 | contig 34048 bp, 26 predicted proteins | sample 427051 | NCBI WGS metagenome assembly CEVL01 (sample SAMEA2623673, study PRJEB7988) | marine metagenome | biome: marine biome (ENVO:00000447); feature: surface water layer (ENVO:00002042); material: "saline water (ENVO:00002010), including plankton (ENVO:xxxxxxxx)" | depth 5 m
TTTTCCTCATGCAAATTTTAATTCTAAAGCTACTTAATATTTTTATAAATATCAACTCACATCGATATTTGATACTTATGATCGAGCACTGCTAATGAAAGCATACATCGAAAAAATACTTTTTCTTTCTCAAAATCTTTCTTAAAAGAATCTGCTGTAATCAACTCCCTAACAAATTTCGAATCCAATATATAATCAAGCGAGCTACTAGAAAAAATATCTCTATTTTTGAAACTTAAACCAATACCAGATTTATCTTTTCTCCATGCTACATCATTGCCAATTGAATTTGGAATCAAACGTCTTAAAAGATATTTATTATAGCCATTTCTAACTTTATATTTATTTTTCATGCCCAAATACTTTATTAATCTATAATCAAGAAAAGGTGCCCTATTTTCAATAGAGTTTGCCATTGAAAATTGATCTGCTGTGCCAAGATAAAATGGTAAATTATAGTTTTTTATTTCATACAGTTGTCTTTCTCCAATACTACACATATTATTTCTAATAAAATCACTGTGACTTATTTTATAGATTTCTTTAATAAGTTTTTTATTGCTCAATAAACCTAATGAACTAGAAATAGGATAATTTTGTAATTGATGTTGCTTATAATTGAAAAGTGATTTTTTTGCTAATCTAAGAAAAAAATATATTTTCTCATTGAATGTAGAATTTGAACTCATGAACCAATCGCTATAGTGACTCATTGTAGAAAGTGGCCGTCTCATAACGGCATTGGCAATCGCTAACGATCCAGAGCTTGGGTATCCTCCCATTATCTCGTCACCGCCTGTACCATCAAGACATACTTTTATTCCATTCTCATGCATGCATTGTGCCAATTGGAAGGTTGGTATAGTAGAAAGTAAGTAGTGAACTGGTATCTCTGAATATCTTGTTAGAGTTTCCAGTGTATTTAATAGGCTGTCTTCTGTATGAGATTCTGTTTTTACCTCTGTAAGCGGCAGACCCAAACGTGATGCTATATTTCTAGAATGCTGAGTATCAGCAGAAAGATTACCAAGTTTGTCATAGATATGGCATGTATATAAATTTAGTTTAGATTTATCGGATATTTTATTTGCAACTCCAAGAATAAAACTTGAATCAACACCACCACTTACCAAAATAGCAACATCCACATCTGCTTTCATGCGTAAACGCACACTATCATATAGTTCATGAGACATTTGCTCTTCTAGTTCTTTTTCCGGCATTGAAAAACAATCGATAGAATCTAGTTCATGCCATCGAACATCGCTATGCTTCTTGAGTGTGCCTATTTTTAAATCATATACAAGATTTACACCTGGTCTTACGGAGTGAATATTTTCATAAAAAGTCATAGATTCAATAGGAAAAGGTGATAATTTTCCATATATAAACCTGCCTAGCATAGTTGCATTAACATGACGCTTTGATTCTATAAGATGAAATATTGATTTAATTTCTGAACTAATAATGAACTGATTGGAATCTTGAAAATAATACAGAGGTTTTTTTCCATATCTATCTCTCGATAAATATAACTTTTTATCATTAATGTCGCCAAACACACTTGCCCACATGCCATTTACATGGTTGAAAATACTTGTGGGGTGTTGGCATAGCTGTCTGAATAGAACTCTGGCATCGGATTTTTCACTAACATCCTTAGAAAAATCAGAGAAATTATAAAACTCTCCATTATAAGCAAGAAACTTATTAGTATTACGATCAAGCATGGGTTGATTAGAATTATCACTCAAATCAAATATTGATAATCTATTATGTCCAATTGCTAATGAGACATTATTTTTTTGTTTTTCGCCATTATAAACTCTTGGTTCTTTATCTAAATCATCGTAAAAAACAATTGACTGATTATCAGGGCCACGATATTCCATTAACTCTAGGGCTTCTTTAAATTTTTTTAGATCAATATTTTTAGATTTCTCAAATTGGAGAAGAACTCCACACATAACTTCTTTCCTGTGACAGGTTTAAAAAATTGAGTGATGAAAACTTATTGTATGCTATATTATAATTTTTGGAGATATTATGGAACATCTGCTAGAAAGACTACTATATGGACAAGCTGTTTATGTGCAAGGCTTAGTTTTTGGCTTTACTCATACTAGCATTATGTTGATAGGCTATTACACCGGGTTTAGTATCAATCGTTTTTTAAAGTTAATAAGTAATGGTTATATTGCTGGAATCGTTGGTGCAGCATTGTCCCATGTGTTTGCTGATCTAATAGCAGCGACATTTGACCCGCATCTTAGATTTGCTATGGTTGGTATAGCTGTAGGTGGTATTATACCTTTTATCGCTATCCCCTTTTTAGAAAAGTGGGTTATAAAAAGTCAATATCACATAGTAGTTGGTGATCATGAAGATGTGAAAGAAGATATTCAAGATAAGCACAAGGAATAAAATCAAGTCTTCTCAATTGCATGGATAATTTTTTGCTAATGAATCGGCAATTAAATTAGTAGAATATTTATTTAAACTATCGGGGTTTTCTCTTATATAATTTAGAGTTGAATCTGTTAACTGCTTAATAGTAATTTCTGGTTTTACACACCACATAGATTCGATATGACCTAACTCTACAAAGACATAGTGCATAGACGAAATATCATGCAAACAAGAGGCGCATGCGCTATTAGCTGTCACAGTTATTGAGTCTATACAATTTCTACAATAATCCTGTAAATTTCCACCAATGTAAAATTCATTTGCTTTTACAATCAAGGAAAAATAAAGAAGAAACATTGATGTTAATAATTTCATTCGCTAAATATGACTTACTCTTATATTTTGTATTTAAAGTACTTAGAACTAGAACACCATTATAGAAGTGCTTTTAAAACTTACCCAAATATTTTTTCCTAGTGATATATTTATTTTTTTAAAAGCTTTCTCAGTAATTAAAACTTCTATTTTCTCACCTATATCAATACTTAATTTTATATTATTATTTTCTTCTATCATTGATAATATTTTACCATTAAAACTATTTTGCATACTAGAATCAAGATCCTTGTTAGATAATACTATTTGTCTTGGGTCAATAGCTATATATTTAGCTTCTTTTATACCGCCAGCAAGATTAATTAAAACCTTGCCTGTATTAAATAATTTAGTATCGATTTCTAACTTACCGGAATAAAAATTTGTTAGATATGTTGGAAATAATTTACCATTAAAAATACTATATATGCTATCTGTTGTTCTTTGCGCTATTAATTGGTCGTGTGTAGTTAATACTATTGTTTTATTTTTATCTCTACTTAACCTTAATATTATGCTTTCCAAATCAATAATTGAATTCTTATCTAGATTTGAAAATGGCTCATCTAGGATCAGCACATCCGGATCAAGGACTAAAACTTGAGAAATTGCTACTTTTCTAACTTCTCCGCCTGATAGTGTATTTGCTAATCTTGGTAATAAGTGATCTATATTTAATAGGGACGATATTTTATTTATAATTTTTATTCTTTGTTTTTTACTTATATAATTTATTTTTAATCCAACTTCAAGATTATCGTAAACAGTCCCTCTAAATAGATACGGATTTTGTTGCACATACCCAACTCTTTTTCTTAAATGATCAACATTATGTTTTTTTATGATGGTATTATTGTAAAACACATTCCCACTAACTGAAAAATCTAGAAAAGACAAAATATTTAATAATGTTGTTTTACCTGAGCCGTTAGGACCTAGGATTCCTGTAATTTTAGATTTTTCTATCTGAATATCTATATTTTCAAGAGAAAAATAACTCTCATAATTAAATGTCACTCCCTTTAGCTTATATAGTAATGTCATTTTATTTTTAACTGAAAGTAATGAAGTATTATATTTACAAAAAAAGCTATTACTAAAAGCATAAACCCAAGTCCCAATGCAAAATCAAAAGACCCTTTATTCGTTTCTAATGCTATTGCTGTTGTCATAGTACGTGTAAATCCTTCTATATTACCTCCTAACATCATTGCAATACCGACCTCGCCAATAGCACGACCAAATCCTGTGACAATAGCAGCTATTAGAGCAAACCTCCTTTCACTAAAATAAATAAGAATAACTTGAATCTGTGAAGCACCGAGTAATGTGCATTTATGTTTTAATCTAGGGTCTGAGCTTGTAATAGCGACGATACTTAAATTCCATATGATCGGAATAATTAGAATGCATTGCCCAATTACTATAGCAAGGGGCGTATATAGTAATCCTGCATCTCCTAATAAACCTTGGCGATTTAACAATCCATATAATATTAGACCAATGACTACAGTAGGTATTGCCATTAAAGTATTTAAACATGTTATTAAAAAATTTTTTCCTAAAAAATTATTCAAGGCAACAATTACGCCAAGTGGAATACTTATGATTGATGCGATAACAACAGCAATTAGTGAAACTTTTAACGAGGTAAGTACAACATAAAAAAGAGAATTATCAAAATTTATTATAAGTTTAAAAGATGAGTAAATTGCATCTATAAAAAAATTATTATTTTTTATTTTATTATTTTCTGTCTCTATTATTGAAATACTATTTTCAGAAACTGATTCTACATAAATACTATCTGTTTCTATTGAAGAATCTAAATTTAATATTTCATTTTCCACTTCAGCTTGTAATGAAATGAAACATAAAAAAAATATTATTATTGAGATTTTATAAAATTTCATTTAACTGTTCGAAAATATTTAATCTAAATATTAGTTAAAAAATTGTAATGAATAAAACATTATTGGTAAATTTACATGAATAACTGCATATATAGCAAAAAAATAAATTAAATATCTAAATTGAGAAAATCAGATGACATTGATATTGTTCTCAAAACCCCTATTTTCTCCAGTATTTCGTACATTTTGGCTGGAAATAAAAGCTCGAAAAGTGTAATTTAGCCATCCTATTTTATTTAGTAATTTGTCGAATATTTATGAATAATAAGTTTTATATTAAAACATTAGGTTGTCAGATGAATGAGTATGATTCATCTCGTATGGCTGATTCATTGGTAGCTAGTCACAATATGAGCCAAACTAATGACCCAAAAAAGGCTAACCTGCTGCTGTTAAATACATGCTCGATTCGTGAAAAAGCACAAGAAAAAGTATTTCATCAGCTTGGTAGGTGGAGGGTGCTTAAGAAAAGCAACCCCAGATTAATTATTGCTGTTGGCGGATGTGTCGCAAGCCAAGAAGGAAAAGCAATAATTGAGCGCGCACCCTTCGTTGACCTTGTATTTGGCCCTCAAACTCTTCATCGTCTTCCGCAAATGTATACTGATCTAACACAAAATAAAAAACCAATTGTTGACATATCTTTTCCTAAAATAGAAAAATTTGATTGCTTACCTGAGCCCAAAGCAAGTGGCCCTACTGCTTATGTATCAATTATGGAGGGTTGTAGTAAATATTGCAGCTTTTGTGTTGTCCCATATACAAGAGGTGAAGAAGTAAATAGGCCTGTAGTAGACATTATTAATGAGGTAAAAACTCTTGTAAAACAAAATGTAAAAGAAATAAACCTTCTGGGTCAAAATGTGAATGCTTACAGAGGACAAATGAAAAATAAAAAGATTTGTGATCTTGCTTTACTTATAGAATTTATTGCTAATATTGATGGGATAGAACGTATTAGGTATACAACGTCTCATCCTGTTGAATTTTCTGATAATCTAATCAATGCTTACAAAAATATACCAAAACTTGTCAATCATCTACATTTACCAGTCCAAAGTGGCTCTGACAGAGTTTTGGCATTGATGAAAAGAGGTCATACTTGCTTGGAATATAAAAATAAGATCAATAAGCTTCTTGAAATAAGACCAAATATAAGTATATCCTCTGATTTTATAATAGGTTTTCCTGGTGAAACGGAAAAAGACTTTGAGGATACAATGAATTTAATAGGAGAAATAGGCTTCGATCATTCATTTAGTTTCATATACAGTGCTCGGCCTGGAACGCCGGCTGCCACTTTACCTGATCAAACCTCTTTAGATATTAAGAAATTACGTCTTAATATACTGCAAAATAGAATAAATCAGACGGCGATGGAAATTAGTAAAGCTATGATTAATACTGTACAACCTATATTAGTTGAGGGATTATCAAAGAAAAATAATGATACTTTATTCGGCAGAACAGAGAATAACCGAGTAGTAAACTTTGAAGGATCTAGAAGCTTGATTGGAAATTTCGTTAATATAAAAATAACTGAAGCACTATCTAATTCACTACGAGGAATTATTCAAAGTAGTGAGTTAGATCGTGTTGCTAATCTCTAAATTACCCCTAATCTTTAAATAAATATCATAAATACTACAACTTCCAACGAATTGCTACTTGAACCGGTCGATAATAAACGTTTATCGAATCTTTGCGGTCCTTTTGATAAACATCTACGTCAGGTAGAGCGCTTTCTAGGCGTTGAAATAAACAATCGTGGAAATAATTTTTATGTCAGTGGCAACCCAAAATCAATAGCAATGACGGAAAATTTATTAAAAGAAATGTATGCTGCTACAGAAAAAGAGCCGTTATCCTCTGAACATATTCATTTATACCTCAAAAGTCTTGATATTTCTGATGAAATAAATAGTGAAATTATGGATGAAATCTCAATAAAAACAAAAAGAGGATTGATACGTGGAAGAACAAATAATCAAAAACAATATCTTCTAAACATTAAAAATCATGATGTTAATTTTGGTATTGGTCCTGCAGGCACTGGAAAGACTTATTTAGCTGTGGCTTGTGCAGTTGCAGCTATGGAACAAGATATTGCAAGAAGACTAGTTCTTGTCAGACCTGCTGTTGAAGCAGGTGAAAAATTAGGGTTTTTGCCTGGAGACCTTGTACAAAAAGTGGATCCTTATCTAAGACCACTCTACGATGCTTTGTATGAAATGCTTGGTTTTGAGAAAGTATCAAAATTAATTGATAGAAATGTAATCGAGGTGGCACCTCTTGCATTTATGAGGGGTAGAACTCTAAATGAGGCATTTATTATTCTTGATGAAGCACAGAATACGACCATAGAGCAGATGAAAATGTTCTTAACAAGAATCGGTTTTAATTCCACTGCGGTAATTACCGGAGACATAACGCAAATTGACTTGCCGCCCGGAAAAATATCTGGACTTAAACATGTCATCGACATATTAAATAATGAAGACAAAATTAGTTTTACTTTTTTTAAATCAAAAGACGTGGTTCGACATGCCTTAGTGGCGAGAATTCTTAATGCATATGAAAAGTATGATTCAAATCAAAAAAAATAATTTTCATAAATATCTTAATACATGATTAATATTCAAAATATATCTAATTTCGATTCACTACCTGATAAGCAATCAATTATTAATTGGGCAAAAATAGCGCTTGATAAGAAAAACAAAGAAGCAGAAATTGTTATAAGAATTGTTGAAAATAAAGAAGGTCAAGCGCTAAATAAAAAATGGTGTAAAAAAGATTACCCAACAAATGTTTTATCTTTTCCAATTACTGAAAAAATAAAAGAGGCGCCAAATATTTTAGGAGATATTGTTATTTGTGCAAATGTAGTTTTTGAAGAAGCAAAAAAACAGAAAAAAAGTATTAATGAGCACTTTGCTCATATGGTAATTCATGGAATTCTACATTTGCAAGGATATGATCATATTACCGATACAGAGAAAAATGTTATGGAAAAAAAAGAAATAGCTATATTAGATAGACTGGGTTATCGCAACCCATATGTAATTGATAATCAATAAAATATTAAAAATGAAAAAAATATTATTAAAAATTAAGAGCACCTTAAAAAATATCTTTACACATGATCCTTCTAGCAAGGAAATGTTAATTGAAGTGCTTAGAAATGCTGAAAATAAAAACTTACTTGATAGCGATGCTCTATTAATGATTGAGGGCGCGTTACATGTTTCTGAAACTCATGTGAGAGATATTATGGTGCCGCGTGTACAGATGATAATTATTAATGATGATGCGAAACCGGAGGCAATACTCTCTAATGTTGTAGAATCAGGTCACTCAAGATTTCCTGTAATTGGTGATACAAATGACCAAATTGTTGGTATTTTGCTTGCAAAAGACTTATTGAATTATTTTGCAGATCCAAAAAAAGAATTTGATATTAAGGACATGATGAGGCCTCCTGTTTTCATACCAGAAAGCAAACGTCTCAATGTGCTACTAAGGGAATTTCGTATGAGTAGAAATCATATGGCAATTATTATTGATGAATACAGCGGTGTAGCAGGTTTAGTTACAATTGAAGATGTCATCGAAGAAATTATAGGTGAAATTGAAGATGAGCATGATTATGAAGACGATGAAATTAATATAAAAATTCATGATGATAACCGCTACACAGTAAAAGCTTTAACACCAATTGATGAATTTAATAATTTCTTTAAAACTAATCTATCTGATTTAGAATATGAAACTATTGGTGGTCTTGTTATTACTGCTTTTGGATATTTACCAAAACGCGGTGAAACAATTATATCGAATGGGTTTAATATAAAAGTTTTACGTGCAGATAAAAGACGTGTACAACTCTTATTATTTAAAAAAAATATTCCAGATAAATCTATAGAAAATAATTACGAAGAAACTTAAAAATTACTCATTGAACAAGTATGAGTTTAAAAATTAATGAAAATATTTCAAAAAAATATTATATATAAAATATTTTTCGTTTTACTCTCAGGCTGTTTAATACCATTTTCTTTTTCTCCATTTAATTATTATTTTTTATCGATAATCTCTTTAAGTTTGCTTTTTTATTTATGGACTAAATCTAAATCACCACGAGAATCATTTACTTTAGGGTATATTTTTGGATTTTCTATGTTTGGTATTGGTGTTAACTGGCTACATATCAGTATAAACCTCTTTGGTGGAATAAATATTTATTTTGCAATCCTAATCACATACTTATTAATTGCATTCTTATCATTATACCCCGCAATATGTGGCTATATATCAACAAAATATTTTAAAAATAATTTGTTTTTGTCGCTTCCAGCATTATGGTTTATATCTGAGTGGGCTAGAGGTATTGTATTAACTGGTTTCCCTTGGCTAAACATTGGAACGAGCCAAACTGACAGCATTCTAATAAATTTTGCCCCAATAATAGGTGACTACGGTGTTACGTTCATTGTTTGTATTATTGCTTCGTGCATCGTAAAAATAATAGCCGGTGGAAAAATAAATTTTTTAATTGGAATAGTACCTATTTTCTTAGTTTTTTCATTATCAATACTTTTTAGTCAAATAAATTGGACAAAAAGTAAAAATCAAGATTTAAACATTACAATAATTCAGGGAGCAATACCTCAAGAAATTAAATGGCAACAAAATCAAGATAAAAAATCATATAAAATCTATAGTGATTTAACTAAACCATTTTGGAAATCAGATCTTATAATATGGCCAGAAACTGCTATTTCTTCTATCTATGATCTAAGTAATGAATATATTAAAAAAATTGAAATGGAAAAAGAAAAATCGGATGCAATATTTGTAACAGGAATTATTAGACAAAATAAAATAAATAAAGAAAGTTATAATAGTATGCTTTTAATAGATAATAAACATTATATTTACGATAAATATCATCTTGTCCCTTTTGGTGAATATTTACCCTTTAAAGAAATTCTATATAACTTTATTCGTTTTTTTAAAATACCAATTTCTAATTTCTCAAAAAGTAAATCTAGATTAAGTAATATCGATACTGAAAAAGCAAATTTTGGTATGAGTATTTGTTATGAGGATGCTTTTGGAAGTGAAATAAGACGTAGCATGCCACACGCTGATATATTAATTAACGTAAGCAATGATGCATGGTTTGGTGATTCTTTTGCCCCTCATCAACACTTACAAATTGCAAGAATGCGAGCAGTAGAAAACGGTAGGTATTTCTTAAGATCAACAAATACAGGAATATCTGCAGTTATTAACAACAAAGGAGAAATTATTGCGAATTCTCCACAATTTGAAAAATATACTATAAATGAAAATGTCACATTATATTCTGGTGTAACGCCATTTAGTAAATATGGGAATAAATTTCTAATGATTCTTTGTAGCTTAATTCTTTTGTTCAGCTATATATTTGATCAGTGGAAATATAAAAAAATAATTAAGTAATTTTTCTTTCTTTAATTGCTTCTTCAAGTCGAATCTTTAATTCAGGATAGCTATTAGCCATTGATAAAACTTGTTTTCTACTCAAGCGTAATAACATTGTAGGTTTATCTGTCTTAACATTTGCTGTTCTTACATGCTTACCTAATAATGCCATTTCACCAAAAAAGTCCCCTGGCCCTAGTACAGCTATTGGCTCATCTTTATTCTCTGTTCTAAAAATTGTTACCTGACCATAAGTAATAATATATAGTGAATCGCCTCGCTCATCTTGACCAATAACAAGATCGTTTTGTAAAAAAGTTACTGATTTTGCAGATTTTGATAATATTTCTAATAATTCACTAGAAAGTCCTTCTAGAAGAGGAACCATTGCTATCACATCTTTTGGCTTTAATTTAGGAACAGGATCTGTGATCTGTGGAAGCTTATCAATCGCATCTGTTATGCGTTTATTAATATTTGAAAAAACCTTCGTTCCTAATTCGTGACTACTATGTGCTTCATCAATATATATTTTAGCAGCTATTAATGAAATTTTTTCAAATAATCTTGCTTCAAAACCTAAGTAAAATTCGGGATAATTTTCTGCTATATATTCTAAACGTATCTTACGCCTTTTTAGTCTTTCCCTATATTCCTTAATTACATTATTTTTAAACTCTTTATCAATATCAGTAACATTATTAATCTCAGTTATTACTTTTTGAGATATTAATAATCCGGCAATATTTCTTTGTAAATTTTGAGAAAACCTTACATCTTGATACCAAGACAAAATAGAAGTAGCAAAATCATTTTCGCGTAATTGTTTTATAATCATGCTCTCTGCTTTAACAAATGGGTTTTGTTTAATGTTAGTATTTTTTTTCTCTGCCATAAATGTGTCTTTATCTCGTTGCAATAAAACTCTCATATTCATATATGTGTAATACTGAAGAAAACCAATGTCATAGAGATATTTCAACTCTTTCATTTCAATACGTAGTGCTACAGAATGAGCATATCTACTTTTAGTATGATTATTTGGTGAAAAATCTTTAGATTGAAATACTTTACTAGTCTTTTCCTGTATTAATTTTTTTGTGCTTGTTGGTATAATGCTTGCCTTTCTAAAAATTTGTAATATATCTTTAGAATGTTTAAGAGACTCTTTTAAGCCATGTTGTAATTCAATTTCTTCTTGACCTGTTAATTTATTAAACCCTAATTTATTCATTAATATTTTTATAGTTGGCGCGTTAACTAATAATGAAAACATTACGACACCTAAAGTTATATAAATAAGTGTCTCTCTTTCGGGCATACTCTCGGGAATAGACAAAACAATCGCTATTGCTAATCCACCTTTTAATGCTCCCCACCACATAATGTGTCTCTCATGCATTGAAACTTTGGGTAAATTAAAAAATCTTATGGTAGTTGGTACTAAACCATAGACACCAATAGCTCTAGCTATCAAAACGAGCAAAATCGAAATAAAAATTGTATCTGCATGTGAAATAAGCAATGAAATGTCTGTAGATAAACCAATCAACAAAAATAATAATGAATTACAAACTAATGAGAGTACATCCCATGTTTCATCCACAGCCTCTTTTTCTTTTTGTGGTATACGAGTGACACTAACTAATCCCAATGTAATTGCTGATGAGACAACTGCCATAACTCCTGAAACATGCATGATGTGTTCTGCAAACGAAAAACTACTATATGCTAAAACAATTGACATAATAAGGTATGCGCTTATATTTGCCTTTATTCTAAATAGTAATTCGCTAGTAATTAGAGCCATTATAACGCCTATAAATAGACCCCCAAAAAATACCCTGAGAAATTCAAGAACGGCAACATAGAAATCAAAAACTCCAAATTGCTGCCATACAGATATTCCAAGCAGTATATTAAATAACACAATAGCTGTTGCATCATTCAGCAATGATTCGCCTTCGATAAGAGTTGTTAATCGAGATGGTGCGCCTAATTCTTTAAATAAAGCTATTACTGCAACGGGATCAGTTGCTGAAATTAATGCGCCAAAAACTAATGCGTAGATAATATTAAAATCTTGTAAAAACCATAGTCCCAACCCAATTATTGTAGTGGAAATAATTAATGCTGGAATAGCAAGCACTAGTATTGGAAAAATATCTTTCATCATGGAACGTGCGTCTAGATTAATTGCCGATTCAAATATTAAAACAGGTAAAAATAAAAATAGTACTAAATCTGGACTTAGCTGAAAGTCTAATAAAAAATTTAGTTCATAATGATGTCGCGCTAGTGATCCAAGAAATATGCCTAAAATTACAAGAAAAACAGTATACGGTATAGGTACATGACTACATATTGCAGCTGCTATCATTGAGACCGTTAAAAGACCCATGATGACTAAAATAATTTCAGATAATGGCATTATAATTTTTTTATCTAATATATATTTATCAAAAAAATAAAGTTGTTAGTTACTCTGCAGATAATCTTTCAAACAATATTATTATAGATAAACCTAAAATTATCATTAGCAGAGTGTATGCTAGCTGCTCATTAGATATATCTGGTATGTAAGGTGTTGATGCCACTAATTTTTCTTTACTATTAATTATTGTATATATACGATTTTGAAATGGCCAAACTACATATAATGAGGCTATTAATAAGCCAGTTATAAAAAGAATTACTTTTTCATAAAAATTTTCTAATAGATAAGATATTAAACGACTAAAAATAACTAACCCCATTATAATTCCTATAAAAAAAGGTAATATAATTGAGATTTTAAAATAAGCTATTGCGTTCAATATATAGCTATATTTTTTTAACATAAGTAAAACGAAAGCGCCTGAAACTCCGGGTAATAACATAGCTGAGATCGATGCTATGCCGCATATCAATATAAACCAGCTATTATTTGGAGTTGAAGATGGGCTCAAAGTAATAAAAAATCCACCGAAGACAATACCAAAAATTAAGAAAAATAAATTTCTTGATTTTAAAATCGTATAATAATTACGTAGAAACATAATTACTGAACCAAATATCAAACCAAAAAATAAACCATAAATTATTTCTGGATGAGTACGAATAAGAATAGGTAATGGAATAACACGAGTGAAAAATAGCAATGCAATAAACATCCCAATTCCTAATGGTAACAAAAAATTAAAATGTGGTTTTTGTATACTACCAATTAAATCTAATGAAAAAATCATTCTTAACCATTTTGAATCAAACGATTTTATAGCCTCTATTAGTTTTGGATAAATACCAAGTATAAAAGCAATAGTTCCGCCACTTACTCCTGGAACTACATCTGCAGAACCAACAAAGAAACCTTTTAGAACTAATTTTAATTTTGCTTGATACATTAAGTGTTACTTAGTTTTATGATATTGCCGACTTAAGTTATGTACTGCATCTACAAGAATGCCTACTTTATCAGGTTCAATATCTGGTGTTATCCCATGACCAAGATTAAATACATGACCAGACCCTGATCCATAAGATCTGAGAATAGATTCAACCTCATCAACTATTTTTTTCTCAGACTCTTTTAGAATCCTTGGTTCCATATTACCTTGTATGGCTACACGTTTGCCTATACGTTCTCTTACCTGTCCAATATTAGAATTCCAATCTATACTTATAGCATCGCAGTCAGCTTCTACTATTTTTTCAATCCATTTGTCTGCTCCTTTAGTAAATAATATTACTGGGACCTTAACTTCACTATGTTCATTTTTTAAGTGCTCACATATTATCTTCATATAATAAAGTGAAAAATTCATATAATTTGGTGTTTTTAAAATCCCACCCCAAGTATCAAAAATCATTATCGCTTGAGCACCAGCATTGATTTGAGCCTTTAAATAAAGTGTTATTGAATCAGATAAATGTTTAAGTAATAAATGCAGGCTGGCTGGCTCAGCTTCTAACATACCTTTTACCTTGGAAAATTCTCTGCTCGACCCCCCCTCTATCATATAAGTTGCTAACGTCCATGGGCTTCCTGAAAATCCAATTAATGGTACATCGCCATTGAGCTCTCTACGAACAAGTCTAATTGAATCCATAACATATTTTAATTCTTGTTCTGGGTCCGGGAGTGGTAAATTTTTTATATCATTAGAATTGGTTATTGATCTTTCAAATCTAGGACCAACTGACTCTACTAACTTTAAACCTAAGCCCATTGCATCAGGTATTGTTAAAATATCTGAAAAAATAATCGCAGCATCTAATGGGTACCGGTGAAGTGGTTGCATGGTCACCTCACAAGCCAATTCCGGTGTTTGACATAGCGTAACAAAATCACCAGCTTTCTTTCTTGTTTCTCGATATTCGGGTAAATATCTCCCTGCTTGACGCATTATCCAGACAGGCGTCATATCGACAGGCTCTCGAAGCAGTGCCTTGATTAAACGGTTATTTTTTAATTGTTCCGGCATATAAATATTAGTTTTTTGTTGATTATTTACTTTTTGTAAATAATACTTTATTCGAGAGTTGATTACATCGACAATAAATATTATTAGGCTAAAATGCACTTATTAATTAATTTTATTAAGAGGATATTATGATAATTCCAGCGAGTGAACTAATTGCAGCAGCAAAATCTAATTGTGATTGTTTTGATCATGTTGAGGCTAAATTGTTTTTCGATAGAAACAAAGATGTGACCATAATTGATGTCAGAGAACCAAAGGAACTTGAGGACTCTAAATTAAATGATTCAATAAATATTCCGAGAGGCCTCCTTGAAATGAAAATCACAGAAATTTGTGAAAAACATGATGCACCAATACTTATTCATTGTAAAACAGGTGGAAGAGCTTCGCTTTCAGCTAATACACTTCAAATAATGGGATATTCAAACGTTCATGTTATATCTGCTAATTACGACGACATAAAAATGACTTTTGGCTAAAACACTAACGGATTATACAAGTGCGGGTAAATCTGTTTCACCCATAAGATATTTATCGATACCAGCGGCAGCTGATCTCCCTTCTGCGATTGCCCAAACAATCAAGCTTTGACCTCTACGCATATCACCTGCTGAAAATACTCCTTCAATATTTGTCATCCATGTATTTTTATCAGCGACAACATTGCCGCGATTATCACGTACCACACTGAGTTCTTCTAGCATACCTTTTTCCGGACCAAGAAATCCCATTGCTAATAAAACGAGGTCGCATGGAATTTCTTCTTCGCTACCTTTCATCTCCTCAAATGATATCTGACCATTTAGATTTTTCATTTCTACTGTTGTTATCTGTAATGCTTTAACATTGCCCTTACCATCATCAATAAACTTTTTTGTTGATACTGAATAGACGCGTTCAACACCCTCTTCGTGAGCAGATGCTGTTCTAAAAATACGTGGCCATTCTGGCCATGGGTTATCCTCAGCCCTTAAATTTGGCGGTTTTGGCAAAATCTCGAGTTGATGAACAGATTTTGCGCCCTGACGATTTGCGGTACCCAAACAGTCAGCGCCTGTATCCCCACCACCAATAATAACTACATGCTTTCCCTTTGCATTAATAAAGTTATTAGACATTTTTTCACCCTCACAAACTTTATTCTGCATAGGAAGATATTCCATAGCTTGATGTATTCCATTTAAATCGCGGCCACCTACTTGCAAATCACGTGACTCGCACGCTCCGCCAGTTAAAAGTAGAGCATCATAATCTTTTCTTAAATCCTCAATACTTATATTTTTTCCAACCTCACAGTTAGTTTTAAATAAAATACCTTCCTCAATTAACTGTTGTAGTCTTCTATCTAGACGTTTTTTTTCCATTTTAAATTCAGGTATACCATAACGAAGTAAACCACCCACCCTATCGTCTCTTTCAAAAACAGTTACATCATGACCAACACGTACCAATTGCTGTGCAGCTGCAAGACCAGCGGGACCGGAGCCTACTATAGCAATCTTTTTCCCAGTTTTATTTTCTGAAATCTCTGGTTTTATCCAGCCATTCTCCCAAGCTTTCTCAATTATTGAGAGCTCGACAGATTTAATCGAGACAGGATCATCATTAATTCCTAACACGCAGGATCCTTCACAAGGTGCGGGACAAAGGGTACCTGTAAACTCTGGAAAGTTATTAGTTTCATGTAATCTATTTATCGCATCATGCCATTGATCGCGATAAACCAAATCATTCCAATCCGGAATAAGATTACCTAAGGGGCAGCCCTGATGACAAAAAGGGATGCCACAATCCATACAACGAGCTGCCTGCTCTTTTAAGGGCTCAACAGGCCATGGCTCCATGACTTGATTCCAGTCTCGTAAACGTTTTTTCACTGGCCGGTAGGGTTGTTTTTCCCTCCTAAATTCGATAAAACCAGTTACTTTACCCATGTGCAGCCTCCATTACAGCTTCATCTTCCGATACTCCAATTTCGCGTGCTTTTTTGATGGCACTTAAAACACGTTTATAATCTCTAGGCATTACCTTTATAAACTTAGACTGATATTTATCCCAATTGTCCAAAATATTTTTTGCAACAGGGCTTTTTGTATAATTTATATGTTTTTTTAATAAAGTTTTTACAGTATGACAATCATCATCATCAGTCAATTGATCTAGATCAACCATTCCTTTGTTACAATTGATTTTAAACTCATCATTTTCATCTAGAACATAAGCGATTCCACCCGACATTCCAGCTGCAAAATTACGGCCAGTTTTACCGATAACAACAACTCGTCCTCCTGTCATATATTCACAACCGTGATCACCAATTCCTTCAACAACGGTATTAACTCCGCTATTTCTAACACAAAAACGTTCACCTGCAATTCCACGAAAATATGCCTCTCCTCGAGTGGCGCCATATAGAACAACATTTCCAACCAGAATATTTTTTTCCGCAACAAAAGTAGAATTTAATGGAGGATAAACAATAATTTTCCCGCCAGACAAACCTTTCCCAATATAATCATTAGCATCGCCTTCAAGAGTCAGAGTTACACCATTTGGAATAAATGCGCCAAAACTCATACCGGCTGAGCCACTAAAATGAATATTGATAGTATCCTCAGTAAGTCCCTCTCCGCCAAAACGTTTGGTAATTTCATAACCAAGAATTGTTCCGGTCGTTCTATTAGTGTTTTTAATTTGTGTTTTTATGTTTACTTTTTTGCCTTCATCCAGAGCTTTCTTGCACATTGGAACCAATTTTTTTACATCTATTGATTTTTCTAAACCATGATCCTGTTTCTTAACACAAAAAATCTGATCGCCTTTACGTGGCTCAGGCTTGAAGAGTATTTTCGAAAAATCGATTCCTTTTGCTTTCCAGTGATTTATTGCTTTTCTTACATCTATCTTATCGACTTGTCCTATCATCTCATCAATTGTTTTATATCCTAACTGCGCCATATACTCACGAACTTCCTGAGCAATATATTTAAAAAAGTTTTCAACAAATTCGGGTTGTCCTGTGAATTTTTTTGTAAGCTTCGGGTTTTGAGTTGCAACTCCCACGGGGCATGTATTTAAATGACAAACACGCATCATTATGCAGCCCATAACAACTAATGGTGCAGTCGAAAAACCAAATTCTTCTGCACCCAATAAAGCCGCAATAACTACGTCTCTTCCAGTTTTAAGTTGCCCATCAGTTTGCACAACAATGCGATCTCTCAGGCCGTTTTGAACTAGTACTTGCTGTGTTTCAGCAACACCAAGTTCCCAAGGTAGTCCAGCATGCTTAAGGGAGCTTATTGGAGATGCTCCAGTTCCACCATCATAACCTGAGATTAGAACAACATCAGAATGTGCTTTTGCAACGCCTGCCGCTACAGTGCCAACGCCAACCTCGGCAACTAACTTGACATGTACACGTGCGAGTGGATTTGAGTTTTTTAAATCATGAATAAGTTGTGCTAAATCTTCTATTGAATAAATATCATGATGAGGTGGTGGTGAAATTAAACCGACACCAGCTGTTGAATGGCGTACTTTTGCAATCCATGGATAAACTTTGGTTCCTGGCAATTGACCGCCTTCACCTGGCTTTGCCCCTTGGGCCATCTTAATTTGAAGATCATCGGCATTTGCTAAATATTCGCTGGTAACACCGAAACGTCCTGATGCTACTTGCTTTATTGCGCTTCTTCTTGAATCTCCGTTTTTATCCCTTTTAAATCTATCAGGATCTTCACCGCCTTCTCCAGTATTTGATTTACCGCCAATACGATTCATAGCAATTGCTAATGTTTCATGCGCTTGTTTACTAATCGACCCATATGACATTGCTCCAGTTGAAAATCTTCTCATAATATTTTCAATAGGTTCAACTTCGTCAATTGAAATTGGTTTTTTAGCAAATTTGAATTCAAATAAACCTCTTAATGTTGCTAAATTTTCGTTTTGCTCATCAACTAAAGCAGTATATTCTCTAAAAATTTCATATTGACCGGAGCGGGTAGCATGCTGTAATTTAAAAACTGTATCGGGATTAAAGAGATGGTACTCCCCATCACGACGCCACTGATATTCACCCCCCCATTCCAATTCTTTTTGTTTAATATCTCGACTTGGGTAAGCATTATTGTGACGCTGACTTATTTCTTTTGCTATTACATCAATTCCAATACCGCCAATGCGTGATGCTGTCCAAGTAAAATATTTATCTACAAACACTTTTTCAAGACCAATTGCTTCGAAAACCTGTGCGCCACAATATGATTGAATTGTTGATATCCCCATTTTTGACATTATCTTAACTAAGCCTTTATTAGCAGCCTTGATAAAATTCTCCACTGCTTCACTCTGATTCATTTGTGGTAAATATCTTTTTTGAATTAAATCATTCAGAGAATCAAAAGCTAGATAAGGATTTATAGCGCCAATACCATAACCTAAAAGCACAGCAAAATGATGAGTTTCTCTCGGCTCTCCTGATTCAAGAATCAAACCAAGTCGAGTACGTTTTCCATTTCTAATCAAATGATGGTGGACGCCAGCAGTTGCTAAAAGTGCCGGTATTGCTGTTTCTTTGTCATTAACACCACGATCAGAAAGAATTACAAAACTGTAACCATCATCTATTGCTTGGTCGACAGCTGCACAAACCCTATTTAGAGCTTGATCTAAACCTTGAGAACCTTTTTTTACTTCATACAAAATAGGAACTTTTTTTGTTTTCATTCCCGATACACTAATATTAGACATTTTTGATAATTCTTCGTTAGTGAGAATTGGAGAATTTATTTTTACCCTTTGACAGCTTATTGATGTTGGATTTAAAAGATTACTCTCTGGTCCGATAGTCGTAGCAACCTGTGTAACAAGCTCTTCCCTGATACCATCTAATGGCGGATTAGTTACTTGCGCGAATAATTGTTTAAAGTAATCATAAAGTAAACGAGATCTATTAGATAAAACTGCTAAAGCTGTATCTGTTCCCATAGAGCCTGTTGGCTCCATACCGTTTTTTGCCATGGGCGCCATTAGTATTTTTAAATCTTCATAGGTATAACCAAATATTTGTTGGCGCTGAAGAAGAGTCCCTGAATCAGAATTTAATAGCTTTGCTGGTGGTGATAATTTTTCGATTGGTATCAAATGCTCTTTAAGCCATTCTCCATATGGCTCAGCATTAACAAACTCCTCTTTTAATTCAGAATCATCGATAATACGTCCCTGCTTCGTATCCACCATAAAAATACGACCAGGATGTAGTCTTTCCTTTATCTCAATATTTTCTGGTGGAATGTCTAAAACACCTACTTCCGATGCCATGACAACCATGTCATCTTTAGTTACGTAATAACGTGAAGGTCTCAAACCATTTCTATCAAGAACTGCGCCAATAACATCACCATCGGTAAATGCAATAGATGCCGGCCCATCCCATGGTTCCATCAAACAGGCATGATATTCGTAAAAATCCTTTCTTTTTTGATCCATCGTTTCATGTCCAGACCAGGCTTCTGGAATCATCATTAACACTGCATGAGGTAGGGGACGACCTGACATATATAAAAATTCCATAACATTATCAAATATTGCAGAGTCACTTCCCCCTTCCGTAACAATTGGAAATAGTTTACTAATATCATCACCAAATAATTCTGATTTACATAAAGACTCGCGAGCGCGCATCCAATTGCTATTTCCTCTTACGGTATTGATTTCTCCATTATGTGATATATACCTAAATGGATGTGCAAGTTTCCATTCTGGCATTGTGTTGGTTGAAAAACGTTGATGAACGAGTGCTAATGCAGATTCAACATCGGGATCTGAAAGATCTGGAAACATTGGTTCAATTTGTGTGCCAGTCAACATTCCTTTATATAAAAAGGTACGACACGATAATGATGGTACATAGAACAAGCTTTGTTCAGTCATATCAGAATTCCATATAATATTCTCAACTCGTTTGCGAATTATATAAAGCTTCCGATCAAATGCTGCTGAATCTAAATCTTTATTTTTTCCAATAAATATTTGCTTGAAGGTTGGCTCACCCTCTTTAGCTGTTGGACCTAACGAGGAATCATTTGTTGGAACATCTCGCCAACCCAATAACTTTTGATTCTCTTCTTTAATTATCTTTTCAAATATTTTTTGGCAATCTTTAGATTGTGATTTATTGACGGGTAAAAAAACCATCCCTGTTCCATACTCATCGTCATTTGGTAAGTTTATATTAATATCACTGCATACTCGCTTAAAAAACTTATGTGGTTTTTGAATAAGTATACCCACACCATCGCCAGTATTTTCTTCACAACCACATGCACCACGGTGTAACAAATTCTTTAATATTGTTAGAGCATTATCGACTATTTCGTGAGATTTGCGTCCCTTCATATTGACAACAAAACCGACACCGCAAGCATCACTTTCTGTTTGCGGTTCATATAAACCTTGTTGTTCTTGAAATTTTTTCATAAAGATTTTTTCTCAATAAACGCGAGCATAGAACAGTATTATGACTGCACATACAAGACACAAAAGGGCTGAAATTATAATAAAGAGGCGTGTTTATGTCACGGTGCTTCGTGCGTCATACTTATACAGATTTTTTAGCAATCGAGCATAATTCAATTTATTTTTCAAGTACTTAGAATATGACAATGCTATTGAATTAACTCTTTTATACTTCCGACTGTCCTGACCCATGGTTTAATTTGTCTAGCTTTTTCCGGTAATTTACTGATTTCAGCACGCGCCAGATCACTACTATCAAATAAACCATATACTAGAATATGGTAGTTTTTTCCTTTAATGTTTGCAGAAAGCTCTATTATTTCATCATTATTATCAAAATACTTTAGATAATTTGTTATTGTTTCCGTTTCTATAGCACTAATTAATTGGAGTACATATTTATCAGAACTTTGACTCATTAACCAATCAATATCTTTATTTTTTTCTTCTACTACTTCAATATTATCATTCTTAATTTCGTTTGTTGTGGCAACACTAGCAACACCTTTAGTTTCAATATTTATATTGTCTTCAGGAATAGAAAGAATTTCGATGCCTGTAATATTATCATCCTGACTTTCAGTTATAATTTCACTATTATTCACATAATCATTAATTGTTGATACCTCGATTTCCTCTTGAATTTCAGACTCATTAATCTCTTGCAGCGCAATCAATAAATCTTTATCTATACTTATATTATTTTTGCTTTCTTCTGGCAGGTCTATTTTAAATACAACTTTTTTATTCTCGTCATTATGATCAGCTAGAAAAGATTGATAAACAACGAGTAAAATCACTATTGATAATACACAAAAAACCTTATAATTTTTAAAAAGTGAAAAAAAATTATTAGAATTTTTTTGTATATTTATTTCATTTATTGTTGATATTGGATCTTTTAAATACTGTTTACAAAAAACATCGATTTTCTCTTTAGAGCCATTTGTGATAATAAATATTTTTTTTAAAATTTGATCGGAAAAAATATTTTTATCCAATTCATTATTTATGTATTTTTCTTGAATATAGTTTTTTGTCTCTATTTCATTAAAATCTGTCATATATTGTATAAATCACCATTATGTAATTCTGTCACACTCAGATAATGCAAAACGATCTGTCATACCTGCTATGTAATCAGCTATCATTCTAGCTTTTTTCTGTTCGTGCTGCTTTTTATCATACAACTTAATTTTTCTTTGAAGCTCATTAGTTAAAAGCTCTGGTTTTTTCATATAAGTTTTGAAAAGGTATGTGACAGTTTCTTTTGCTTTTTTTGTCATTAGGTTGACTTGTTCATGTTGGTATAACTTTTTTCTAAGTAAAAATTTTAAATCTTTATGTTTTTTTTCTACCAATAAACTCATTTTAATTAATAATTTCTCACTATTTCGTACTGAGTTAACATTATTTGGTTTACACTCATCAATAATTATTTTGCTTGTCTCAATAAGATCGCTAACAATATAATTAATCATATTTCTAACAACTTCATGTCTTATCTGCCTTTGATTTAATTCTTTGCATTTTTCACAAACCATTTCATATTGCTCTAGAAAAAAATCAGACTCATTTAAAATTTCAAAACTGAGTAATCCAGCTCTCAAACCATCATCAATATCATGGTTGTTATATGCAATTTCATCTGCAACATTAGCAATTTGTGCCTCTAGACTTGGTTGATTATTATTTAAAAATCTTTCTCCTAGTTCGCCTAATTTTAATGCATTTTTCTTTGAACAATGTTTTAAAATTCCCTCTCTAGTCTCGAATGTTAAATTAAGTCCAGGAAAATCTAAGTAGCGTTGTTCCAAAATATCAACTATTCGCAATGATTGTAAGTTATGTTCAAATCCGCCAAAATCTCTCATACATTTATTAAGAGCATCCTGTCCTGCATGTCCGAATGGTGTATGACCAAGATCATGAGCCAAGCATATTGCCTCGGTGAGATCTTCATTTACATTGAGTGCACGGGCAATTGTTCTACCTATTTGTGAGACTTCAATTGAATGGGTGAGTCTAGTCCGAAACATATCTCCTTCATGATTAACAAATACTTGCGTCTTATATTCTAAACGACGAAATGCTGAACAGTGAATTATACGATCCCGATCGCGTTGAAATTCATTTCGATAATTTGACTGAGTTTCTTTATGTAATCTTCCTTTAGATTCATTTGGTAAAACGGCAAAATTTTTTAATTCTTTTGTTGCCATAAATTCTCTCGTCACAAAAAACTCTCGATTGTTTCTTTCAATAATTCATCAGAATACTCTGAGGTTAAAAAAGCTTCGCCAATATTTTTTAACAAAACCAAATGTAAAATACCCTCTTTACTTTTTTTATCAATCTTCATATTTTCATATATTTTTTCGAATTGTACGTCCTTATGTATTTTCACTGGTAGATTTGCCTTAATTAATAACGATTTTATTCTATCAAGATCACTTTGCTCAAAAATACCTAATCTCCTTGATAAATCGGCTGCCATTAACATGCCGCAACCAACAGCCTCTCCATGTAACCATTTTTTGTAAGACAGCGCTGTTTCTATCGCATGGCCAAATGTATGTCCAAGATTTAATATGGCTCTATACCCAATCTCTTTTTCATCTTCAGCAACCACTTCTGCCTTATTAATACAGGAACGTTCAATTACATATGATAATGACTTTTCATCTCGCATGACTAATGAACTAAGATTTTCCTCTAGCCAATCGAAAAATTTTCCATCTTTGATAATTCCATATTTAATAACTTCAGCTAGACCTGCTGAAAACTCTCTCTCTGGTAGCGTTGATAAAACAGATGTATCTGAAAATACAGCAGATGGCTGATAGAAAGCTCCTATCATATTTTTACCTGAAGTATGATTAACTGCTGTTTTGCCTCCTACAGATGAATCTACTTGTGCTAGCAAAGTTGTGGGTATTTGTATAAATTTAACTCCTCTCTGATAACACGCTGCGGCAAATCCGGTAAGATCGCCAACCACTCCACCACCTAATGCAATTAATATGCATGTTCTACTAAACTTTTTTTCTATCAATTTACTTATTACATTATTAAAGTATTCGAGAGACTTAAAAGATTCTCCATCTGGCAATATGTAAGTTTCATAATCTAATTCGCCTACATGTTTTTCAATTATACTCAAATAAAGTGGCGCAACTTTTTCATTAGTAACAATTAGAATTTGTTTACTGGTAAGATATCTTTCGAATAGATTTGTATCCGACAGTATTGAATTACCAATGTATATGGAATACGTTCTGTCCTTTAAATTAACTTTTATTGTTTTCATATTTATTAATTAGTTTTAATATTTTTTGCAAAATTTCGGATGTTCCCAAAATATCTGTCTCTACGACTTCGTCTGCTATAGACGCATAAATTGATTCTCTTTCTGCAAGAATTTCTTTAATCTTGCCCAATCGATCATTGCCCTGTAACAAGGGACGACTTTTATCACCAGAGGTTCTTTTATATATCTTCTCAGCTGATGATTTAAGATATATGACCAACCCGTTATCAGCTAGCATATTTCTATTTTCCTCATCAAGAATAACCCCTCCACCAGTTGAAAGAACTATATTATTCAACAATACTAATTTTGAGATTATCTTTTTTTCACGCTCTCTAAATCCAGAATCTCCTTCTATCTCAAAAATAAGAGGTATATCAGCACCAGTATTTTTCTTTATTTCTTCATCTGTGTCATAAAATTTTTTTTCTGCTTTATTTGCCAATTTTTTACCGATAGTAGTTTTACCAGATCCCATTGGTCCAATTAAAAACACATTGTTAAGCTTATTTACCATTAATATAAATTATATTGTATTTTTAATTTTATTTTGAAGAAAACTTATTTACGTACTTAATTATACAAAAAAAAGGGTACAGCCTTACGGATATACCCTCCATTATTATATCTTTTGTAATTATTATTTTATTTTCAGGCTATCTTTCAATATTTTTGGTGTTATAAATATTAATAATTCATCTTTTTTTCTATCTATGTCAGTCCTTTTAAATAAAAATCCAACATAAGGAAGATCACCGAAAAAAGGTATCCTATCTACTGTTTTTCTGTCAGATGATGTATATACACCGCCTAATACTACGGTTTCACCATTATTCACTAACACCTGAGTTGTTACACTGCGAGTATTAATTGCTGGCACCCCGAGTACAGTAGTACCACTTACAGTATCTTGATTGACTTGCAAATCCATAATAATACGATCATCAGGAGTGATTTGCGGTGTTACACGAAGACTGAGGACTGCATCCTGAAAAGATACAGAAGTTGCTCCACTAGATGATGCTTCTTGAAATGGTATCTGAACACCAGATTCGATAATAGCCTCGGTCTGATTAGCTGTAATAACTCGTGGGCTTGCTATATCTTCTCCTCTTCCCTCAGCAATTAACGCAGATAACTCTAGTTGTAACAGATAAGAACCGACTTTACCGACTGCCAGTGCTAGCGCTGCTGCGTCAGCTGGTGTTGCCGGTAAACTCACAATCAAACCTTCAGTTGTGTCAGCGCCAAAAGTAGTCAAAGCACCGAAATCAGTAGTCCCGGCTTTATTACCTCCAATAGAAACAAAAGGATCTTCTGGTGCGGCACCAATATCTCCTCTAGTTGTTGTTCCTTGTTTACTTGCTTTTGAGTAACCAAATCTAACGCCTATATCTTTAGCAAAAGATTCATCTGCATTAACGATGCGAGATTCAATTAGCACTTGCCTGACTGGTACATCTAATTTCAATATTAATTCTCTAATTGCTTTGAGACTGGTTGCAACATCTTGAACAATCAATGTATTCGTTCTTTGATCAATCGAAACAGTTCCGCGTTCTGACGTTAACTTATTCTCGCCCGACTGAATTAATGACGACAAATCAGATGCATTTGCATAATTAACTTGAATAAACTCAGTTCTTAATGGCGCAAGTTCTTCTATTTGTTGGTTAGCTTCAAGCTCAACACGTTCACGTGCTGTTAACTCATCTTGAGGTGCAACCATCATTACATTGCCATTTACTCGTTTACCCAATCCTCTTGATTTTAAAATTATATCGAGTGCTTGGTCCCAAGGAACATTTTTAAGACGAAGTGTTACATTGCCTCCGACAGCATCACTAGTGACCATATTAAGTCCGGTAAAATCAGCAATTAACTGTAGCACTGCTCTTACTTCAATATCCTGAAAATTAAGCGATAACCGTTCGCCTGTATATCCAATTTTTTCTTTAATTAGCTTTTCTTTTTCTTCTTTGCTTAGCGGTTTAAATTCAATAGTATAATTTTCATCAGACTGGTAAGCTAAGTGATCAAAATCTTCGTTGACTGCACTGATAACCATCTTGGTATTACTGCCACTTGCAGCTGTATCTATCTCTTTTACAGGAGTTGCAAAATCTATCACATCCAGCTTTCTATCTAACTCTGAAGGTAACTGCGCTCCGATAAAATCTATCACAACATTTCCACCTTCAGTTCTCATATCAATTGGTATCATTGGATTTGATAATTCAACAATAATTCTTCCTTCGCCTTTTTCACCTCTCCTAAAATCAATACTCTTGATGCTACTTAATGAAGATGAGGTTTCTTTGGGTGCTTCAGAATAAGATCCTGTTTGCGAATCGCTTTTTGCAACACTTGCGCCACTACCTAAACTTAGAATTACGGTATTACCACTTACATCGATTGAATAAGATACGGAGCGAGTTAGATTAATTACCACACGTGATCTTCCTTTAGCTTCGATTGCATTTAAGCTATTAGCCATCCCTATACCGATAGTTTGTGATTTTTCATTAAGATTGAGTGATGTGTTTGGTAAATCAATAACAACCCTAGCAGGATTGTCCACGCTAAAGGTTAATGGTTCAGATGAAAGGGCTTCAGAGAGCTCCAGTTTTATCTGGACCCTTTCGCCAGGCATAGAGGATGTCTTTATGCTGTCCAATGTTACAGCTGCAACCGAGCTACAGAAACAGACACCTACTAGTGTCGCTAGAAGGTGTATTGCTCGCAATTTTTTATTCATATAATTCATATACATATGTAATATATCAAATCTAGTACTTAATATCATAACGTTTATCTATATTTATTATTCTATAAGGGGTAACAACGCCATTCTTTCTTCATATCTACCGTTGTTATCCTTAACAATTTCCCTTATTTCAATTTTTTCCTCTTGAATCGCTGTAATCTTGCCAATATTTAAGCCGATGTAGTTCCCCGCTTTAACCCTATGAACAACGCCATTTGGATCCGTAACAATGCCCCATTGGGTATTTTCGTTCTCGATTGTCCCAACCATTTTAAGGCTGTCTAACTCAAATCTCTCCAACTCTTCTCTATTTCGATTCTGTATTTCCTTTCTCATCTCTTCGGTTAATCCATCATCAACCGGTCCATCCGAATCACCAATAATCTGTGTTTGCTCCTCAATAACATAAAATAATTTAAACGGACTGGTATCACCTAATTTTCCTGATTCGTACAAGTAAGCCTCATAAGGTTTTATTTCTGGCAAGGGTACAAGTTTACCGCCTGGTGTTGACATAATATTGGACACTTGCTGTTCAAGATCCGACATATCTCTGGAAGTGCAACCAGCACTTAACACTAAAACTAACAAAGCAAGTATTGATTTATTATTATATGTATACTCCTTATAAATCACTGTTCTTCCTCTTCGTCTTCATCTAGTGCACGATAAGTTTGCGCAATCATTTCCATCTCAAGTTCGCTGTATGCTGTCCCACTGTTTTTGAATAATGGATTAACCTTAAGATCAACATTATGTGTTGTCACAATTCTTGGCAATCGTGCCAGACCACTAATAAATTCACCGAATTTATGATAATCACCGTGAACCTTAATTTTAATTGGCAGAACAGCATAAAATTCTTTTGGTTCTTCGGGCTGAGGTTCAAATAATTTAAATTCGAGCCCAGCAGAAAGTCCAGTTTGAGAAATATCAACTAACAAACCAGCGACTTCAGTTGCATTAGGCAACTGACGAACCATATCTCCAAAAGATATCTCCATCTCTTTCATTTGTTCTTTCAAAGCATTCAAGTTTGCAGCCTTTCTTTGTTTGAGCTTAAGCACTTCTATCTTTTCTTGCTCCTGTCTTTCAAGGCCTGCAAGCTCATCACGTTGTTTTGTTATATCAAATTTCCATCCTGCAAAAAGCAGTGCTGCAAAAATAACAATAAATAAAATTGCCTTAACACTAACCGGCCATAATCCTGGGTTATTTGGATCTAGGTCCTTAAAGTCGTTCAAAATATTCATAAACCCTGAACCTCATCTGCACCTTCATCAGTGGGCACGACCTGATCAAAAGTCAGGGTAAATGTATTCAAAATTTTGTCGCTACCTGTTAGCTGTATGTTCGTTCCTATTACTGTTTCTTCAATAATTTTTAACCGTGGGTTGGTTAGCCACTCTGATTCGTCTATCTTTCTCATAAAGGATGAAACACGAGCATTTGATGCAGCCTGACCCACAATAGTTATTTTCGATTTTAATTGAGTCATCCTTGTTATCGTCATGCCCTCCGGCTTACTTTTCACTAATTCATCAAATAAACGCACAACCAATGGTCGATCTCGCTGCAGTGACTCAATCGCTCTCATTCGTGCAAGTAATTTTTCTTTTTGTTTTTCTAGTTCTTTTATTTCTACAATCTTTTTATCAACTTCTGTAATTCTTTTTTCGATATATGTAATTCGCTCATTTTGAAAATCAATTAACTGTGTATGATAAAAATGAACAAGCCCGACTGTTAAAGCTGCAGCTAAAATAACCATGCCGAGCATAATCAAAAATTCATTTAGTAGTTCTTTACGTCTTTCTTCGCGCCATGGAAGTAAATTTATTTTTGCCACTAGCCCTTACTCCTCATAGCTAGACCACATGCAATCAATAAAGAAGGTGCGTCATTAGCGAGTGTTTTTTTGTTAACTTTTGGGGAAATATTCATATTCGAAAAAGGATCAGCAATCATGGTTTTTGTTTCCAGTCTTGAGTGCATTAAATCAGCTAACCCTGGAATTGATGCAACACCGCCGGCAAGAATGAGAATATCAATTCCTGTTGTTTCGCTTGAAGAATAAAAAAACTGGAGAGCTCTTGAAATCTCAGAAACAAGATTTTCTTTAAAGGGCTCTAGAACTTCACTTTCATAATCGTCTGGTAGTTTTCCTTGTTTTCTTGCTATTGATGCTTCTTCAAACGACAAACTGTAGCGACGTTGTATTTCTTCAATTAGTTGCACTCCACCAATCGCTTCATCTCGAGAGTAAACAACTTTAAGACCCTCCAAAACACTAAAGGTCGTTGCCCTCGATCCGATATCGGCAACAGCGATTACATCTTTCGAAACTCCTGCAGGAAAATTCTCGGCAATCCAAGCTACGGTATTTTCAATTGTGAATGCTTCAATATCTACAATTTTTGCCTTTAGCCCACCTAGCTCCAAAGAAGCAACAACATTATCAACAATCTCGGTTCTAGCAGCAGCAAGTAAAACATTTACATTTCCGTCATCTTTGCTAGGTTCGTCGTTTACTTCAAAATCAATTGCGACTTGATCCAACGGGAATGGTATATGTTGATCAGCTTCAATCTGAATCTGTCCCTCCATATCATCATCTGATAAACCTGATGGCATGCTAATAACCTTGGTAATAACTGAAGAACCTGCTACACAAACTGCGGCATTCTTCGTTTTTGCCCCAGCTTTCCGAACAACGCTCGCCACGGCCTCGCCGACTTGCTCAATATCGTTTATAGTCTTCTCAGAAACTGAATTTGGTGCTAATTGTTCAACAGCATAGCTTTCAACCTGATACTTTTTGCCACGTAAGCTAAGCTCAAGTAATTTTATTGCTGTCTCACTAATATCAATGCCTAAAATAGGAGCTGACTTTTTTCCAAATGAAAACACTAATTTTTCCTTTCCAATTCATAGGTTATATGGGATATGTATAATACTACATAAAGTTATTTTGACTACTACTGCAATATAATCTTTTGTATCTAATTTGAAGGAGTAGAATTTAGTATTATTCAAAAAATAAAAGAAAAAAATGTAAGGATATCAAAGACCTAAAAAAAATATGCTACGTTTCGTATTTAATTTTATTCAATCAGCGGTGCTCTTTAGTTTGGCAGCAATATTGATCGTTAGCCTCTATATACTGCCTAATCTTCCCGATATTGAAACGTTGAAAGATATAAAAATGCAAGTACCGCTGCGGGTTTATAGCGCAGATTTGTCGCTTATTGCTGAATACGGTGAAAAACGGCGAAAACCCATAAAAATTGATGATTTGCCGCCCATGCTTGTTAACGCTTTTTTAGCTGCAGAAGACGACCGTTTCTACGAACATCCTGGTGTTGATTGGCAAGGCTTAGTTAGAGCAACCTATTCATTAATAAAAACCGGCACAAGAAAACAGGGTGGCAGTACAATTACAATGCAAGTTGCTAGAAATTTTTTTCTAAGTCGCGAAAAAACTTATTTGAGAAAACTTAATGAAATTTTTTTAGCATTCAAAATAGAACGTGAACTTAGTAAAAAAGAAATTCTTGAATTGTACCTAAATAAGATATTTTTAGGACAAAGAGCTTATGGAGTTGCTGCCGCATCACAAGTCTATTATGGAACCGATATTAACTCGCTAAATTTATCGCAATTAGCAATGATAGCCGGTCTTCCCAAAGCTCCTTCAAAATCTAACCCTGTTACCAATCCTGAGCGTGCATTGCAACGCAGAAGTTATGTTTTACAAAGAATGTTGGAACTCTCATACATAACAAATGATGAATTTAATCAAGCTAATGAGACAAAGATCAATGCAACATTGCATCGCATGAAACCAGAAATTGAAGCACGTTATTTAGCTGAGATGGTTAGAAATGATCTTTTTCAAAAATATGGTAAGGATGCATACACAGATGGCTTAGAAGTTACTACGACAATTCGTGATACTAATCAGATAGCTGCAAATAATGCATTAATAAACTCATTATTAGCATATGATCGTCGTCATGGGTATCGCGGGCCTGAGCAGCATATTGATGATGTTGATTCAAAAAATGATGAAGAACTCTCCAATCTACTAAAAACTTTTTCAATTTTAAGTAATTTATATCCGGGCTTAGTTAGAAGTGTTAATGAAAAATCAATTATTGTTTACATAGTAGATGTTGGTGAAAAAGAAATTAATTGGGAGGGTTTAAAGTGGGCAAGAAAATATATCTCTGAAGATAAAAGAGGCCCTAAACCTGAAACAGCATATGAAATTTTAGAGCCCGGAGATATTATTCGTTTGCTTAAAAATGAAAACGATGAGTGGGTTTTATCTCAAATACCAGATGTAGAGGGCGCATTAATTTCAATTTCTCCAGAGGATGGTTCTGTTTTTTCTTTAGTTGGAGGTTTTGATTTCTTTAAAAATAAATTCAATCATGTTACTCAGGCAAAAAGACAGGCTGGCTCTGGTTTCAAACCATTTATATATTCCGCTGCGATTGCAGCAGGAAAAACTGCAGCCACAATTATCAATGACGCGCCAGTCGTATTTGATGTTCCTGGAATGGAACAATGGAGGCCAGAAAATTATAGTCTAAAAAGTCATGGACCAACTAGATTACGCGAAGCACTAACACACTCACGTAATTTAGTTTCAATAAGATTATTAGATTCTATAGGCCTTCCATTTGCACTTGAACATATTCAGAAATTTGGATTTGATATTAATCAACTTCCACAAAACCTTTCCCTAGCATTAGGTACTGGAGAACTATCTCCATGGGAATTGGCAAGAGGTTACTCAGTATTTGCAAATGGTGGATTTCTTGTCGAACCATACTACATAAACGAGATTAAAACCTATGACAATAAAATAATTTACCGGGCTAACCCCTCGGTTGTTTGTAATGAATGTATTGATGTTCAAAAAGAAATAACAATAAAAGAAAGTGATAAAGACATAAAAGAAAATATAACTGAATTAATCTATGATGACGTAGTAGAGCAAATATATTCTCCTCGCGTAATCAATGAAAAAAATATCTGGATTATGAATTCAATAACTCAAGATGTTATAAAGCATGGCACCGGTAGAAGAGCACTTGAGCTTCAACGCGCCGATCTATCTGGTAAGACAGGAACAACAAATGATCAACATGATGCTTGGTTTTCAGGTTTTAACTCGAATATTGTCACAGTAAGCTGGGTCGGTTTTGATAAATTTAAACCACTTGGAAAGCGTGAAACAGGTGGACGTGCAGCCTTACCAATGTGGATTGACTACATGAGAGTAGCGCTAGATAACACACCCAAATCTACTATGGCAAGACCAAAAGGATTGGTTACTGTTCGCATAGATTCAAAAACTGGAGAAGCCACAAATCCCTCTAATCCAGATGCAATATTTGAAACATTCAGATCGGAATATGCCCCAAGGAAACAAAAAAATAATAAACAATCTGACATTTTACTAGAAGATGATGGAGCGATATCTACACCTGAGCAATTATTTTAGTTATGTCGTATGAGTCTTAAATGACATGAAAACAAAAAAAGATTTCCTAAGAGTCGCGGTTCATACACCACTAAGAAGGACGTTCGATTATCTTCCTAATAAAGAAACTGAATTAAAAATATTAAAACCTGGAATTAGGGTTTCCATACCTTTTGGAAAACAAAGAAACGCTTCTGGTGTTATTATTTCGATAAATAGTAAATCTGAATACCCTTATCACAAATTAAAAAAAATCAATTATGTAATTGATGAAAGTCCTGTAATCGATAGCAAACATCTTGATCTACTAATATGGGCAAGCACTTACTATCATCACCCTATTGGAGAAGTTATTCATAATGCTTTGCCAACCCTTCTAAGAAAAAATGATAATACAAATAAATATGAAGATTTTTTTTGGTCATTATCAGAAAAAAATTCTATTTCTAATGCCGGATCTATAAAAATTTCAGCTATTCAAAAAGAAATAATTAAACACCTAAAAGAAACTGGAGAACCAATAAATGACTTGGAACTAAAAAAAATTTTTCCAAGTGCAAAACGTTCTTTGATCTCACTTGAAAAAAATGGTTTGGTAAGAAAAGAAACTAAAGGGAATGTGAAAATTAAAAAAAACAATACCAAAGAAAATATAACATTAAATGAATATCAGGATACTGCAATAAATAAAATTTTGGCGTCAATCAATAGTAACTGTGTTTATTTATTAGACGGATTGACTGGCAGTGGAAAGACCGAGGTATATATGACCGTAATGGAAAACGTTATAGAATCGGGTAACCAATGCTTAGTATTGCTGCCAGAAATTGGCCTCACACCACAACTAATACAACGATTTAAGAATAGATTTGATGTCCAAATTGGAATTCAACATTCTGGTCTATCAAACATAGAACGTCTCAAACACTGGCAAGACTCAAAATCTGGTAAAGCAAAGATTATATTGGGAACACGCTCCGCTATTTGGACGCCTCTTAAAAATCCTGGTATTTATATTATCGATGAAGAACATGACCTTTCATATAAACAACAAAGTGGATTTCAATACTCAGCACGTGATCTACTTGTAGTTCGGGCAAAAAAGGACAATGTTTCGGCTATATTAGGTTCGGCAACTCCATCACTTGAGACAATTTTTAATGCTAACAAAAATCGATATTCACATTTAATTTTGCCAAAAAGAGCTGGAGCAGCTAGACAACCCAAGTTTCGGCTACTCGATATACGTGGTAAAAAAATGCATGGGCCTTTATCGCATATACTCATTGAGGAAATTAAAAAACATTTAAAAGAAAAAAATCAAGT
>CEVL01007962.1_pt1 | contig 29811 bp, 10 predicted proteins | sample 427051 | NCBI WGS metagenome assembly CEVL01 (sample SAMEA2623673, study PRJEB7988) | marine metagenome | biome: marine biome (ENVO:00000447); feature: surface water layer (ENVO:00002042); material: "saline water (ENVO:00002010), including plankton (ENVO:xxxxxxxx)" | depth 5 m
TCCTGGAGAGATGTACGCCCCCGCAGGATCCACCGGGATCAGTCAATGTCAGCACGTTTGTCCTGCGGGAACGTACGCCGAGTCGGTCCGGCTGTACCCGAGTGACCGAAACGTCGACGCTTCTCGTCCCCCCGGACAAGGCGAAGGGTCTTTAACGACGGATATTCTTGGAGACTTTGACCTTGCCAGTTCTGTGTGGGACGACGTCGGCCTGGATTGCGTTCAAATCGACCTCGGTTCCGTTTATCCTGTCAGCAAAGTCCACATTTGGCAAGTTCAAGAATCTTGGTTCAGTAACGGTAGATACTATCACAATCAACAGATACTACTGTCAGAAACTGGTTTATGGACGTCGACGGAACAAACTGGGGACGAGGTCATTGCTTGGTCCTGTACTACAAACTGTCCACCGGATCCCAGTTCCGGAGCTGGTCGAATCATCGAATTTGAGCCCACCAATGCTCGTTTTGTCCGGCACTGCTCCGAGCAAAACAACGAGAACTCGTACAATCACTGGGTGGAAGTCCACGTCTACGGGACCCTCTGCACCAGTTGCCCCGCCGGCTCGCACTCTCCGCGGGGGAGTACGTCGCACTCGGACTGTGTGTGCGAGAGTCAGCACCCGCGGGACTATGGAAACTATACCGACAAGTACATGGAGGACCGGACGGGGGTGAAAGGCTGGACCCTCGCGAAACACCTCACCAAGGACGGGACGAAGTGGTTTAGTCGCGATCACATGCAGGGGGGGCGGTGGGTGAAAGGTTCTACTGGATCGAATTGCGATGATACGTGTGGAAATTTGAACCTACAGTGTGACAGTCCGGCACAGTCTGTTTTAACAACAAACGAGTTGGTAGCTGATGCATTTTTGCAAGCAGGATATGTTTGCAATGGGTTTCACAGCGCCCAGGGATACGCAGGAGCTCCCTTTTCAACTGGAAGAGATCCAGATGATTGTGCACCCTTTGTGAGTGGCGGAACTGGTAGTACTCACACTGAGTACATACAATCATTTTGTGCAGGAAATAGTCATTCAAATCACGCTCCCCTCTGTCACTGCGTCGGTGACTCTGATTACGAGCAAACCACGCACACCTACCACCCCGACTGGACCGAGATCCTCTTCGTCCGCGCCCCCAAGACCGCGAACGAGAAGTGGGTCCGCATGTCCCGGAGCCAGTGGGATGCGATTGCAGGCGAGGACTACGACGGTGGGATTGTGGACGCGGCCGTGCTCGGCGCGTATCCCTTAAAGACCACCACCACAAAAGCGAAACGTCGCAATGACGGTGACACCTCGCCGTGGGTATTTGCACCACCCTCCACTGGAACTAGCCCAGTGGATGAATTCACCGCCGTCTACGCATCCTACGACTCCGCCTCCCATACCACAAATACCGCCTGGGACCACCAAAAGCCAGTCGGTACTGAATTCCAGGTATTCGTCCGCGCGCCGACCTGGCAGGACCACTACGTTGGTTGCTTGGATACGTCGGGCGGTTACCCCCCTGGCGTTAGTTTGGGGCAAGTCAGCTCCGTGAATACGTTTGCAGACGCTCTTGCCCTGTGCAGTAATTACGATTACTTTTTTGTCCAGTGCGGCGGACGTGTGGACTGTCTTTACACATTTGACGACCATAAATTCATTTCCGATAATGCCTGCCGGGGACAGCCGGAGCTTGCCCCTGGAATTAACTCAGGAGGTGATAGTTCGTGCACAACCAACATCGGCTCCGATGGTAGTTCTAAGGGGGGATATTCGAAAGCCGCGGTGTACTCCACGAAATCCCGCACCCACACATGCCAAGCAAAGGATCTCAACTGCGAGATGGGGGAGGCGGTGCATACGGAGCTGAAAATATCACAAAGTGTGAATTACAGACTGATATTTGAAGGAGAATGCAGTGGGGGTGCCGAGATCAGAATGTGGGAAGGAAATGGGGATAACCCTGGCACGCAAGAAGAGAGAGTGGCAAAATGCGAAGAAGCCTGTCGAACGAGAAAAGCCGCCCTTTCTGGCACATGGGACGGCTTCGACTTGCAAGGATTTATTGTGACTTACACCACTGGACGCTGCTATTGTGAAAGTGATATAAGCACTACTTGTACACACGCAAACATAAATTTATATTATCGCTACGACTGGGACGACACATTCGATAAACTCACTCAACAAGCTTACCTCAATGGCGGTCGATTACCGACCCCGTACGAGCTCAAAACCTGGCTCTTGAACGAGGCTTCGCTTACTTCTTCTGATTCCATCGCAGCCGTGTACAATCCCAAGAGGAAGAACGGCGAGGACTGGATGTGGCTCAATGGCAGATTCGCGACACAACTCTATTCGGACCACCAGGTTGTTTCGCCAACCACCCCTCAAAGTCCCTACCCGCATACCCACTGGATCGGGACGGAGATTCCGGTGGTGCTTAGCGGTGTGTCGCTTACTACTTGGCATTGCTGGACTGGAAGTACTTTCATAAAGCCTCAATGGTCACAAAGCTGTGTGAGTTTATGCCCGTATCCAAGCGCGGAAGAAGTGCTGACAGAAAGAGCAAACTGGTGTATGACTCCACAGAATTTGCTCGCAAACACCGAAGCAAGAATGGCAAACTGTGGTGGTGGAAGTTATGATTGGGGCGCGAATCACTATTGCCCGGTATGGAACCCTGATGGATCGCCTACAAATCCCGGAGCGGATGCAGTCCATGTCATCCTCGACGCGGGGTCCCCAGTAGAGGTAAAAGCTTTCAAGTGGGCGGCATCGGGAAATGCGAATCGGATGCATGGATCTATGCGCGTTTATCGCTCCGACGACGCTGTCACGTGGACCACCATCACCACCTTTGACGTGTCTGCATCATACGGAGGTTCACTGGATGATACAAACCCTGACGCGACCGTGGAAGACATGGTAAACGTATATGGCAATTACGACTTTGGCACAGCGCGATACTGGAAGTTTTCACCCTATGGAGCAACATATCAGGTCAACGGTCTCCTTCTCCGCATCTGCTCCACCGCCACGTGCAAGCCCGCGCGGCAACTGGTCACCGCCTTCGACACCCCGACCTGCAGCCACTGCTCGGCGAATGTGAAGGGGGACGCGGTGGTCTCCATGGACGATAGGAGCTTTAATCGCGCGAATAGTGATTATGTCAACGTGGGTATGCGTACATACAACATTGCAACCAATGGTGGATTCACACTAGTCAGCAAAGTCCGTTTTACTGCAACGCCTGTAAATGGATATGAACGTATTTTTCAAACCTCTAATGCTTTGCAGGCAGTTAATGATGACATACAAATTCTTCGCTATGGCACCGGTAATATGATCGAAATATGGGTAGGTGAGGGATCAACGTATTGCAACAAGGCTGACATTCCGTTTGAACAAAACACGTGGTATACCATCGTGTTTCGATACGTCACAGAGAGTAAGCTGATGTCTCTTGAGTTGAATGGTATTCGATATGAAAAGGTCTGTGACAGTAACTTTATTGTCACGGACCGTACAAACAGAAACAGTTTTATTGGAAAGGCATCATGGTCAAGCAATGACCTTTTCAATGGTGACATGGCTGGTCTTTACGTTTGGGACCGCTACCTAAACGACATCGAGGTGGCGTCCGTCACGCAAGGGATCCACATCAACGAAAAAGACGACCTCCACCCCGACACTTGTATGGAAAATTGCCCCTCCGGGACGTATCGAAACACCGCCTTTCACGGGGCGGTAATCTCTCAGGACGACGCTAGTTTTGTCCGGTCGGCGGAATATTCTGTCAGATTGACTTTCAACCCCTTAACATGGCATCTGCAAACACAAGGGGTGACAGTCATTATGAAGGTAAAACCGACGGGAAGTAAAGCCGATTGGGAAAGGATTTTTGCCTTCAACAACAATCCTGTCAATGTGGATGGTGATTTTTGGGTATCGAGATTTGCAAGCAACGACAAATGGTGGTTCAACATGCACAATAAATGTGCTGCTCAGTCAGATGATTCGGCTAGTCTTTTCGGGCAAAATATCTGGATGACATTTATCTGTCGGTACAACCAAAATACCCAAATCATTGAAATGAGTATCAATGGTAATGTATTTACTTCGAGTTGTTCTGGGGTGGTAAACGTAGTGACTGCAGATCATATTATTGGATACGACTATGACAGTGGCAATCATAGATATTTCGAAGGAAGTGTTGCCGGCTTCTACGCCTGGGACCGCTACCTCTCAGACGCCGAGGTCACGAAGGTGGTGGACTCCATCCACATCGCCGCCACCGACGATTCCTTGGAGTCCACGTGTGCCTGCGCGGCGGACACCTATGCACGGAAGGAGGAGACGATTCATTTCCATAGTATCAATTCCGCGGAGGGGTATGCAGAGCCGCGAATCTGGACCAGAGATGGATGCATTGCTAGTGACATTGATTATGACCCACAAATTAGCCTACAAACAGAAACACACGCTGTTCGATGCTGTGCACAAGATGGTAGCAGCTGCACTGCCTACTCATCTGGTTCAACTTGTTTTCCTGTAAGTGCTACGTATCCTGAGGCAATACAAGCTTGCACTGCCGCGGGGATGCGGCTTTGTACAATGGAGGAAATTGATAGTGTTTGTTGCGGAACAGGATGTTCGTACGATGGGCAACGAATCTGGAGTAGTAGTGAAGCTCAATGTGATTCCAGCTACACACTGAAATGGACACATGGTTGTGAAGGCGGGCCAGGGCCAGTCCCAAGGTTTCAGACAGATAGAATTAGCGTTAGATGTTGTTCACAGGACGGCAGCAGCTGCACTGCCTACTCATCTGGTTCAACTTGTTTTCCTGGAAGTGCGACATACACTGAAGCAGTACAGGCTTGCACTGCCGCGGGTATGCGGCTTTGTACAAGAGAAGAATACGACAGTGTTTGTTGCGGAACAGGATGTTCTTACGATCACAACAGTGTATGGACCAGTAATGATGCAATTTATGATTCTACAAGCTGCTGCTCTACCTGCCTCACCGTCTCCTGGGACGACGCGGTGGACTATGCCACCGGGAAAGGGGGGAGACTGCCGACCAAGGATGAAATGATTGCCTACGTGAAATCCCCTTCCATACTGGATCATGCACTAATTAATTTTCGACCAGTTACTGGAAAGGAATACTTTGACGGTACAAGATATGAAAATCTAGGTGACATTGACTGGAATGTTAACTCCAACGGTGGTTTCACCGTCATTACTTCATTCAAATCAATGTCCACCACTTCAAATCTCCAAATTGTCAATATAGGGGCAGGCGCATCTCCATGGGAACAAATCAAAATTGAGCAATATACCAGCGACTCATTCTACATTACTTATTACGACGGAAACGATGGTGATTGTGGGTGGTATGGTAATACTGATCTACCATTGACAAACAATGAAGTGCATACCGTCATATTTCGATACGACAAAAACAATCAAAATATCGAGGTGAAAATTGATGATTCCGTTCATTTGAGTAAGGCCTGTTCAAAGGGATGGGACCAGAATTACAAAAATGTGATAGGAGCAAACAGAAACTCTTTGAATGATATTTGGATTGGACATATTTACTATGTGTACGGTTTTGATCGATATTTGAATGACATTGAAGTCAACGCCATTTTGAACATGAAATATGGCTGGGTTGCCGTATACGACGAGAGCAGTACTCCACATGATTCGTGGATGGATGTCAGCTCACAGGCTCTGGATTCCAGTCGAAATTCCGGCAATCTTTTAGCATGGGTCAACACGGAAGAGAATTGCCATGCCTGTCAGCACGGCGCCGGCGCCCCCGTCGGGAGTGTCGAGGGAGACTGCGCGTGTAAATCACCCTCGTATCAGTCCAAATCCACCGTAGATCCCGACGTCGAGGCCATCGTCGGGAGTACGGGGTGGAATCTAATTAAGGAACTCCCCGCGTATGGGACCACCTGGTACACCAACGACGAGCTCAACATCCGAAAACAGACAGTGGGGGCGGGCAAAATCTACGATTTTACGGATATGAACGACGTTCCCAGCTGGAAAGCGTACGCGTCCAAGATTGGGGCGACGACTTCAATTCAATCGCACGGTGCTAACGAAGGTGTATGGGCTGGTAGCATGTGGATTGGCTGGCTCGAATTACCCCTCCCTGACAACTTTGATACAATTGAAATCGATTGGGGGCATGGCTGGAATGAAGGATTAGTGAAACTATGTATCTGCAACACACTGGGGCAGGTCAACTCAGGCTTGGCTAATGAAGGCTATGGATACCTCACAACCTACACCTCCCGCTGTGATAATAATAACGCAATGGACGAGTGCAGCGTCGTGCAGCAACCGGCTCCAAACGAGGATTTGAAGTACGGACCTATACGCTATCAGAAAGGCCAGGTAGTCCGCATCGAGGAAGTTTTCGCCACCCTCAACGCAAACATTGTGATTAAACTGACGAATAGCCAGGGCTACGACGACATACCGACCCCCCACTTCATCTCCAACGTGGTGGTGGACGGGTGTCGTCGGCCTAACACAGGCACGCAATGCAGACAAGCGGTTCCTAGTGGATATACCTTCGGTGGCTCCGGTTCATATTCCACTGACGGGTGCTACTGCTACGATTCGTCTCATTCAAATTACGCAAATACGTGTTGGTATGGGAGCTCGTGGGCTTACCGCAATACATTACCCGCCCTCACGTTACCAAAATTCAGACCATGCCTACCCGAGACATCTTTTGAGTGCATACCGTACTCTTTGCAAGCATGCGAGAATGCAATTCCCGAGGGCTTTACACTGTCCTCAATTTCAAGTTCTAATCAGGACGGATGCTATTGTTACACAAGAGACTCAGCGGCGGGAAATAATGCAAATTGGTGTTATTATGGAACGGGTGGACAAGACTGGGTCGACCCGGGGGTCGTTTCCGAAACCGCGACACAATTCCGACCCTACGGTTACGACTGCGGGAACCAGCCCGAGAGCTTTACCTATGTACCCGATGACGAGGAGTGGGACGAGATTCTGTTTACCCGCGAGCCGCATATTGATACGTACGAGTGTGAGGTTTCTACCACTGTCAGTAGCTCACGACCTGGGTTTGAAGGGCAGCCGTGTGTGTTTCCAACAATTGATGGTTCTAATACCTATAATTCATGCGCTGACACCATTTCTGGATCATACCCTTACGGATGGTGTAGTTTGGACCCTTCAGGAACCTACACTGGTGGTGACGGTGGAAGCAAGTGGGGCCACTGCAAGCCCGAAAAAGACATCTGCTACACCTGTACGGTCACAAAGGACGGTAACCAACGCTACCACGTGGAGGGCTCGCCGTGCAAATTTCCGTGGACAGTTAACAGCGCTGCCAGTCAAAACCCGTATATATGCCGAGATATTGGGTCGGGAACTTATCCTGACGGTTGGTGTACTCCCGACGACTCCGGAGAGTACAATGGTGCTTCCGTTTCCTCCTGGGGACATTGTACCGTCGGCAAGTGCTTGGCAAGAACCACCAACATTGGCATGGACTGGATCCACATGACCAAGGCCAGCTTCGATGCGAATTTGGCCCATAATTACAGCCCTCAATGGCTGGGAGTTCCAGTGTTGGATTGGTCGGGGACGGGAGCAACGGACATGAAAGGTTTATCGAATTACATTGAATATACGGGAGGAGGGGGAGGTCACGCCCTGTCCTCACCCTGGCTGACCCTCGCTCCAAACACCGGAGTAAGTGTAATCATGGATCACATGATTTACCACGAAGAGGGAAATTACTACGACCCCGTCGGCCACGACTGGAGCTTGGGGGATAAACCCATGGGGACGCGATTCCGCACGTTTGTCAGGAACTCGAGAACATCCCTCACGGGCTCCATGTACACCCTCGACGGCGGGGGGTGGAGGTTGGTGCGGCGCGTGAAGCAGGGGACGAGCTGGCATCCGGCGACGGATAGCTTGGCGGGGACGGAACGATATGGAACGTACACCTCAGACTACACCGCCGACCAGACCTTCTCCGTCCCGTTTGGAGAGTTTGACGAGTTCTTGTTCGCGTCGGGGGACGGCCAACTTTGGCTTATAACGGATAAAAATGCTGTGGGTGGGGTATTGACAGGTGATTATTACAGTAGTACGGCTCGCAATATTAAGAAAAGCTCAACGTCTGATACCCAATACACTGCAAATTGGTATCACCGATCTGACAGAGCGGATGATCCTTTCATCACTCTCACGGATCACATTGGGTTTTCTATAGAGTATGATACTATGGTGTATGCCGAAAGTGGTCTAACGGGTCATTATTTGCCAACAATATCAACCAAAAACGGCGCCAACGTGTTCGTCCGCTCCGCCCCGCCCGTCATCACCCTCAACCCCGTGAATAACTACCGGACCTTTGCCTCGACGTCAGACGTCCTGGACATGGGTTCCGAGAATAGGTTCAACATAAAGACGAACGGGGGCCTCACCATCGTAATGAAGTTTCGCATTCACAGCGGAATCGCTACAAGTGGTCAATGGCCATCAATTTTCAGTTTCAAAGAAGGAGCGGGCACTGAAACACAAAACAATTTTTACTTGAACATCGCAACCACGATGTATTTTACCCTTGTAAAGGAAGACATTAGCGACGTGTATGGCACAACAGCATGCGGAATGTCATCTCTGCCACGCCCTCCCGAGAATGAGTTTGTGGACATGGTTCTAGTTTATGACAAGAATGCCCAATTGTTCTCAATTTCATTTTCTCATATTAACAGCGGTTCTGCTCAGACTTCAGCATGCCCTGTCGATCTGGGAGACAGGATGGGTCGTTTCCATTTCAACCCATCAGTCATTGAATATGTTGTGGAAGAAAATCATGACACGGATAATCCATGGGGATTCAACGCTTGGTTGTCTTGGGCGACTGCGCCAACATTACAATTGCCAAATGGTGACGTTTATAATTCTAGGCCGTTGACAAAAGAGGAGCTGAAAGCTCATGTTGGCACACCTCTGAACCCTGGTGTTGGGTTTCCCAAATCAGGTGCAGAGTATGCGTTTCACACCGTTGATCCTCTACCAGATGGAACTACGCAGTATGCTAAAATATACGTAGGCAGTGGTACAAGTTATTCCCAGACTTTGGGCGATTCAGGCGCAGATACACAAAATCAAGTTTGGTTAGCTAATGAAGTCGATTCTGCATACGTCAACGATCCGTCTAGAACTTATTTGGGATGGATGTATCGCATGAAACCAATTGTTTCCACCTCAGGAACCGGATTCCTAGGCGACATTGCCGGCTTCTTCGCCTACGACAGGGTCCTCAGTAACGAAGCCATCAACGTCCTGAAGAGCAGTATCCACACCGACAAGCAGAACGACCCTATTCCCCAATCCATTGTGACTGACGACCCTTTCGTCTGTCTCAACACCGGCGTGGTCGCGTTGGAGACTGAAACTGACACCACAATTGTTTCCTGCCCGGCGGGCCAGGAGCCGATGTCCAGTACATGTCATCAATGCCCCATAGGCAAATACAAAGACAATGTCGGTTCATCCGCTTGCTTAAACTGTCCCGCGAATAAAAATACAGCGAGTAGTGGGGCGGGAAATTCCAACCTCTGCCAATGCATTTCCGGGTACTATAACACCAACCCCGATGACGCTTGCCTGGCATGTGACGCAGGCAAGTACCGGGCCGGCCTAGGAAGCGCGGTCGCGTGTGACGATTGCCCCACCAGCAGCACCACTCTCGCGGTCGCGCAAGATGAAGCCATGGATTGCCAGTGCAATGTCGGCTTTACTGGACCAGACGGAGGTACTTGCGAACAATGCGCTCTTCACACGTTCAAACCAAACATCGGGTCGGAAGCATGCACTTCCTGCCCAGAGGGCGGGGAAACCGTCGCTACAGGACAAACTTCTATCAGCGCATGTGCATGTACAAAGCCAAACTATATCGATGGAGCCGGAGAAACATGCGTCTGCGATGTCGGTTACGGAGGTGTAAACGAATGCTCCCTGTGCCCGGCAGGGAAAACGAAAGCAACGGCCGACCTGGAAGAATGCACTAACTGTGGCTCTTTTGAAACGTCAACAGGGGGCTCTTCGCTGTGTGTGTGTACCGCAGGATACTACAGATTATCCGGGGTTTGCGAGCCCTGTGCAGCAAACACCTTCAAAACAGACCCGGGAGATGAAGCATGTACGAGCTGTGGTGACGGAACCAACGCGTATACGACGTCCACCGCCAGCACATCGATGACCGATTGCGAAGCCAATGCAGGATTTTACACCACGGCTGACGGGAGCGTGTTTCAGTGTCCTACCGACTCAACATCTGCTGCAGGATCCACATCCAACATGGACTGCAAATGCAATGCTGGGTATGGATATGACAATGCCCAGGGTTGTCTGGAATGTGCAGCTGGCAAGTACAAAACCTCAGTGGACAATTCTGCATGTTCAGAGTGTGATAGCGCTGGGAATGGTTGGGGGCCGGCTGGCCTTGCAGACCCTTCGCAGTGTGTGTGTTTGGCGGGGTATACAGATTCGGGAGTGACTGTAAACAGTGCACCACAGTGTGTAGCCTGCGAAGCAGGCAAGTTTAAAGGACCCTGTATGGACCATTCCATAGAGGTGAACTTGGCTCGGTATTGTGGTGAAACAAAGGATCAAGCATGTCCAGTCAGTGCTTCGTCATATCATTCCTTTGCTCCTCCATCTTTGGCAATCAATGGTGTTTATGAACAACTCTCTGGATGTGCAGGCTGTCATGATCCTGGAGGTTGGAGGTCGTCTGCAGGTGTGGACACGCAAGTAGATATATATCTCAAAATTGACTTTGGACAGGTTTACACTGTCGACTACATTAAAGTATACCCATGGTATCAATGGCATGCGCGACTTGGCGACACGGAATATCGGGTGGGTAATAGTGAGAATCACCGGACAAATAGTATCTGTGCTGAAATCACGGAAAATTCCCCAAACAGTAGTCCCAAAACATTGACTTGTGGTGCTACTGGTCGGTATCTGTTCATGACCAAACCAAATACCATATGGACTTGGAATGAAATATGGGTCGCAGAGATTGAAGCTTACGGCACCGTTACAATTGGATGTGAAAGTACAAGTTCTGCGTCGTTGCAACCATGCACCGACTGCCCAGAACATTCATCGTCGACAACCACAGCCAATGACGAGGTGGGAGACTGTAAATGCAACGCGGGAAGTGCGGGAAGTGGAGGGACCTGTAGCCTCTGCCAGGCCGGGACGTACAGCACCGGTATTGACAACCCGACATGCACCAGCTGTCCAGATTACTCGAGTACGACGTCACCGGGAAGCGTTTCCGCGGATGAGTGTCTGTGTAATGCTGGGGCCTTTGGGTCCACAGGATCCTGTGGCCTCTGCCAGGCCGGCACGTACAGCGTTGGAGGTGCCAATCCGACCTGCACAAGCTGTCCAAGTTTCAGTACATCGCCTGATGCATCGACGGATCCCTCTGCCTGTAAGTGTAATGCCGGCTACACGATTTCAAACGAATTGTGTGTGGCATGCTCACTAAATCAGTACAAAGACAGTGTCAGTAATGACGCTTGTAGTACCTGCCCTGAAAACTCGCAATCAGTAGAAGGCTCCGACGAGATTGCCGACTGTCAGTGTAATAAAGGCTACTTTGGACCGGATGGCGGACCATGCACAGCTTGCCATTATGGACGATATAAAGACTACGTTGGCCCCGATACTAGGCTTGGGTATTCTGCATGCGAGGCCTGTGCAAGTGACAGGACGATCAATTTTGCCACTGCAGCTACCTCCTACCGTCAGTGTTCCTGTAGCCCCGGAACGTTTATGCTGACACCAGAAAACGCGCATCTGGCGTATTACTATGACGCCAGCGACGCAGGGACGGGAACATGCGAGCCCTGTCCAACCAACTCCAGTGTCATTGAGCAGTGGAGGGGGAATTACATCTCTGAAGATGTGCAGGAAATTTTTCTGTCTTCGGAATCCGGAACCTGGCCCACGGCCTGCCAACAATGCGGACCTAATGCGATCACCGATGAAATAGCAGGGCAGTGCTTATGCGCAGCAGGCTTTGTCACGGATGTTAACGGAAATTGCAAAGCAATTAAAAAGGGATTCTTCACGCAAACCCGCGGCGAGCCAGTTACAGTGAAAATTAAGGCCAGGGTTCACATGACGGTAGAAGAATTCGACGTCCCCGCGCAAACAGATTATCGCCAGGGCATTGCTGACGCGGCCGGTGTTCACATTGACAGGGTAACGATTATCAGTATCAATGGCGTACCCGTCAGTCGGCGTCGACTACTCTCGGGGATTTTGGACATTGAGACTGAAATTGAGGTACCCGTCACAATGGAAACGAGTACCGGTAATCTGACAGAAGATGTGATTGAGTCTGCGGAGTACATTGAAGCTCAACTATCTGAGGAAAACATTCAAGAAAACCTCCAGAATACCACCACATTTGCCGAAACTGTAATTGAAGTGACAGAGGAGCCAATCATATCGGGATCCTGTCCTCCGAATTCCGACGCGCCGGAGGGAGCCACGGCTATCACCCAGTGCAGTTGTAATATGGGATATCTGGGTGTCATCCTGGATGAAAGCAGTACATGTACGGCATGCCCGTCGGGCAAGTACTTTGATGAAGTTGACATCGAGTGTGACTCATGCCCCGACTTCACAGTCTCGGCAGAAGCTTCGTTGAGCCTCACCGACTGCAAGTGCAATGTCGGGTATTCAGGCAACGATGGTTCCACATGCATTGCTTGTCCAGAGAACACTTTCAAACCCGTGACAGGCAATGCTTCCTGTACACCATGTACAGATTTTTCCACCACACTCGGCCTCAATACAAGAACTAACATCAGCGAGTGTATCTGCGACGATGGATACCTCTTACAGGGCGGGGGCGACAACAGCTGTGACAGAATATGCCCCCCTGGCCATGAAGCGTCTGCTGATGAACATGCATGCATCGCTTGCGCATCGGGGAAATACAAGAGTGCATACGACGATGGAACGTGTCAGTCCTGTCCCTCCTTCACCGTCATGCCGGCCGATGTTCTGGGATCGACCTCCATCGACGCATGCCCTTGTCAGGAGGGTTATTCCAAGCACCCTGATGGGGATGGCAGCTGTGTCCTATGCCCCCCTGGAAAGTTTACCGCCCAGGCAGGGGAGACGGAGTGTCACCAGTGTTATAGTTTACTCACGGGAAGATGAATTTAGTCTAATTTGAAAAGTAATCTCTTTAATTATAGATATATTAGAAATAAAGCTTTTCGTATAACAATGAGGTCAAATCCAATTGATATGGTCTTGATATGCACACTCTGTTTTTTGTGTCATGTACAGGGACAAATCGAACCCATTATTGAAGTTGGCGATCCCGTGGACACCTCTCCCAATGTTGAACATATCGCCGGACCGGGTTTGTCTCAGGCCGGGTCGCCAGTTTATAGTATTACTGATCCTGTAATAGTGGCCAACATGCAGGGAGGTGTAACTATAAGTGCCGTCGACTCCACCCCCATTTCTTATCCAGAGGCTGCTTGTTCGACGTGTGAGGTCAATAGTTATTTCGTATGCAAGAACCATCCATTTTCCAGCACGGACAGATTATTTGCTACAGATGCAAACGGATATCCAACAAACGTTCCCGTGTCAAATTTTCACTGGAAACGAAGCGGTGATGATCTCATGTGCAATAATCACCACACAAACAATTTTATGATTAATAACTGGGGTTGTACATTCAAGGTCCAAAAACATCATAATCCAGGAAGTTTTACTATCACTATCACCGGCTATTTTCGTCTTGGAATGGATCAGCTGGAATATGACTCTGGAGTCAATGGATATCCGAGTAATGTTGGAAATTGCATTCCATCCAATCCGAGCACAACTTACAGTGGTATGCATGGAGACACCATCGTAGAAGCAGACCCACATGGTAATCGATACTGTCAATATGGCTCAAGTAATTGGTACCGTACGGAACGGATTGCCTTTCCGGGTGAACCATACCATCAGGAGACAATTTTGACCAGCAGTTGGGAAGATCGTCAAAGTTGGTACATTAATGATTATTTATTTTCATCAGATAGTAATGATTATTACAGTTATAATTACCGCGCGGAAAAATCGGATTGGGCTATAGCGCAATTTGTCGATGGCGTTTACGTTGAAGACGCATTTATCCATGTCGTGGAAAAAAGAATTCCAAGATGTGACACGAACAACACTATCATGATTCGAAACCAATTTCTGGTAGGATGTGCTGGATCCTATCAAGGGTTTTGCGTCCCTTGTGGTCGCTATTTTCCTGAAATTCCAGATAAATCCGTTCCTGTTGCCATTGCAAGATCAGAATGTCAAACAATCTGCGATGGGTGTACTAGAAACCAAAATCCATGGCCTACAGATCCAGAATGTATCTGTGCAGCTGGAAAATATCTGAAAGACTGTGGAATTAACCGATTCCTTCCACCCACACACAAATTCGAGTATTGTTTGGGAGCACATTGCAATGATGCCACTTACGGTTCAGATGGTTTTCAGGATTATTCAACCACCTCCACCAGCATAACCAATGCTGGTCATTGCGCTGATTGTGTATCTTGCCCAGAGGGTTGGTACATCCCGGCGGAATGGGCCAAATGTAATCAGCAAGGCAATGGCGATATTTATCGGCATCCTATCTATGGCTTAAACAACATAAATGGACCCAATATGTGCAAGAGCTGTATCACTAATGGCATCGCGACGTGTGCTGTTAATGAGTACCACACATGTGGCCTGGACTCGGCTGGCACAGACGCGGGCCAGTGCGCGTCTTGTGATTACTGTCCTAGTGGCCAATACGCGAACGGATGTGGACTTCACGATGGAGTTGGATCACTCCCGGAAGGTCTTACATACCTGAATTCAAACAATGAAAACATGTATGCATGGGATGTGAGTTTGCAAGACGTCAAAGGATCACGTGATTGGCCCACTGCTTACTCTGCCAAAGGTACGTGCACAGCTTGTGCTTCTTGCAGCTCGGGAACAAGAGTCGGATGCTCAGGAAACAGCCCTGGTACGTGCAGAACGGACGATTCTTCCGACGCAACGTATCAGGTCACCGGTGGAACCAGAAACTGTATGACAACCACTTCGGTGATTACCTCAAGCTTAAGCCTAACTACTTCTTACTTCGATGTCGACGGCGGCGCGTGGCATCCTAATGATGGCTATTATTATGACACCGCATATGGAACACCTGTCAGTGATGGCTGTGACACTTTGAATGCTCAAGTTCACCCCGATTGGACTGGTTATTATGAAACAGAATTACCATGTATGGCTATCGACACTAGTTGTTTGGCCATGTGGCAATTTAGTGGACACATTTTGTTTTGGAGGGTGACACCACATACTACTGAAGGTCAAGATTGCGTCTGTGGGTCGAACCAGTACTGGGGTGGCTGTTACAGTGACGGTACGGACCCTGGACAATGTAAAGATTGCGATGATTGTCCAACCAATCAATACAAAACGGGTTGTGGTGGTTTAAATGCGGGAACCTGTCAAGCGTGTAACCCATCTTCGTGTCAAGCCAATCATTACTTGGTTGGTTGTGGTGGTCTTTCTGCAGGAACGTGCACGGCTTGCCCTGGATGTCCCATCAATCAGGAGCGAATTGGTTGTTCGAGAACATACTCTCAAGGTTCTTGTAATCCTTGTGGGTCTGCAGAGTACAAAGATACCGACACCAATGCGGCATGCCAAGCCTGCCCTGGTTGCCCGGCGGGACAATACAATACAGCTTGTCAAACATGCGCTGCCACTGAAAGCGGCTTCTTTTCGACGTCGACAGCGTACGGAGGCCAAGTTAATTGTATGATGTCGACGACGGCAGCGTCCTGTACACAGGGGCAGGAATTGATTGGTTGCAGTGGAAGTTCTGCTGGATCATGCAATAATTGTGGATCCGAGGAATTCAATCCCGTTGCAGGAGGTGGACAATGTACACCTTGCTCATCAGCATGTGCCAGCGATCAATATGAATCGATTTCATGCACCACAACGACCAATAGGGAATGTACAAACTGCGTGTCTTGTGGAATCGGGCAATACCGAAGCGGATGTGGTGGAATCAATGCGGGTTCTTGTGAGAATTGCCCCTCTGATGAATATAACGACGGTTCATCAAATTCAGAGTGTACTGCATGTACTCCTGCGTGTGGATCAGAGTATTACGCATCCGTGGCCTGTACAAGCACTACTAACCGTGTCTGCTCCGCATGTACGTCCGCGTGTGGATCTGGTTTTTGGGAGAGCACGGCTTGTACCGCCACCACCAACCGCGTATGCACGGCTTGTTTACTATGTCCACCGGGTTCAACTATGACAGGCTGTTCAGGATCATCCGCAGGTGTATGCAAAGCAGATCCAGGTTACTCGGGCGGGGATATAGGAGGGTTCGACGCAACCACTTTCAATAGCCTAAACTGCGCAACTCCAGGAACATGTGGATCATACCAAGCCTGTTCCCCAGGGACCTACAAACCAAATTCCGGAGACTCCCCCTGCGAACCATGTCCCACATGTCTGGAAAATCAATATCTGTCAGCATGTGATCCCATAACAGGCGGTACTTGTCAAGATTGTCCAGCAGGTTACAGCTCCCCGCCAGGTAGTCTCCAGAGCAGTGACTGTACTCTATGTCACGAGTCCACCGTTAACAACCCAACTTCATGTGACAACTTATGCCAAGCTCCCGCTGGATACATAATTAACAGTAATGGCAATTTGCTAAGGTGTCCAGAAGGCACTTATAACTCGGGAAGCACATTCCTGACGTGTACTGATTGCCCCACAGGAAAAACCTCCAAGCCTGGGTCTACAGCCGAAAGTGACTGTGAATGCAAAAAGGGATTTTTTTTGTCATCATCAACCTCAACCTGTTCTGCTTGCCAGCCAGGTACATATAAAGAATATCACGGAAACCATGCCTGTACAGATTGTCCAGCATCGTCCACGAGCTTACACTCTGGTGCAGACGATATCGTCGATTGCTTATGCCTGCCTGACTATGAGCCCGATTGGCGGGGAGACTGTCAGCCGTGTAGTGGTTCTAGTGTAAAACATAGCACTGGCGACGAACTATGCATCACATGTGCTGCAAATCAGACCTTATCTCCGGATCTGCCCCATCAGCAGAGCAGCTGTCTCTGCGATGAGGGCTTGACTGGGACGCATTTAGGATGCACTCCTTGCCCGAAAGGTTCGTACAAAGACACGAAGGGTTCTACCGATTGTATTCCCTGCGCAGCTCACGCCACGACGCCAACGGCGGCCAGCACCAACATCTCGGAATGCGCATGTGAGGGTCCCATGTGGATACCCTCCCAGACCGGGCCGGACGAGGTGGGTGGTTCATGCCAGGCAGCATGTGGACCTGGAGAAACAGTTCAGAATTTTGTTTGTATTCCATGCAGTGAGGGTACCTACAAAAGTGTTCAGGGTCTGGAAGCTTGCACTGAGTGCGCAGATCCACGCAATAGCAGCCCTCCTGGAGCAACCAACGCTGGCCATTGCAGCTGTCCAAAAGGACAGATTGCGTTGGGTGGGAATTTCGTTGAAATTGTCAGTGTGGGAAACCTCACGGATGTTTCAACGGTCGACTGTGGTTCCTCATCACAAGCCTGCACCATCGACATGCAAGCCAATCAGCGTCTAGGAAGCGTGGTGTTGACAGGATCTGGACACCAACACATCTCAATCACGACAAACGGGATAAAGGTATTTGTATGTACAACTGACTGTGACAAATTCTTAGGCAACCCTATCCACCTCGCCCCTATCACAGGCAACACCCAAATATCAACAACTTCAGGACAGCTTACTCTTTCAGTATACAATGGACGCGAAGCCGTCTTTTCAGAATCGGCCCCATGGATGAACGGGAACAAAGCTCGATCACTAATCATGTCCCGCAGGCTCAGACCTGGGGATTTTATACTGGATTCAACGTCTCTAGTTCTTACCCCGAATGCTTGCATTGGATGCATAAAAGGAATGATATGCAAACAATACATCACTGAGTGGGTCACGGGATGCCCAGCTGGAAAGTACACTGAATTAGGCCTCGTATGTAGTAACTGTGAAGCGGGCAAGAGTTCACCTGCTGGGTCGCAATATAGCAGTGATTGTGTCAACTGCCCAGCTGGAAAGTCTGCTGGAGTGGGACAGGCATGTAGTGCATGCCCAGCCGGAAAGTTTGCTGATTCAGGGCAGGTATGTAGTAACTGTGAAGCGGGCAAGAGTTCACCGGCCGGGTCGCTGTACAGCAGTGATTGTGTCAACTGCCCAGCCGGACAGTCTGCTGAAGCAGGAAAGGCATGTAGTGATTGCCCCGCTGGAAAGTATGCGGAAGCAGGGCAAATATGTAGTAACTGTACAGCCGGCAAGAGTTCACCGGCCGGGTCGCAATACAGCACTGATTGTGTTAACTGCCTAGCTGGAAAGTATGCGGAAGCAGGGCAAATATGTAGTAACTGTACAGATAATTCAAAGTCTGCAGCTGGTGCTGATTCCTGCACGAGTTGTGCTCTGGGCGAAGTGTTTTACGTCATGTATTCAAATCCTGCACACCGAGCTCATACAAACACTTTCTTTTTAACTGGTCAAAAATTGACTAGAGGACCCGATCATCAGTATGGGGCTTTTTATACAGTAAGTCCATTATATTGGGCGTGGGGCGCATGGATAACTCTGTACATGTATCAAACTGACCCTCTTTACTGCTGGGACTATTGGGATGAATATTTTGGGACTCTAGAAGAATGTGCTTTCATATTGAGTCCGGAATACCCCACCAGATATGCAGGGTTTGGCACTGAAACTGACGTCACAACTGAACATTTCATTGAAGAATGGAATGCTTATATTGATGGTAATGTGAGAGACGAGTGTCGTGACAAAAAAATATACTAATTTGAGACCTAAACCAGACATCACACCGCAGTAGGGGTATCATTTCTCACCGACCGGATGCGTGGTATTATGTACTGAATCGTACACGATATGGCAAAGACTGAGATAGAAAAGCAGGCTAAAGTTATTGCGGTAATTTCATATGAAATCATGGGTAATAAATTTACATATTTTTCTTTTCTATTTAATAAACATGTGATCTCAAATCCACTTGGGTTTAAGACAATGCCGCATGCCAATGGCTGTATGCATTTTCGGCGCCGTCCTCTTCAGCACGATTCTTCTGTGGGACCTGTTCACGACCAGGAGACGAGTGGTGAACAACTTTCGCCGGCGTTAAGTGGTCAATCTGAAGTTGACCCAGATCAGGGCGTGGATGTCGGCCATTGAAACGTTCATGTACGACATCCACTTCTTCCGATCCAGGAAGTGCTGTGTTTGAACCAGCAGACCCAACGAACTCCGCGTCGGTTGTAACAGCATTCTGTTACACATCGCGTCGACGTGGCCGCCGTCATTCATCGCCCCGTATTGCTGCAGTATCCACCCGCGAGCCAAAGCTCGCTGGCTTTCAGAGCAGTTGTGGAGCATGTGTATGTCGTTGTGGATGGTGTAAGGCAGTAAATACTCATACGCACAGTGAGCTTCCGGTGTCCTACACGTCTTTCGGAATTCGTATGTGAAATCCAAATTACCCTGGTGTAGCGCGGTTGCATTGGCCAGGTTGTAGTCGAAAAACGCTTCCGCCGATCCAGAATGCATGTACGCGCCCAGCAGATTCTGCAGGGTGATTGTCACGGGGATGTCGTTGTAAGCCTGTGCGATGAAAGTCGTGAGAGTGCCCAATTCACCGGATGTTGCTTGCGTTGGGTGGGAAACGGAATGAAGTTGGTATACCGCGTCCGCGCCGAGGCCAGACGTAGCCATAATGTGAGCAAGATCGAAGCGAGCGCTGTACACGGCTGCGACACAGTACACTGAAATCCCACTCATATTCCTGACGGCAACGATATCCTGGTCGGCACCGTCACCCGAGTCCAGCGTGTAATACGCAGAGACCAGATCCGAATCTCCCAGCCAGTATGTCACGTACTCGGTCTCCGTTTCCGTGACTGAGAACGAGTTTGTATCGACGATGACAGAAGAGTTTGAAATGGCCAGCCGAGCACAGTCCCGGACCTCCGAAAAGGCCAGCTGGGACATGCCTGAAACCCGCATGGATGCTGTGAGAGTGTACCCCCGAAGACGAGTTTTCACCAAGTACACGACCCCCCCTCCCTCCGTTGTGTATGCCTTCAAGACCTCCACGCCAAAGTTCTTCAGTGGGATGTATTGATTCAGACCAACCAATGCCGTATTCTGCGAAGCGCGATTGACGATCATTCGCACCTCCTGTCTCGTCTCAGACCACAAAATCGTGTCAATGAGGGTCACCACGAACTGACACTCCTGGGACCCGTCCGACAACGTCGAACACGCAGCCACGGTTGACAACATGCTGTCCCCAATTTCAAATCGGAGGGTCGAAGCATCGACGAGTTGCGATGTCAGTAGAGGCTCCTGGGAGCAGCCATCTGTCGTGACTGCGTTGGCAAATCCTGCCTGTGTCAGCGTGGAAACGCGCCAGGACTGCTCGTAGCAACATCCCCGAACAACATTACAATTGCCGATCTTGGACGGGCCCACCACAATCACGAACCGACTATGATTTGAATGAGAAACCAAAAACTGATAGCCTGTGGTTAAGCGAACAAAGTCGGATATCACCAGCGAATGCGCGGCATTGTTATCATCGGATGCTGACAGTGCCGGCGTGACGCAGTCTTCGCTGCCGTCCCCGCGCGTAATCCGATCGAACCCGGACTTGCACGTGAACGAACACGAGACTTGGTCGCCTTCCACATTCGTTTCGACTGCAAAGTGTTTCAACAGCACATTGCCTGTTTCACAGCTGACACACCCGAGCGAATGATTACCAGGGTCGCGTAAATGGGAGAAGCCGAGACAGCGAACTCGGCACGAGTACGGATCATTGTAAGTCAGGCCAAAACTTTTTGGTTCGTGGAGAGTCTGGGAAAGAAATTTTGTGTCCAGATAGCTACAAGTCGAGCAAAAACTGTCGCTAATCTCCGTGTGTCTGCCGCGATACTCCCCATGGGCACAGGAGGTAACGTCAAAGGTGATATCATCACAGACGGTGTTACTGGAAATTAAACAGCCATGTCTCCGCCATTCCGTGTCATATGAGCAGTTGGAACATGGATTACAGACAGTGTTCTGTTTATCCTGACATGCTGAGTAAATGTAGCTAACACCCAGCTGACACGGATCACAAGCATCACAGACAGCATTATGAGTCGGCGTACACGCGACTTTTTCATACACCTGATCCTCGGCTGCAGAACACACACGACACTGCTCACATGGCAGATTGCCAACGAAATCTTTCCAAGTATATCCAGCTGAGCATGCTTGGCAAGCCAGAGCGGGGAATCCGATGGACTGGAAGCCCATCTTACACTCACAGTCATAGAGTTTTGTAGAGCCAGCGGGCGAAATAGAATCCTGTGGACATGAATGGGCAATGTTGTCCCCGGGACAGAAACTCCCCCCAGGACAGTCCTGACACTCCCCTCCACTGTCGAAAGTGCCTGGTAAGCAGACGCAATCTGATGGATCATCTTGTAGCTGGAGATACTGTGTCCAGCGATCACTGGAGCAATTGTAGAGAACACCATCATGGCAGTAAACGTTTTCCTTACAGGGTAGACACGTCGTGTTCTGAACGGAATTCTCATATCCATCAATGCAGATACACGCTGCCAATTCAGACGACCCGGCAACCGATTTCTGGAGACTGTCAGGACAATCATAAGCGGAATTATCATAGCAAAAATCGTCTGGTAAACATACCTCGCAGGTGAAAAATGTCTCATTCATATCAGTCCTGTAATAGCCATGGAGACAATTGCAATCCGTAATATGCGAGCCCCCGGGATAAAGGTTTAACGAATTGTTTGGACACGCCAGCTGCTCCCCAAAGATACAGAAATGGTTCTGCTGGCAAACTTTGCATTCCCCGTCCTCCCGGTAAAACCCTGGAACGCAACTACAATCAGCTTCAGAGTTACTCCCAGAGACACTGGTTGAATTCGCACCGCAGTAGTGCCGAACACTATCATGGCAGTAGTACGTCTCTTCACATACGTGACAGACTGTATCGCTCCGGTCGTTATTGAAGTGGACACCGCAGGTGGTATCGTCCGTGGAGCCGTCTTCTGCGCGAGAATAATTGCCTGCTTCGCATACGAAACACGGCTCACAAACGATCCGACTCGTGGGAGTACATTCCTCACTGACATACTCACCCTCAGGGCAGTGAGGGTCACACGGATCACAGACAGCGGCGCCGGGATTTAATGCTCGTTTCCCCACCTCACATGTCTGACATGGAATTGAATTGTTGGAATTCGTACTTTTGAATGTCCCGGGGTCACATTCAAGACAAGAATCCGCTGTTTCATTCGCTTCAAAACCAGCATTGCAGTTGCAAAACGTTGAAGTGTAGTCACCGAATGGTAAATTACTGTCATCCTGGCAGTCTTTGCATCCCTGGTCAGTTGTGCTCGTGCACGGAGCATCCAGGTCTGGGCGTCTGTCGGTAAACCAGCACTTAGTACAAGCCTTGCAAGAAGGTTCAGTTAATTCGTTCCGAAATTCACCCGCTGGGCATTCACGACAAGATCCAACCACAGATTTACATTCGCATATGTGATAACTACTCCCCGGCCGGGAATCACAGGTGTCAGTTCCACCAAAACTACCAGACCCGTCCCATGATATATGGTCACATGTACTCGGTTCTGTATGGGTGGTCCGTTGACCTCGCGAGCTCACACACGTCAGACCATTTGCTGCACAATAATCATTGCAAGTGCCGTACGTTGAGAATAAAGAAATTACCACTTCACACGAATCCGAACCCCCACATTGCATGACCACCCGCTCCCACGATGAAACGTCGCAAACGCCTTTAAACTCAAAACCCGCCACGCATACACACTGCGCGCTCTGAACAAATCCATTGGTGGACTCATTGGCTGCACACGCCTGACATTCACTTCTTGTACTCTGGGCCTCCGGCTCGAATGTGTCCTCGGGGCATATGGAGCAGGCCTCATTGCCATGCCAATCTTTAATGGTCCCTGCTTCACACGGCTCGCAAAAATCGCCTACGAGTGTCCACCCGGGCTTGCATTTACAGTCACTGATGAGCGTCGACGAAGCATTGGACACGCTGTTAAGGCGGCAGGGCACACACTGAGTGACATTACTAATCCCTGTCTTATACGTATCTTCAGCGCAAGCAACACAAGTGTCTTGCTGTAACCGAGTGCCGGCGGGACACATACAGCTTGTAATTGAGGTTGATTGTGTACCGGGAGTAGTGAACGTGTCAGCACAACTTGAGCAGGACTCGGCATTGCTAACTTCACTCTTGTAGGCACCAACTTCACACACCTCACAAGCGGTGTCATTCACGTGAAACATTCCCGCTGGACAGAGACATGTGCTGATATCTGTAGCCTGAGCAATATTCCCGTCAGATCGGGTCTTGGGAAGTTGACATTCGTAACATGGCCCCCCCAAATCACCGTAGAAATTCGCGTCGCAGGAGCAGCTTACCTGACCTATATTTGGGTTCGAGGCAGTTGCAGATTGCCACGTCCCACTGTTGGCCGGGCAGAACTGACAATTAGGGGGTGATGCGCCCATACAAGGCGCAGAATCGAACTGGTTGTCGGGACATAGGGCGCAATCAACACAGCCTTCTTGGGACGTGATCGGGTGCACTGGGGTGTATACGTAATCTCCTGCACACGTTGTACAAGATTGATCATCATAGCCACTGCTGTAAGTCCCCGGTAGACAGGCTTCGCACACATGCGGCGCCGCTTCTATATACCCCGGAACACACCGACAATTGTCCTGAGTTGGACTTCCCTCTACACTAACAGAGTTTGACTGACACGGCGAACATTCCTCGCGCCAGGCCCCAGTATCGGCAAAGGTGTTTTCAGGACAGTGAACGCAATCTCCATGACATTCACTGCCCTCCCGGCAACGGAAACCGGGATCACACTGACAGCTGGTTCGTGGGAAGAGATATGCGGAAGTATTGGCGGGGCAGGGCTGACACTCAGTCAGTCCGTACTCTGTCGAGAATTCAGACACTGAGCAATTTTCACAGCCAGTGCTCACCGCCTTCTTGCCAGGCGCGCAGCTCGAACAAATTGGCTCCGACTCCGTTCCAATCCTTGCATATCCAATATTACATAAACAGTCACTAATATGATCACTTCCCTCTGGCGCAGTAGAGTGATTCTGGCAGGGGTGGCAGAAAACGCTGCCTGTCGTGTTTGCAAACGTGTCAGGCAAGCAGTTCACACACGCCGCGTCCCCTGTCTCCCCCTTGAACTCGCCCAACAAACACGCCACGCAGGTACCCCCATTTGGCCCGGTAAACCCTGCGTTGCATTTGCAGTCAGTGATGTCGACGCTGGTCGACGGTGAATACGACAAGGCTGGACAGTCGGAGCAGTCTTCATTTTCGACGGTGTTTTTATACTTCCCAGCAATACAGGCCTCGCAGACAACGCCTTCATCCGAGTACCCAGCATTGCATTTGCAGTCAGAAAACTCATCACTCCCGGCAGGGGACTGCGAGAAATCTTTACACTCGGTGCAGTCCTTGTCCCCGCCCAAACTAAACTCATTCACGCTGCACATATCACAGGCCGACATGCCTGTCTGGTTGGCGTGAAACCCAGCGTCGCAATCCGCACAGGATTGATTGCCAGTGACACCTTTAAACTGTCCAAAATCACACCTTGAGCATGCACCCCCCTGTATTTCGAAGCCAATATCACACTCACAGGCCGTCGACGAGCTTGCCAGGGGGGACGTCGTCAACATATTTTGAGGACATGATAACTGATCCCCGTCTATATAATAAAAAGGAGGCTGTCCTTCCTGACATTCGTCACCGACGCGATGCCGACCCCCCAAACATATGCATTCGTCAATCGTAGACGGAAATTGAGTCGGGTCGGATAGACTAAAATCTGGACATGGATAGCTCTGACCGTCGACACAATACGCCGTTTCTGGACAGAGCTGACAAATGTATTCATCCACAAAATCACCATGTCCGGCAAACGCTACTGTTATCAGGGCGAAAAGCATAATCAGCCGCATTGATATGGAGTATAATCTATTTTAAATACTGTAAGTTCATGCAATTATAATCTTGATCTTTGCCCCCAAAAATTCCACTGGCATTCAGATGGAATGGCTATATTTAAGAGCGTTTCCTGGGATGATGTCCGCCATCGACCATTCAAGAAGATGACGGGCCAACGTGTTGTTGTCGCACACACGGGACCACGTGGCCGCAGCCCAGCTACCCGCCCCCAGACCCCAGCTACCCACTTCCAGACCCAAGATGCTCCCCCGGGCCCCGGCCAGGACCATTCTCCAACCCGTCGGAAGGAGGACGCGTCCAAAACGTCAACCTTCGACGTCTGGTGCCGGGTGCTCATGGCACTTCTTCTGTATACCGTGTCGGACGAAAGAGAATTTCTCAGGGTAGCTTACCTTGAGAAAAGACTCGTCCAAGCCTGTGAGTCGGGATTGAACAAGAGCGAGCGAGGTAAGAAGCGGGAGCTCGTTCTGAAGCTCCTGCAACAGGCGCAAACCGAGGAGGATTTGGCCACGGTGCTCAATAATGGCGCCAATGTTGAGAACAGCACGATTATGCTGTTCTGGACACTGTTCGTGGCCGGGATTTTGGCCGTGGTGCTCAGGGTTTATTTATCATAAACCCACGAAACACACTACCCTTTTCGCCTCTTCTTACTCATTCTCACTATCTCTAGCTGTGTGCTCGTAATAGGCATCGTCTCGTCCTGTAGGTCCACCTCCAGATTGAGCGTGTCGTTCCGGTAGATCACATGCACGTTCTGAATGCGTCCGGGGCAGAACCCCTGTATGTCTTGTAGGTGGTGAAGACTGATCACGTCTCTATTAGAAGACGAAGGCACCAAAATCTTGTACGTCATGCCATTCTTAGTTACGACCGAACACGTGACATTCAGAGTGGGTATGATCTCTTGGCTGACCATGAGGATGTTCTCAGCCAACAGCCGGTCCCCGGGTAAACATGGCGCAAACACCGTTTCGGGAATCTTGGGCCGAATTACTTGATGCAACATAGAACCCAAGCTCATTGATGCCCACAGCAACTGCGTTGGCTTATACGCTCTCGTAAGCTCATTACAAATATAATCGATTGCAGCAGCGTTTCGGCCTCCGTGCCAGTGAGAGCAGCGTGGATGCAGATTGCACCTTTGCCAGCTTGTTTTGGCGCTGCTGATTCTTCAGAAACGCGTACATAGACCCGAGAATCATTTTACACGCAGCGAAAGTGAGAGTGTAATGGACGACGTTACCGAGTCGACCGTAGACACCCCAGAACTCCTCACTCTCGTTCATATCACATCGAATAATCACATCTCTGTAATTGAAGCATGGAGTGATGATGCTGCCCGTCTGCACGTGTTCCGAATTGACGAATGCCAGTGTGGATTTCGCGATGCCCGACATGCATTCATCCGCGACAAAATACGATCTCAGACCATTCAGAGCATTGACAGTACAACCCGACGCAAAACACGCAAAGTCCAGAAAGTTCACGTACGGAACCGACGTTCCGCGTGCATGGATCCGCGCAACCTGCACAGATGAGTACGGACCCAGGTCGACGCCCGGGAACAGGTCCTGCATGCTCTGATAGTACACGATCCCGTACGCGAATGTGACGCTCGGGTCGACGATGCGAAGTAAATCATAGCCGTGTCCGTTCAAACTCATCGCGTTGTCTGGTAGCGGGCCAGCCTCGGCGTCCCCGATTACGTCCAGGTCGGACGGAGCGTGGACGCGCTTCATGGATTCCTGCCCGTGGAGTGAAAGTACCCGCCAAACTATTTCCTAGTAAAATTGGGACCCTAGGGTCATTTTTTTTTCTCCATTTTTAACGGTCTCAAAATCACCCTAGGGTCGTCCGGCTGAAAATTGGTGTGCAAACAGCTCGTCGGCAATGAAGAGGAGTGCGCTGACCATGCCTGAACAGCACGTACTTAACCTGTGCACAGCCAACCTTCTTGAGTACTGGAAGGATGAAGGTCTCGGCGACCTGTTCCCAGACAGCAAAGAACTCCTTCTATCTGCGCTGGCCGACAAAGATAGGTTCCTGGACGACTACGTTTGCACCGCTGATGGTAAGTATCGCCTGCCTCTCCATAACCACTACGATGGCTTGATGTCCACGAGACTTGAACAACACACGAGAAATGGCAAGCATGCCGGGAGCGGCGTTGTGCAGGAAATTGCGTACGCAATGGCGGAGATTGCTCGCGAGCACATGTTTTGCGGCATCAATCCCCAGGACGATGACGGTGATCTTTCGCCGCGTACCGCGGAAGCCGAGAGGAAGATCTTGCAGGGATACCGCGATTGGGATGAGTCCGACTCAAAGCTTGCTCGCGAAGGCGTTTTCGACCAATCGGACAACTAATTTATTTACGATTACCATTGAAAGATGCAATGAAGTCACAAACCATATCGCGTCTGCACACTGTCCTGAGTGAGGACGTTACCCCAACCTACAACGAATGCTGTTCAATGCTCCTCTCCTGGATTACCGAGTTTGATCGCAGCGAGCATCCCAACGCCGAATCCCTCCTGAACGATATGCATGTTGTCGGTATGGGGATGTGTTCGGCCTTCTCACGCTACAAAAACTCCTCGATGGAAAATTACAACCTGGTCGAAGCCTTATGTCACTTTGCAGACCGAATCGTTCTCTGTGAAACGCCCATCTCCGACATGTCCTGGCAGCAAATCACCGACGTCGTCACCACGCTGCAGATTGAGTTCCACACCCTGTTCGAGCCGAGAAAACGCGGAGGGTTCACCTGCTGTGTTAAAATGCAGCGCCTCGTCATCGAACTCATGGCGCGCCTTGGGTTCTTCCTCTCGCGTACGTGGCGAAGCACCGCCAACAAGGAAAACGAGATATCGGTGGATGTTGCACACGGCGTGTTTGAGGTAGACAGTGAAGGGTGGCAGAAGATACGCGACGACAGCGTCGTGCATGTTCTGGATGGCCTGCATGCGATCGCGGCCGGAAGCTGGCTGATCCTCGCCGCGCAAGCCGTGCCTGGCAAGCAAGACAAGCTGGTAGACGTCCAGAACTATCACCGCGAGGCTTCCCTCGACGATTTTTACGAGATTTCGCAGATCGCGGACACGCCGATGGGCGCGATTACGCAATACAAGCACAAGTTTCGACACCTTTTCCACAGCACCTCCCAAGTTGTCTTCTATCATTACCCCAGCTACAGTCGGCGCAAGCAGCTCGTCATGGAAGATCTGCTTAAGAAAGACGCAGAACCCATCGCCCTTCTCCCACTCATCATGCAGGCGGCGCCAACCATCCCGGTCATACACGAGCATACGGGAATGGGGCTTGAAGCCGTGCATGCGCGCCACAAGTGGCAGTTCGTTGTCGTGGGTAAAATCGTTTTACTCTCCGACAGCGCGATGCGCATATACCATGCAGACCTCCGAAGACTCCTTGCCTTCGCCGAAAGCAAACCGTAGTGGTCCTCTACCGTTCCGGAAGCATTCTCCCATCAAATTTCTGAGATTCGGCGTACGCATGAAGACGCTCAACGCTGGTCAGTCCGTCGTTTGCGTTCGTGTCCGGTTCCATTTCATCCATGTTCCCGCTCTTGACTGCAGTTATGACCGGAATGTCGTCAGAGTCCCCATCGCTCTTCCCCTCATCGCGTTCAATCGTCCTCTCCATGGGCTCGCTGTTGATCCGGATTCGCTTGCAAGGCGGTGAGCTTTCCGGCGTGTACTGCACAGCAGGCGAAGGACACGAAGACCGAGGCGACATGGAACCCACGTCGCGCTTGTCGGACCCGAGAAGCTCATTCCAGTCCTCGTCCAGGTCCGCTTCCTCGACCCGCGCGCCGAGAAGTTTGCTTGCGAACCCGGCAATGCCCGCTCTGGTAAGGCTGACCCACTGCGCACCGGTCACGCAAATCACCAGACCATCTCACCGCGCGGAGCGTGCATGCGCAATGGGGTGACCAACCCCGCCGTCGTTGGGCGCGCCCGCGTCCTGCCCGTCCGGCATCGAGGTGGAGATTGAGGGACCAAACGTGAGCTCTGCTCGTTTGAGATAGCCTGGTAGTAAAAAGAGAGTTTGAGATACCCTTGTAAATTCTGGTACTTAATCATCCACCAGAATCCACCAGGGCCGTATCTTTCCTGGTACTCTTTTCGTAATAAACCACCGGAACGTATGGATTTACTTTAAAGCAGGACCCTTCATTTGTTTTCTTGTACCTGGTTACTAGCATTACTTTAAATTTGTACCAAGAAATCCTGGTACACTTTTCCGGGCCAATCTCAGGATGCCCACCCCTGTTTTCTTGGAATATATTATATTATATTATATTAAATAATATATTCAGGAACATCCCAATTATATTCAAGAACATCACTTACTCATACTTACCCTTACTTACCCTTTCATCGACCCTTACTTACCCTTTCATCGACCCTTCTCTTAATCAAAACAATTACCCTTCTATTAACCCTTCTATACCCAACCCTATCCTCTATCCCCCATATATTTATATATATATATA
>CEVL01176344.1_pt1 | contig 29216 bp, 23 predicted proteins | sample 427051 | NCBI WGS metagenome assembly CEVL01 (sample SAMEA2623673, study PRJEB7988) | marine metagenome | biome: marine biome (ENVO:00000447); feature: surface water layer (ENVO:00002042); material: "saline water (ENVO:00002010), including plankton (ENVO:xxxxxxxx)" | depth 5 m
CGGACTGCAGATCCGTGGACCCGGGTGCAAATCCCGGCCCGTGCTCCATAATTTCCTGATCCAGTCAACAAAACGGATACGCTTCTTGCATGGGAGGTAGGAACAGATCTGCGCAAGTACGATTCACCGTTGACAAACCTAGAACGCTCGTCGAGTCAAGCGAAATCGAGACTGGCTGCGTCGATACTGGACTTGGAACATAATCTTCTCCAGTTTGGGTAATTAGTAGAGTGACTCCGTCTCCTGCAGGTAGAACAACATCCATTCCGAAGAACTCCATTTTCGCAATTACAGTACTTCCCGGAAACAATGTTTCACCTTCCTTGCCACCCGCATGGAATCGCAAATCCATTACAGCATGCCCAAGATGCATCTCGTCAGAAGTCCGTACCATCTCCACGAATAGATGCCCAGAGGTCGCCAACAGTCCTATTTGTGCTTCGACATGGAAAGTTGGAGTTCCGACTATACGAGTCTCCCGCTCAAATATTGGACATTCAATTCTGGTCTGACTGCTTGAAGTAACAGTAGACCCCCCAAGCAAAATCTCACACTCATCCATGCCTATCATCATCCACTCAACATCCTCAGGTGGATAGGTCGACTCAACTCTCCAGCCCCCCATATTGTCCTGAATCTCGGCAATCAACCTCGGTTGTGGGCCAATATCTCGAAGGTAGTAGTCGAACCATTCCAGCAAATCATCTGCCCAGTCCCACCTCAATGTGTAGGGGTATGCCTCGGCCCCCCTGCCGCTAGACAAACCCGAGTGCCCGCTCACACGGTCCGGATAGTCGTGACCCCACTGTCCATACAGGCCCTTGACATCGAAACCAGCATCAATGGACATCTGGTGTACTGGGAACGCCATATGAGGATCCACATTCCAATCTTGCATTCCATGAATGATGTATATTGAGCCCCCGTAAACATCTAGCGCATGCGTGAGGAAATGACGCTCTTCCCAGTAATCTGAGCCCAGCCAAGCTAGGTTGTCCCCTGTCAGGTAAGCAGCAGGTCCTGCGTAATACCCCTCCAGATATCCCTCACACGCATTTTCAATATCGCCGGAGTCTCCATCAAGTCCAAACGAACCGTAGACACCATTGTGCATAATCGCGCCTCTAAACTCCATGCTACCATTTCTCCACATCAAATCGTGAACTCCAATCAGTCCTGACATAGGAACGATGGTGGCGAGATAATCGGACCCCGCAGCAGCGGCATTCCATGGCGTACTACCGTCGTACGACTTACCGATTGCACCAACACGACCATTTGACCACGGCTGAGATCCAAGCCAATCTACAGCCGCCTTGATTCCTGCCTGCTCATCATGCCCCATCAGATCCATACAATGGTTCGACTCACCAGTCCCGAAGACGGAGACCTGAGCCACTCCATATCCATGAGGAACGAAATTCTCGATTAGGAATCGTCCGAGACGATCAGCGGGCGTCAATGCGTCTACATCTCCATCATTGTAGTAAGGACCTATTTCGGCTAGAACCGGAACCCTGCAATTTTCGGGAACCTCTGCCGCCCCCCAGTCGCATCCCTCGATTACGGGCAACCACAGGCCAAGGTGAACCTCGGCCCCCCCAGTTACTCCTGCACCACCATCTGAAGCATCGATTTCTGGCACTGCGACATAAACCGAGCGAACCTCATCAATCAGATAGGAACCATTCCAAGAGACTCTAGAGAAAACATCGTCCGATTCGTAAATCATACCAGACCTATCTTCTACATCGGGTAGCCAGTGACTACTCTCAAGCTCAGGCTTCTGTGTCTGACTATCAAGACATCCAGATAGTGGAGCCGAGGCGAATACCAAGACCAGCAACACCGCTCTAGTCCTATTTCCACTCAACTTCTCTACCTCTATATTGCCATTAAAACGGAAGGGAATCGACATTCCCTCCAGAGAGAATCACACCGACTCTGTCAATCCCTTTCAGTTCCTTGAACTCAGGAGTGAGAACAGCGGCTAGAGAGACTGCTCCACTGGGCTCAACGACCATTCCAAGATTATCCAAAATCAAACGCATCGCCTCGACGACCTGCTCGTCTGTGACTCTGATGATAGTTTCTAGATGGTCTCTGATTATTGGCCATGTGTGCTCACCCATACTAGTAAGAAGACCATCACAAATCGTGTCAGGACCAGTCTGTGGCAGAAACTCTCCGGCTTCTAGAGATCTTGCAGCATCATCTGCTCCCGCTGGTTCAGCACCAAAAATACGAGCATCAGGGGTCACTGCCCTAATGGTCACACTGGTCCCGGACATCAACCCCCCACCTCCTACTGGTGAGACAATGGCATCGAGTTCACCGGCTTGTTGGAAGAACTCTAGGGCAGCCGTTCCCTGACCAGCAATAACATCCGGATTATCATATGGATGAACCAGAGCGGCCCCTGTCCTATCGATGATTTCACCGGCAGTAGATTCTCTAGCTGCTAGAGTAGGCTCGCAGAAAGTTAACTCAGCACCTTGATCCTTGACCCCGAGGACCTTTACTCTAGGTGCTGTTTTTGGCATCACAATGTAAGCATCTACACCTCTATTCTTAGCTGCCATTGACAGAGCCTGTGCATGATTACCACTACTGTGGGTGCACACACCTTTCTCGGCTGCATCACCTAGCATAATGACAGCATTCGTTGCCCCTCTGAACTTGAACGCCCCTATATGCTGTAGATTCTCACACTTCATCAGTACCTGTCTACCTGCAATTTCGTCAATTCCCTCGGCTGATACCACAGGTGTACGCTTCACAATACCATCCAATCTGGCGGCCGCGGCGAATACATCTTCGATACTGACTGAATACTCCACGAATCTCGCTGAGAGAGGTCACTCATGACTCCATCGCTGCGCGGATTTCAAGCACAGACACCACCTCGGCCTTACATGGAGGCCAAGGCCGCACCTGAATGGAGGGCCCACGCATCCATCGGCAGTATCTTGCTACTCAACACCCTCACAGTCAAACTGGCCCCTGCAGGGCCATGGGGCGCTGAGTCGTTCACTTTGGGCGTAATCGGGCTAATTGGTCTTGTTTTCCTTTACACTGCTTGGTACAGATTGACTTTCAAACGCAAAGGCCTAGTTCCTTGGATGGATATGTGGGAGAACCCGAAAGATTCGTCGAGGACCGTGATAGTAGCAGGACTTGCAATAATCGCATCAGCATGGTTAGCAGGAAATGTAGTTGAGGAAGCACTGCCCAAACCAACTGGCTTGATTTTGACTCTTGTCGGACTACTGACTTTGCTAAACGGAGTCTATGTCTATCTCAGCGTAGGCGCGCTTTCAGACTTGGAATAGTCAGCGCTGACCAGGCTTCCAGAATTGCAATGGCAGAGGAGACTCTCCCTGCATGGCTCTGAAAGCAAGATGATCTGCTCTTTCGTTCCACCGGTGTCCTCGATGAGCGCGCACATGTTCGCCCCTCAGGCCTCGTACAGAATCCACCTCCATCCAAAGGGCCTTGACCGATTCGGCCAAGTCTTGGTTGGCCTTAGCTCGCCACGCCCCCGATGCGATATTGAGCGCGTATTGTGAATCTCCCCTGATTACTACAACACCTTCTCCCGGTTGGCTTAGAATCCATCTAGCTGCATGACCAATCGCTGTCAGTTCGGCTGTATTGTTTGAGCCAACTTCTGCACCTAGGTAATCATTCTCTGAAGGATTTGTTACTACCGGACCTGAACGCTCGGCAATGACATCTCCTCCCCCACGACCAATCCCACTATCACCGTCAACTACGCAGAAACCCCATCCAGCTGGGGTGCTTTCTGTCACATTTCGATTCTCTTCACACGATCCATCGACATAGATGTGTAGAGGAGATTCTACCATCTTCAGTCTCCAATCAAACCGGAGTATGTAGCCGCGTCGAGCAGACCTTCGACCTGAGAACCATCGTCAATCTTGAGAGCAAAAATCCAACCCTCACCATACGGATCTTGATTGATCGCCTCGGGAGCGTCCTCTAACGCATCGTTGGACTCAACAATTTCTCCAGCAATCGGTGCATAGATCTCACTGACTGATTTGACCGACTCCACACTAGCACATGGCTCCATGGCGCCTACCTTGGAACCTATCTCAGCCAATTCGACCCAGACAACATCAGTCAATGCGTCCTGGGCGTAGTCGGTGATGCCCACTATGGCCTTGTCGCCCTCGATTCTAATCCACTCGTGAGACTCGGTGTAATGCAGGTTGTCAGGTACTTCGCTCATATTTCTCGTACCTCGGTATTACATTCAGGGGGTGAAGGTTTCGATTCTCACTCTTCCTCTCCGAGCGACTTCTCTAGGTGCTCCTTTTCCATTTCTGCCCATGCAGAACCCATACTGGAGACATCCGCTTCTCGCTGCTCTTGGCGCAGTCGTTGAAACATCTCATTCTCTCCCTCGCGACTAATCAGGGAGTCCAATCTTGAGTAGCCATGAGCCCTATCTCCTAGCCAGCCGATGTATGCTTGGAGCAGAGTGGCCAGAATCGCAAGCCCCGCAAATAGAGGAGCAAGTGAGGAATCGACCGGTGATTCATCAGAAAGTATCGAAACCCTACCTTCCGCGAGCGAGAGAGCGGTTAGTATGTACAACGGAACTGCGAAGCCTATCAGAACCCTGCGAGTTCGACCAGCCGGCGAATCCATGAATGCGCAACGGCATTCCACGCATAACTTGACCGCAGATTCACGGCTTCTCACTAATCAGCTTGAGTACCTTGTATGGAAGCAAGGCTCTGTTGACTGGGGTGACTTCGAGAATGCGACCATCATCTCTTCTTCGTATGTCTTGTAGAAGTGGGTGACGACTCTTCTTGTGTAGAGTCAATAGTGTAGGCATATCGTATTCCAAAGCCTCTCTGACCGCATCAACGAATCCTTCACTCTCTACGGTGAACTTGCCTACCTCATCGATTACCAACACCTCACAGTTACCAATCGCGTTGCGTATGGCCGGGACACCGACTCTATCGATTTCAGTTGGATCTATTCCATATCCGAGGATTCTGTTTCGTGAGTCTATCTCCCGATGGGCCATAACTCCACTTTCCTTTGTGGCGATATCTATGCAGGCGTATCCAACACGCTCACCGTTCTCAATAATCGCTTCACTTCTCATTCCACCAATGACATTAGTTTCAGAACCCGAACCCTGTTCTTCGGCGAGCATACTGACGACCTTATCCAGTACGGCTGACTTGCCTGAGCGAGGCAGCCCGGTGATGCCAATCTTTGGATTGATTCCCATTACTTCTGCCTCTTGTGCCAATGCTTGCGCGATGGAATGCTCCGCTTACTGAGCCTTAGGATAATAGAGTGTTTGGTCAGATGTAGCGATTTAGCAGGTAAATGGAATTGTTTTTCCTAGAAATGACTCAAACTAGAGAGTTTACTGCCTCAATTCGTAATTCAGAGCACCATCCGTGGAAGGAGGGGGAAGAGGGAGCCTCTCAATCTCGTAATTGTTGACATTATTGTTAGCAGCCCAAGCCCTGGACCAAAGGTCCAGAGCATCAGAATTAAGTTGCTCGGCTAGAGACAACAGGCCTTGATCGACCCCTCCATGTTCTTCAGCCAGGCCATCTAAAACAACCTCTGGCAACTCGAGATAATTTACTGAGTTACCCAGCACACAGTCAGGTGGCACTACAGCCCATCGAAGCCTACGCTCCTTCTGGGCGTTCACAATAGCCTGACAGGCAACCCGTGACACTCCCTTAGCTTCAATTGACCCGGACCAGAGGGCATGCGCCCTCTCAGTCGCACCATCTTCGATGCTGGCATCATAAGCAGGGTGGCGGATACTGACTCTACCATCTTCAAGCAAAAAGTGACTACCTCTGATGAACGGAACCCCATCACTATCTTCGTTCCAACTGTCGATGTCTGTAGACCACTTTGATTGGTCAATTTCTCCAACCCTGACTCGAATCGGATCATCACTTGGATTGAGCCAATTACCTTCCTCACCGAGCCTTGGCTGATCAGCCAGATCACCAATCGCCTTGAGTACGGCTCTACGAGAGAAATCATCGCGTGGCATGCGAGGAACAGCCCAAGTCATATCAGTCCAAACTGACCAAGGACCGCGTTCCATTTCGATGAACGGCGAACTATTGTCCAAACCAGTCTTAGTTGAGATGTCATCAGTTCTTAGTGGCCCGAAACTAGTCATCATTTCGGTCTTCCCACCAACCTCAACTCCGATTACACAAACACCCTGTGAAGTTCCTGGAAATATTCTCTGAGGCTCAGGGAACCACCACGAGGATACCCATTGATTCTGCTCTACAATCATCTTACGAAGAGCCACACTGCTCTTCTCTCTCAGGACTGTATCAGGTACAATAATGCGGATCTTCCCACCGTCTCGTACAAGCTGCAAAGATCTCTCAATGTACAACCTATACAGATTCACATTACCCCTTAGAGCAGTGAACCTCTTACTTCCATCAATCTCAGTCGTATCACGCAATGATCTTGACAATTTCTTCCTCAACTCGCTGCCTTCCGGATGACCTCTGAACCTATCCTTGATGCGAAGCCACGGCGGTCTACTGACCAGCAGACGAGGAGCCTCCTGCCATGGCCAATTATCCCTGAGTGCATCGACTTGTACTACATTAGTCTCCAGAATCTCCTCAACTTCTTTTCGGCCTATCCGTTGATTATCTCCATCTCCTTGCAAGTCCACCAAACCCGAGCGTGCGAGCACTAACAAGATTCGCCTACGGGCACAAACCACTGCGATTCGCGATGGATCAGAAATCTGCAGTCCGCGTAATAGTCGAAGAGTATCCTCACGGGCTTGCTCCATAGTCAAATCCTCACACCGTGAGGTATGAATCCTCAACAAACTGCTCGGAACAACCCCCCCAGCAACAGCTGGATCACAGAAAGGAATTGGTACGCCAGTACGAGTTATCTCACCAGCTTGAATAGCACCCTCGGAAACCTCCTCTGATCCGCTAAGTGCGGTTTGATTCAACTTCTCAGCATAAGCCCTGAAGCCGGGCGGCATTGCAGCCAGAGAGAGTGTTGCAGGGGGTTCCTTGGTACTCTTCGAATGGCCCTTCAGTTCGTCTGCCAAAACCGCACGAACCATTCTGTCAGGGGTTGAGTAAGCACCTCTTGGTGAGCGACCATCACTTACAGCTTCATGTCGGGCCAGAAGGTGTTCTAACACCGCCCCGGGGTCTGAGATTAGTCCGGCAGGAAGAGTCGGCCATGAACCGGGCATAGTGGCAGCAATTGGCAGTTTGTGAAGCACCGCTTCCTCCCAAGAGTCAAGCCACCTTTCGAGTTGCTCAACTCGATCAGGACATACATGATCGAGGCGTGCATACCACCCCGAAGTGACACTTGACATGGTACTACGATTAGCGGAATCGCTACCCTTCTTTGAATGCTTGTTAATCCGTAGCGAGCGAACTCAAACGTTCAATCCGAAAGAATCCTCTTCCAATTCAATGATTACTCGACGGTGTAGTAACCAAGCGACCGCCTCATCAATCTCGTCAGTTCTTATCCCGAAACCTTCCAGTTCGGCCACTAATCGGTCAAAATGGAGTTGTTCCTCACCACTCTCGATGGACTCTTCAATCAGTCCTAGAATGTGCTCTGAGACAATAGCTAGGAATGGATCATCATCAGCATCAAGAGAGCCAAAGTCAACAGCAGCATCTCCCTCGACATCATCTTCCCGCGATTCCTTCTTCTCTGCATTCTTCTCATAAACATCGAACAGATTCTTCTGATGCGGATCAATCCATGTTGAGCGTTCGACGACTTCGCGTTGACGCTGCAACCTCTTGACAAGTGTCTCGATTCGGTGCAACCTCTGTTCCAATCGGAGACTCTCTCTCCCAAGATGACTCTCTACTAACTCTAATTCTTCTGTGGCTCTCTTGTCCAACCACTCGGAAATATCCCACGAAGGATCCAGCCTGAGCATAGTCTCCCACAATCTCGCAACAGAATCCGGTAGAGACCTGACATCTATCCGTGGGCTTTCGCTTCCATCCTCTGGTCGACGGTCCATGTTTTGCTGGTTCGTGGTGACCGTCTATCAATTATCGCCTAAGACTCACAGCGAATTTGAGGGTTGTATTGATGAATGATGAACAAGTGCAACGACACATGACTGGCTACCGCCTCACAGTCCTAGCCGGCGACGGAACAGGGCCGGAAGTCATGGCTGAGGCTCTAAGGGTGATTGATGTCTTCCAACAGCATAGTCCAGTCTCCTTCGAAATCACAGATATTCCATGTGGCGGACAATATTACTTGGAAACTGGAGAAGAATGGCCCGAGGGCTCATTCGAGCATTGTAGAGACAATTCTGACGCAATTCTACTTGGCGCGATAGGATGGCCAGGAGCTAGATTACCGAATGGAGACATGGCCGGTGGACAAGTCATCCTTGGGCTACGAAGTGGCCTAAGGCTCTACGCGAATGTCCGCCCAATCAAACTCTATCCAGGCGTTCAACACAAAGTCCACGGAGTTCACCAACAGGTTTGGCAACCAGAACATGTCGACATGGTCATGATTAGAGAAAATACCGAGGGGCTTTACCACTCCCTGCTACGACGTATGGAGCAGAAAGCGAAGGGCGAGAAGGACGAACCAATCGTAATCGAAGAATTTCCTGGCCTAGAGGGCGAGGTAGCATGGGATCCTAGGCCAATTTCTCGTAAAGGGAGCGAGCGAGTAATCAATTTTGCATTCGATTTAGCTCGCCATCGTGAGAATAAGTTGGGAACACCCCAGTCAGTAACATGTGTCGACAAGTCAAATGTGACCCGAGGATGCAGGTTATTCAGGAAAATATTCACCGAGATATCAGAAGCGAATCCCGATATTGACACCGATGCCGCATACATTGATGCATTTACCATGTGGTTAATGAGAGATCCAGAAGATCTCGATGTAGTAGTTCTTCCAAACATGTTCGGAGACATCGCAACCGACCTAGCAAGTGTATTGCAAGGAGGCCTGGGAATGGCCGCCAGTGCAAATATGGGACCTAAGCACATGATGTTCGAACCAGTTCATGGTTCAGCACCAAAGTATACTGGCCAGAATGTTGTCAATCCAATTGCTATGCTTCAATCGGTTCAACTAATGTTTGAAGCTCTAGCCTACAGAAAGAAGGATCAGGAGCTGGATAAGTGTGCGGATATTCTACAACAAGCAATTCAGCAACACTTCGAGGAAGGCGGAATTGTCACCTATGACCTCGGTGGTGATGCTAGCACCTCAGATGTTGGTCAAGCTATTGCTAATCGATGTGAAACCTTAATTCAACAAGAGTTTCATTAAATCAACTCAGACGCTTCAGCCATAATTGCTAACGCATCTCGCAGAGACTGGTTATTGTCCCAATCGGATACTTTCGGGTCTTCGGTAAGGGCGATACAGAGTTCTGTCATTGCACGAGTGACTTCATCCACGATAGTAACATGAGCCATTCTAGCAGTCCTAGAAAGTGGATTGAGATCTATTACCAACACTTGCTTCCCTAGAGCAACCAACGCCTCACAACGGTCGCCGTCTTCCAGAGGAACAAGCACAGCATCTGCTATCTCGATTCCGCGAGAACTACAGATAGCACGCGGCCCTTCTAGACCCTCAATTCGACCATCTGCATATCCGCCGAGAATCTCAACCGCATTTACAGAATCGGACCACTCAGGCCCTTTCCAACCTGCTGGAGCGCCAGAGCTTGCAACAATTACTCGAATATCCTCTAGGGCCGAAATCAGTTTGTCCATACGCTCTGGAGTCCTGTAGTAGATGTTGACTTCAACTGGACACCCAAGTATTGCAGCAGCACGAATCGATTGCTCTCCAGCGAGTACAGTTGTGTTTCCATTTAGAGAAATCACAGGCCTTTCTGCTTGCAACAAACGGGCAGCAGCCTCTCTGACTGCAATTCTAGCCGAACCCGAAGTCTTCTCTCCAAGCAGATAGTCGAATGCCTCACCTCTCCCGTGGGCAATCATAGCGGATTCTGCCAGCAGGCCTTGTGCCGCTGCTTCAACCAGACTTTGCCTAGCCATCAGAGACGCCTTGCGAGGATGACTATCTGGAATATCTGCCATTCAACTACCTCTTACAAGAATTGAGAAATCGGTTGGAGTGATGCCCATATTCAAACGACTCGACGACACCACATCGACCCCACAATCTAACCATTTTGACAGAGACTCAATTGTGACCCCGCCCGAACCTTCGAGGAAGCAACGCTCTCTCAGACCCTCTTCCACCAGCGAACTAACCACTCCACTCGCATCAGATGGGCCCATGTTATCTAGCATCAAAACAAGTCTACTGTCTCGATTATCCCACGCTCGTGCCGCTGCCATCACCTCGTCGACACTCCTGACTTCTACAGTGGTAAACGACTCATTCTCAGCTGGCAACCCAGAAACTATCCTTGTGATTGCATCGGTCGACGACTCATCATCTTCGGACATCGCTGCAATGTCATTCTCTTTGAGCATCAAAGCATCATTGCGATCGAGCCTATGTGTAAGTCCACCGCCAATGTGTATCGCCCACTTGTCAAGAAGACCCCAGGCTGTTTTGCGTGTGGCGGCGACCCGAAGAGAACCTGCCACCTTACTCCACTGCGATGTATTAGTCGCAATTCCAGATAGTCTACCTACAAGGTTGAGAAGAACTCTCTCTAGTTGTAGAATACTACGAGCAGGACCTTGCAATAATGCCACACAAAGATTCGGAGAAACCCCACCTCCCTCCACGACTGACCACTCAATAGAGCATTCAGGGAAATATACCTCGAGTAGCCTGTCAGCAACCGAATTACCACACAATATACCAATTGATTTCGACACCATTTCTGCCTCAACCACAGTTTCTGGTCCATCCCCTCCACCGTGCTCATCAGCTAGCATAGACCCAATCCACCTATCCATTGATTCTGTAAACATGGCCGAGGGCCCAGCCTCGGACCACAGCATCGCAGAACGGTCATGCGGCAACTCGCTCACACCACTACGTATCGAAACTCCTCCTTCAATGGTCCGAAACGTCATTTGACTACATCACCACGCGAATCCAATGCGCAGCATAGTCGTAGGTGGGGGAATCGCAGGCTTGGCTGCATCAGTTCAATTGGCCGCGGATGGTCACGAAGTGATGCTGGTAGAGCAGAGAGATATCCTAGGCGGACGCGTTAGGATGAGGGAGAACTCGAAGTGGTTACTTGATCCTGGATTACACCTGCTTAGACGCAAAGGTGCAATGAATCAACTTCTGAGGAAACTACGAGCGCCCAGAGTTTTGGGGCAGAGATGGAATGAACACAATTTCAACCCGATCGGATGCGATAAGAAGAGGGCGCTGGGAGTATTAACCACAATGTCAACAGACAACATAGCCAACAAAATTCCACAATTCGTTATTCCCCGAGGAGGGTGGTCGAGTTTAGTCGGAAGAATGATTGCAGCTGCAAACCAGGTTGGCGTGACTTTCGACCCAGGAAGCACTGCCGAATCAATCAATCTAAATTCAGGAAAAATATCCTCATTAAGTATCTCTGGTAAGGATATCGAGTGTGATGCAGTAGTTCTTGCAAACCCTCCAAGTTTGGCTGCAAAATTACTGGAGACTGCAGGGCTAGACGCAACCCCACTACACGAGTGTACCGAGCACAGGGTAGCAGCACTGGATGTAGCACTAGAGGGAAGACCGATGAGGCCCTACTCAGGTCTTTTCGATGAGGAATCAGGAGTCATTGCCATTGACATGACCTCACTGGACCGCATTCCAGAAGGGGCAGACTCCGATTCTTGCACCATTCTCCACGCAGTAAACCTGTCAGGAGAGGGACCAGATGCTCTCAATCAAATCAAGGAAATGCTAGACTCCCGCTGTTCGGGATGGAGAAATATGACTTCTGTGAGACGCTCTACCGAATCTGTGATGCTCCACCCCTGCTCGCACGAGCAGCGCGTGGACACCGCTCTACATCTAGAATCGGGAATAGGATTGGCGGGAGCACATGTGATTTCTGACTATCACCTGAGCGATGCTGCAGTGGATACTGGCAGGGCCGCTGCCAAGACCCTCACGAAGAATCGCTGACATCTAGACTAGACTCTGCTGCGGCTAGACAGGCTAACAAATCGTCAACCGTTGAGCGAACCGTCTCCAATTTCTCTCCTGAGACAGTAATCTTGAGTTCTGCAGAATCTCCTTCTCCGGAAATTTCTGCTTCAAAGGAGTCCGGATCATCAGGAGAGATTGCTGCCAAGAGGCTGTGTGCTCGCTGCTCATCACCGCACCAGACGATCTCTGCCTCTATGCCGCCCATGCATCGCGATCAGCACATCGGTTTTCGCTGCTGCGGTCGCGGCCTTCTTGAATAGACGCCCTCTCGGCAAAGCATGACTGACGCGATTCCTCCAATCACTACAGCGGAATCCGTTGCATCAGGACATCCCGACAAGCTCTGCGATGCAATCTCAGATGCCATCCTCGATGCCTGTTTGAGTATTGATTCCAATGCAAGAGTAGCAGTAGAGACACTGGTAAAGGGAGTCGAAGGCAAGGCTGCCATCGTCCTTGCCGGAGAAGTCAGTCTAGCAGGAAACGCCCCGGACTACGAATCTATAGCACGAGACACCGCCACTTCAATTGGTTACAATGATCACACTATTGGAATGGACGCGACTTCCACAGAACTTTGTGAGGTTCTCACATACATCACAACTCAATCTCAGTACATCAGTCAGGGAGTGGATGGAGACATAGAATCTCAGGGCGCAGGCGATCAGGGCATAATGTTCGGATTCGCCTGTAATGAAACAGAGGATACTGATGAGCTCAGTGGGCGACATTTCCCAATAGCCGCCGCCCTTTCTCAGAGACTCACTCGCAGATTAGACATGATACAGGACACTGGCGAGATTCCTTGGATGCGACCTGATGGTAAGAGCCAGGTCTCGGTAAGGCTGGATAGCAATCGAATAGAAAATGGGGACGGAGGACGTTACCCGGAAACTGTAGATACAATCGTCATCGCAGTACAGCACGCAAAAGACGCAGGCGGATTCTCTCCAAATGAGGAGGGCCAGAGACAGTTCATTCGAGACACAGTTTGGGAGCATGTGGTGAAGCATGCAATCCCTGAACGCTGGCTCAAAGGATTTGATACTTCCAAACTGATAGTCAATGGCACTGGGTCCTTCCCCGATCCCGGTGGACCCTACTCAGATGCCGGACTCACAGGCCGCAAAATCATCGTCGATACATATGGAGGAGGAATGCATGGCGGAGGAGCATTCAGTGGCAAGGACCCTTCCAAAGTTGATCGCACTGCAGCATACCATTCCAGATGGGCTGCAAAGCATGTCGTAGCAGCAGGGCTGGCAGACCGTTGCGAAGTCCAAGTCTCCTATGCAATCGGAATAGCACGACCAGTTGGATTACTTGTCAACACCTTTGGAACGGGAACCATCTCTGACCTAGAACTATCGAGAAGAATCCAGAGTACATTCGATTGGCGACCAGCCGCGATGATTCGAGACCTTGACCTGAAGCGACCAATCTACCGCGTCACAGCTTCAGGCGGACACTTCGGACGCTCTCCCACAGAGGACGGCCATTTCCCTTGGGAGAGGATACATCAGGACAGGATAGAGGCACTACTGAACGCATGAGCCAATATTCAACAATCTCCTCAAAAATCGTCTTTTTCGGACATGTCCGGTGACCCTACTAACGCCTTACTGCGCCCTGCCGAAGCATGGTTCGACAGCCCGCCCAAGACAGATACAACCCCTCGAGTAGGAATCATAGGAATCCCAATACCAGGAAGAAACAACTTACAATATTCCTAACATCTATCATGTTAGCTTCTCTTTTCGCTCCTTCTTTGACCACCGATGTCTCGTTCCTCGAACCGTCCAAGACTTACAATGAGACAGCGAATAACACTCTGAATGATAGCGCTACTCAGACTATCATGTCGAATCTTAACACTTCGAACCCAGTTGAGATTACGGGAGTGATGGATGATCTAAGCAGAGTACATCTAGTCTGGGTTGAGAATGTCTCTCAGCCGTTGCTACAATATGCACTAATTTCGACTAACGGCGTCGATACGGTACTAATTTCCAATACTCTCGTTGGGGCCAATAATTCCACATCAATTTCTAGCCCATCGCTAGTTGTTGACTCAAATAGACGAGCCCACATCGTTTGGGCGATTACCGACATAGAGATTCTGTATGTACTGCTCGATCCATCACAGGACGATCGCGACGGCGACGCCGGCGACATGAATAATATGACACTAGCATCCTATACAATCGCTGACGGAACCGGAGTGCGCAATGACCCAGACATAGCAATCGACTCCTATGACGGTGCGCATGTCGTATGGGTCGATACATACGATCCTCAGGGATTGTACTTTGGCACTTCCCTGATTTATTACACCATGTTGACCTATGACTCATCCGGAAATTTCGCAGTACAGATCAACAACTCAATCATCACACCAGCACTAGGATTCAAGGGCAATCCAGCAGTATCAATGGGATCGAACAACACAGTAATCGTGGTCTGGGAAGATACCCGCGGAAGCCTTGTCGAGTATGTGGGGCTACTCGATACATCTGGTTCTATGACCGAGGAATGGCGAGATATGTGCGCTGTATTCTACGGTGGCAATTTGACCAGCGGGGAGTACTTCCAAGGTGTCAAGCCCATGCTTGAGGCCGCCAGTATAACTGTCCTAGAGACACTGTACGCACTAAGTGGAACGATGTATCATGCCTCTAGTCACAAGAACTGCGAAGATGGATACATTGTCGGAGGTAGCGGCACAGAAGGACCAAGATCCACATATCTGGGCCAGAACGCTTCTGACACCACCGGAGGAATTCGTACTCTAGGTTCCGTCATGTACAACAATTCCTCACTATCCATTCCATCGGACTGGGGCTACAATAGCGAGATGTGGGGACCAGGTTCGACTTGGGCCTGCCTTTCATGGCGTGACAACTCCGGCATGACCCCGGGAGATCCTGCGACTGCAGTAGACCATCAATGGAACCCAAATGCGACCAAGCTGATTATCCCAGTCTCTGATGAAGGCCCATTTGGAGGCTCTGGCAATGGCGCTCAGGCTCAGGAAGCCGACGACTACCAAAGTATCAGCGAGGCCCACGATGCGTGCGTAAGCGCTGGCATCATCCCAATTCCAGTTGCTGGAACCACATCATATGGAGCAAGCACGATATGGGCCAACGACACCCATGTACGCTCGCACATGATGGACCTAGCACAGTGTGCGAGTAATACGACAGGAATCCATGACAGGACCTGCGACGATTCAGTAGTCAATACCACAGACGCTGGAGGAGACATGTTCCTCTACCCCACAGACAACATGGCCAACTTCGAAGGCGATTTTGAGTCGGGGTATCTGAGTAATGGTTGGGGACTATCAGGAAATGCGAACAATACATGGTTTGTTGAAGCGGCCAACAACGGCAATGTATACTCACGAGCAAATCTATGCGATATTGGCGGTCCAGCCGGCAACCCCTCGTTTTACTCTCTGTCCTGTAACTATACTCACCCAGCCGGAGAAACGGTCGATCTAACCGTTACCGTGGACGGGTGGGCATCTGAGTTCAGCATGGACATAGTAATGCCAGATGGAACTGTGGCTTCGTTCAACAGCAGCTCTGTGTACAATTACTACAATGGGGTGCTGGTTAGCTTCACTGGCGCTGGTAACTACACAATCTACCTGAATGACACCTATGGAGACGGCGGCACCTCGGTTTCCGCTGACTACACATATGTCTCAGCCACAAACCCACCTTCGACCCCGATTTCGGGAACATACTCTGCTAGATCCGGAGACATATCAGATGGTGAGAGCACAAGTATGGAGTTCACTGGAGTCATGTCCAACGGAACACTCAGTTTCGCATACAATGTCTCTTCGGAGGCCAACTTTGACTTCCTAACCTTCTCAATTGATGGAGTACAACTAGCGCAGTGGTCCGGCACTCAGAGTGGCACTTTCTCGACACCAGTATCGTTGGGTCAACACACCCTGAAGTGGACCTATGTGAAAGACGGAAGCGTAAGTTCTGGCAGCGATGCTGCTTGGATAGACGATGTTACAATCCCACTGGCTAACTATACTGAGGAAATGCAAGCTCTTGTACAGTCAATAATTGCCCTCACAACCGCAACAGGCTCGACTGAGACCTTCCTAACTGTACTCAATCCATACTCACTTCTGAACAATCCACGGTCCACCTGGCAACCAGGCGATCCGGCCACATCCATTGATCCTGTCACGGGGCAGTATGTCGAGGATATCGGACCCTCACTGGACTATGTCTGGCAAGACGGAGGTGGATGGGGCACTATCGGCCACTTCGTTCTAGTCAACGACACCAGACTTACCAACGGACATGGCTGGAGTTCCAGCCCCGATGTCAATGTCGACGATGCTGGCAATATCCATGTCGTCTGGGTAGATGGACGCTCAGTTATTCCTAGCAAGGTCGGCCCATCGCAACTCCACTATATGCAGATTGATCTTGACCGAGCAGGAGTACTCGACGGCGAGGCTGACGGCCTAGACATGAGTGAGGTCGCCGTAGTTTCGGACTCTCCAGTACTGGGCTCTGACATGACTTGGGGTTCTAATCCGAGAGTCGACTTCGACAATGATGGCTCAATACACATCACATGGTTCGAGTCCACTCCGAACACCGATGATGAGAACAGTAGAGTTGAGTTGAGGTGGACAAGAATCCTCTCTCCTCAATTGGTTGATGGTGAAATGCCTCTGGGTAGAATGCTGGACCAGGCATACGGTGTCATCAACACTCGCGTAATCACTACCAGCAATGACAATCTGATGGGCGTGTTTGGCTCTGGACTAGACTCCAGTTCACAACCAATAGTCAACTTCGACTGGCCCAACCGGGACATCATCTGGACGACCCCTGATTGTTCTGAGGACACCACCTCTGAGGACAAGTGGGATGTCTGCATGTGGTCCGAGAATGTCTACAACATGGCAATCGAACTCGACCCGGGAATGGATGATGAGATTACATTCCAGCCCGGGCAGTCTGCTGAAGTCGGAATGCTGTTGAGAGGAATCAAAATCCCCGGAGGCAGCGATATTGTTGTCGCTGACACCTCTGATGCACCTGATCACTGGCAATTAGAAGTCGGATTCTCAAATACATATCAGAGCACAACAACTCTTGTCGAAGGATCTACTGCAGATCTCAATTTATTCATCCGCGCCCCAGGTCTACAGGATGTGAATGAGGATCAGAGTTTCGAACTCTCCGTCTTTGTGACCTCGTCCAGCAAGGAAGAAGCCTCTGCCACCAAGACTTTCCTAGTCGAATTAGTCAATCAAGGAGACTGGAATGACGATGATGGCGATGGAGTCCCCGATTACAATGACGACTGCCAGTTTGGCGAGTCCGGTTGGTACTCAGATGTAGACACCGACCACGATGGCGATGGCTGCAGAGACTCCACCGAGGATCTTAATGACGACAACGACGACTATCCAGATGTCGATGACTCTTGCCCGTCTGGCTACATGGGTGAGCACATCGACCTCGACAATGACGGTTGTGACGATGTGCACGAAGATCCCGATAACGATGGCGACGGGGTCGAGAATCACCTCGACATGTGTCCAAATGGAGCACAGTACTGGTCCGGAATTTCAGAAGACAATGATAACGATGGATGCCGAGATGCAGATGAGGATGACAATGACGACAATGACCCCTATCTGGATGTGGATGATGAATGCCCATCAGGGATGTCTTGGTGGACCAGTCTACTGTTCGACCATGATGGTGATGGTTGCCATGACCTTGAGGACCTAGACGACGATAACGATCAGATTCCAGATCTCAATGACTTGTGTCCTACCGGCATGACAGTATGGTTCTCAGAGCCAGCCAGCGATTACGACTCAGATGGTTGTCACGACTATTCCGAGGACTTTGACAGGGACAATGATGAGGTCTTGGATATAGATGATAACTGCCCTACTGGAATGCTCGGATGGACCTCCACACCTCTCAATGACTGGGATTCAGACGGCTGTCACGATGAGTACGAAGACCTCGATGACGACGATGACGGCTACTTAGACTGGGATGATGCCTGTGTCAGGAGCTCAGCAATTGCAGAATCACATATGGACAGTGATGGGGACGGTTGCGACGACAACACGGAGGACAAAGACCTCGACAATGACGGAATTGAATCAATTTACGACAACTGCGAGGGAGATCCGACCTCCACTTGGGTTTCAACTCCCGAGGAGGATTACGATTCAGACGGATGTATCGACACAGTAGACTTCGATGATGATGGAGATGGCGTATTCGACGAGCATGACTCATGCCCTCAGACTGTCAGTATGACTTCAGACTTCGACAGAGATGGGTGTGATGATGCAACTGAGGATTGGGATGATGATGGTGACGGAGTTCCTGACACATCTGACAGTTGCCCATTGGGCCTTAGCAATTGGGATTCATCATCCGGTTCGGACATAGACGGAGATGGTTGTATGGACTCTCTAGAGGATGACCGAGTTACCGGTAGACTGCTCTACACTCTACGCAGTAATGCATTCATGACATTGATGGCTGCAAGCGTGGTAGTACTGCTCCTTGCGGGCATGGTGATATCTGCACGCACTACTCGCTCACGTATCCAAATGGAGGACCAGACTTGGTCAGTTGAGCAGACAATGAGTGACTCGACCATCACCATTGATGTCGCAGAGGATTCTGACAAGCAGGTCAGAGATCTGTCTGACCTTGGCTACTCTCCTGAGGTTGCTAAGGCCATAGTGGAAAACGAGGAAAGAGCGAGAAGGCGTAGGAACTAATCACACCGAACAAGCATGAATCATTTTCTTAACCACATATGAGGCCTCAGGTCTAGGAGGGTCAAGATGAGGGCGGTCAGAGTCGAGTGCTCAATCCCATCGATAGAACATGACCAAAGGGTTCAGGCGGCCCTACAGGCAGTAAGTTGGGATTACCGGGGAATCCTTGACCAAATCGATGGCCGCCTGAGGGTAATGTGTGAGTGTATAACCACCGATGGGAACTGTCTTTCACCCGGATCCAGAATCGGAGGAGTTACTGTGGTCGAAATACTAGAGGAGTGGACTACTGAATATCTAACTCATCACTTGGTATCCCTAGAATTTGACCAAGAACTCGTAGGGCGCTTCTTTGAGTCCAGAGACCTCACATTACTGGCTGGAACCAACCTGACATCAAATGGATTGGTCATTCAGGTAGCGGGAAGACAGTCCTCAATGGTGAATTTCCTAAGAGAGGTAAGAGAAGCCGTACCTGTGGAGAGAATAACTTCTGCAAAGTCCTCAGAGGGCATGGTGCAGAAGGGACCGACTTTGCAGCAACATAGAATCATCAAAGTGGCTCATAGGAATGGATGGTATGAGGTTCCGAAGAAGATTTCAATCAGAGGACTGGCCTCTAAGTTGGGCCTATCTAAATCCACAGTAGCAGAGCAGTTGGTGAAGGCCGAGAGTGAGATTGTGGGTGACTTCCTAGATAGCTCGCGCTAGACGGAAAACGCATCCAGTCGCATTTGCCGGCCACGCTTGACAAACCAACTATTCCGCAAATCATCAGGGACCGAGACTCTTGGGGCAACATACTGTATCGCCTGTCCTAGATTATCAAACTCCTTTGGACCATTCTTCATCGCCTGACGAACAGTCTCTCTGATCAGCCAGACCCCCACAGGAGCCCAGTATTCTGGCCCTATGTCTCTCCAGATTAGGCAGGCCCCAGATCGACCAATTGAATCCATATGCTCCAATACACCTAGTCTAGCAGAGTAGTATGCTCCCGTGATTCGATGAGCGTATTCCTTGCGAGGCTCAATTTCCTCCCAGTCTCCCAGAACCTTTCCAGTACCGGTCCAGATACTTCCACGCGTCCAAGCCTCTAGCATATGGAAAGCCCACAACCCTGGAGTTAGGATGACATGGAATCTATTGTCAAGGTAAGTGGCCTCGTAGACCTGGACTTTGTCTAGAGAAGGATAGTACCTCACCTTATCCCACAATTGCCTACTGAGCATATCATCAGTAGCGGTTATTCCCCACCTAGTAGGAACTAGTTTCCTTTTGTCTGACATACCTAGCAGGCCCGCAGATAGTAGACGTGAAATCTGCGCCTCTCCAATTGACGCCTCACTCAACTCATCAATTGCATCAAAAGCCAACAAATCATTCTCATTTGAAATTGAATCAACCTTACGTGGAACACTCGCATGCCCTACAACCTCGGCCCGAAGAACCTCTCCCGAAGGACCTAGAGGAGTACTCATGCTATCGAATGTCGGATTACCACCTACAGCAATAGGCCGAGCGAAATCCAATTCCACATCCACACTCTTGTCCGCCATTGCAATCTCTTGAGTCGTCTCCAGCATCTGGTCAGGCGTTCGAGCACTATGTACTCGCATCACCTGACCTCCTGTGATCAGATTGGCGTGCCTTGCAGCAACCTCTTCTAGAGGTCTCCCAAACAAATTGGCAGGGTCCCCACTAACAACTTGCGAAACATCACTCTCATCGGCACCCCAGGTCGCACTCGGACCGGCTCTAACATCAGGATAGCCATGCCTGCCGACAAACATAGATGGCGGGCTGGGGCCCACCAACTCACTCACACTACTGGACTCAGTTGTTGGAAGCTTGGATCTGATTTCGGCTAGTAAGGGACAGGGGGAAATTCCACACAACCCCTTGGTACCTCTACAGTCGATGCACTCGGGGAACATCAGGATATAATCGAAATTGATTGCTCTTAGGCATACTGCTCATCGAACGAATGACGGCGGCATTCAAAGGGGCGATTGCGCTGCGGCGAGTGGGTAAGATGTCCAGAATTCCCGCAGTTATTCTACAGCACTTTGTTGGACTCTCTGAATATGAGAGGAATTTGGCAATCGACAAGGCATCCAGAGAGTTGGGAATGAGCGTTGAAGAGATTCAAGCCCAAGTTGATTCATTCCAAGGAGACGGTTTCAACAACAACCTTCCAGTGAATGAAGAAAACACCCCCGAGGCACCAAAGAAAAGATCTATTTTCAGTCGTCCGAAGAAGGAAAAGGAAGGCGGCCCCGAATTCCTAGACGACTCTCATAGATATCGCTTCAGGTATGACCCAAGTCATGTGGGTCTGGATCGACAGAAGGACGCCACTCAAGCCATAACTTGTCCTCACTGCAGAGCAGCCCTAGCAATTCCAGACATTAGACCAATCAATGTCACATGCCCTGCATGCATGATGGAATCGACATTCGAGGCCTAATTAGACACCCCAGAAACGCTCCTCTCCTGATATCCCTTCGTCTTCGGTTACGGACATCACTGCGGTTCTCAGTAGGTAGTACAGAACTATAGTGAACACAGGTGTGAACCAAGTATCGCTGACGCTTTGATAGTCTAGACTGAAATCCGATCCACCCATCTCTACCAATATGACTACCAAAGCTGCTTTGGTAAAGGTGTAAACAACCGCCCCCAGACCCAACAATAGCACGCTTCTTCCGGTGAATGAACCCTCTTTCCAGCGCAGTACACCAAGAGACAACATGAATGAGAATGTTGCAACAACTATCCATGTGAGAGCCTCATTGATAGCAATCGCCCAAACAGCAATGTCCCTATTGACTGCATCCACATCGAAATCAGAACCCAAATCGGCCACATAGTCGGCTATCTCAGATGTGCTAGACGAGAATACCTGATACGCAGTCAGAACCGACAGTAATACTGAGACAATAGACAGGCCCCATAACAATGAGGACCAGATACCTCCAGTGGCACTTTCTCTCATGTCAATCATCAGACGGTCAAACTGCCTCTCCCATCCTAGGCCCTTTGCCAGAAGCCAGATTCCAACGACAAGAGGCATGGCTCCGATTAGAGCCGCCCCGTTTGGAAGAATTAGCCCCAGCCCGAATATCATCAGGAATACTGCCACCGGGACTAGTAGACGAGCTCTCCAGCGAGGATCATCAATAGCCTTGGCAATGTAGTAGTAAGTACTCTCTATGCCCTTCGATTGCCTCACAATCACCTTTTCGACATGATCGACTCTAACTCTAGATGTGATGATAGGAAGAGATGCTTCGTCATCCGCTCCATCTGTAACTAAAACCGCAGAATCAGGCTGAAACTCCTGAATCACCTCGTCGAGTTGCATTGCAATAGCACGGTCACTACGCGGGCCGACTCTGACATCTCCTGTTAGAAGAGCGATTTCTACCTCATCATTACCCTGTGCACCTTCGACTAACTGGTCGTGGTGATGCAAGGCCCCTAGGATTGCATTGGTATCGGATTCCTCAGGGTCAGCAATTCCCAGTCTAAGAGCCGCCGAAAGAGTGGCCTTACGACCCACCACTGGACCTCTAATACCTGCCTTGACTCCGAGATCATTGTCTCGGTCTACGGTCAACACGAGAGTTCTCACCATGGTCTACTCATCCGATTTGAACAGCGATGAGGCACTGCCCATATCAAGAATTGGCCGTCTCGGACTCACTCTCGACAACTTCAGACTCTTGGCTACCTTGCGAACTCTCTCTGAAACGACTTCTTTGCTTGGCACGAATATACTTCAGAGGATGTGTCAACCACTCCTGATCGCAGAGCCGATCATCACCTGGCTGTACAGGACATCGGGCCGAGGTTTTGAGAGCCGCGCAGCCATGTGGTGTGTAATCACGCTCGTAGATCTGATTGACTTGGTATCCGGTAGTCTCAGCGCTATAGTCAGGAGCGTTAGCGAAGAACGAACAAGTCTGTTCCGGACTGAGCCCGATTGATTTCGAGAAGGCCGCTAGGAATACACGACCGACATGGTTGACATTGACACCTTGGTTCAATTCAGATACTGCAGATTCGAAGCAAGGCGGCCAATCCTCTCTGACTGCTGCCGACATTGGCATCTCTGCCTCAACCCGCTCGGAGAGCAACGAAGTTATCCTCTCTACAGGATCTGAAAATAAAGCGGCGAATTCCTCGCTCATTCTACTCATTCTCTCGAGACAAGCATTGGTCAGATTCTCCCTGACTCTCTCCTTCAAAAGCCTCGCAGTACGTTCTCTACTGCTCTCCCTTACTGCTGGATCCATCCGTACCCAACCATCTTCAACAGGGCGATTTGGAAGATGCCAATAAGCACCAGAAATTCTTGGACATAATTCGATGAAGTCTACCATTGGAATCCAGTATACTGGCTCTTTGTTACCTTGCTGTGGCTCAGTACGAATTTCAGAGAGATAAGAGGAAGCAATCAATTCGAAATTCTCCAGATCATCCCCGAACAAACTGTCAGCTCTACTAGACTCTCCTTCGACCCAGCGAGCAAGTAACCTCTCATTGAAGGACGCACAAACTACCAGCATTGCATGCAGGAAGGACAATACTTCGGTCATCCGACCAACTTCACTCGACAAATCAACCCCAGACGAGGTTTCTGCGCCATCTTTGTGTATGACACTATCCAGCAACCTGAGCCTACCTCTGGTTCGAACATCTTCCAACCAAGGAGCCTCAATCAAATCCTCTATTGTTACACCGTTAATCTCGAGGATCTGGCGCATATGTTCCCTTCCCTGAGGCATGAATGGATAGCGAGCCAACAACCTCTCGTCATTGATGGTGGGAAGGGCCAGTGGCATTGGCATGAAAGCAGATAGTCGCGAGGGTTATTCAACACTCACCGTGTCCTTCTACTGGAGCAGGCGTATGTACAAGCCGACTGAGCTACACCCCGTGGACCCCCGACTTGTCACTATTCAATCTGATATCAGGGAGCACTTCGGATGGGACTCAAACGAAGATATTACCAGCGCGCAAGAGTTGCTTCAGCGTGTGGAATCCTATGAAATCAAATCATGGGAGAGGCCTCAACGGGCTGCCAATGTCGCTACCGCATTTCGTAGATTGGTTCTACGCGAAACCGAAGTTGCAATTCTTGGCGCCGCAGTAGAACCAGAAGAGGTTGAGGTAGCACTACAGAGACCTTCCTTACTGGTAGCCGCTGATGGGGCTGCAGGAGTATTCTCAATGCTCCCCGCTTCGATGGCAGAGAGAGCATGGTCTAGACTAATTTGTGTTGTCAGCGATGCCGATGGGGGGGAGGGGATATATGAAGCGGTGGAGCGCAGCAAGCCGATTTTCTTACACGCACACGGTGACAATGTAGGCGATTGGGAAAAATTGTTAGAACACGCCTCGGATATCGCCACCCCCTCTCCTTTGGTACTCACCCATCAAACCAAATCAACCATTGAAGGGATGAGTAACCCAGGCGGTTTCACCGATGGAGATAGGGCAGCTTGTATTGTTCGTTCGATTGGTGTTCCTGCAGAATCAATCTCTATGCTTGGAACTCGTACTGATGTTGTAGGACATTGGTCTGGTATTACAGATGAGAATGCCAAGCTGGAGAAACTGAAATGGATGAGCAAGGTTCTGGAAATCCTAGAAATTAGATTCTAGATGAAGTCCTCGAGAGTCATCACAGTAACCTTGTCGTCATTGAATAGAGAATCTACACTATCAGTCATCCAACCTACTCTCTGTTTGGTATAATCGTCGACACCGTAAGTCTCCATGACTTCACTAGTGATTTTGATGTATTTGCGAACCGCACCTTCGGACACGGTCAGAACCACATTACCTCCGCATAGAGTACCCCCGTCCTGGGATGAACCCAGGCCTAGGCCAGAACTGCTAGTTGTCTGGATGCACTTACCAGCCAGAGGCATTCTTCGATACGAGTGTCCACATTTCACACAGCGTACCTTCTGTCTAGTGAATGCCATTAGGTTACCACGCAAGTCAGGCAAGAAGTGAGATTCGATGACCTGAGACGCGACTCTAGCAGCACTAACCGAGCGCAAACGCCGACCTATGGCCAATTGCGCAAGCATCTTGTCCTCCATCGTTTCGAGCGTCTTGTAGGAAGAGTTAGCCGGCCCTGCATCCAACTCCCCCGAGTCATGAGTCCAACCGTAGCCCCTGACCTCGCCAACTGTGCCCAATCGCCCTTCGACTAGGTCGACGATTCTTTCCATCTCAGAAGGATGGGGTTGAGATTTTGTGCCCTCGTAGAAGGCCTTGCTGTAGCTCCACCCGCAGTCCACATTCAGAGCCTCCTTATCGATCTCACTAGCATCGATTCTAGTGCTGAGAACTAGCGGAGCATCCATCCTTCCTCCTCTTCCTGAGGGTAGAATCGTTTTAGAGAAGTTTAGCAGACCATCTAGTAGCATCATTAGACTATCCTCATCACCATCACAATTCCTTCTCTTCGCCGCATGGAAAAGCGGGTGCGCGTATCCAGCAGAAGCATCGGTCCATCCAATGATTCTACACAAAACCCCGCCCGATGTATGAGGGGCCAGACCAATTCCAAGATGACCAACTAAATCCAACTCTTCTGTGGCCCTGTAGAATGGCTCCATCTTGTAGAACCTGATTAACAAATCATCCACGAATTGGCATGTTGAAAGCAGATGCTGTCTAGCAGATCTAGATGCAACAAAATCCTGCGGCAGTAACTCCAACATCTGTTCGTCCGAGGCTAAAGTCTCACCGAAGACATCGTGAGAGTATCCCAACTCAGATAGACGCTTCCAGGGAGTACCTATCTCACTTGGTTTGAAATGAGTCAATGGAACATCGCTCATATCATATCGAGATGTTCCATCACGGAATACAGACACCCCATGCCTAGCCCGAAGTATGCCTTTTTCAATAGGTTCAGGAGTCTGAGCGATAGAAATTAATCCCTTTACGGCCTTGATTCTATCAGGTATCCTATTGAGTCCCAAAGCCCTTCTTTTTGTCTCCACAATCTTGCCCAAAGGAACGCTGGTTCTCTGACCCATCCTCCTTCTATTGTGGTCACCCTTTCTCTTCCTGACACTGGTCCTGCCTCCGCACTCTTCAACATCCTCGGATAAACGGTGATGGCATCTTAGATGGGGCGTATCTCTGCCACATTTGTCACAAATCCGGGGACCCATCTCAACACGGATTGATCCCTTTGCTGCGGCTTGCCCTAAGAGTCGCTGCGGCCCTCCACTCTCTCCTATTGGGTAGAGAGCGTGTACCATCGGTTTCATCTCGCGCACGCCTGCTTTCTCTGGCCGTCCCATTCTGGAGCCAACCCTGCAGGGAACAGAGTCCTCCCATCTCAGATTAGACAGTCTTCTGACCAGCCACAATGATCTCTCAACTTCATGATCATCTAGTAGTGCGTAGGCTGCCTTGAGTAAGGACGGATCATCAGGTCCAGGGTCTTCTATAGCTGCAGCTGCAGCTCTACCTTCTTCATCAGTTTCTGAAATCCCCAATCCTCTCTGTCGGGCTGCAGTTTCTGCTCGCATTCTTTCCACGGAGCGGACCGATTCGATTTCCTCCATTCTCTCATTTTCTCTGGCAATAGCATCGGTAGCTTCCCCAATTCTCGATATTCTATCCCTGATGTGAGGGCCTGCATCGACTGCTACACGAATGGTACCAGACGCGTTTTCCAGTCCCAAACCATCCAGCAATGCCTCCCAAGCTGACGGAATCACAATGTCACCACCATCGTGATAATGCTCCACACCCAATGTCATCAGTGCTGACTTGACAACTCCATGGTCTTGCACCATAGTCCAACGCGGCCATTCACCAGTCGAAGGTGCTGGCAGACCGATTTCCTCAAACTCAGAGTCATGGGTCCAAGCAGATACAGCATCAATCAGTCTTAGTCTCCCATCACTGATTTCAGATTGGCACAACGCAGTGATTAGTTGAGGGGCGAATGACAATGGCATATCTGACCACCAGAAGTTCCACGGTGGAGGAACTGCAGCTCCATACTCCTTGACTGCGTGACAGACTTGTTGCCAATTCAATTCCATATCACGCAGATAAATTTGCCAATCCCGTCTCCTTAGACTACGCTCAAGATCGCTCTCTCCTCCGCGCTGAATCGCTCCGTTGAATGGGATTCCCGGGGGCAGTGACGATCGGTTGACACCCAGTAAAGCAGCGAAGGAATCGACCTTTTCTGGCTGGTCTATTGCATCGGCAAGGTCGGCTGCCCACCAATCTCTATTGTATCCAGAGGGAACTAGATCCTTGTTATTCTCTAGAAACTCTCCGAACCCGGACAGCACCTCTCCAGAGTCCCAAATCGAGATTACATCGGCAGAACATGAGCGCCACTCTTGGATAGTTGATATTCTTCGATAGGACCCGTTACGAAGCAACACAGTTGGACCATCCAAATCGATGCACGGTGTGGCTGCACAGGCCTTACCAGGACGCTCTGTCTTCAGTTGAGTTCCCACTGAAATAAATCCTCCATGTGCCTCCATCGAGACCGGATTAAAGCCCGCGGCGGCCAGTCCTCCTGCCCGACTTCTTCCATATCTAAGTCTGAAACTCCCAGGCTCCCCAGGCTCACCGAATACAGGACGGCCCGCAATCACATCGTCCATGAATCGGTCGACTTTCGGAATTACTCTTCGTTTTACTTTCTCATCTCCGTCCGAATCTGACTTACCCTTTCCAGCGAATTGGGCAATGAACTCCCACCCAGGGACCTCGAGCCTCTCTGTATGCTTGAGAATCTTTGGCGCCTTGAGGCACAGACCCTCACCGATTACCAACATCACTCCTCCTCGGATTCTGGTTCGGGGGGTATTGTTCGTGTTGACGATATTCCTGACTTCCTTGTATCCTGCACACTCCTGAGATTCCGTCTCTTCACCGTTGACCATTACCGGACAGGCGCGCACAATGACTTCGATTTCTTCCGGCGGAGGTTTGTATTGTAGGCCTACACGGTACAGCCCAAACTCCTCCTTCACTCTCTCAACCTCAGGTGTGGTTGGAACATACCTGCCCACACCTAATTCACGACGAATCATATCTCCAATCAGAACCCCGAGAGCCTGAGCGGTCCCTCCTGCTGCTCTGATTGGGCCAGCATAGTCGATTGATAGGAATTCAGACCCATCTGCGTTGTTCATTATACGAACTCCACCAATACCTTCCAGTGGAGCAACTAGAACTGCCTCAGTTAGGACAGCTAGACCGACTCTTAGGCCGGAATCAATAGCCTTCGTAATATCTCCCTTTCGAGCAAACATCCTCTTTGCAACATCCAGAGCAATCTGAATCGCCGCTGTTTCCCTATCCGACTCCTTAAGCAAGTCACGCAGACCCTCCTCTATACTCATGCCATCCAGATATTCCTCAAGGAGACGCTCAGTTCTACTGGCTAGGTCCGCAGCTCTCGGAATTTCGACTTCATCAGAGAAATCTAGGCCCTGTAATCTAGCCTTTCCAGCCAATTGGTATACCTCTTCAGCTTGAGCATCCAATCGTTTCTGGTAAGCATCACGCTCACTATCCATACGATCTTGATCGTATACTGCAAGACGCCCCTTTTCCATCCTAATCACAACACGCTCCGCTGCGGAACATCCTCTCACCGGTGTTGGCCGTCCAAGAACATTCACTGCAATGTGCCTGTTGAATCGTCCTCTCAGGGCGAACCTTCATCCGACCCCTGCCGAGCCGAAGAGGTCGATGGCAACGATGGATGCAGACGAGGCGAGGGCACGACTGGTCGAGTGTGTTAGAGAACTAGCCTACCTCCATTCGCCCGATGACCCATTCACTCTGGCCAGTGGAAGGATTAGCCCACACTTCTTCGACATGAAGCCGGTGATGATGGATCCGGACTGTGCTCATCTGCTGGGCGTATTGATTCACCATGAGGTTGAACAGATTGGGGGAGTAGATGCGGTTGGCGGCCTTGAGCTAGGTGCAATTCCACTCACAGGGATCGCCATTGCCAAGGCCGGAAAAGGCTCGCAGTTACGCGGTTTCATGGTCCGTAAGGAGCCCAAGGGGCGCGGTGGAAGGAAGACTGGTAATCCACCAGGGATTGAAGGCTCTAGTTTGTCCGAGGGCGACAGAGTTGTGCTGCTAGAGGATGTGACGACCACAGGTGGATCGGCGCTCAAAGCAGCCGCTAGACTGACTGAGATGGGCTGCGAGG
>CEVL01043260.1_pt1 | contig 28363 bp, 7 predicted proteins | sample 427051 | NCBI WGS metagenome assembly CEVL01 (sample SAMEA2623673, study PRJEB7988) | marine metagenome | biome: marine biome (ENVO:00000447); feature: surface water layer (ENVO:00002042); material: "saline water (ENVO:00002010), including plankton (ENVO:xxxxxxxx)" | depth 5 m
ACGACAACAACAACAGGTCAATGGAAGAAAATCTTGGACGACCCGGCGTTCGGTCCGAAACTGAAGAACCGATCGAACGTGGACCTTAAGGATAAGTGGCGCGGCGCGTCCCCGACGCCGAAGAAGAAGTCGCCGACGCCGAGCGCGGTGAGAAAACCGTCGTCGTCGGCGAAAAAGTCGTTGGCGTTTACGAAGAGTCCGACGGTTGGCGCGAGGAAATCGGCGTCGAAAACGAGACCAAACTACACGAGGACGAAACCGGCGCCGCCGCCGAGACGTTCGAGCAGCGCGAGAAAGCCAGTCCCGGCGAGAAAGCCTACGTCTCCGGCGAGAAAGGCGAGTTCGCCGGCGCCGGCGAAGAAGAGCGCTCCGGCCAAGGCTTCCGGCGGCGGATGCGTTATTATGTAATATGTTTTTGACCTCATCGTTTTTTTTTGTAAAGAGAGAAAGAAAGAGAAAGGTGACGAGTGATTAGGAGGAAGTTAGCGAGATGGAGAGGGAGGCAGAGGCGATCGTTCGTTCTAAATATTATGTAAATGACAAAATTTAGGCAGGGAGAGAGTTTGATGAAAGACACATGACGTTATTCGTACTTAGGATTTTTATTATATATGAAACTATACAACTGTGTTATATTACCCTTACAAATCGAAGCGCACAAAGTACGTCTAATCAGAGCTGCTGCTAACCATTTCGATCCATTGTCTCAATAAATCGCTAATTGTCGACGGCAACTGGTTCGATTCTTGAACAACGACGTAATACGGAAACGGAAACGAGTCCAAGTATTTCGTCATTTTCGGTTTGCCTTTTTCAAAAGAGACGGATTTCATGTCCAATAAAGATTTGTCTGGATTATCGAGAATAATAAACGCGATTAAAACGCCTTTCTGGTTCCCGAATTCGCGCATCACTTTCGATAAGGCTTCTTTCTCGTGGAATTGTCCGTCGGCGATGATGAGGACGAGTTGCTGGAGATTCGAGCCAGCGTCCCGGCTGCCTCGAGAGCTAGAACTTTCTCGCGCTAAAGAAAGTTGCCGATGTAAACTTTCGAGCAAAGTAACCATTGGTCTATCAGTCAACGTGCTGTCTTGACGGAAAGTGAGCTTGGAGACCAATTTCGGACCGTTTTGATCTGCAAAAGGTTCACCGAGTGGGTGGAGTGTCTTCACGCATCCGCCGAAACCGACGACGCCAATGTCTCCAACTTCCAATCGACTCATCGCTCTCGCTAATAAAACCATAGCCTCTAGCGCCGCTCGGTCGCGCCTGTTTTCCGACATAGATAACGAATCGTCCACGGCTAACACGACTTGGTACCTTCTCTCGGACGGCTTCGATCGACGAAGCCAAATTTTGTCTTTACGAAAATCTGAGGCAATGTACGGGATGATTTTACGCATGTTCAAACGTTTACCGGTTCGGTAGTCGCCGCGTAACCGAGAAGCTAACGTCGGTTCGAGAATCAATCGAAGTTGTTCGCTTAATTCGCCGGAGAGAGAACCGGTTAAATCTTCCAAAGTTCTCCAAAGATGTTGCGCGGCGTCTTCGTCCATTTCAGACGACGCGTTGTCTTTATCTTCTCGGAACATTTGTAAATCTTTTTCCGCTTCCGCGCGCGCGATTTCGATTTCTTCTTCGGTCAACTCGCGCATCGTTTGATTATCATTTTGTTCTTCTTCGTTCTCGATGTTCGTGTTTTTCAGCTCGACAATAGCTTCTTCGAGTAAACGCTTTTCTTCCAGTTCTTTCTTCTTTCGCAGAAGCGCCGCTTCGTCGGTTTCGTCGTCGGATGCCCTGTTTTCATCGTCATCTTTTTCGTCGTCGTCGTCCACTTTACCGCGATTGGCATGGAGATCTTCGTCTCGCTGTAACTCTTCAGGTGACGCGAGGTTCTTGTCGCGATGAATTTTCTTCTTGTTGTTTTTCTTTTGTTGCTGCTTTTCCGCCATCTCGCCGGCGACGTCTTGCTCCTCCTTCTCCTCCTCCATTGAATCTTCATTCTTCCTTCTCCCGTCGAGATCGGCCTCGTCAATTTTTTTCTTTTCGTCCTCTTTCTTGAAGAACTCTTCGGCGTTGATTTCGTCTTTATCGTCGTTGAGTCGTTCCTCTTCATCTTCACCAGTATTCGCGCCTTTTAGTTTCTGCGTCACGGCTTGGTCCTCGGTTGCCGGAGCTAACGCGGCTGGTCCTTTCTCTTCGTTCTCTTCGTCCCCGTGCATGAACTCAAATTCCGCCGCGGCGTCGGTTTCGTTTTGATTATTGTCGTCTCCCCCAAGTCCACCATCTTCTTCGCTCTTGTCATCGCCGACGATCGATAAGTCCTCGCGCCATTTCTTCATAGCCGCGGCGAGGGAGCGGTGAGGATTCATCTCCGGACCGCCACTCTTCTTATATTTGTTGTCCCCATTTTGGGTCTCGTTGTTTTGCTCGTCGTCATCCACGGGCTGTGCGGAAGTTGGAATCGCAGCACCTTCACCTGCGGCTTCGCCGTCGCCGTCACCATCACCGACATCGTCCTCGTCCTCGTTCGGATTCTGAAATCCAGATGTGGACCGCTTTACCGCGTCTAGCTTCGCTTCTCTCTGCTCTTTCTTGAGATTTTGGCCATCATTTTCTTGTTCTTCTTGGCCGATATCTTTGTTTGTTTGCGTTCGTGCGCTTCCATCGCCGGCAGATCCTCGTGCACTTGCCGCGCCTTGTTCGCCTCCTTGACCGTGTTGTTGTTGTTGTTGTTGCTCGGATTCGTCGATTTCGCAGTCGTCTCCGCCGCCGCCATCTCCGGCACCTTTCGGTCCGGCTTGATTTCGCGCGTCGTTATCTTCCTCATCGTGCGCTTCCTGAGCGTTGGTATCATTGATCGCGTTGTCTCTGCCATCTTGATCTATTTGACCATCTTCGTCGTCGTCGTCGCCATCGTTGTCTCCTTCCTCGTTATCGACGTCCATGTCGTCGCCGGCTTCTTTTTCATTCTCCCGCGCGTCATCGTTTGGATCCATATCCTCGTCGTTTTGATCGTCTCGATCGTCTTTGTTTTCACCATTTTCACCGGTTAGGTCGTCGTCGTCGTTAGTAACAGCATCTGTTGGTTTCGATCCGTCGTCTTCTTCGCCGTTTTCTTCTTCATCTGCTTCCCCTCCGTCGAGTTCCATGTCGTTGTCGCCAAGATCGATATCCAAGTCGTCGTTCGCACCGTCATCCTCGTCTTCCTCTTCACCTTTTGGCGTGATACCAGTCGCGTCTTTAACTTCTTCGTCGTTCATTGTATTGTTGTCTTTCGTATCTTCGGCTTCCTCCTCTGGACTTTTATTCGCATCCTCGTTATCGGCCTCCGGCTTGCCTTTCTCCTTCTCGTCCGGTTTTCGCGGAGGTTTCCCGTCATCTTTCCCATCATTTTTTCCCCCTTCCTCATCTTCGTCTTTCCCGCGCATCTCTTCGTCTCTCGCGTCTTCTCGTTTCATCGCGTCCCCTTTTTCAAACTCATCCGGTCCTTCTTCTTTCCCTTCCTCTTTCTCTTTCTTGTCATCTTCATCGTTCCATAACCTCTCGTCGATGATATCGTTACCGTCTTCATGGTCACCCATTTCCTTCTCTAAATCTTCGTCTTCGTTTCCATCTTCCGGTTCGTTTTCCACATCGTGCATAACACCTTCAAAGTCCGACTTCATTTCAATGCCGCGATCTTCTTCTTCCTCCTCCTTGCCTTGTTTCGTTTGCTCCTTCTTTTCCTCGTCTTGTTTCTCCGCGTCTTCCATGCCCAAAATTTGCTCTTCGTTATCGATTTGCTCCGAAACGTCTTTTTTACCTTCACCTTCTGCCGCCCCGGTTCCGTCTTTGTCGTCGGAGAGCTTCATGTTTTCGCCGTCACCGGCTCCTTTACCGTCCCCGTCGTCTTTGGCGCCGCAAAAACCTTCCTCGCAGAGACCGCAGAAGACGGCAGTCAAGACTTTAGCTAATTTCGTCGACGCTCGGTGGTACTTTGAGTATTCGACTATGGTTTCTTTAGCAGTTAAAGCGATGGAGCGGAACATCGGGGCAAGTTTTGCCGCATTGATAATGGCAATTTGATGACGTGTTCCAGAAGAAGAGGACGCAGTAATGCTATTCGTGATGCGAATAAAGGCGAGAGAGGCTTCGCGGACGGCGTCGCAAAGCATTTCGAGACGCTTGGCACCGACGGCGTTACCACAATGCTTTTCGTACACTTTGAACGATGCTAATCCATCGTCGTCTTCATCATCGTCTTCATCGCCATTACTATCAGCGGTGGAATCATTTACTTTCTTTTTTTCCTCGTCTTCCTCCTCGTCGGTCATGGCTGCTTTGTGAACCCCTTGCGCCCAAATCAAAGCGCGTTCTATACACATCTCGAGCGCTTCGTTGAACGAGTACAAGGCTTTGTTTTCATCGATTTTAGTATCGATATTCTTACCAGCGGTGCTTGTAATTTGGTTCTTCTCGATGCGATCGATCGCGTTGGATAAGCGCGTGCCTAAAAGCTGACGCAAGGGATCCCACCCCGGGCAGTTTTCGCAATCCGAAACGTACGTACCATAGGTTTCGACGACATCTTTCGATCGCGCAGATTCAACAACCGCACTGTGTGCGGCTTCGATATCTTTCGACGCATCTTTAAGGCGATCGAGTGCTAGAATGATGGCGCGCTTGGCTTGCATACCAAGCATTGATGTCGCTCGCCAAGATGCGAACATTTCTTTCCCGGTAGCAGGATTCTGCACAGTTGATGACGATTGAGAGATCGTTTGTGCAACAGCACAAAACGACAACTTTACGTAAGGGTTGAGCGCCTCCCGAGCTTCTTCGCATCTCAATTCAACGTTTTGCAAAGCTTCTCGCGCCGTTTTTTCGTTCCACGCGCCTCGAAGTTTTGGAACAGATTCGCAACTTGAAGACGCGACGGATGCCAAAATGGCGTCTTTCGCCGCATCAGAAACGTCTTCAATGAAGGCGCGTAAATCGCACATCCACTCGGCGAGAGTTTCCGCCGATGAAGAAAGAAGTGCATCATTATCTCCGGCACTTTTTCGCTCGGCTTCTTCGACCAACTTTTCTAAAGAAGAAGCGAATTCATCCAAGACGTTCTCCGATGTGAGCGCGGAAGACAATGTCTTGCGTTGCATGCGAAGCCTATGCAAAAGATGTTCGCACATTGCCACCGCCCTGGTCGTTTGACTCACTTCTAAATCAGGATTTGGCGGGTTATTATTCGTCAAGTTTTGTAACCGTTGCACGCGAGACATTGCAACGTAATACGACTGATCTGCAGAATCGAATTCGTCGCCTTCTTCCGCAAGAAACCTTTCTTTTTGGCCAGCTGAGAGCGGTTCTAAAGGCGGTTCGGTAAACCATCGCGCGGGTTCGCGGAATTTTTCCGGAACCGCCGCACGCTTGTGCGTGATGCCGAGTTCGGGCAAAGTCTTCATGAGATCGTTAAGCGCTTTCTTTTTTATAGCTTTATTCACAGTTTCGTCAGTGCGCAAAGCGGTGGCTCTGCGCGCGATGCGGGACGCGAACGCATCGATGTCAACGCCGCCGGCGCGGATTTGAGATCTTCGGGAAGTTTCCATGGTTGATGTTGCCAGGACGGAAGCGATCTTTTTCGTCAAAGTGTCTACGCGGTGTAAACGTGAAGACGCGTCGCCTTTCCATTCCAAGGATGATGATTTCAAAAGAGAAACTCGAGCGAGTAAATTCTTCGTCGTCATATCAAACGCCCGCTTCTTTACCGCTAAATCCGCATCCAACTGTTCGAGATTTCTCTTTGCAATCTCTTCTCTTTTTTCGCGCTCGCGTTTCATTGTCGCAACTTTGACCGCCTTATCGAATCTCTTCTTTTTCTTTTCCTCGTCTTCGTCTTCGATGTCTTCAAAAATCACTTCCAATGGGTCTTCGTCCGTTGCCGTCGCCGTCGCCTCTTCGTCGTCTTTCGATTGCTCCTTTGGTAAAACGGCTAACCCCGTGCTGTTTCTTGATGCAGATTCCAAGATGGGTAAAACAAGTTTTTGCAACGCGCGATCAAATTGGCGAACATGTTTGTGCAAAACGCGCTCGTTCGACTCCGCTTGTTGCTTCATGAAGTGATACCCTCGGTTCTCCCATTTCGCCAACTTGGCGTGATCCTCGAGCTTCATCGCCGGCGTCGCGCGTTCGTTTTCAATTTCAGTTTCCACGGCAGATTTGAATTGATGATAATAATGGTACGTGTTGTACAGCACGCAACGTAAAGCGCTATCTCCGCGTCTTGGAGGTAACTTTAAGACAGCTCGAGCGCGAATGTCCGTGGTTAAATGCTGTTCGAACGTTTTCACGAGAGAGAGTCGAGCGAGGAATTCCCCTAACGTGGAACCTTGGAGGTACTCTTCGAGTGCACGCGTAATTTCGCGGATGCCTTGAATGTCGCCTTCATCTTCTTCGTCCCCGCCGTCACCATCTATAGCATTGTTCTTACTTTCCTCGACTGCATCGAACGAACTCGAAGATTGCACGGATTTCAAAAGCCTGTGCAATGCGAACCACGTTCGCCTGGCTCGCGCGGCGTGTCTTTCCGAACACCTCTGCAGCAGTCTCGACCATGCGTGTAACTCGCGCCGTCGCCAACGCATGGCCACGTTAGCCATAGCCGTGAGTTCATCGAGTAAAGAAGTTTCGGCTGATGCCGATTGTTCCCACGTTTGTGCTCGAGCGAGAAGCAACTCGAGACCAGTCAAGAAGGTTTTCACGGGACCGAGCAAAGGAAGCTTTAAAATCCGATCGCAAATTTCCGCAAGTTGCGTCAACAGAGGATGTTCTGGCCACTCTTGGAGTAGGGCAGTAATCTTGCGTCGACAGTTTGCCACGACTGGAAGAGCCAGAGAGGTTTCTCCAGGAGCATCGCCTCTGGACATTTCGTGGTCGATGGCATCCGCGTGTTTTTGCAACTTTTTGTGATTGAACTTTTCGTCTTTGGATTGATCGGCACCTTTAGGTGAGTCTTCGGACATGGTGCCTTTCGAAACCGCGAGATGTTCTAAACATACTCTGGTCAAGTTACCAAGCTGACTGGTGTCATCGAGTACTCTTGGTATCGCTTGCATTCGGTCATCTGTAATAGCGGCACGTCGTAAGATCATGCATCCGACGTCGTGAGCATCAACAAACGACGTCGCACGATTCGCGAGGGATTCAGTGAGGTCCTTCGCGTTCGTATGTAAGAACTTCGATGGGTTCACGGCGTGTCGTTCCGTGTCGTACGACGTTTCGATGTTCGCACTGATTGAAGTGTTCGCGCCAATCGTACACACGACTTCGTGCGTTGCCACGAGCTCGAGGAGAAGAGCCCCTTCGAGCAAACCGGCTGTTTTCGCCGCTATCGCAACGTTATTGTCCATCTCGTCGTCATCCGAGTCCTCCTCTTCTGATTTCTTATTTTTCTGGTCTTGTTCTTCGACGCAATCGTGATCGAGCTGCAAAATATCACCCGGCGCATCCTTGAACTCTTTCCATTGTTCGTTGAAGTTACCAAAAGTCGTTTCGGAAAATCTTTTCTCCGTTTCGTCGTCGTCGCCTTCCATGATCTCCACCGCCGTTGGCGCTGCCGTGACGCGACGAAACACGGCAATCTTATCGTCGTGCTCGTAAATGGTATCATCTTTTTCCATTTCAATGTCTCGCACAGATTTCCAAAGTTCTGCTAGGCGGTCAAAAACGGAAGAGGCGTTTTTCCACAGCTGCGGCGAGAGTGACTTTTCTTTGATCACGTCGTCGCGAACTTTTTGCATGGAGACTTTAAGTACCGCGACCCGAAGTTCGCCTGATTTTTCGAGCTTTTGTAAAGATTTGAGGGTAGAAACGTCCGTGAGTAAGCTAGAAGGTGCCCTGGACATGTTTTCTACGTTTCTTCGTAAAGAGTTTACACTGTCATATTCCGACGAAGAAAACTTGAAAAGCTCTCGCATCGCTCTCGTCGCCAACGCTCGAGATGGATCCACCATACCGCCGCTTAAACCGTCTTCTAACAACTTCAAGCCTCGGATGAGTTCCGCCGCTGCAAGTCTTAAAGGTTTCGTGGCATCCGCATACCCTGAAAACTGAGGCGTCTCTAAAGCTTCCGACCACTGTTTAGCGGCGTCTGAAAGTACCTTCGCTTCTTGGTACGCTTTCTCATACGTACCGGTTTCAGAAAACGTGTCTTGCGAAGACGCTTTCAAGGACCCTTCGAGAGATTTTAAGGTTGTTTCGAGTCTTTCTGGCTCTGCTAACCCGCCTTTTTCGTGCGAGAAGCGATGAATGTGACGCATCAGCTGACGCCATTTTGGCACGCTTGGTCGAGGCGCGAACATTCTTCGCAATTTCGTCTGGTGCGCTTCGAGTTCCGTCTTTTCCCGCATAATGCGTTGTTTCTCGGGATCGCTATCACTTCCCAAGGCGAGAAGCGGGATGCGCTCGTGAAATTCGATGATTTCGATTGAAGGAATTTTCTCGAATTTTATTTCTTCATCTACGCGTTTTGCATCGTTACTTGTCTCCGCCATTGGATCGGACATGCCCGAAGGGAACATGCAATGTAGGCGCAAACACCCGAGACGGGCCCAGGCCATACCACGAAGGAAACGGTCGCGGTTTGCCCTTTGATGAGAATTTGTATTACTTGTGTAACGCTCAGAAAGACATTCGAACAAACCTTCAAGCGTGACATTCACCGACGTCGAACAATATTTGAACTGTTGTGTCAAATTTTTACTCACGATGTCGCGCTGCTCATCAAGAAGGGATTGTCGCGTCGCGTTTCCTATAGAATTAGTCTTCGATACCAACTCTTCCCTCAGTCCTAACGCGTATTCACATATCGAACCATTTGCACCGTAAGCGCGCATGGTATGGATGAAAATACCGCGCAAAGTATCCCAATCTTTCGTGCTCTCGTCATCGGCCTTGTCGCGACGCATTCTCAATTGTCTTGCAGCCAATCGTAATTGCGCGACTCTTTGTCCGCGTTCTTCAAGACCGACATTGGAGACAAATAACGCCGATGTTAGTATAGTTTGAAGCGCGCGCTCTGTGCGCGCTGGTCCATCGCACGAAAGCCATTTTGATTCGAGTTCTATCAACATTTGTTCATTTTTTGAGTCTATGTTGCTCGACAATTTTTTGGTCCTCTTCAAAAAATGGGGAAGCTGCGAAAGCGCTCCTGAGCGATGCGCATCGTGCCAAGAAAGGAAGATTTCTAAAGCTCTTCGCGAAAGAACAGAAGAATCTACAGTAGTTTGAGCGGCATCATTTATGTCCCATAAAAGTTTTCGATGACCTTCGAAATCAGACACTGCTCGCGGAGAGTGTGACACGCCAAAAGATAGAGACTTTGAGGTTGCCTCGTGCAGTCGCTTGAAGAGCTCTACTCTCCGAGAATGATCCTTCTCATCTTCATTACTACTGTCGAAACTCAAAATCAAAGCGAGAAGAGCGAGAACTTCCCTGTCGAGCTCGAGCGAGCGTAACTCTACAAACGGAGAGAGCTGGGAGTTCTTGAATGTAATGTCCCTCCATTTTAAAGCCCAAGGCGGGAAAGAAAACGTCGGTGGAGCGAGAACCACCGACGAGGTCTCAAGCGACCAAGATTCGTCGTCATCGAGCGATTTGACGAGTTCTCGGTTTGGAATTTCAAACGCAAACGGACCATTAGCATTCTTATTTGTACCAATTTCACTGGCATCGTAGTCCATTATCATCATCTCATCCGTATTTTCCTCTTCGAAACCACTCGATGACGACAGTGACTCGAATATATTAAGCATGGACTTGGCGCGCTCTTGCGTCGACTCATCCCACGCGCCTGAGTCCACGCAATGCTGATAAAATTGACGAGAAAGCAGGGATGGCAACAAAACTGCATCGTTATCTGCTCGCTCGTTTTCATTCGAAGCGATACCGACGTGCGTGAAGCTGAAAAAACACAACGCTTCCAAGGTGGCAAAGCGCAGTTTCGCGGATGCGCCTAAATTGGCAGCCTCTTTAGCCAAGAATGAAATCGCTCTACTTGAAGGATCATTCCTCAAAGAGCGGTTGTAATCTGAAATTACGTACATTTGAGATCCATTGTTTTGAAGGGCACGGGATGCCATTCGAACGATTTCTTCTGCTGTGCGAAGAGCATCACTTTGCGGCAAGGTAGGTTTCCCGATGGCGTGCCAAAGGAACGGTACTCCCGGAGGCTTCGATGGAACGCCAAATGCTTCATCTACGAGAAGTGAACGCTTTTTATCGCGCAAACCAACTCTATCATTACCAACAGTATTGTTGCTTTTATTTTGCATGGACAACCAACTCTCGTACTTCTCCGCGGCTCGTTTTGTTTGCAACCAAGCGACAGCAAGGTTTTCAAGCGCCGCGTCGAGATTATCGCTGGAAACCTCGAAGTCTTCAAACGGTGCTGAACGAACGAGCGCATCAAAGCGTGACTTCCATGATACGAAACTTCCTAAAAGTTTCCCCATCGATTCATGATTCAGTGGATCGACACACGAGAGCGACTCCTGAAGCAAAATTTCGTTCGTTTCTTCCAAGAGCTGGTTCGCGAGAGCAATTTTATCCAGAGACGCGTGCACGGCGCTTTGCCTTGCCCTTTCTTTAGCATTTTTCGCACGATAGGAGGACATGGTCAAAGCTTTCATGTCGCCGACGTGCGCAGTTGATGATAAGAAGAACGTATCAGTATATGCTTTTTCGTAGGAATATCGTGCGCAGAGCGGCGCGAGAAGTTGAACCGTTTCCGCAAAAGGTTCTCGGTTTTCAAAGAACCGCTGGAAAAGTTTCCAGGCAAGAATGCTCGACTCGATTTCCGGAACAGCACATGTTGACGTGATTGTGTTCGCAAAAGAGGTCCACATCACTCGCCCTCTTTCCAGAGATGTAACCGAAGAGTTCTTTTTAAGAGCGTAAATGGTCGCGGCTCGGAAGAATGCGATTATATTGCTGCTCCACGCCGCATCGTCTTCGAGAGAGGTTTCAAATGCGTTCCCTTGAAAGTACTCCTCAAGCTGTGAAGTCGGTAGGTATGGCACGAGCGATTGATTCTCATGCAACGTCAGTAGTATTTCTTCATCTTTGCTTTTATTCCGTTTCGTTTTCTGGATAAATCTCTGTGCAGCAAGAATTGCGGCCGCGTGGGTTGAAAGTGAAAATCCTGAGAATTGCTCCAAAGACGTCATCGCCAATCGATCTTCTTGCGCTATCCTATTCGCCGTAGCAACACGATTCGGCCATCCAATAGGTGACGATATAAATGAATGCATGGTGTTTCCAGGAAGATATACCAAACACATTTGTTGAGCAAATGTTTTATCGTAAACGAAATTCGATTCCTCGCTGGACACGTTGTACGCGTGCGGTAAACTCAAACGAAACGCTCGCATGACCGGTACTCCTCTATTGACTAGCTCGAGTGCGAGCTCGGCCCATCGACATGAATCGCGCGACGTTAAATGTACGTGATTTCCACCAGTCATTTTGAGTCGAACGATCATAGCAAAGTGCGTTTGGACGATGGCATCGGCTAAAATACCATTCGGTATGCCTTTAGCCAAGATCATAGATTTGATGTCCTCGTTAATCGACGGTGAAGTGCTCGGCATTTCAGCCAATCCCAGATGTTTGGAAAACAAGCTTGTCCGCTCGTTGTCATTCGAAGATGACGAACTTTCGTATCTCTTTGGATGTAAAAACACCTCAACTCCACGATTACGCATCGCTCGAGAAACTTCACCTCTTTTGGGATCAACGGCTAAGAATAATCGAAACCCTTCGTGCGCCTTTACGATTCGGCTTTCGCCATTTGGTAAGAAACCACATTCGTTTACCAACAAAGTCCCCTCGGGTTCGAGCAAAGGATTCAAACGGTCGAGCACGGTGGGTGAGCACAGATTTGCGTTTTCAAGCAAAACCCAATCGCCTCTTTCGACGGCTTTTAACAAGGCCCCATCGACCCATTCGAATCGACCAGCATCTTTCTTAGGCCCGACGTTAAACGAAGTAGGCATGACGAAGGCGTCAAAGTTCTCTTGAAGCCAGGAGATTTCAGAGTGAAGATCGTCTTTCACAGATGATGCGTTTGCAGAAGCTGCCTCATTTAATGCAATAATTAATTTACGAAGAACCTGCACAGCATTTTCCGCGTCGTTTTCTGTCATTGCCTCTGATGCTTGCGTGGCGGCTCTGTAGGATTCCCACATCTTCCATGTGCGTGTGGTTGAACTCACATCACCGAATGCACTCGATTCGCAAATGCCTTGGAGTAGATTAAACACGCGAGATTCGAAGTTCACGCGATCTCTCGAAGGCTCTTTCTGCTCGAAAGATCCTAGTAATTCGCTCGTATCCGTAGCTGAAGTCAACGCGATGCGTTGTAAATCTTTACCGGCAAGTCTTGCAAGCGTTTTCACCAGCGTCGTTTTACCAGATGCGGCTTGTCCGACAACGATTGTCATCCATCCACGATCGATACAGAACGAAGCAGCTTCCAAAGAATCTAAGTTGCCTCTTAAAATTGCCAAACTTTCCTCGTCGTTGATGCATGCACTGCCAGCATTAGCCATAGACTTTGATGTGGACGATTTGTGTCTGCGCAAAACAGCGCTGCCAATTTCGAGATTTCCATCCTTTCGCATTTTCATGTGAGAAGCTGTCGGAATGTCGTCTACGTGGAGACCGAATGCTCGAGCGAACGCATGTTTTGCAATATTTCGGTCGTTCACAGTTCGTAAACGCTGAGTATACAATGCATTGAAAACCGATGCGCAAACCCGGGCGTATGCATTTTCATCCGTCGCGTTTTCTGGGACGATAGAAGTAACGAGTTCGCACCATCTCATGATATCGCGAAGGTTAAACTCCCAAGGTGCACCGGCTCTAGCAAATCTATATCCAGTTCCATCCGTACTACTACTGAGACGAGCTAACTCTGCATTGCAATGAACCATTTTTTCGATGACGCTTTCGATAATGTTGGGATGAAGGCTTTTTGCGATGTGCTCGACGTCGTTGATACGCATGGGCTCAACGAATACTCTCGTGAAACGATTCAGAAACGATTTTGGCAATCCTTTTCTACCACCTCCTTGTGCTGCAGGGTTTTGTGCTGCAAATACTCTAAAGGTGGGTGGGCACTTGAACGTCTTGCCGAGCTCTGGCACGAACACTTCTGCGCGATGATCGAGCACGGCATTCAAGCCCTCTAAAACTGGTTGCGGCGCCAAATTCAATTCATCCAAAAGAACCCAATCACCATTTTTTAAAGCCGCTAAGAACGCTCCATCGGACCATTTAAATTCACCAGCTTCACCACCAGACGCTGGAAGATCGGCTCCAAGAAGATCCATCATATCGGTTTGCTCCGAGAGATTCAATCTTACCAGTTTGTGTCCCGCAGCCTTCGCCAGAGCGGAGACTATGGACGTCTTCCCAACTCCAGGCGAACCTTCCAATAAAATTGGTTTACGAGCGAGTTGCAACGCGCGAAGGAGACGTGCGACATTGCGTCTGGTTGATGGGGCAGTTAAAGCGAATTCAGATGTCGAAGGAATCGGGTGCGTGCCACAACTAATAGTGAATGACGAAATACCAAATCGCGCGCCATCGTCAACCACGCAGCAGTTGAGAAGATCTTCCTTTTCATTTTCCGCATTCGTATCGTGTGCATACGATGCTCTTTGCAATATTTGCTCGTTCAAATTTCGGTTCTGCTTTTTACAAAGAAAAGAGGCGTAAGTCAGCACCAAACGATCGAAAAATCATTGAAACAGAGGAAATATACTCATAATACGCTCAGGGTTGTAGGGGTTTCTCATCACAGAAGATCAGAAACTTACCAGGTACAACAAAAACTTCATGGCGCATCATTTAAATAGAAAGAGCGAGTTCAAATTGATAAAAAAATCGTCGGTTCAAAACAATAAATGAGATTTATGACGTACCTCTGTGTCCTGTATGCGCGTGCACAAGTACTCGACGCATTTTCGATTGAGCGTTTTTGCTGTTTCTTCTGGCATGCCTAAACCCAGGCCGAGGCCATCCAAAAGTGTCAAATAAGCCCCGTGTGCAAACGCAGCATATCCTAACATCGCGTTCGGTCCTTGTCTACTCTCTACTTCGACAATAAATTGTGCCCAAGCTAAAATATCCCTGGTCTGCAAACATGTCTTTGCTTGTCCAGCGCCGACGATGCTTTGATAGAATTCCCAGAATAAAGCCAACTCTTTCGCATGGTCGTGCGCGTGATCAACATGCATATTTTGAGAAGAGATCAAACGTCGCGAAACTATTTCTTCCATCTCTTTTGCGGAAGATACGCTTCCGACCCAAATTTCTGTGAATCTGTTTCGCAACGCTGGAGATAACTCTTTCTTCCCAAAATCCCCACCCGGGTTCATCGTTCCTATCAATCGAAAGTCCGGATGAGCGACGAGCTCTTCGACATCAATACCACCTTTTTCAGGTATAGTAATCGTTCTTCCAGGTTCTAAGACTGAGTTTAACCTTTCCAAGACAGAATCTTCTGCAAGTGAAAGCTCATCAACGAGCAAAATGTCCCCATCTCGCATGGCTTTAATCAAAGGTCCATCTTCCCACGCGAACGGTGCGTCTCCTTGTCTAGCAGGTCGAAAACCTCCTATGAAATCAGCAGTTTCTGTGTTTTGATGACAATTCAGCACGCGCAACTTCTGTCCATGAATCATTGCTAGGATCTGTACCACAGTTGTCTTCCCGCAGCCAGTTTCTCCTATGAGCAAAGCGGGTTCTTTATGCTCAACGCAGGCTTCGACCAAAGCATACAAACGACGCATAGCGGGTGTCCACGCAATAGATCGTGCCATGGTGATTTCATCGGCTGGAATGGTGCAATTTTTAGCCGACAAAGCCACTTCCAGTTGTCTTTCCAAATTTTCACTGGATGCCGCCTCGTAAAGTTGTTCTATGGAAATCTCTGGGACTTTTAAAGCTTTCTCGAGAACTTTCTTCAGCGCCATTCTTTCGTTTTCCGAGCGCAAACGCTCGCCGAGCACGCGAAAGCCATCGCTGGCCAAGTTTTCGTATCCAATCGATTTTCTGTTCGCCCAGCGAAACAAATCGCGGGCGGTGATGTATCCATCTTTACCAGCAAAAGCTCGAGAACCTCTTCGCAAACCTTGCAATTCGCGCATAGATTCTACGAGCTTCGTGCAATAACTCGGCGCGATTTCACACCGCTTATTTAAGATAATTTTAAGTTCTTCGTCAGGAATATCGTTGATGTGTAACTCAACGAATCTGTTACGAAAAGCTTTCGATAATACCTTGCGCCCACCATAAATTGCGCCTGGAGGATTTTGCGTCGCGAACAGAACAAAGTGCGGGTGTGGTCTTATTGTTTCTTGCAGTTCGGGAACAAAAAGTTCTCTGTTATCGTCTAAAAGTCTGTTCAAAGCTTCTAGAACATCAGAAGGTGCGAGATTCAACTCGTCGAGAACGACCCAGTATCCTCGGCGCACGGCTTGCACGAGCGCGCCTTCTTGGAACGTCAAAGCACCTAAAATGAAATAGAAAGTGGTTAGAAGATGACAAACCAATAAAGTCACAGTCACGACGAAACGAGCGATGTTAATAATAACAAAATAAGAATATAGCCTCGGAAGTCACGCGAATCTTCTGAGACACTCCAGGAAGGAGCGACGACAGATTCCCGCAAACGACCAACCCCCGAGGCGCATAAATCTACGGACTGCTTTCCGATCCCCCGGATTCTATTGTATAAGAACGACGGATAACGAACTAGCGTCCGAAAAAAGAGAGGAGAAGGAAGCAATACATCAGAACAAGTACTTACCCGTCTCATCCGTAATGTAAGTGCCAAGATACTCTTGCAGATCTGTATGCTCGTGATTGTTGATACGCATAAAACGATGTCCAGTACGCTTTGCGAGGTATTCAATGAGCGAAGTTTTCCCAGCTGAGGTCGGTCCTTGCAACAAAATAGGATGTCTTCGGAGAAGTACTGCACGTGCCAAATTCGAGAGGTGAGATTTGACGCTCTCAGTCACAACATAACCTATAATGACAAGGAAGAATTTAAAGTGTCAAATTGAATTTCTTTAACCAAAGGAAATGCAAGGAAAAGCGCAAAAACGTGCTCACGTCGATGGCTCAGTAGAAGAAATTCAACCATAATATCTTTTTGTGCATCATAAACGAATTTAAGAAGCGCGGATATTTGTTCATCATTGCCAAGTCGTGTTTCGCTTCAAAGCAGAAATTTCGTGAAAAGAGAAACATCGTTTTACCTTCAGGATCGATGCGTTCTAACTCTCCCGCTTCTACCCAAAATTGCTGGATGAGAACATGCGTATCACTTTCTGGTTCTGGTGGTGGTTTCATTATTCCCTGTGTATATTCAAAGCAGAGAGAAGACGATTTAAAATGTTAATTAGTACCCCGAGGTCCAACAGGACAAAATGTGCGGGACAAGTCTTCCGGACATTCATAGAGTCGTGACCGGAATAGGTGTTTTATCCAACTGAAAATTAGATATACCGCAGTTTCTAGACCGAGCACGCCATGGAATATTGACAAGCCCAGCGCTTAACTACGGAAACGAAACAAAAACGATGCATGAGGATAGTTTACACTTACCTTGATCGCTTTGCCTCCCAACAGATGCTTATGCATCAACTTTTCTAAAATCTCTTGACCTTCCTTCTTCAAAAGCGTTAAGAATGACATCGAGAAGCCATCCATCATTGCTCTTTGGACGCCATATAACGGACTCGCCGCAGAAACGTACTCTAACGCTCGCGCGAGAGTTCTAAGTGAATATCTAGGCTTCTGATCGGCCGAGTCTAAGAGAACCGTGTGCGCCACTCGCTTCGCTTCGACGTAGAAGTCAACGATTGGTGCAATCACTCCGCTCGGAACATCCCTTAAATATCCACGAACTAAGAGCTGCAAATCTTCTCTGGATTCCGTTTCTCCACAATATACCTCTGCAAAGCGATGTTTCAAAGCGGGAGGTAAGTCACGTTTACCAACATCGGTAGCGGGATTCATAGCGCCAAACAGACGAAACCGCGGATGACGATACACTGGAGTCGCATCCCCACGTTCAGAAAGAACAACGGAGCCTCTCCGCGACTCTAGCACGCCATTCAGTCTTTCGAGCGTTTCTGCAGGTGCCAGATTGATTTCATCGAGAAGAATCCAGTGACCTTCGCGTAGTGCTGTGACTAAAGCACCTTCCACAAAGGCAAAAATAGGTCCACCGCCAGATGACGAGGCCACGTCGCCAATTGCTCGTTCGGCTATGACTAAATCCCGATCGAACAATTGCCAAGACTCAACGAGATCATCTGAAATCGTAAATGATGGCTTTTTCGCAGCTTCTTTTTTAGTTACGCTTCCTCTTTTTTTCTTCGTAGCAGCACTTAATTTTTGACGCTTGTTACCGATATCGGCAACCGACTGGGTGGATACTTTTTGATTTTTACCCTTCTTACCAGTAGTTTGCGAACGCGTTGCTCGCGTTGTTGGCACGTCAACTGCAGGCGTGGCTTCCATGTCATCGTTGTCATCGTTATTGACGGTATTCTCTTCTCTGTCTTCAATAGAATCGACTATCTTATCTTCGTCATCTTTATCGACAATTGACGCCACGCGATCGACACCAGCACGAAACGCCTTCAACAAGTGTATCCATTTTCTTTTGTCTGCAAACTTGGACACTCTTCCTAAAAATTCCGCATTAGATCGACTCGGGAAAGTTTCTCCAAACAACTCAAGGAACCGTTTCAGTAATGGCAAACATAAATGTCGTGCACCAGCTGGCCGGAATCCTCCAAGAAAATCACTCGATTCTGATTGATTGGAAAGATTCACAACCGTTAATGGCGCACCGGTTAAGCGCGCAAGCTCTTGGATTAGTGCAGTTTTACCTGTACCAGTTTCCCCGACGAGAAGTGCGGGTTCGTTTACCGAGACCGCGCACGAAACTCTCTCGAGCATTCTTAGCGCGTGGCCTGTTTTTGCAAAATTTCGAAAGCTGTCTACACTCTCCTCGTTTTCCTCGCATGGTAATACGGTACGACCTACGCACACGCTATGTTCTGACGATATAACATCCGGTTTGCGAAGTAAATCGGTCGTATTCGCCGTCTCTTCGGGATTTAATCCCCAAATTTCTGCAATCGCCTGTAAAGCTTTTCTTCGTCCAGTGCCGGGAGGCAAAGCGCCCAGTAAAACATCGGCCGCTTCGTCATACATCGCCTGGCGAGTTTGCGGAGGAGATGCTTTACCTTTCTTCATGAGCTTGAGTTCTGTTTTACGTAAAGCCGTAGCCCTCTTTGCCCAACGGAGTAAATCTCGAAGCGTGAAAGGCCTACCCACCGAGGCTCGAGACGACGATGCCACTTCGCTAGATGCTAAATCTTCAAGAGATGTTAATTTTTCGTCATTCCCCGCCGCTATATCTATTTCATTCGCATCATCCGGATGAATGTTTTCGGTATCCATCGCCATCGCGTTTTCTTCATCATTTTCCTCTGTACTGTTATCAAATCGTTCGTCACCTAAACCGGCCAATCGAGTCGCGTGGCCTCCACCTTGGCCAACCATAGTCTGTGCAACTCTCATCGTCTTAAGCATGCGTCCTTTTACGTCTGCATCGCCGAGTTGTGGGTACATTTCTGCGAGTATTTTACCAGGCTCGCTACCGCTTGGTTGTTCTACGCTAACACGAGTCCATAAACCACCCAAAGGATCGTTCTCGCGATTGGAAACTTTGGATCCACCTACCGTGGCTGATCCAAACAGCTGAAACTGAGGATGTGCAACAACAGTTTCACCTCTGCCGGCGATGTACAGCTTGCGTTCTTCCAAAAGAGGAACCAAAGCTGAGAGTACTTCAAATGGAGCGACGTCTACGTCTTCAATCAAAACCCATTTTCCAGATTTCACGGCTCTCGTGAGCGACCCAGGTTGCCACTCAAATTCCCCCGGACTCGCTCCGCAAACGTATGCCCCAAGGAGCGATTTTGAATCTGTGTGAGCATCAAAGTGTAAGACTATGACGTCATTATTTTCACTAGATCGTCCGAATCTTCGGGCAGCTTCGCGAAGCGTCGTTGATTTGCCGCACCCAGCTGGGCCTTCAAGTAAAACGGGCCTATTTTGACATAAAGCGTACGCGACGGCGACCAAGTTACGTTCTGCGGACGGTACTAAAATAAAATCCGTCGTATTCTTCTTATTCTTCTTAGAAGATGTGGAGGTGATGTTGTCGTTTTCATCATCATCATCATCATCATCATCATTGCGTGTCGCCCGAACTTCGATGGCGCCTAACCGTTTGTATCCTGGCGCCGCAGGTATGCTTTCTTCGTGTTCTTTTGCATTATCGCCTTCTAACTCTATGCACTCGAGAGTATAGCTACTTTCTAATTCGCTACTATCATTTTCATTCTTTTTGTTTTCGCAAACTTTGGGCAGCAAAAATGACGCGCGTTCAATTCGAAACGTCGTTTCGCGTTCCTCCCACTCTCGCTGGAACTGTGTCAAAGTCGCTTCGTCTTCACCACTCAAAGTCTTCTTCCTCACCGCGTGCACGGCATCGTCACTCAAACCTAAAGCCTTGCAAGCTATTCCACATGCAATCCATCGAACCTGAGCGTCTTCATGCGTCAAAAATATCCCACATTGGCTCCAATCCCACGATGTCCCAGAAATTGCTCCTTTTTCACACCCGAAGCACTCGGCGATATCCATCGAACTCCTCAAAAGCATCCGGAGGTGCGCGAATTCGTCGTTTTTACTATTCTTTTTCTTCTCGTCAGCGGTTGTCTTCTTCTTCGTTGCTCTCTTATTACTACCCACATTCAAACTCGCCTCCCCAGCTACCCTGCAAAACACTGGATATTTCTCCCTCGCTAAAACTCGCTCCGATATCAACTGCCGGCAATGTGGCAGCAATTTAGCCACCGATATCAACGCGCACATGGCCCGTTCTCTCTTCTCGACATCGCTCGCAAATCTCGGGTCTGTATTCATAACCTCTATTGCTCTCACCAACACGTGTAAAATAACTTTACGTAAACACGAGGCCAAAACGACGCTCTCCTTCGTGTCGGCGCTTCCCAGAAGCATCTCGGCGGCGGCAGAGAGCGCATTGGTTTCAGAGGCGAAACTCTCGTCGTAATGCAACGCTCCAGCGGTCGATGAAGACGAAAAGGAAGATGCGCGCGACGATTCTGGCACGCGCTTCCGCGCTACAGATAAAGAGGTCGACAGTGCCTCGAGCAGAGGGGTGCACGCCTTCTTTTTCCTCGGCATTTTTGAGCAAATTTTATGACGCGAAGAAGAGCAAAAAGTGTCAAGAAAGGAAAACGAAGAAAAGAACACGAAGATTTTAGATTTTGTGTAAATAAATATTTAAATGATTTTGATCTCCTCTCACGCCGCCTTTGGCTTAATCTTATCCGAAAATGCCGCGGCAGCCAACGCGGCCAAACAGACGGACATCGCGACGACCCCGCTGGTGTATTCTTTCGGGACGATCATGGCCTTTTCGCTCATAAAAAGTGGAATTTGCAAAAGCGCGGTCACACCCATGCGGTATAAAGCGAACGATTTTTGTTCTTTATCCGATCCAGACATTAACATGAAATAAGTCATCAAATTGACCATGAACCACATGCAAGTGCTGACGGCGTTTATGTCGTAAAAGATGGAATCTTTTGCTCGGCAGAAGCCTCTTCCTTGACAGGCGATATACTGAGTAGACGGGAAATCGCCGAATTGGAAGGACGTGATGTAGAAGAAGAAACATACCCAATAGATGATTAAGCACCCATGAGTTAAACCTTTGCATCCCATCAAGAAATGTCTTTTCGCCGGTTCCATTCCATTTGTAAGACCAGTGGCCATGATGAACGATAACGCCGTGCTTATAAAGGATCCCATGACGTGCTCTTTGTGCACGACGGCGCCTCCATATTTCTTGCTGCTCGTGCACATGTGAACTGCAATCAGCAACATGTTATGCATAATGTGGCCGTTACAGACTCTCTGTTGAACGGCTTTCGAACATTTCAACGCCGCGTAGAGTAAATCGAACGTCACGATCAACAAACCGAGGCCTGCCCAATCGGACGCGGACTTTCGCAACGCGTTGTTCTTCGAGTCGAAAAATTTTTCACTGAAAGAAGGCATTCCAATGCGGTCGCCAAAGAATGCGGTCACATAGAACGCGGCCACGGCCGCTTTCAGGAGTAAAACTTTCTGAAGTTTCGTGTATTCTGCCATCATCTCGTTTCTGTTTCACGTCTTCGTGTTATCTGTTCGCGTGCATCGATCGCCGGGAGAACGAGAGCGTCATCGAAAGAGAGGAAGAAGGAACACGCGTGTCAAATTGATCTCCTCGACGACCAAATTCAAATTCGCGTCGTCACAAATGAGAGAGAGAGAGAGAAAGAGATAAAAGAAGAAGGGAACGCTTCTCGAATCCCTCTGGTGACGGTCGGTTCGGTCGGCGTTCGGGAGAAAGAAAGAAAGAAAGACTCGGACGAAAAGGCGTGTGACTCGTACCGTTACACGTGTAATTGGAAAGAAGAAATTGTTCCTTTTTTCCCCCTTTTTTTTTTCTCTCTCTCTTTGTTTAGGGTATCAAAATCCCTGATTTTTCTCTCGAACGCACAGGAATGATGCGCACTCTCGTCGCACGCGGAAGAAGACGACGACGACGAAGAAGAAGAAGAAGACGCATCGAAGATGACGACGACGACGACGACGATGATGATGATCGCGTGCTGAGAAGTCGACCGAGAAGAGACGTCGAAAACAAAAAATGGCCTCCGACTACGCCTTCGCGTTCGTCGGGACGAAAATGATGGACGAGGACGAGAAGAAGAAGAAGAAGAAGAAGAAGGACGACGTCTTTGACGACGGCACGCGGAAACAGCACAAGGAGAAAGGCATCGCCACGGACGAACGAGGCCGGAGACGATTCCACGGCGCGTTTACCGGTGGGTTTTCGGCGGGGTACTTCAACACGGTCGGGAGTAAAGAAGGGTGGCAACCGACGCGATTTAAGAGTTCGAGAGATGCGCCGACGAAGACGCGACGCGTGGCGCAGTCGACGAAAGATTTCATGGATGAAGAGGAACTGGAAGAGTACGAGAGAAACAAGGTACGGACGAAAGAGGAGTATAACGCGTTCGTGAATGAAGAAATGATGGCGGGGTTTCGACGGATTGAAGAAGAAGAAGACGAAGAGAAGGATGAAGATGAAGCGGGTCGGATGGCGTTCGAGACCACTGAGAAGACGAAAGGAAGGAAACCTGGGTTTTCTAAATCCTTGGCGCGAAGTATAATTGACTTCGTGAAACCCGTTGTCAGTGGTATTGGAACGAACTTATTGGTGAAAATGGGATGGAGAGTGGGGAAGTCATTGGGGAGACGTAAAAAGAAAGTCAATGGTAAAATCGTGTTCAAAGGGACGAAAGAGGACGAACAGGGGTGGAAAACAAGGTACGGGCAACAGTTGGTGTCGGTGTTAGGAGGAGGAGGAGGAGGAGCAGATGGACACCCGAGTAGTAAAAACAACACTTGGGGCATTGGGTACGATCCATACGCGGGAGCAGAAGAATTTCGGAAAAGAGATCAACACGAGTTGATGAAGAAACGAGAGCGCTATTCGAAAGAAGGCGAGAAGAAACGTCGAGGAACGGCGTTCGGGTTAGGCGCGTTTGAAGTCGACGACGATATGAATGTATACGACGAACGACCGAAAGAAAAAAACGCTGAATATACTTTTGAACTAAACTCGGAGGAAGAAGAAGACGACGACGACGAAAACGAGCGGTTCGGTCGCGGAGAAGGTTACCATCAAAAAGATGCTTTGCGCAACCCTTTAGGGGTGAAACGCTTACCGGATCGCGCGACGAGAGACGCAATTGAAAAAGGCCAAAAGTTTCCAGGATTTATAGAGAGCGACGCGGTACCGGAAGAAGTGGAATGCTTTCAAGGGCCGGAAGTGCCGAGAGATTTTAACGAGAGACACGTTTTTGAAACAGACAACAAAGGGAAAGAAGTTGACGATAGAAAAGAAGAAGAAGAAGAAGAAGAAATTCTACCGCCGCCGCCGCCTCAATTGCAAAAACTTTCCGGGGAAAAGCGTAAAATTATCGAGTCATTAGCGCATTTTGTCGCGCGAAATGGCGAAGCATTCGAAAAATTGGCGAAACAAAAGCAAAAAAATGATAAGAAGTTTTCGTTTTTGTTCGGAGGCGAAGGCGCGAGCTCGTACGCGTACTGCTTGAGAAAAGCAAAGTTAGAGGAGAAGAGAAACGCGCGGGAGATAATAGCGAGCATGAAGAAGAATGTGCCGCTGATTGCATCGGCAAAAAAGCAAGAAATCTCGAAAGGACGACAGCATCACGACGTGGAGTCTCGTGGGAAACTTTTGGGAGAAGAACCTTTGAAACGCACGGTACCACCACCGCCGCCTCCAGTCGTTGAAAAGATGAAAATCCCAGCGAGGGGGAAATCGATCGACGAAGAACCCGCCAAAGTGAATCTTTCAGCCACAATCAACGAAAAAGATAAAAGTCACATATTAGCGACCATGTCAAGTATGTTCACGGCCTCTGGACAAATTGTCAACGCAAACATGTCTTCCGGTGGTTTACAAACCGCCAAAGAACTCGTCAAGATTCGTGAAGAGAGAGAGAAAAGGGAAGCCGTCGAGGCGGCGAATTTGAAGAACATCGAGAAAGAACAAAACGCAAAACGCGAAGCGATGTCAAGAATGATTATAAACACGAGAACGACTATTCCGTGGTCGCCGGCGTTGTTGTTGTGCAAACGTCTCGGTATCCAAGATCCGTACTACGGACGCGAACATGCGCGACCGGCAAAATTCAGAGCGAGCTTTAAAACAGAAACGGTAGATCTGCTTCCGGAAACGACGCAGATCCGGTTGGAGAATCAGCCAAAGTTTATGTCCAAAAAGGAAAGAGAAGAGATGAATAAAAAACCTAGCGACGATGAAAAGGCAAAGAAGACACCGAAAGATGATCAAGACGAGGTAGAAGAAGAGGATGTTCCTGGTCAAACGATGCAAGTACCTCCTCCTCCCCTGCCGTTACGCGAGAAGCCTATGGATTTGTTCAAAGCTATTTTTGAAGATTCCGACGATGAGACAGAAGAGGATGAAAGTTCCTTGGACGAAGAAGAAAAGAGCAAGGAACGCGAAGTAAAAGAAGAGGAAGAAGAAACCAACGATAAACTTATGCCTCCTCCGAAATTCATCCCCAGACAAAAGAAGAATGTCGATGCGCCTCCTCTGCAACCGTCTACCGAAGAGGAGGAAAAGCCGCCTGTTTTCCTCGGATCTTCCGCGTTTGGAAAGAACAAGAGGACTAAAAAAAGAAGCTCCGAAGATTATACAGATGACGACCGACGACGCAAACGTTCGAAGAAGAGTGATAAAAAGAAGAAGAAAGAAAAGAAGAAAAAGAAAAAGAAAAAGCGCAACAGAGACAAGGAGAAAAAAAGAAGGAAGAAGCGCAGTCGACACGATGATACGAGTTCGTCGAGCAGTTTTAGTAGCAGCGATAGTGATAGTGATAGTTATTCTAGCAGTTAGCATGTAATACTCATAGATATCTTCTAAATCGAATCTTCGTCCTCGTCTGCGTCGGCGTCATCGTCTTCTCCGCTGCTCCCGGTCCAATCGCCAAAGCCGTCTTCGGACTCCGTCACGGAAATGCCGTTTTCCTTTGCGCGCGCTAGAAATGAACGTACTTTTTCTCTCTCTTCTTCTGTCAACTCTCTCATCAAGTCTTCGTCTGGGTCGTAGCCGCTGGCGTTATCGTCATCGTCACCACTCCCATCATTATTAGTCGCAGGAACAGTTTCGTACTCCGTCGTCGGTTCAATGCTCGCTCCGACAAAGAAAAATATGTTCCGCAACGCGTCGATACGAATGTCGCTCACACAATCGACGAATGCCTTCGCGCCATCAATTTTGAACTCTTCCTTCGGGTCTAAGTGGCCAAACGCTCGGACTTGCACGGAATCTTTTAAACTGGACATGTGAACGAGATGTTGTTTATACCTCTCGTCGATTGCACGTAAAACCCACAAGCGTTCGACGTCTTCGAGTTCCTCTCGAATGTAATCCAACCTCGACAGGCGCGCGAACCGATCTAGGTATTGCTGAATAGCCGCTTCAGAAAGGTACGCTCTCAGTTGACGCGCTTTCTTCGCGTGCCGACCCGAACTGAACGCTTTGACGACATTTGGTGAAGAGTTTTCTCCTTTTGGCCGCTCTAATCGTCTTTTCAATCGTTCGGCGATGGCTTCTTTTTCTGCTTCTGGTTCTGTATCGGCGACGGATCCAGACGAATCGGTTTTTTCTAACCCACCGGCGAGCCCCGAGCCATCGGCGTAGGCTAAGTTAACGCCCGAAATGGATGCTCTCACCGCGACTGGATTCGCGTCTACTGGAGGCATGCGCCTTGGTTCTGGTAAAGTTCTCGACCCGTTCCTATCGTCCAAGTGTAACAAAGCGTCTTTCAAATCTGCCGCAGAGACGCCGGGCAAATAATGCGGATGTGGAGACACCGGTTCCTTATTGGTCATTCGAAACCTATCTTTGCGTCCCGCGAAGACTTCTCTCAATAAATCCATGAGCAATTCAATATTCCAATTCTTTACTGGTGTTGAACCACTCACGTTCGCCGCAACGCAATAGTTATCCACGATGGAGTCGACGTACCGAAACAAGCGCTCGCGCAAGGTTTGTTGACCGCCAACTAACACCATTCTTCGTAACTCGTACACCGCGTTTCTTTGCGAATCCAAAACTCGATCGGCATCAAATGTAGATTGTCTTCCCGCGCTTAAATAATCCTCTATGTTTTTCTGAATGCCTTCTAACTGAACGTCGACGAGTGTCCCATACATCGGTTCCTCTGGTGCCAAACCGGCGAAATCCCACGCGCCCGATTGTTTTGACATTGCCGGACTGTACGTGCGAATCATCTCGTCGTCCAAGGAGAGGCAAAACACGGTCGAACCTGGATCACCTTGTCTTCCTGCACGACCTCTTAATTGTCTATCTATTCGTCGAGACTCGTGTAAAGCGGTGCCGACGACTTGCAAGCCACCTCGACGAACAACCTCTTGCGACTCGAGCTTGCACAAACGCGCGGTTTCGCGAAGCGTTTGCTCGGCGGCAAAGTCAATTGCAACTTCAAACGGGACTCTTTTCTTTTCTTTTTCGTCATCGATATCATCATCTTCTTCCATATTAATACCCTGCGCTTCCCAACCGGTCAACAACAATCTCTGTTTCTTTTGTTCCTCGCGTCTGATTTTCTCGCCCGCTTTCTCCACCGAACGCACGAGCATCTCGTTCGCCGTTTCGAGACGCATCGGTCCAGCATTCTCGCACGCGGCTGTAGCAATTAATCTCGCTTGTTCCAGTGCGATTTGTGCAGGAGTATCCGATAAGTCCACCATAGCTAACGATTCTGAAACGCTTTGAAACGCAGTTTCCCGTTCCTCTTTTAACACCTCCCCTAATCCTAGCGCCTCGAACAAATGCTCTTTCATCGCTCTTCTCGCTAATCCTTCCGCGTTACCACCGAGTAAAATGTCTGTACCTCTCCCGGCCATGTTCGTCGCGATAGTAACTGCGCCTAATCTTCCAGCTTGTGCAATCGTTTCTGCCTCTTTTGCGGCGTATTGCGGTCGCGCGTTGAGTAAATTGTGCGCAACACCTTTCACCACCGTATCGTCCGGCGCGCGCCATAAATATTCGTCTAAAAGCATTGATAACGTTTCCGAATCTTCTACCGAGGTCGTGCCTACTAATACCGGTCTACCTTCGTAGTGACAAGAAACGATTACGTTGGCGACGGCATTCCATCTGGTCATCGCGTCTCGAAACATTGCGGTCGGCTCATCTACGCGAGCGTTTGGCCGATGTTTCGGCACGACAATGACACGCAAGTTATAAATAACCTCAAACTCCTCGGTTTCCGTGGTCGCCGTGCCAGTCATTCCAGATAATTTTTTATACAGTTTAAAGAAGCACTGGTACGAAACACTCGCGATGATTGCATTTTCGCTGTGAATTTCTACTTGTTCTTTCGCCTCTACGGCTTGGTGTAAGTTATCGTTCCATCGGCGATTCATCTGCACTCGCCCGGTGCCTGGGTCGACGATGATCACCTGATCGTCCCGAACGATATAATCAACATCTCTTATGAACAACGCTTTCGCTTTGATGGCTAAAATGACATATTTTCCCCACGGATCGACCGGGTCCCACAAATCTTTCACGTCTAACAAAATCTCTGCGTTAGTCATGCCTTCGTCCGTCATTTCGATTGTTTTTTCTTTCCTATCGGCTTTGTAATCTCTCCCTTCCACGAGACCTTCTGCTATTTTCGCCGCCGCAACGTACCTCGGCCCTTCGTCCATATCACTTGGACCGGTAATTAACAACGGGTTCCGTCCTTCGTCGATTAAAACCGAGTCGACCTCATCTACGATAGCAAAGTTCAAAGGTCTCGTCATCACGACTAACTCGTCTACGTTCGTCGCCATGTTATCTCTCAAGTAATCGAATCCAATCTCTTGGTTCGTCACGTAGGTGATATCGCAATCGTACGATTTCCTCCTCTCTTCTGGCGAGTCTTCGCTCAAGACGTATCCAACAGATAAACCTAACGCCCCATGAATCTTTGCCGTCATTAACCCGTCTCTCTCCGCTAAGTAATCGTTCACGGTGACAATGTGCACGCCTCTGCGACTCAACGCATTTAAATACGCCGGTAACGTCGCCACTAACGTCTTCCCTTCCCCCGTGGCCATTTCTGCGACAACGCCTTTATGTAGCAGCGCCCCACCAACGAGCTGCACGTCAAAATGCCTCAATCCTAGCTCTCTCCTGGATGCCTCCCGAACCACTGCGAACGCTTCCACGAGGACGTCTTCGAGCGTCTCCCCTAAACTTAATCGCGCGCGAAACTCCAATGTTTTTGCTCTCAGCTCCGCGCTCGTAAGTTTCCTCATTTCCGGTTCTAACTTGTTCACTGGATTTACGACCGTTTCGTATAACTCTTCAATCAAAGGTACGGACCGTAACGTTTCGACGTCTGCAGTTTTCGCGTCTTCTTTTCTAGGGTGGACGGTTGGTATCTGAATTTTTACATCGTCGTCCTCGTCATCTTTCTCCGACGTCGACGCGTTTGCCACGCGTCCTCCTCCTCTTCTCGCCGCCGTGACAAACGCGTGTTCGAGCTCGTCGTCGTCGTCGTCGTCGTCGTCGTCGTTTTCC
>CEVL01148589.1_pt1 | contig 25091 bp, 15 predicted proteins | sample 427051 | NCBI WGS metagenome assembly CEVL01 (sample SAMEA2623673, study PRJEB7988) | marine metagenome | biome: marine biome (ENVO:00000447); feature: surface water layer (ENVO:00002042); material: "saline water (ENVO:00002010), including plankton (ENVO:xxxxxxxx)" | depth 5 m
ATTCATACGGAACCGGAGCAGCATCTGGCGGCGCACCCACCGCTAGTCTCGCCGCTTCAATCGAAGAAACTGATTCATCCGCTCATCTTGACGACACAATCGCCGCTGGAGGTGATTCCGTCAATGAGGGAGCCGCCTCCAGAATATGTTCTCAAGCAGTCTCAACCTTAGCAGAGTTGGAGAAGTGGGGCCTTGTTCTTCGCAGAACCGATGCAGGCCTACCACATGCTTCCGATGCCCCCGGCCATACTAGGCCCAGAATGACTGGATGTGGTGACAGCACACTGAGGGAAGTAACGCGAATTCTAGAAGAGCAGGCAATCAAGAGATCAATTCCCAGAAGAACCGACATCGTACCAATTTCCTTAGTAATGGACAATCAACAGGTTAGAGGAATAGTGGCTTTCGATTTAATGTCAGGCCAAGTAGTTAGCATACAAGCAAAGGCAGTAATCCTTGCTACTGAAGGCCACCAGGGTATGTGGTCAGACACCTCACAAGGAGCCGGGGAGGGGGCAGCAATGGCCGCCCAAGCAGGAGCGAATCTATCTGGAATGGCTAACACACCAAAGCACGCTTTGACAATAAGCGGCACCGACTTGAAACTCCCCTTCGATCTACTAGGCTCAGGAGGAAGGCTTCGCAGGGCAGACGGAGAAGATGTAGGGCCAGAGGCCGTTCTAAATGGCGAGCAATGTGTATTGGATCTTCGATTCCTAGATTCTGAGGCAGGAGTATGGTTTGCCCAAACGATCCGCCGGGTCAAGGACCGATCCGGGCTCGACATTTCTATCGATGTAATCCCTCTTTCCTCTGCAGTAGCACACACTACTGGTGGCGCTCCTGTTGACGAGCATGGAAGGGTTACCTTCGATAATGGCAACATGTGGTTTACTGGACTGTACGCTGCAGGACGCTCCGCTCATACGGGCATGCACGGCTCTGGCCTACTTCCAGGAAATATACTCCTTGAAGACCTAGTTGTCGGTAGTTCTGCCGGCGCCCATGCAGGAGAATGGGCAACCCATGCCAACTTCGCATCCTCATCAGCAGTAGAAGCCGCTTCCCAAGCCGCCGAAGCTCAGATTGACAACCTATCATCAGGATCAGGAGATTCGGTTAGCCGAGTATCTAGCTCATTGACATCGATAATGTCGGCGGTAAATGGAAGCAGAGACGAAGGTGCCCTTGCTAAAGCAGCCGAAGACCTCTCTAAACTTCGCCAATCGGGGATGACTTTGACAGATAAGTCACGCGTAATGAATACCGAGCTGGCAACCGCACTCAGACTCCAAGGATTGTTGACTCTAGCCGAGTCGATTGTTAGTGCGGAGGACTAGGATGTCGCAAGACGAACCCAGTATTTTCTCCCTCATCATCGATGGACAACTGCCTTGCCACAAAGTGTATGAAGACGATAGCGTCTTTGCATTCCTAGACATCAATCCATGTAGCATCGGGCATACACTCGTCGTACCAAAAGAACAAGCCGTCACATTGGATCAACTAAGTGATGATTCCGCAGCGGCTATTGGAAAGGTGCTTCCAAGGATATCCAGAGCAATTTTGGAGATTACAGGAGCCCCTGACTTCAATGTCTTACAGAACAACGGTGAGGCCGCCTTTCAATCTGTATTCCATGTTCATTTTCACATCATTCCAAAACACAAAGACGGTAGTGGATTAGCATGGCCATTCATCACCACCCAACTAGACCCCGAAGAGGGTGCAAACCTAGCCGAGAGAATTCGCAACTTACTGCAATGAGCCGGTGCGTTCTCAACTGAAACCCGACCTCAACCGCCGTGAGCGAAGCCGACGAAGCCCCAGATGTCCTGCCGGTTCTGTCGAGCAGCGCTACAAGAATCAACTCTCGAAAACTGATGCAAGTCCCTTGGGATCACAGTGGTAGGCACCCAGGAAATCGACTGTTCTGGGGACTACTCTCAAATGCAGTCTATATGGCATGGCCATACCTCTTCCGAAGAGTTGAGATTGACCCCGAACCGTCACATGAGGGGGGATTAGTCTACGCCTCAATTCACATCAATGGTTTGGTTGACCCGCTCGCGATAATGAAATCCCAATCTCGCCGAATCATTTCCATAGGCCGTCACGATATCATGACTATGCCCATAATCGGCTGGCTAACTCGCAGAATGGGTTCTCAACCGGTAATTAGGAAGGCAGAGATCGAAGGCGGCTTTGCAGACAAGGAATTAGCTACGATAATCAATCAAAGAAGCATGCTAACTATGGCCAACTGCATCGCATCAGGCCATGCAGCCATTGTCATGCCAGAAGGAAAATCGCATCAAGACTCGCATCTGCACGCCTTGCGAACCGGCCCCTTGAGATTCACCTTGAATGCAGCCAGCATAGCACATCATCGAGGATTACAAAATCCTATGATTCAGCCTGTCGGACTTCACTACAGATGCCATCACTGGTTCAGGACGGATATCTATGTTGAGTTCGGAGAACCCTTACCCATCCCTCTGGTTGGAGATGAGGAGACTCATCACAGAATAGCCGAGGGCGAATGGATAGAACCGCCAGCAGAGAATGTAATCCCTCTCAAGGAGGAGTTGTACGAAAAACTGGCACCCATCACTCCTGACGCACCGGATTGGGAGGCTTACAGGGCTTGGCACATCCTAGGCCACCGTCAAGCAATTCAAGATGGAAAGAGTTTGGTCTCCTACAAAGAAGAAGTCCTTGCCGCTCGTGAAGTCAGGAACTCCACAGTCCCCGACTCAGTATTGGATACTGCAAGCGAAGCCGCACAAATCCTACACTCAAACGATCTAGATGCGCGAAGCCTGAACCCCGAGGGCAAAATAAGGCAAGAAAAACGAGGTGCTTCCGCTCTTCTTGGCGTTCTAATGATGGCACTTGCTTCACCAATCTCAATTCCAACGACCGGATTGCAGGCGTTAGTAGGATGGTACGCCGGAAATCACTCCGACGAGGGGATTGATGCTAGAACAACACACCACATGATTGGAGCAATACTCTCGCCCCTCATAATGTGGCCAATTATCTCTTTAATTGCGGGAATTTTCGTCTTCGGATTTCATCCAGTGTTGCTGATATTGGTACTACTCTCTCTTCCTATCATGCATCCTAGTCTCGCAGACATCTTCCATTTCTCGAATTTGGTTTTCTTGAAAGGCTATGACTTATGCGTCGATTATGGCGATGCGAAGAGAAGGAACAGTCTGGCCAATTCAGCCGAAGGCAGTAGACTAGAACAACTGATTACACAGATAGATTCTGAACTCGTCGTTCTCAAATAGGTCGGTCTACTCGTGATTGACATGAACTCGCGCGACGCCACTGATTCAATCAGAGACTGGCTCAATAGCGAGCGCTTGGAAGCAAGAGAAGTCTCGGATAACCAAGCCCTACTACACTTGCATGTGAAGTACCCACCAACTAAGCAAGGACATGTGTTCAATGTAGTAATTCCAAAGAACAGAAATCTGGTTCTGATTTACACCGTCACACGAGTAGACGAGGGCCAACAAAACCAGATGACAGACCATTCACAGAATGCTTCTGATGAGTGGGAGGGATGGCTTCACGAGACAAGAATCCACCTCACCCAGGCGGATTTAGATTGGGTGCTTCATGTCGGCAAGAAGACTAACGATACCCCCGGACCTCTGCAGGCATTCAACCTCTCCCGACCGATTTGGTTTGACGGCCTAACCCAAAACGAATTCATGCACACCATGCGCCATCTGTGGCTCACTAAGTTGGCACTAATTCACAAGATCAAATTCTGCTACGGACCAGGAATTGGAAAGCCGGGCCCAGTGGATGATTGGATTTCAAAGAAGGCTCAGGGCCAAAGCGGAAGGCAACCAGAAACCCAAGAGGAAGCATCAACCATAGACACCGATGAAACAGGTGGTTTTGGTCGTGATTTCGACCCTGCGGACTGGGCCTAAAACCCACTACTCTCTCATACGCGCGAATGACCGTTAAGGGTCGAGGTTAAGTATAGTTGAACCACGAACAAACTCGTTACAGCAGTAGTGCTGGAGGGTTAGAAATGGAAACTGGAAAGATGAGAAACAGCGTGTCAATGGTTCTTCTGATGCTGATGAGTACCTTCGCGGCGATAGATATCCCCGAAGCTGAGGCCAGTGAAGTAGTATTGACAGATGCGATACAGATAGTCAATGGCGGCTCTGCCAATGACAGAATGGTGGCTACCGATGCGGACTCGATGGGGAATGTACACTTCGTTTGGAGTAGGAATACCCAACACCTGTGGTATCAGATGCATGATCCTCGAGGTGACATCCTGATTGCTGAGACTCAGATTTCTAACCCAGGAGCACATAGAGCATGGCATCCCGATATCGCTGTTGACCACGATGATAATGTCCACATCACTTGGACTGACAAGGCTTCACAATGGACAATCCTGTACACAATGATTGACCCCTCACAGGATGACCAAAATGGTGACTCGGCTATTGACGATGTCATCTCTCTCGTGAACGACTTCGAGGTTTCAGTTCACACTCAAAATCGAGACTGGCCAGCAATCGACACCGATTCGGAAGGCAACGCCCACATTGTTTGGGAAGATTCCTTCGAGGAGTTAGACAAGTTCTACCAACAACCCCAAATCTACTACTCGATGATTGAGCCAGATTTGATCTCCAGAGAAGCAATCGTAGCCGTCGGAGAGACCTTGCTGACACCAATCATTGGTCACAAGGGCCACCCAGATGTTGCAGTTGACCTAGACGACTTCGTTCAGATCGTCTGGGACGATACCCGTGGTGGTAAGGTGGAAATGGTCGCTCCCATTGACACCTCAGGTTCGATGAACACAGAATGGGCCGACATGTGTGTGGTATTCTACGGAGGGTACTTCGCCAGTGGAGGGTACTTCGAAGGCCTCAAGCCAATGCTTCTGAGAGCCAACATGACAGTCTACGAGACGCTGTATGCTCTCAGCGGCAACTGGCCTTCCGCTGCTACTAGCGGCAACTGTGCTGCTGCTTACCAGACCGGCGGCTCTGGCAGCCAAGGACCTAGAACCTCTCCTCTTGGAATTATTCCAGGAGATGATTCAGGTGGAATCAGGGAACTAACCGAGGTTGTATACAACAACGGAGCAGTCAACCTACCCCAGGACGGCGGATACTACAGCGAGTTCTGGGGGCCCGGATCAACATGGGCCTGCCTATCTTGGAGAGACGCTGGTGGAAATGTTCCAGGCAACCCTCCAACCCAACTTGATCACCGCTGGAATCCCAACGCGACTAAGATAGTCATCCCAATTTCTGATGAGGGCCCCTATGGAGGAGACCCATCTCAACAGTCTGATGATACACAGAGTATCAACGAGGCTCACGACGCCTGTGTTGAGGCAGGAATCATTCCAGTTCCTCTCCTAGCAGCAGGATTTGGTACAGGTTCAACCAATGTAGGCTCACACATGATGGATCTAGCCCAGTGTCCAAACGGGTTTGTGAGCATGAACACCCGATCATGCCCCGGTTCAAACCTCAGGCTGACTGATGCAGAAGGGCAGATGTACAGCTTCCCCACCACTAGTGCAAACTCAGCCGAACTACAACTAATGGTCGAGGCAATGGTCTATCTCTCAACCAACAACTCTCGTGAGATATACATGACAATCTTGGATCCACTATCTCTTCTCGAAAACCCTCCTCCAACATGGCAGAAGGGCGACCCAGGGACCTTTGTGGACACAACAGCCGACAGATACATCGAGGACCTCGGACCTTCAATTGATGGCCTTGGCTACGGAAACCTAGTCGTTGTCAATGATACCAGAATCACACTAAACGATGCCTACAGCCTACACCCCTCAATCGCTGTTGACAACTCAGGCAACACACATCTGGCTTGGATGGATGGACGAGCTTACGGCTTCGACATCGATGTCAACTACGAGATATACTACACACGACTCAGACTCAGAGGAGCTGGAGAATGGAACGGCGCACCCGATGGACTACCAACATACGGGATCAAGCAAATCGTCGACTCTGCTATATCAGATGTCGAGGGGATTCAAGGAATCCCAACAGATCGACCATTCGGAGCAAATTCTCACATGCCTGCGATTCTAACAGATTCGTTTGATAACGTTCACCTAACTTGGTTAGACAACTCTAATGCTACTCAAGGTGAAACAATAGTCTACACACGATTGAATCACACTAACGATGACTATCCGAATGGATTCCCTCTGAACTCACTGGCTGCCGGAATTCTAGATCCATGGGAGATTATTCCAGTCACTGAATGGCAATCAGACAAACTAGGCCCCAACTCTCCAGCAGTTCCAGATTTGGGCCAACCTCCTGCTTTCGCCAATGATTTAGGTAGCGGTGCTCATGTTGCTTGGTCAGATACCAACAAGTGCAACGATGTTAGTAATGGAGGCACCTACACACTGTGCTATGTCCACATCTTAACAGGTCTAGTAGAAGTTGCTCTGACAGATACCGAGACCTACTATCACACTATTGAGCCCGGAGAGCAGACACTGTACAACATGACGATTTCTAACCCAACCCCTGGTCCAGCAGAACTCGTTGCAGATACTTTCACAGTGTCTCTAGTAGGTGTTCCAAACAATTGGACTGCAACCCTATTCTTTACCACCAATCACACACCAATCTTCGATTCTACTCCTGTGTTCTTGAGGGGCGGCGATGTTATTCCGATGTACATGCGCGTTCGCGCCCCGTCTATCTATCAGGCGCATGCGGATGAATTGGCATCAATTTCAGTTACCGCAATTTCGTACAAAGATCCTGCAATCAGAGATGAGCGAATTACACTCACTTTGATGGATGTAGTACACGGAATAGACCTAGACACCAGTCACTACCAAGTTGATGTCGAACAAGGAGAATCAGCATTCTTCTCGATAACAGTGACGAATACCGGGAATGTGTACGATACCTTCGCTTTCTATGACCCATCTACATTGGAGGGGCAAGTCGAATGGGCGCTGCCATTCGGTTGGGGCCTAACATTCCCAACCTCGTTGTCGCTCGACCCCCAGCAATCTGTGACTAGGAACTTACAGGTGAGCGTACCAACATCTCAGGAGCCCGGTACTTTCGTGATTTATCTCAAAGGATGGTCAACTGGCGAACCAGTGCTCTCGATAGATCAAGGTACATTCGATGTTCTGGAGTTATGGATAAATGTCTCAATCAAGAGTACTGGAAATATCGTATTCCAGATGGGTGACACCACTCAATATGTGCTACCTGGAGATTGTTCAGAGTTTGATATTGAGGTGACAAAACACTTCACTCCCGGATACCTGATTTTCACTACTCCAGGAGGACCTGAAGAGAGGCCACCGGAGATTTCCGAGGAAACCTGGAGATATGATCACTGGACCGTGGATCTCGACTTCTCTGATGCACCCGGAGGCAATGCGATTCCAGATAATGCGCCTCGTTATTGGTCGATTATAGATACTCCATTCACTGTTACTGCAATAATGTGTGCTCCATATAATGCGACAGCCGGTTTAGGTGATGCGATTACGATGAAAGCACATCTTGAGGGAGCGCCTCGAGTCAGAGATTCTGTAGTTTTGCTGACGAATGTCATTCAGGAGTACAAGCTCGAAGCAGAGGTTCCGGAAACTATCCTTTCACTCTATCCCGGACAGACCTATCAACTCGATACTACGATTGAGAACACAGGTAATGGAGCTGACAGATATGATGTAACAGTCGAGTCGATTACTGATTCTCAGGGCCAATCACATGTCTGGGACATCAATATACCGAGAGTACTGTTCCAAGAACTCGACCGTGGAGAGTCTCAGACCACACCTATTCTGATTACCGTGCCCGAGATGACTCTGGCAGGTCAGTACACAGTTGTACTCAATGTACTGAGTGAGGAATCCTATGATGGTACTAAGGTCAGAGACCAGATTGAATTGCAAGTAGAAATCATTGAGTTCCATGATATGAGAATTGAAATCGATCCAATGGTTGAGAGTAAAATCAAGACAACAGCCCCTGGAAGGACAGTGCGTTTCATCATGAATGTGACCAACTACGGAAACGTCCCCGATCAACCAACCATTCACAATTACACTCAGCAAACCGGCGCTTCGAACACTATGATTTGGCAAACCATGCCATCCATGGCTCCATTGCTATCGAACTGGGTTGTGACATACGCACTTCTCAAGGACTTCGATACGGAGTATCCGATTGAGATTCCATGTGTTGGCCAAACACCTGAGGATACACTGACTCTGGGCGATCCAGAACCTACAGACAAGTGTTTCAAGTCGGCCAGTACGAATGCTATCACTCTACCAGTTATGGAGGCATATACTACCTTGCAGTTAGTTGCAATTATCCAGATTGACCCTGCAGCGGCTCTATCTAACCGTGAGATTGGAATTAAGGTTCTTTCAGAGCATGGTTCTTCTGAGGCAGGAGGAGATCACGATGAGACTGAAATTTGGGACGACTCATGTACTTTGGATGCTAACAAGGACGGCCTACCTGACAACTACCGGCCTAACTGCGACACCAATGAGCAAATTGTTGAGTTGCGCTTGAGGGCACCCGACCTCAGAATCCTCAGTGTCAATGCCGAAGTCAAGACAGGAGATGTGGGCGAGATGCTTTCTGTGAATGTAGAAGTTGTCAACGAAGGCAATGCACATGCCACAGATGTCAACATTATCCTCTGTGTCGATCAGACCGAATCGGACATCAAGAAGAACGGATGCGATGAGGACAATGTCGTTTACAGACAGATAGTTGAGGCGATAATGCCTGTAGAAGACCCCACAGAAGCACCGCAGATTGCTATGTTGTATAGAGTCGAAGCCGGAAGACATGATGTTGTCGTTGTCGTAGATCCTGACAATGTGATTGTAGAATCCAATGAGGATAACAACATGCAGAAGGTATCTGGCAAGATGGGTTCCAACTTAGGAGCGCTCGATGTAGGAATCGAAATCATCGCACAGTTTACTGTACCGACATTGATTGTCGGCGCGACAATAGCATTGCTAGGCGTCGTTGTCGTAGTCATGAGAGGACGCAGAGAAGAGGCGAAGATGCGTTACGCGGAGAAGACAAGCATGCTCTCCAACCTTGATGATGACGATTTAGTCTTCTGATTAACGAGCCAACCACCAAGGCAAGGGAGTACCCTCCCTTGCAGCCACTAGGCTGCCTTGGCCTGAAGCGAATTCGCGTAGCAATCGCTCTCTGATTTCACCCATCATCTTCTCCGCATCATCAGATCTGATTCGCAATCCTTGGGAGAAGGCATCGAGATCCAAAGGCCTCCTTGGTTCATTCATCATGGCATGAGCTAATTGCCTCTCCTCATAAGTCCCCGATTCCTCAGAAATAATCGGAGAAACCTTGCGCATTACCTGTTGGTGAAGCGCGATAATAGCATCTCGCCGCTCATCAATTCGCTCTAGAGCCATATCTAACTCAGACAGTATACCCATTGCCTCACCCATCGGAATCTTACGGCGGGTACCAAGACGGTCGACGACAGCATCCAACTCATCGGGTAGACGATTGGATAGCCGCATAGGGCCGCCAGGGGGCATCTTTCGATGCTCCGCCCTAAACAAATCTGGACCTAAATCTAAACGAAGTGAAAATGATTGATTGACCCTGTACATCTTGGCAGGGGGTCCCCCTTTTTCGGATGGGACTTTCTCAGAATCTACGAATCCCGCCTCTTCCAATACCTTGAGATGCTTGACCACAGCTTGCTGACTAACATCAAGTAATTCGGACAGTTGTAGGGAATAATGAGGTTCCTTCACCAATTTGCGCAGAATCTGTCTTCGTGTTGGGTTCTCAAGTATAGTCAGAGCCTCATCAAAACCGACCACGAACTTCCCAACCTGAGGTTGGCTAGTGAGGGACTTCTAAAAACCCAACTTGAGCATAGAATAATATCATTCGAATCGTTGAAACCACTATGGGAGCGGCCAAGACGGTATTTCTGACAGTGTTGACAATAGCAGGAATTCTTCTTCTAGCATTATCTTTCGCTGCCTCATATGCTGATGAATACCTCAATGATAGGATCACAGAAGACTGTGATGATGAAGTTGGAACTATTGGTGAAATCATTGGGGCTGATGAGGGCCAATGCCAAGACGCACGAGACTTACGCGAGCAAGTTGCTTCCGTGGGCCAAACAACCCGCTTAATTGGAGCATGTTGTTTGGCCACAACGACACTTTTCGTAATATTTCGAAGAAGAGCCGATTAACCCTCGTCCCACCACTCCCAGTCCTGTCCAGTCTCTTCACTAGGTCTCTCTTCAGTTTCCTGTAAACTCGACTCAATATCATCAACATCAGCGAATGGGTCTGGAACTTCGATTTCATCTTCATCTGCAATGCCATGGTACTGCCGATACAACTCATCAGTAGTGGGCAATCTGCCTTGAGTGTCTAGTACTACTGGAGAATTTCCCTTGCCACGGCTCCCCCAACCAATCAAAGCCAAAATCAAGCCAACCACTCCGAATACCGGGCCCAGACAGCAACCAACCATCATCACCACGAACCATGGCTTGGTGAACAAAGCGGCCTGAGCAGATATATCATCGACAAACCACAGGGTTGTTTCTCCATCATTGAATAGAGTGTATTCTCCAGCTGTAGAAGATCTAAACACTCTCACAGGGACATACAATACTCCATCCTCTCCTGTTCTTGTGATATCTAATGTCGAAGGATTCGAACCAGAATCTTCCTGACCATCAGAATCTATCAATCTGAGGTCTGCATCACTCTCTCCTTCCAATCTCAGTGCGACATATTCTCCCAATGCCTCAATTTCGACCTGCCCACTCTCCCCAGGGCCAAGCTCCAGCATATGGCTCTGAGCAGGATCTAACTCTTCATACATCGACGGCATTGCATTGTAGTAGGATATAACCCCGATTAGCAGTAATAGAACAGAGACGCCTGTCAGCCGTTTTGCCCACTGCATAGTCGCCTCAGTCATGGACACAGGCAGGGAAGCCTCGATATCAGACTTCTGAATCAATATCCAAGCCCTACATCTGGATGTCCGAGCTTCTCGGGCAGATATGTATCGGTCACGAAGTCTAGACCGTACTTGGCCAGAGACTGCTGTTCTGACTTCTTTCCGAGTTCCTGCATCAATTCAATCTGCTGTTGCCACCACCCAGAGGAGAAACGAGGATCGCTCAGTTCCGCTTCAAGTGCCCCCGTATCCTGCTTTGATAGATCGTCACTAGGCAGATCATATGCTAGAATATCGTCCGCAGTTATTCCCAGATAGATTGCACCCTTGGTTGCCAAATATTCTGAAATGTGAGCAGTCTTTATTGCCCCATACGCAATACTAGCGAAGATTCTGAATGACCAAGGATCACAGTCAGTAAATACGACGATTGGCTTGCCCCATTCATCACTCATCCTCCTCATGATCCGTCTTGTGGAGCGAGCAGGCTGACCCTTTAGATGAATCAACGCACAGCGAGCCTCTTCATCAAACCCATTTTCAATCAATCGATCAAACATTCCGCCAGTTTCTATTGCCATGACGAAGTCAATGTCTTCATCCACCAAACGCAATTTCTCTGACTCCACATTGTAGGGAACCCCGTAGCCCGAATCTCCAACATCATCTCTACAGTTGATTCTCATCCAATCACCGCGCCTATTTCTCTCTTCAAAGGTAACATTGCCAATGATGCGAGCACCATCTTCCTCAGGCCTGAGTTTGAAGTCCTCACGTAGGCACTTTGTAACAATCTCAAGATCTTCAGCGAGGTTGTTACTCTCATTTTGAGAATGGAACTTACCATTACCCCAAGCCTCTGAAATGTAATACATCTCCCTAAGTGTGGAGGACTTACCGGTGTTGATCATTTCCTCTATGAACTCAGTTACATGAAGAGATCGCAGAAGCTGTCGAGCCGAACCTAGGCTAGTGGCATCACGAACCGTCTTCTTCTTACCATATTTGTAGACACCCAACTTGTCATCGAATCCAATGTTGGTCTTAGTACGAACAGGCAGTGTCATTGTTGGTGCAACACCTTTCAACATCTTGTCATGCATCTCTGCTGCTACATTGTGCAAAGCCTCAACAACATCCTCCTTCGACTTGCTGTCACTAAAACTCATTCATCCGCCCCCTGATCAATTACTAGAGAGCCCAAATCTGGCTCAGGACTTTCTTCCGAATCTACTTCTTCCGAATAATCTGCTCTCTCTGATAGGCTTGCTACAACAGTATCTTCCCTAGTTCGAACTTCCTCAACTGCTGCATCCAAAGCCTCGCGGTTACGCATCTCCTCAAGCAACTTCTCATCTATACGATTGGCGCCAATAATGTCACCATTTCCACGGAAGAAAATCTCAGTGTCATTCCAATCTCCCTTACTCAGGCCGGATAGTGTGAATGAGATTGTAGCAGACGAACCCGGGTCAAGAGTATCCAACCTCCAAGCCCAAAGACCACGCGCCTCCTTTCTACCTCCAAGCAGATTATCCTCCATACGAACCGACTCGGATTCAGGCCATTTGGCGAGGATTGTATATGCCCTTGCCCTTGCTGTGTAGTTGAACACAGTGATATCACAGGTCGCGAGTTTACGCCCATTGTCCCATCCTAACTCCTCCTCACAAAATACCGCGTTCATAATTTGAGTGATAACAGGCGCCAGATTCGGCTCCTCCCTATCCAGTATCTCTGAGGACTTCTTTGATATCTCAGGAAGAATGATATTGATTAACTCAAATTTCTCTCTTGCCTTCTTTCTCTGAGAACTCTTCTTGAGGTGGCCCTTTAGACCACGCCCAACCTCAAGCAAAGCCCTCCTAATCTCTTCGAGAACTTCTTCGTTGGTTGCGACGGCCTCTTTGGCCTCGCTGGTGAATTGTACATTTGTTGAAGCGAGATGGACAAGTACAGCGGCAGGCCCCTTCGGTATACCCTTCCCCCCTGGTTGATCAAGACCGTATCTCTTCCAATCCACGGCTTCAATCGCCTTCGTCAGCAAACATCCGCCTTGCTGATACATCAGAGGAACTCTGTTAGCGAATCGCAGAATCTCAATTGGCCCGTCTGCGGCCATATCTCCTCCGAAAACCAAACCTACCTCGATTTGGAATGGATTCCCTTGACTGACTCGAGGCTCTCTAGTTACGGTTGATGCGAAGCGCGAATCAATTGCCTTTGAGAGCCCCTTTTTGATTAACAAATCCTCAATTGGAGAAAGACAGTCGGTTGGTGGATTCAAGAGTTTGACCTTCTGGAAACAGTCCAGAACCCTCTGAGCTTCCTCGGCCTTGATTCTACGGGGCTGCCTACTCTCTTCCAACTCTGATTTACTGAGAATATCTCTCGCCGCTCGCATACTGACTCCAGAGAAATTGTGCCGAAGGAAGGAAGTCATCTTCCTCTCTTCGGCCTCTCTCAACATCCTCTGCAATGTTCCAAGATGAATCCCATGCGGATGCGGTTTGATTTCCTTGACAATAGTGGGCAGTCTATCTGTGGTTCGCGGCCAATGCCCTTCTTCGATGACATCTCCTTCGCGATCTCGAACTACTAAACTGATTGATGCGTGAGGGTTTACTATGGAAGTCATTCTAAGATACTGGTAGACAGACTGCTTCCCTCTCTGGTATTTGGCCTTCATCTCAGTCCTAATTTTGAGCCCGTGGGCAATCTCCTCACCAGTGACCTCATCTACCCATACATCTCTACGCTCACCTGACTTGATTGCCTTGTTCTTACGCGTATCAATTCCTAAGTCCACATAGACCGCAGAAGACTCCTCTTTCACCTTTGAGATAACACTGGTCTTCCCACCAGTAGTGAGTTGTGAGTACATCACGACGCCCGTGATCCCAATTCCTTGCTGGCCCCTAGTCTGTCTAATCGCATGAAACCTAGACCCGAGCAAGAACTTCCCGAATACATGCTCAATGGCTCCTCGCGGTATACCCGGACCATTGTCCTGAGAAATCAATTCTATTTGGTCGCCTTTGAGCCTATTTATCTCGACTTTGATGTCTGGAAGAATCCTTTCTTCCTCACATGCATCAAGAGAATTGTCAACCGCTTCTTTCACCGCTGTAATCAAAGATCTCTGTAGAGAATCAAATCCGAGAAAGTGCTTATTCTTCTCGAAAAATTCGCTTATTGCTATCTGCTTCTGTTTCCCGGGTGGTGGATTTTCCTCACTCATTCGCAACCCTCCATCAGGTCCTCCCATACCCGAATGGCATAGGGCCTCTTTTGGATGACAGACCCCGGACTAGGGATGCTCTTAACTCTGTGCAAACAATTCGGGATGCCATGCAGTTATCTTGCCTGTGAAAGCACTTGCCATTACTGTCAGAGGACTGGCGAGATACAGCCTCCCTGGACCAGAACGACCCTGGAAATTGCGATTGATTGCCGACACTGTTACTTGATCTTCTAACTCAGAAACACCGGGGCCAGCCCCAATGCAAGCACCACATCCAGGATCAATCAGTTTGATACCCGCGCGCTCGAATAACTCACTCCATCCATTACGCTCTGACAAATCCTTGACGGCCTTTGAGCCGAACTGTATGTAGCAATCAACACCATCTGCTACTGACAATCCAGCATCTAGAGCAGCACGGGTAACCATTGCATAGTAAGCAAAATCATCATCTTTACCGGCGGTACAAGAGCCAGCATATGCGATGTCGATATTGACATCACCCAAATCTCCAATGTATGCCCCATTTGTTGGATCGGATGGAATCCCTGCATCAGGATCTCCTGGATGTGCAACCATGGGGCGAATTGCAGACAGATCAATCGTATGTACGCCCCCGTGGTATTTTGCACCTTCATCTGGAAGTACGAAAGCTGAACGAATCTCTTCTTCCGTTAATCCTTCGCGCCTTTCCAATAACCACTCTACTGTCAAATCATCAGGTTCACAGATTCCAGTCTTTGCAGAGCACTCGGTGGCCATGTTGCAGAGGGTCGCTCGCTCATCCATGGATAGGGAAGCCAATCCAGTGCCACCAAATTCCATCGAACGGTCTAGTGTATCTGAATGTGCGGCATACTTCCAAAGAATATGAAGAATCACATCTTTGGCTGTACACCCAGGATCCAGACTCCCGACCAACTCGAAGCGAATGCTTTCCGGGACCTTGACAAATGCGAATTGGTTGTGGACCAAATTGGCGTACTCAGTCGAACCGACACCATATGTCAGAGCATTACTGGCACCTCCCATGCAGGTGTGACTATCCGTTGCTTGGATGAAATCCCCCACATCGATAAATTCCTCTCGTGCGACTTGGTGACAAATTCCCGGGCTTACGCCGTTCACCGCCGAGTAATCCCTCACTCCAGTATGTTGTTGGAATGAGACCTGTAAGTCGCGCAATGTCTGTATTTTATCTTCAAATCGAGCAAATCTTGCAACCCCCGTTGCATACAACAGATGATCTTCAAACACTGCAAACTTTGGAGGATTTGGTAACGAGTAATCATCACCATACTCTGCAGCTAGGAAGTTGTGTACCTGAGCAGTGGTAAATTCATGTGAATAACCCCCATCAACCTGTGCAAGCACTGCATCCCCCGGCTTAACATATCCACGGATTCCATTTTGCCCGAGCAACTTGTTGGAAATCATTTTCTCAGCCATTGTCATTGGGACCTGCTCAGTACTCACAACCGGCAAATCTACTTCTCCAGCCTTCATTCGCTTAGCAAAGGGAAAAATTCCACCATTTTCTACAATCAGCTGAGTTACAGGATCGTACTTTCCTGTAAATTCAGATAGTTCGATATCCTCTCCGTTTTGCAAACGCTCTAGCATTGCATGGTCACCCATCAATTGACCGAGATTGATGTTATTACGCTCGTGAATTGGAGCAAAGGACGCAGCAATCACAATTCGGATACCAGACCACCTCTCACATTGAGCGGCGGTTTCTCTGCTACTACCGGTTCCCTTACGGTGACCACTGACTATGACTTCAAAACCACCATCCATCAATGCTCTCGACTCAAAGACGCGCCGACCTTCTTGTATCAGGCCAGCGTATGCATTCTCTGCTAAGATTGCAGGATCGTGGTCGAAACACACCCAAGCAGGAGTCATTACATCAGTATTGATATCATCCAGAAGATCGTCTACTTCGAGATCTTCCATCTTTAGATTGAGCCCTTCGTAGAGTTGCTTTCGGATGAGTTCGAGATCCTTGGTCAGAAAGAGCACCCTTTTACCAGGGGTTAGAGAAACCTGCTTTGGAGGCCAACTTTCTGACATACACACACACCGTCCTCAGTCTATGTCAATACAGGGCTCTATTTCATCATTCTGAATGGTCATTTCTGAGTACATTGGCTTTCAGTGCAGCGATTAGCATGTTTTGTTTCTACTGTCACGCTTAAATAACATGGTCTTTCGGGATTTATTACCTTTGCTTGCGAAGGTGGGTGATGGAATGGCAGATGACGGCTATTTGGTTGAAGACACAGTAAAGTGCAATGAATGCGGAAGCAGAAATCTAAACAGAGACGAAACACGAGGAGAGGTCGTTTGTGAGGACTGTGGACTAGTTCTGGAAGACAATGTAATTGATCAGGGCGCCGAGTGGCGTGTGTTCAGTCCAGAGCAGGGCGATCAGCGCGCACGTACGGGTGCACCGATGACAGTAATGCTCCATGATAAGGGACTGTCAACCGATATTGATTGGCAGAACAAGGACTACTCAGGCAAAGCCATCTCAAGCAGGTACCGAAGCCAGTTCTACAGAATGAGAAAGTGGCAAAAGCGCTCTCGAGTCAGTAACGCTACAGAGAGAAACTTGGCTATGGCATTGGCTGAGCTAGATCGAATGGCCAGCCGTTTAGACCTTCCAAAATCTATTCGCGAATCGGCCGCTGTGAATTACAAGAAGGCAGTCGAAGCAAGACTAATCCGCGGACGCTCAATCGAAGGCGTCGCTGCTGCGAGCCTCTACGCTGCCTGCAGACAGTGCAACAATCCTCGTACTCTTGATGAGATTGGTGAAGCTAGCAGAACCGGCCGTAAGGAAATCGGCCGAACCTACCGATTCATGGTTCGCGAACTAAAGATGAAAATCCCTCCAACCAAGCCGGAGGACTACATACCCAGATTCTGCTCGGGTCTACACTTGGACGCTGAAGTTCAGTCGAAGGCATACGAACTAATCGCTGCTGCTCAAGAGAAGGAATTGACCAGCGGTCGAGGACCAACAGGAATCGCAGCTTCAATCATTTACATCGCCAGTGTTCTTTGCGGTAAGCGCAGAACACAGCGCGAAGTTGCTGAGGTGGCTGGAGTGACCGAGGTCACAATCAGAAACAGATACAAGGAACTGATTCAGAACCTAAACATCGAACTTGAGATTTGAATTCAAAGACTCAAGAGCAGCCCGTGGTCGAACCACAGTCGTTACACTTCAGGCAAGTGCCGTTACGGACCATCTGGCTACTACCACAGTCATCGCAGATGTCTCCGGTGAATCCTCTCTCACGGGCTGCTTGTATTGCAAGAGTCTCAGGATCTTGCTCTTGAAGTGGAGCAACTGCTGCATCAAGCGTCATCTGGACTTCCATCTTCTCTCCCTCGGATCTTACTACCCCAGCATCGGTCAACTCAGGCTTACTGATTGAGAATTGATCGAAGTCTTCTGCAGCCACATGAGCCAAATCGTCTCTTCCAGCATACTCTATAGCGAGCTCTCTGAATATCCAGTCCACAAGACTTGACGCCATCTTGACTCTTCCACTTCCACCTTCGACCATACCACTAGGCTCGAATTTCTGGAAGGTGAAGACCTTGATGAAAGCCTCTAGGGGAACACCGTGTTGCAAGGCAATTGAAACCGCAATGGCGAACTGGTTTAGCATAGCTCTCCAAGCAGCTCCTTCCTTTGATGTCACTAGGATGATTTCCCCTAGTTTTCCATCTGGGTACTCTCCAGTGATTAACCTCACACTGTGCCCACCAATTCTTGCTTTAGTCGAGGTAGCCCTCTTCTTGTCAGGTAGAGATCTCCTAGTCGCAACGAAGTCAACGAACGATTGAGCAACAGGCTGAGCCACCGGTTCAGGCACTGGCAAAACCTCCACAACTTCCTGTACCATCTTCTGCTTGACTTCCTCTTCCGATGATTCATCATCCTCGAGTTCACTCGCATCTACTAACTGGTTCATAAGCGGCTGTGAGAGCTTGGAACAGTCACGATAAACTGCACAGGCCTTGTTCATTGTAGTGTGACTGAGGTTGTATGCCTCACGCACATCATCCACAGTTGAGTTGGATGGCATGTTAATTGTCTTCGAAATAGCACCGGAGATGAAGGGTTGAGCAGCAGCCATCATCTTCACATGTGCGGGCCAAGCTATTGATCGAGTCCCCTTCGCTCCACAGGGTGTAGCGCAATCGAATACTGGCAGATGCTCTTCTTTGAGCCCAGGCGCTCCTTCAATAGTGAGATTCCCGAAGATGTGATCTTGAGCTGCCGTAATTTCATCGGGTGTGAACCCTAGGAATCCGAGAGTGTCGAAGAACGGGTCTTCGAATTGCGCATCACTCATTCCTAACCCTGTGCACACATCCTTTCCAAGTAGAGAAGGCGCGAAGGCTGAACGCAAATCAAAGACATCTGCCAGACTCCCTTCTACTGTGTCCAGATTGGCCTTACTGAAACCTACATCCATTAGACGATCCATCGTTATATGTGGACATCCACCAAGCTGACCGGTACCGATGATGTACTCCTCTATTGCCTTACACTCACTGTCTGAGTAGCCTAATCTGCGCAGTGCACTAGGTACTCCTTTGTTGACAATTCTCAACGAACCTCCTCCTGCTAGAGTCTTGAATTGGACAAGTGAGAATTGCGGCTCGACACCAGTCGTGTCTGCACCCATAATCAGGCCAATTGTGCCTGTTGGAGCAATCACAGTAGTCTGAGCATTTCTGTATCCATGCTCCTCACCGTCTCTGAGAGCACGGTCCCAAGCATCTCTTGCTGCCTCAAGCAAATCCTTTGGACACTTGCTGGCATTGATTCCCATAGGCGGAACTGTAAGCCCTTCGTACTCTTCTACAGGAGCATCATAAGCAGCTCTCCTGTGGTTTCTCATCACTCTGAGCATGTGCTCTGAGTTCCTCTCATAGTCGTCGAAGGGCCCCAAGACCGAGGCCATCTCTGCACTAGTGGCATAAGTCTCACCACACATTATCGAAGTGATAGCACCACAAATCGAGTAGGCACGCTCATCATCGTAGGGGATCCCCATATGCATAAGCAGCGAGCCGATATTGCAGTATCCTAGTCCCAGCGTTCTGTATTCGTACGACTTTCTTGCAATCTCCTGAGAAGGGAACTGAGCCATCAGCACACTAATCTCCAGAGTCATAGTCCACAATCTCACACTGTGTCTAAAATCATCAACTTGGAAAGTCTGAGTATCCTTGTCGTAATAGTGAAGGAGATTGATACTCGCTAGATTACATGCAGTGTCATCTAGGAACATGTATTCGGAACACGGATTGGATCCATTGATCCTCCCTCCCTCGGGACAGGTATGCCACTCATTGATGGTGGTATCGAACTGAACCCCTGGATCAGCACACGCCCAAGCAGTATAGGCAACTTTGTCCCAGAGGTCCTGAGCATCAAGAGTCTTGCAAGGCTCGGGGTCTCTGTTCTGGGCATTGGCCTTTTCCAACTCAACTCTCCAGTACAAATTCCAGTCAGTTCCATTGTTGACTGCTTCCATGAATTCATTTGGAACGCGTACCGAGTTGTTGCTGTTTTGGCCTGACACAGTGAGATAAGCCTCCCCTTGCCAATCGGTATCGAAGACCTCGAAGTCCACGCCCTTCCATCCTTGTTTTGCAAGGTCAACAATCCTCTGGATGTGAGGCTGAGGAACATGCTCCTTGATGGCACCCACCATCGCTCTGCGAAGTCCAAGATTGGTACTTTGATCGAATCGTCCCTCATCATCTCCGTAATCCCAAATTGCATCCATCAATGAGTTGGCATGCTTCTGCAAAATGGTGCTTCCAATCACAAGCGAGGACACTTTCTCCTCTTCACTTGATTTCCAATCGATGTATTCTTCGATGTCAGGATGGTCGAGATCAAGAGTCACCATCTTTGCTGCTCTGCGGGTAGTTCCGCCCGACTTGATTGCTCCTGCAGCCCTATCTCCAATCTTCAAGAAGGACAGTAAGCCACTTGAAGTTCCTCCACCAGACAGCGGTTCTCCTGCACCTCTGATTCTGGAGAAGTTTGAGCCTGTTCCGGAACCATATTTGAACAACAAAGCCTCTCTATTCCAAAGGCCCATTATCGATTCAGTTCCACCAACCAGAGAATCTGAAACAGATTGGATGAAACAGGCATGTGGCTGGGGGTGCTCGTAAGCATTTGCGGAGTATTCCAACTCAGCAGTATCAGGATTCACAAATGAGTGGCCCTGAGCCGGCCCCTCTATGCCGTATGCCCAATGCAGGCCGGTGTTGAACCACTGGGGACTGTTCGGTGCAGACCGCTGACTTGCAATCACATAGCACATCTCGTCGAAGTACGCGCGGGCATCAGCCTCGCCGGCGAAGTATCCGTACTTCCAGCCCCAGTAGGTCCAGGTCCCTGCGAGCCGCCGGAAGAGCTCTCTTCCATCGGTCTCCCCACCCATTCTATCATCAGCCTCAAGCGTCTGAAGCTTCTCATGGTCCGGCTCACTTCGCTGTAGCCAGACTGGAACATCGTCCTCAGGTATCTTTCTCAGATACCTCGGAACTCCTGCCTTTCTCAGATATTTCTGAGCGCAGACTTTGCCAGGAACCCCGGCGAATCCGGATGGCAGTTTGACACCCTCAATGGAATCGGCCATCGATCCATCTGGGTTCCTAATTTCCACATCCATCTCAATCCATTCGAACGCATCGAATGGGTCATCACCGGAGGTGGTAAATCTTCTCTCAACGACCATGCCGGTTTCTGCATCTCCACTTACTGCATCGCCCTTGACTCTAGTCTGCATTCAATTCCTCCTAATTTTGCCCTCGCCTTTCGCCTTGCGCGACGCAAGGGATTCCGTCTTCTGGATGGGGGGTGTTTAATGATTGAGGACGAGAGAGGTTTCATAGTCGTCCAAACCACAAATAATTACCAGTCGACAAACTGACAAAATTGTTAGTTTTCTCTAAGGATTCATTTCCAAAGTCCAACCAAGCGTCGCCCCAGATCTGGTAATCATTATTCCAACACTGCAGAGTTTCTCATGACTATTCTCGATAATTCTGCGAACTAACTTCTCAGGAACATCTCCTCTCACAATATACCTCATATTGACACTGGTGAATACCTTGGGGCTCTCCGGTGCCCTCTCGGTTTCAACCTCCACAACCAACTCCACAAGGTTGTCAACTCTATCTTTGAGCCCTCCAACAACATCAATCATCGAACAGGCGGCATGACCGTACATCACCATCTCCATAGGACTGGGTGACGACTCGTCATAGATGCCGAAGCGCTTTCCTCCGGAGGTGGTTCCGACATATCCTTCTTCGTGAGTCCAACTGACTTCGCCCTTCATGCACTCCGACTCGGGCCATCATGCTTCAAGGGTTGTCTTGAAAGAGGGGCGGCAGGTCGCCCGTATGAGAGCCATGGGAGCAGGCAGCAAAATCACAATGGATGACGGGCAACTTAACGTCCCAAACGACCCAATCATTCACTACATCGAAGGAGATGGAATCGGTATCGACATCACTCCTGTGATGATTGCCGTTGTAGATGCTGCAGTAGAGCACGCTTACGGAGGCCAGCGTAAGATTCACTGGAGCGAGGTTCTGGCCGGTCAGAAAGCATTCGACAATACAGGTGAATGGCTTCCTGAGGCGACCAAACAATCTATGCGCCAGGGATTGGTTTCAATCAAGGGACCACTTACAACTCCAGTTGGAGGAGGTATCCGAAGCCTGAATGTTGCACTTCGACAGCAACTAGACCTCTTCGCGTGTGTGAGGCCAGTTCGCTGGTACGCTGGAACTCCCAGCCCGGTCAAGGAGCCGGAAGCCGTTGACATGATTATCTTCAGAGAGAACAGCGAGGATGTCTATGCTGGAATCGAGTGGGAGTCAGGAAGTGATGAGGTTAGCAAGGTAATCGATTTCCTTCACAATGAGATGGGCGTCGATAAGATTCGATTCCCAGACACCAGTGGAATTGGAATCAAGCCGATTAGTAAGGAAGGAACTGCTAGGATTGTGCGCGCGGCTATCCACCATGCAATCGACAACGATTGTGATAGCGTTACCTTGGTCCATAAGGGCAACATCATGAAGTTCACAGAGGGAGGCTTCCGAGACTGGGGTTACCAACTGGCAAAGGATGAGTTTGGTGCAACTGAGTTGGACGGAGGTCCTTGGTGCACAATGACCAATCCTAAGACTGGTAATCAAATCACAATCAAGGATGTCATCGCCGATGCAATGCTCCAACAGGTCCTTACACGCCCGAGAGAATATGGAGTGCTGACTACAATGAATCTCAATGGCGACTACATCTCAGATGCTCTGGCAGCTCAGGTTGGTGGAATCGGAATCGCTCCGGGAGCCAACATCAACTACGATACAGGCGTCGCCATCTTCGAGGCCACCCACGGCACCGCCCCGAAGTATACCGGTCAGGACAAAGTCAACCCCGGAAGCCTCATCTTATCTGCGGAGATGATGCTGCGGCACATCGGCTGGTCCGAGTCAGCCGATCTAATTGTCAAGGGGATGGAGGGTGCAATTAGTGCTGGTACCGTGACCTACGACTTTGAGCGCCTGATGGATGACGCTACTCTTCTGAAGTGCAGCGAATTTGGTCAAGCAATTATTTCTTGGATGAAGTGAGTTTTACTCTTTCAGGTGTAATTATTGATACTTGAGGTTTAATTATAGAAACTACAAGTCCAGAACATGCCCGCAGTAATCGCAGGTTATGCTCGCTCACCATTTACTCCAGCCAAGAAGGGTGCACTTGCTAAGTCAAGACCAGACGATGTTGCTGCCGTAGTGGTTGACAAGTTATTGTCAGATACAGGAATTGACCCTTCACTAGTCGACGATTTAGTAGTTGGTTGCGCCTTCCCTGAGGCCGAGCAAGGATACAATCTAGCCAGAATCATCACCTTCCTCAGTGAGCTTCCTGAAACCGTTCCCGGTGTAACAATCAACCGCTTCTGCGGTTCCTCTATGCAAGCAATCCACGACGCTGCTGCTAGAGTCAACGCCGGTCAGGGTGATGCATTCATTGCAGGCGGCGTTGAGAGTATGACACGAATCCCTATGACAGGATTCAATCCTATGCCCAATCCAAATCTTCCCTCCGAGACAATGACTTCGATGGGAGTCACTGCCGAGAATCTCTCCAGACTGCATAAGATTGGCAGAGAAGAGCAGGAACAATTCGCTATCGAAAGTCACGCCAGAGCCAGCGCTGCAAGGGATTCGGGCTCCTTCGCAGAAGAAATTGTTCCAATCGAGATCTCTAGCGGCACCGTCGACCAAGATGGATGCATTAGGCCGGGTACAGATTCCGAGGCATTGGCTAGACTGCGGCCTGCCTTCGATGCCAAGGGCACCGTAACAGCAGGTACCTCATCTCCTTTAACTGACGGAGCGGCATTTGTATTCATTTGCTCAGAGGCGTTCGCTGCTGAGCACAACCTCGAGCCAATGGCCCGCATCAAAAGCGCAGCTGTATCTGGTTGCGCCCCTGAGATTATGGGAATCGGACCCGTTGAGGCTAGCAAGAAAGCACTTGACAGGGCAGGATTATCTCTAGAAGACATTGACATCGTTGAGTTGAACGAGGCATTTGCTGCTCAATCTCTTGCAGTGATCGGTGAATTAGGTCTTGACCATGAAAAGGTCAATCTCGAGGGCGGAGCAATCGCACTTGGCCACCCATTAGGTGCAAGCGGGGCTAGAATCACTGGCAAGGCTGCTCAGTTACTCAAGAGGAACAGCGGCAAGCACGCACTAGCGACACTTTGTGTGGGTGGCGGAATGGGAATGGCGACCGTATTGGAACAAATCTAGGTGAAATATGTCGGACAGTATAGAGCGTGTAGCCGTAATCGGCAGTGGAGTGATGGGTGCGGGAATCGCTGCACACTGCGCAAATGCCGGTTGCGAGGTCTTGTTGCTTGACATTGTCAGAGATGAGAGCAATAGAAATTCGGTAGCTAGCTCTGCAATTCAGCAGATGATGAAGTCGAACCCTGAGATGCTGATGCACAAGCGAAATGCAAAATTAATCTCCGCTGGCAATATCGAAGATGACTTGACAAAACTATCCGAAGTTGACTGGGTAGTTGAGGTAGTAATCGAAAACCTCGATATCAAGAGAAACCTCTACACAAACATGGCCGAACACATCGGCCCAAACACCATCGTCTCGTCAAATACCTCAACTCTCCCACGCTCCGAGTTGGTAGCAGATATGCCCGAAGACATGGCATCTAGATTCCTGATTACACATTTCTTCAACCCGCCACGATATCTACCACTCCTCGAAGTTGTCACCGCCCCTGAGGTCGACGAATCCGTAACCGAGAGACTTTGTTCATTTGCAGATCAAAGACTGGGCAAGAGAGTTACAATGTGTAACGATACTCCTGGATTCATCGGTAACAGACTTGGGATTTATTTTATCCAGAGGGCACTCAAAGCAACCCTCGATCATGGCCTTACTGTTGAGCAAGCAGACGCCATGTTGGGACGACCAATTGGTGTGCCCAAGACCGCAGTCTTCGGATTGATGGACCTAGTCGGAATCGACCTCGTTCCTCATGTCACCTCCAGTATGCTAGAGCATCTCCCTTCCGACGACCCATTCCACGATATTGCTGGTGCTGGAGGCGACATCATCGAGGCGATGATTGACGAGGGATACACTGGTAGGAAGGGCAAGGGAGGATTCTACCGCCTCAATACCGAAGACGGCAAGCGAGTCAAAGAGGCTCGCAACC
>CEVL01013673.1_pt1 | contig 23519 bp, 21 predicted proteins | sample 427051 | NCBI WGS metagenome assembly CEVL01 (sample SAMEA2623673, study PRJEB7988) | marine metagenome | biome: marine biome (ENVO:00000447); feature: surface water layer (ENVO:00002042); material: "saline water (ENVO:00002010), including plankton (ENVO:xxxxxxxx)" | depth 5 m
CAATGAAGATAGAACTGATTCTGCTAAGAGAACCATTTTGTTTGGTCGTTCCGCATTGATATCTAAAATTGCTTTTAAAAGTGGAGTTTCTACATTATTTTTATTTGAATAATCCAATAATGCCTGAACGTCTTTTGGGAAACAACTGCCACCGAAACCACAGCCGGGAATTAAATAGGATTCTAAACTGGGAATAACTTTGTTATTATCAATTTTTGATGTTATTCTTTTATCAGATACAACTGCTTTTAGAATTTCATATGGATCCACGCCGGGAATTTTTTCTGCAACATTGGCAATTTCATTTGAAAATGAAATAAGCATTGAAAAGAATGCATTGTTTGTATATTTGATAAGTTCGGATGTTTCCAAATTAGTTTCAACGATAGTACATTTTTTTTCAAATTCAGAAAATATTTCTTTAACAAATTGATTTGTGTCATCATCTAAGCTTCCTATTACAATTTTATCCGGATTCATAAAATCATCTAATGCATTACCCTCTCGTAAAAATTCAGGAACAACAGCTAATCCAAATCCTAATTCAGATAATTTTTCATTTAAGATTGGTAAAATAATTTCTTTAGAAGTATTTGGAACTATTGTACTCCTGATAATTATCTTGTAGTTGTTTTTTTGATTATTTACTATTGATTCTGTGACTGATTTTACTGAATTTATTATTTGAGTAAGATCAATCGAGTTGTTTTTTGTAGGCGTACCAACACAAATGAAGCATCCATCAGTATTTTTTACTAATTCATTCATGCTATTTTGCGGGATTAGATTTTTTTTATCTACAACATGTTCCAAAATCTCTCCTAAACCTTTTTCAAAAAATGGAAGTTTTCTTTCGCTAATTTTATTTAATTTTTTTTCATCTAAATCAAAAATAGTAATTTTATGGTCTAATGAAGATAAACATATCCCTGTTGTTAATCCAACATATCCGGCTCCAACAACACCTATGTTCATTGTAAATCACTCCTATACCACTTGTAAACTCGCTTTAATCCCTCTTCAAGATTTATTTTTGGATTATAATTAATAGATTTTTTTATCAAGGAAAGATCTGGACATCTTCGTTGTGGATTATCTTTGGTATAGTTAGGATCATCACTTTGAACTATTTTAATTGAAATTGGTTTGGAAACAATATTTTTTATTAGTTCTGCAACATTCTTGACACTAACTTCTTCATCATTACCTACATTACAAATAATTCCATCATGTTTCGAAAATAATAATTTGAAAAAACCAATTATTGCATCACTAACATAACAAAAACTTCTTGTGGGATTACCATCACTATGAATCAGTATATCCGAATTATTTATTGCATTATTCATAAAATCAGGAATTATTCTGCCATCGTCCAGATTTAAAAATGGACCATATACATTAAATGGTCTTGCAATTTTAATTGGAATTTGATATTGTTGGAAATATAATGTGGATATAGTTTCAGCTAGTCTTTTTGATTCATCATAACATGCTCTAGGACCTGTACAAGAAACTTTTCCTAAATATGATTCGGGAGTAGGTACAATTTCAGGGTCACCATAGATCTCACTGCTGCTCAATAACAACATACTTGTTATTTTTTTCATCTTTGCAATTTCTAATAAATTTCGCGTACCCTGATAATTCACATCTATAGTTTTAATTGGAAATTTTCTGTATGTTGGAGGAGATGCAATGCTTGCAGCGTGTATTATGTAATCTACATTTCCTTTGATATCAAACTTTTCTGAAATATCTTGTTCTAAAAATTCAATATTATCATCTTCATAATTTTTCTTATCTTTTGATGTGATTAAACTATCTAATACAATTATTTTCATAGGTTTTGATAATTCTTCATTAATTTTCGTTAAGACATTTGTAAAATATGTTCCAAGAAAACCTTTTCCTCCTGCAATTAAGATTCTTGTACCTTCTAACTCTGTATGAAATTCTCTCAATTCATTTGATATGCATTTAATATCATCGTCAAATACATTCTCATAATTATCAGTCATTATCATACTTCCAAAATCAGCAATAAATTCTATTTCCTACAATCTAATAGTATTTTTTATATCCTTACTAAAATTACGAAATTTGTGTATCCCAACCACCATATGATAAAAAACGGCCACATAACTAATTGTCAAATATGTAATTCTTCTAATTTACATTTGGTCTTGAATTTGGGAAATCAACCACTTTGTGATTCACTATTAACAAAAAATATGCTCAATAGTCACGAAACAACATATCCTCTTCGAATGCTTTGGTGTGAAGAATGTTGTTTAGCTCAACTAGATTATTGTGTTGATGGAAATGAAGTGTATCATCCCGATTATCCATATAGAACTGGAATCACAAAAGAATTGGTAGAATATTTGAATGATATGAGTGAATCACTTGTTCAAAAATACCAATTAAACACTGACGATTTAGTGGTTGACCTCGGTTCCAATGATGGAACTCTATTAACTGGATTTAAGAAAAATGGAATAAAAACAGTTGGTGTTGAACCAACTAATATTGCACAAATTGCAAATAAAAATAAAATAGAAACTATCCAAAAATTTTTCACATCTGATGTATCAACCGAAATCATAAAAAATCATGGAAATGCTTCTTTAATTTTGGCAACCAACATGTTTGCACATATGGCAACAATTGGAGAGGTGATTTATGGAATTGAGTCTTTACTCAAACCGGATGGCGTATTTGTATTTGAAAATCATTATTTATTAGATGTGATTAATGGAGGACAGTTCGATACCATTTATCATGAGCATTTACGAACTTATTCTTTGAAATCTTTAATCAAATTGTTTAGTTATTATGATTTGACTGTTACAGATGTTGAACGTGGTTCAAGATATGGCGGAAACATTCGTGTTCATGTTACAAAAGGAAAAAATAGAAATGTTTCCAAAAATGTTGAATTGTTATTAAAAGAAGAAGAGGATGCGGGTCTTTATGAAATTAAAACATATGAAAAATTTGCAAATCGTGTAAAACAAGCAAAAAATGATTTTATGAATTTTCTTTATGATATGAAAAAAGAAGGTAAAACAATTGTTGGAAATTCATGTCCTGGTCGTTGTGTAACATTATTGAATTATTATGGTGTTGATTCAGATTTGATACCATATATTGCAGAACAGCCTACTTCATTAAAACTTGATATGTATTTGCCTGGAAAACAAATTCCTGTCGTAAATAATGAAAGACTTCTTCAAGAACAACCTGATTATGTAGTATTATTGGCATGGCATTATGCAGAGCCCATTATGAATCAATTAAAAGACAGAGGTTTGAAATCAAATTTTATTATTCCATTACCTGATCTAAAAATTTTGGAGAATTGATGATTTCTAAAATTGCAATTGTTGGTTCTGGATTTGGAATGTATTGTTTGCTTCCTGCGTTTAGTAGAGTTAAAGATTGTAAAATAGTTGGTATTTCTGGCAAAAATTCTGAAAGAATGACAGAATTTTGTAAAAAATTTGATGTTAAACACTACTCAAATTGGAAGGAAATGATTGTTCAAGAAAAACCAGATGGTGTGGCTATAGCTGTAGTACCTCAACATCAGTATGAAATAGCAAGATATGCATTAGAAAAGGGAATTGGTGTTTTTGCAGAAAAACCTCTAACCACCTCATATGAGAGTTCAGTTTTTTTGAATGATTTAGCAAAGAAAAAAGAATTACCAAATATGGTAGATTTCATTTTTACGCAAATTCCTCAATGGATTGAAGCAAAAAAAATACTTGAATCTGGAGAATTTGGAGAAATACTACATGTTGATGTCAATTGGACATTTCTAAGTCACGATATTAAAAATAAATTAAAAACTTGGAAGACGGATGTTAAACAAGGTGGAGGTGCGTTGTCATTAGTATTTTCTCACATACTATATTATCTAGAATTTTTCTTAGGTTCTATTACAAATATTGAATCTAAAATATTTTGTTCAGAATTAAGTTTGAATCATGGTGAAACAAAAATTGAATTAAAATTTAATTTTGGAAATAATCGTACTGGATATGCTAATCTTGATATTTCAATTCCAAGTTCAAATCATAGTATTAATTTCAAAACTCAAAATGGAAATTTAATTTTAGAGAATAGAACTGATAGTTTTGTTGATAATTTTGATCTAATTATGAAAACTGGAAATAAAACAGAAAAAATTCAACTAGATAATCTTGAAAACATGTATGATGAAGATCCAAGAATTAAAGTAATTGTACCATTAGCGAAAAGATTTGTTAACTGGTGTAATTTTGATCAAAAATCAAAGCCTGATTTTGAAGATGGGATGAGAGTTCAGAAATTAATTGAAATATCTAGAAATAATTGATTTTTATGATTAATGAGGAAAATGATGATGAAAGAAGGTAATTCCAAGAAAGAAAATTCTATTTTTATTTTAGATGAAACATTTGATTTTGATTTATTAAAAAAATATCCAAATTTTAATTCAAGTATAATAATAAGTTTAGATTTTAAGTCACATATTAAATTAGAAAAATTAAAAATTGAACATACCATAGGTGAAAATTTTTTGAATGTTGATTTAAGACGTGAAATTTTTAATCACTCAGTTTCAATGCATGACTGGCATAAACAAATCAACACAGATCAATTTTATTTTAAAAATGTAAATCTACTTTCAATGTTTGATATGGGTGAACTTCAAACCATTTTAATGCATATTCTATTAAAATTTGAAACAATAAAAAAAATACTTGATGAATTTCCAACTCATACTATTTTTGCAGAACAAAAAATCCTTGATTATGTTATTTCAATCAATAAAAATATCAGTGTTCAAAGTTTGAATTATAATAATACCCTCGATAATCTTGAATATGATAATTTAAAACTAGATTTTCGGGTTCGGAATAAAAATTTCTCTTTTTCATTATCGCGAAATAGATTTCAAAAATTAAAAACAATTCAAGAGAATTTAGTATGTTCATTGTTTAATTTATGGCATAAACCATCATCTAAGAAAACTATTCTATTTCTCGAATTTGATCCTGTAAGTTATTCAGTTCTTTGGAAGGAATTAAAAAAATATGATATGGATATTGTAATATTTAATTCACGAAAACCTGCAACATGGAACCTTGATTCAATTAAAAATTTGAGAGCACATGGAATAAAGATTCTCAATTCTAAAAAATTAATTAATTCAAACTCTACAGAAATTATTCGTGAAAAATCCATTAAAGAATTAGAAAAGATAGTAACATTTCTTGAGAATAATGAAAAACTGGAGAAAATTTTTGCATATCAAAATTATTCGATATGGAAAATTCTAAAACCAATTTTTATCAAAACATTTCAATCTCGCATATTTGACTATCTGTATTTAATTTCTCTTTCTGAGAAAACATTTTCAGATGTAAATATTGATTCCATAATTACATTACATCAGTCAGGTGAATGTGAAAAAGCATTTCTTTCTGTTAACAAAGAAAAAATTCCATCCATATTGTTAGAACATGGTTTTATGAATTATACAGTTGATTTACAAGATTTTGATATTCTTAGTGATTATCCAAATCTTTCTGGGAAAATTGCTGTTTGGGGAGAAATTCAGAAAAACTATCTTACTGACATTAGGAAATTAGATTCACAAAAAATTTTAGTTACGGGCAGCCCCAGACATGATACTTTTTTTAAAAAGAGACAAAAAAGTTATTTGAAAAAAAATAAAACAATTCTTTTAACACCGCGTCCAATAATAGAACATACAGGAAATGGAGGCACGCCCATTTTTATAAAATATGAAATACTACTAAAAAAAATTAATGAGACTATTCAAAAAATACCTGACTGTGAATTGATAATTAAATTACATCCTCAGCAGATTTTTCATAACAACGAAATTCGAAAGTTATTTGAAAAAATTAATCCTAATGTAAAAATATATCAATTAAGTCAAATTGAGGATATTTTACCAAATTGCGATATGTTGTTGAACATATCACCTGAAAATCTGGATGCATCTACTACAATTCTAGAAGCAATGATTTTGGAAAAGCCTGTAATCGACATAGCAATTGATAAAAAAAGATTTGAATTTGAATTTTTAAAAGATAATGCAATTTTACCTATAGATTATGATTCAAATCTTGAAGAAAATTTCAAAAAAGTTCTTTTTGATAAAAAATTTCATGACGAATTAATCCAGAATGCAAATAGTCATTTAGACAAGTATTTGGCATACCACGGAGATTCTTCGAAATGTTTTGCAAAAATTTTGGATACTATTTAATAAAATATTTAATTTTATAGTATTTCTTTTAGTGCCTCTTGTACCATGTTTATGTGCTGATTTTCTTTTTTAACCCACATGTTACCTCTGAATTTATCTAAAGTTTCATTAAATTGTACTCTTGAAATTTCTACATATTCACAAAATTCATTGATATATTTTTCAGAACATTTTCCATCATATTTTAAAACCAATTTTACTGCCTCATCTCTGTCCAAATGACCATCCCGTATATCATAACAAACATGGTCCATGCAAAAACCAAATCCAAATTTAATGAATTTCAGCATTTGATTCACATGTACAAGGTCTGAATCAAGTGCACCAAATGGTACATAGGTGCCTATATCTTCTGGTTGAAAATTTTCTCTTGCTTTGAAACCATACTTCATGGAAAACTCTGCATTACCTCGATAAGACCATTCTTCCAGAAAATACTGTAACCATATTCCTTTTACACCTTGATTCATTAATTTTTCAACATCATAGTGAAATAGATGGAGATCGTTCTCGGTTACACCATCAATTTCGAGATAAGGTTTCCAACCACTCGAAAGTGTTTGTAATTGATATGCATTTAATGCATTAGAATCGGTTCCTACTCCTGTAAGACTGGTCCCAACAGTGAGTCCCGGATTTTCTCCTTGAATAATAAGTGGAATGTTAAATTTTTCTGCAATGATGTATGATGAAGAATAAAGTGAGAATTCTGTTGCTTTTACAGGATTCAAGTGATTGAAAAAATCATTCCTTACAAGTTTTTTCATTATTTTAGGATTGGGGCGGATTGTAATTACATCAAAACCTAATTGTTTCAGATTTTCAATATTTGCAATACCAATTTCAGTGATATTATCTGGTTGAAAATTTACTAAAAGACATCTCAATCCTAGAACGTCTCGTGCAGTAATAGCTTGTTTTGTACTATCCTTCCCTCCACTAACTCCGATAATACAATCATAATCGGAATTTTTTTCTTTTACGTTTGTAATAATTTGATTTAATTCTTTTTTCCTATCGGACCAGTTAATTTTTTTCTTTTCTTCTTCATAAATACATGCACCACAAATATTTTCATCATTGAAGAAAATTCCAGGTCGTGTATTTGGTTGAATACACTTACAACAAATTTTTAGGTTTTCCATAATAACTGATAATATTTTGAAGATAACTTGATAATTAAGAATTTTTAGACAATTCTACTTTGAATATATATTTAGGCAAAAAATTATCAAGTCATGAAAATTTTATCAGTTACACTTGAGAAATGTTCAGGATGTGCATTGATGGTTGATAATGAGATTGTATTTTCTACCAGTGAAGAGAGATATAGTAGAATAAAATCAGATTCATCGTTTCCTAAACAATCAATTATTCATGCATTAAAATTTGCTGAAATTGAAGGTGGTGATTTAGACCAAGTTATTATTTGTGGTAATAAATTAAGTCTAATTCCATCTCTTACTAATGAATATTCGACTCTTGATGTAAATGAACAACTAAAATTAATGAAAGAATATTGGTATCCAACTTTAGTAGAAAAAAAATCTGTTTCATTTTTAGAGTTATTGAAAGAAAAAATTAATCTAAATCAATATCCTTTTGATACAGAGTTTGCTAAAGATTTTGATTACTTTACACTCGAAAATCCATACACAGATGATGATGCAGTACGTGTATCAAATTTCTTTAAAGATGTTTTATCTGATTTATTGAATATAGAAAAATCAAAAATTATTCATATGGAACATGATTGGTGTCATGCTGCATATGCATTTTATGGTAGCCCAATAAGAGACAATCAAACTCTTGTTGTAACTGCTGATGCATGGGGAGATGATTTGAGTGGTTCAATTTCACTCTTTGATAAAAAAACCAATCAATTAAAAAGAATTAAAGAATATAATCATAAAGATTTCCAATTAGCACGAATATATCGTTATACTACACTGTATCTAAGAATGTTAGCTAATGAACATGAGTACAAAGTCATGGGATTAGCCTCGTACTATACTGGTTCAAAACGTGAAGAAGTTGAGAAAATTTTTGATAAAATGTTAACATTGGATGGGATAGAATTTCATTTTAACAAAGATATTGTTGACATATTTGATTTCCTTGAAAAAAATCTCAATACATTTAGATTTGATCATATTGCATCAGGATTACAAAAATTTACAGAGAAAATTTTAGTTAGTTGGTTTACAAATCTGGTCGATGAGTATGATTCTCAATCGGTTGTATTTTCTGGAGGGGTATCAATGAATGTAAAAGCAAATATGCTAATTTCAGAAATTACAAAAATTAAGAATTTCTTTGTATGTGGTGCAGGTACAGATGAAACATTACCTATTGGAGCATGCTATCATTATGCGGAACTAAACAATATTTCTCCACGTCCATTAGAGACAATGTATCTAGGAGATAGTGTCGATTATACTGAAGCTGATTTGGAATTAATTAAAAATTATAAAATTACTAAATTTGTGGATATTAATCAAGTTCTAGATCATATTTTAGATAACAAAATCATTGCGGTTTGTAGAGGTAGAATGGAAATGGGCCAACGAGCTTTAGGTAATCGCAGTATTATTGCAGATCCCCGTAATCCTGAAAATATTCAAAAAATTAATCATTCTATAAAAATGAGAGATTTTTGGATGCCATTTGCACCAGTTGTGTTATTTGAAAAACAAAATAAATTATTAAAAAATCCAAAAAATATTGATTCTCCATTCATGACTATTGCTTTTAATACCAATGATGGAAAAAAGAAGATTCCTGTAGGCGTACATCAGTCGGATCAAACTGCAAGAGCGCAATTATTGAAAAAAGAACAAAACCCAGATTTGTGGGAATTAATTAACAGATTTAATGAAAAAACAGATGTTCCAGCATTGGTCAATACATCTTTTAACTTACATGGAAAACCAATTGTAAAAACTTTCAAAGATGCATTATATGTTTTTGAAAATTCAGGTTTGGATGTATTATGGCTCGATAATCATATTATAGAAAAAATTGAATAATTTTATAAATTCAGGTATAGGAATTGATCTGGTAGATATTAACAAATTCAAACAATTACCATTTTCAGAAAATCAGTCATTTTATGAAAAAAATTTTTCAAAAAATGAAATTGAATATTGTATGAAATTTAATGAACCATACAAACATTTTGCAGGTAAATTTGCTCTAAAAGAAGCCTTGATCAAGTCAATTAATAAAAAAATTCACATATCTGAAATTGAAACAACATATTTGGATTCAAAGCCAATTGTAAGGATTTTAGGTGATGATGAAAGTTATAGATTTCTGGCATCAATGTCACATGAAAATGAATTTGCCATTGCAGTAGTGATATGTGAGAAAATTAGTTAAGTTTTTGCTTCATTTTTTTACTTAGTTTCGTCAATAATGAATTAAATTTGTTATTCATTGATTGTTCTGAAACATTTGTTGGAACAAAAATTTCATCAGGAAATTCTTTAATTAATTCTTCATCGGAAATAGTTTTTTTATTTTCTAATTCAAAATATTTTTTATCTATAATTTCTTTATTTTTTAAAATATCTAATTCTGCTTTAATTTTTGCACCTAAAAATCCCTTTGAAATATAAAATAACCAAACAGATAGATCTACTAACATGAGTGAAAAACTCATTTTTTTATAAGTTTCTTTAGAATAATGTGTTCTAAGGCAATACTTCCTATTTCTTTCTAACCAATAGAATTTTTTTGCAGACCAATGTAATGAATAACTTTCAGCATGGAAAATTTTTGATTTTGGAACATAGTAAGAATTTATACCTATTTGTGCAGCTCTCCACCCAAGATCTAAATCATCATGATATAAAAATAAGAATTCATCTAGTAAGCCAACTTTTTCTAAAACATTTTTTGTTGTAAACAAACACGTTCCAGAAGCATAGCCAATTTTTTCTATTTGTTCTTTCTTTTCAATAATTTTTTTACCTTTATCCCTAGCAAATCCAAATCCAAATACATGTATCATATTTCCAGTACTTTGTATTACACCAGTTTCATTTAATGAAATGATTTTTGGTTGATATAATGCATCACCAAATTCATTATATGCAAGAAATAATTCTTCTAACCAATTCTCTTCAACAACGGTATCAGGATTTAAAATTACTATAAATTCCCCCTTTGCATGATTTATACCAACATTGTTACCTCCACAGTAACCAAGATTTTTTTTATTTTCAATTAATTTAATGTCAGGGAATTTTGTCTTACAATTAGTATGACTGTTATCTGAAGAAATATTATCAACAACTAAAATTTCCATATTATCATATGTAGATTTCTTTAATGAACTAATACAATCCAATAATAAAGTTCCAGCATTATAATTTAGAACAATAATACTTACAAGAGGTTTTTCATTCATGATTTAATTTTTTAAATGGATATCTTTGAACCTTCTCCAAGTAAAAATGTCCGGTCTCCAATTGATTCAGATGAGATTGTTGAGTTTTCTATAATTTCAGAATTGTCCGCGATTATACTATGATTTATTTTTCCATTTAAATTGATTTTACAATTTTGCATTACAATTGAATTTTGTATATTACAATTACTTATTTCCGAATTGGAACCAATACTTACATTTGGACCTATATGACTACCAGATTTAATTTTACATCCATTTCCAATTATAGATGATCCCTCAAATGTAACATTTGATTCGATTTCACAGTTGGAACCAATAATTACTTTATTTCCAGATGATTTCTCCATTTTTTCAAGGATTTCCCCATTAGCATGAATAATATCTTCAGGAGTTCCAGTATCTTTCCAATAATCAGTAATTTTTTCATAACTAATGTTATTATTTTGTTTCAATAAATTGTCCAGTGCATCAGTTATCTCTAATTCATTTCGCCATGATGGTTTCAGATTCTTAATTATTTCAAAGATTATAGGAGTTAGTAGATAAATTCCTGTAACAGCTAAATTAGATGTAGGGTTTTTTGGTTTTTCTGTTATTTTTAAAATCTTTTGATTGCTAATGTCTGCGATACCAAATCTAGAAGGATTATCCACTTCACATAGTAAAATAGTTGCATCATAGGCCGAATTTTTAAAATTTTTAACATAATCAGAGATTGGTTTTTGAATAATGTTGTCTCCAAGAAAGACAAGGAATTTTTCCCCATCAATAAATTCTTCACATAAGCTAATTGCATGAGCAATTCCTCTAGGTTCATCCTGATGAATGTATGTAATTTTTACATCAAATTTTGTTCCATCACCATAGAATTCTTTAACTTTATTGGAACCGACACCACCAACAATTATTGCAATATCAGTTATGCCTGTATTAGAAATTGATTCTAAGCAATATTGTGACATCGGTTTGTTGGCAATTGGTAACAATTGTTTTGGACCAGTATGAGTTAATGGTCGTAATCTAGTTCCATGACCCCCGTGTAAAATAATTCCTTTCAAGATTATACCTATTGATTAGTTTTCCAAGGAGTTGGATTTAAAACAGTTTGAGAAATATTATTCAAAATTTCAGGATTATCTAAATACCATTCAATAGTTTTTTGTAATCCTTCATCAAAATTTGTAGTAATTTTCCAGTTTAATTCATCAGATATTTTTTTCGAACTCATACTATATCTAAAATCATGTCCAGGTCTATCTTCTACAAATTCAATTAAATCTTCTGACTTGTCCATTATTTTAAGAATTTTTTTTACAATCGTGATATTATCTATTTCATTATCAGCAGAAATATTATATGATTCACCAGATTTGCCCTTAAAAAGAGCCATTTCAACAGCGTCACAGTGATTATCAACAAATATCCAATCACGAATATTTTTTCCTTCACCATAAATTGGAATTTTAAGATTCTGATTTGCTAAGATAATGATTTTAGGAATAAGTTTTTCTACAAATTGCCGTGGACCAAAATTATTTGTACATCTTGTTATTAGTACATCAGAACCATATGTAGTGAAGTAGGAATTTATTAGAAGCTCTGCTGCAGCTTTGGTTGCTGCATACGGACTTGATGGATTGAATTTAGATTGTTCATCAGCGCTTCCCTGAGATAAACTACCAAAAACTTCATCAGTAGATATGTGAACCAATCGCTTTTTTTGTTTTGTGATTAGATCTAAGATTGTAAAAGCCCCACGTATATTAGAAACCAAAAATGGATTAGCATCGTCTATACTTCTGTCCACATGTGACTCAGCAGCAAAATTTACTACTGCATCACATTTACTAATTTGTTCTTCCATGAATTTTTTATTAGAAATATTACCTTTTGAAAAATTATAATTCTTTGAGTTTTTTATGTCTGATAAATTTCTATGATCTGAACCATATAATTCAGCATCTACATTAATAATTTCAATATCAGGATTCTGTAATAATTTCAAAATAAAATTACTTCCAATGAATCCTAATCCTCCAGTAACCAATAATTTCATAATACAACAAAATTATCAATATTAATAAAATATTAGATGTAATCATCACTAAAATGATGATTTAGTACAAACTTTTATTGAGAAATGATTAGTTTATGATTTATGAAAAAGGAAGATTTTGAGATAAAATTAGAACAACATGATACAAAAGATGTTAGTGATGGTCATGTTAATGGTTCTTTAACTGTAGTTTGGAGAGATTGGGATAAAATCATCAAAAATAACCCAAAGATGGTTTATGTTAGTTCAGTAAATCCAAACGAAATTAAAGGTCCACATCTACATAAAAAAAGAAATAGTTATTTTTTATGTATTGAAGGAAAAGTAATTTTTGTTATTAAAAATGGGAATGAATATTTTGAAATTGAATCGGGAGAAACAAATCCAGTCATGGTATTCGTTCCAAATGGAATTGCTTCTGCACATATCAATATTGCAAAAACTACATCCAAAGTTCTTGCACTTGCCGATATAGCTTGGAGACCAGATGATAATGAAATGGAAAATGTTCCATTTGAAGACTATGAATGGAAAAAATGGAATTAAGTGAAAATTATTCATAGTGATGTATTAATACATAAAATCAAAAATTAATTAATCATTGAACAAATTAGAGGAAAAAGAGTACATCTCAAAGAAAATTATTACAATTAGTATAATTTCAATTTTTATTACAGGATTTATAATAAGATTATTCTATTTTCCACACGGAGTTCCACTGTCCCTAGATGGAATAAGTTATTTTTCATATGCAGTGGATTTATCACAAAGTGGAAAGTTTCCAGTTAATTATGATTTGGTAAATAATGGATGGCCCACATTTTTTTCCTCCTTTTTTTATTTTCTAAAATTTGAAAATTTTTTAGATTATATGAATACACAGAGAGTTATTTCCATGATGTTGTCATGCATAACAATTATTCCATTATATGTTTTAACTAGAAAATTTTTTTCACCAATTCTTGGATTGATAGCAATATCATTATTTATTTTTGAACCAAGAGTAATTTCTAATTCACTTTATGGAATTACCGAACCACTATATGTTTTACTTGGAGTGATTTGCTTAGCATTATTTTTTTCAGGGAAGAAATGGATTTATGTTTCATTTGTTGTGTTAGGATTAATTTCAATTGTTAGATACGAGGGATTAATATTTTTAATTCCATTATCAATTATGTATTTTGTAAAATTTAGAAAAGAAAATAGGAAAATTTTCAGATATGTCTTATGTGTTGGAATTTTAGCGTTAGTGATTTTGCCAATGGCAACAATTAGAGTTGAAACCATGGGTACAGATGGATTTGTTAGTCATTATATAGCGACTGATCAAGGTAGTGTTCTAACAGTGATAAATGAAAAAGTGGTGCAAGGTTTACCTGATGATGATGAATTTCCAGGAGAAGAAGGAACAAACAGGCTCCCAGAATTTATTGGAGTAGGAATATCAAAAATAATAGTGAATTTGGGTTTAATTCACATTCCTGTTTATGTATTTTTTATACCAATTGCAATATTTTTTATTTTAAAAAATCAAAAATTTAAAAAATTAAACTATACACACGTCACGTTAATTTTGGTTTTCATATTTGGATTGTTACCAATATTATATGCTCACGGGAGATTAATATCAGATTTAAGATACTATCTGATTCTTTATCCAATAATAATTTTAATTTCTATGTATGGAATTGAAAAATTTCAGAATAAAATTGAATTAAAAAAGATCATAGTTCCTTTGTTAATTTCAATCATAGTTTTATCTGTAGGATTTATGGAGTATTCAAAATCAAATATGCAGTTAGAGAGAGAATCTTTTGAAATTACAAAAAAAGCAGTTCTAATGTCAAATACACTAAATGGCGATAGTCTTCATGGAAGTTATATTACAACAGCAGGAATAGTTCAAGATTGGCCTGAATTAAAAAAGCCCATTGATGTAAAGAAAAGCAAGATTTCAACTGAAGGATATGGAAATTTGCGGGAGTTTATAATTAAAAATGAAGAAAATGGTTTGGATTATTTAGTTGTGGATGATATTGGAAATGGGCCTAAGTATATACAAGAAATTTTTAACAATGAAAAATTGTATCCATATTTAGAAAAAGTTTTTGATTCAAAAGAATCAGGGTACAATTATCATGTTAAGATTTTCAAAATAAATTATGGAATGATTGAAAATGGAGGATAAAAATATGAAATTTAAGAGAATCTATCAAAAATTCTACTACCAATTTTTAAAGCGTAATTATTCTGGAATTACAGCAAAATCAAGAGTTCTACCAAATTTTTTAATTATTGGAGGAGTACGTTGTGGAACAACATCATTGTATTATGACATATGCAAACATCCATCGGTTGAAAAAGCAGCATATGATGAAATTGGATTTTTTGATGACAACTATCATCTAGGCGAAGAATGGTATCGTTCACTATTTCCAACCAAGAAAAAGATGAAAGATATTGAAAAGAAAACAGGATATTCAATAACTGGAGAAGATACTCCATTTTACATATGGAATGAGGAGGTAATAGAAAAAATTGCAAAGATGATTCCAAATGTTAAACTAATTGCCATATTACGAAATCCTACTGATAGAGCTTATTCAAACTATCAATTGGGCATTAGAGAAGGTACGGAAAATAGAAGTTTTGAAGAGGCAATAATGGAAGATATCAAATATGTGAATTCACAATTACAAGAAAATAAAAAATTGAAAAACGATGATTATAAAAAATCATACATTGCTAAGGGAATTTACGTTCATCAAATAAAATATTGGTTTGAAAAATTTAATGAAAAACAAATCTGCATACTTACAACAGAAGAATTTTCAGAAAATCCAGATAAAATTTTATCAAAAATTTTTAAATTTTTAGAAATTCCAGATTTTTCAATTCAAAATTTTGAAAAACAAAAAATGGCTAAATATCCAAAAATGAATCAAGAAATTAGAGAGAAGATGAATGATTTCTTTTTAAAATATAATGAAGAATTGTTTGATTTACTTGATAAAAAATTGGCTTGGGAAAATTAATTTACATAATTTGAAATTCGTTTTTCATCATCACTAAATATCACACCGATAGTTCTCAGTAAGACTATATCATTTGATTTACAAAATTCAGCCAATTGATTAATGTAATATGTGAATTTTTCAGGAGGTTGATTAGACTTGAGTAATTTCGAGTATAGATCATCATGATCTAACATCATTACACGTTGTTTATAATCAAGGGCAGTTGCAATTTCAGAAATATTTTCAACTCCAGTAGGGCTTTCAATTTTTGGAACTAATGTAATAGATTTTGGTAGTTTTTCAATATATTCAGAAAGATCATTTTTTGATTCAACATTAGATATTGCAAAATATTGTATATTTGGATGTGATTTGATGATTTCTATAATTTGATCAAGAGTGTATTTGTTATTAGGTGGTTTTGTTCGATTAATTGGTAAATCTAGAAATATTTTATGGGATTCATGAGTTTTTAGAATTTTGCTTAATTCATCAATACTGTTAACCCATGCAAGATTTATTCTAAAAACAGCATTTTCAGGGACTGGTATTTCATAATTTGTAATATTTTGTGAAATTATTATCATGATTAATTGAAATATAGATTGAATATAATTTTTACAGTTCTTAATTAATGAAGAGTGACTTTTAACTAGTATAGCATTTACGTAATTGTTTGGAAAAGAAGATTTCTGTGGCTATAATCTATAAAAAAGATTATAATTTTTTTAATAATAATCATTTTGATCAAACTACAAATGATTTTTTCATGAAAGCATTAAGTAGAAATGATAGGTTAGAAGTGTCATATTTTCCATGTGAAAATCAATTTGATTTCAAAAAAATTAATGGAAAATGTGATATAATTTTATTAGCAAATAATAGATTTGACGCAACGCCAGAGATCTTACATGGAATTACTCATTCCACAATTCCGATTATTTCAAAAACAGGAGACCCACACCATGCAAAAAAATACAATCAGATTGAACTTCATGAAAAATTTAAAATCGATGCATATTGGAGTCTTCAACCAAAAGAATATTTTTACAAATATTATCCAAAAAATTTCAAGTTCAAAGAAATACTTTGGGGAATTGAACCAACAAGGTTTCTAAATCTTAAACCATATAACGATAGAATTTCTGAAAAAATTTTAAATTCTGGAAACGTAGGTAGAAGTAGTATAAAATCAAAGATAGGTCATCTATTTTCAAAAGATATCAACTCTGCAACATATTTTTACAAATTGAGAACTATGTGTAACAATTTATCATATGTAGATTATGCTGGGATGAAAGGAAATGCTTACATCAATGAGGATTATTCAGAATATTTGTCAAGATATAAAACAGCAATAGCAACAGGAACATTTTATCCAGTAATAAAATTTTTTGAAATTCCATCAGCAGGTTGTTTAACATTTATGGAGATTACTGAAAAAAATCATGGGCAATACTTAGGATTCAAAGATAATGAAAATGCAGTTTTTATTAATGAAAAAAATTATAAGAAAAAATTTGAAGAATATTTGAATGATCAGAAAAATAAAAAATGGAGTGAGATAGCAGATGCAGGTAAAGTTCATGCATTAAATGCCGGAAGTAACGACAAAGGAGTAGAATCTTTAATTGATTTAATGAAAGAATTTCTTAAATAATTTTTAGATATTCGGCAAATTTTTTTATTCCAGAATCTATTGATATCGGATTAATATTTAAAATAGAATTCATTAAGGTTGTATCAGCTTCGAGATTTTCTACATAAGATAATTCTTTTTTCACATATTTAGGACTGATATTCTTTCCAGTTTGAATTCCAATTTTTTCAATAATTTGATTAAATGAAGTTGAGATTCCACTTCCTATATTGACTACTCCTTGATATGATGATTCAGATGAGTTGAGAATTCCAGTTATTGCATCATCAACATATATGAAATCTCTAGTTTGTGTTCCGTCACCAAAAATTATAGGATCTTTCTTCTGAGATAAATCATTAAGAAATAGATTAACGACGCTAGAAAGATTTAGTTTTTTTTCTTCACCTGGACCATACACTGCAAAAATTCGTAAACCTATGGAATTTACATCATCAGTAAAATTTTTTGCGAGATTTTCACATTCTACTTTAGCTTCACCATATCGGTTTGATGGTTTGGGAATTATATTTTCTATATGAGGTTTTGAGTTTTGGGAATATACACTTCCAGAAGATGGAAAAATTAGTTTGGTTACAGATTGATTTTTTGCAAACTGAAGAATGTTTTTCATTCCGTTAATAGTATTTGCATAATATTTTGTTGGATCTTTTTTAAATAAAACAACTGATGTTGGAGAACCAAAATGAAAAATAAAATCAATATCTGAAGCAACATTATCAAGTGTTTTTGGAACTGAAATATCACCCTCAATTATGGAAACATTCGGTAATTGAAAATTTTTGTCTTGATTAGATTGATTGATTCCAATAATTTCATTATCAGTGTGTAATCGTTGAGCTAAGTGTTGTCCTAAAAAACCATATATTCCTGTGATGAGGATTTTTTTATTTTTTATCATAGTTTTCGTTTTCCGCTTGTAAGACTACATCCAGTATATTTTTTGCAATTTCAGAATTTGGATATGGTGGGGAAATAATTTTTTTTGCTTCACAGGTGGTTAAAAAGAAATTAAGTTCATCTTGAATTGTATTATTTGCCGTATTAGGTATAATATCCTGATGTTTTGAAATATTGTTTATTTTAGTAAGAGTTTGATCAACACATTCAACTTTGAGAGTATTATCATTACTTATGATAATCATTTCTCTTTTTTTAATTGGATTAATCCAGCTTAATTCAATATTTACAAAAATAGTTTGGTCGTCAGATGTATCAAGTTGATAATTTATTAGTGCAAATTCAGGATTGTTTTGCCTAATACCCCAGCCCCTACATTTTATATTTTTTGAAACTCCTCCAAAAAGATAATCAATGATATCAACAGGATGTATTCCTAAGTCAAGTATAACATCTCTATTTTCGAAGATTGGTTCATAATTAGTCCATGAAAAATAAACGGAATGAACACGGCCAAATTCATCTTGACTAATTACATCTTTAGTTTTTTTAATTGAATTATTAAAACGATATAGATGACCAATTTGTAAATTTAGATTATTTTTTTCAGAAATTTTTTGTAATGAAGTAGCATCTGAAATATTTGTAGCAATTGGTTTTTCTAAGAAAACATGTTTTTTAAATTCTAAGCATTTTTTAGCTATATTGAAATGAGTTTCATTAGGTGTGCATATACTAACACATTTTATTTGAGAATCATCAAGAATTTGTTCTAGAGTTTTAACATCAACAAATGAAAATTTCTCTTTACATGAAGATACGTTTTTTTCATCATTATCACAAATTGTAACATGATGTCCTAGTTGATTATATTCTTCAACATGTTTTTTCCCCCAATAACCTGTTCCAATTACTGCTACGTTCATCATAATCTCACAAAATAAAATTAAATTTTTTTCTTCAAGTTTTTTAAGAATCCTTTTACAGATTTTGTAGTAATTTGGTTTGAAAAAGAATTACTTTCCATCCAGAAACCATCAAAATCAGATTCAATTTGTTTTATAGAATTTGTTTCATGTGTAACCAAAATGTATTCAACAAAATTATTGAAGGAATTTTCTGTAAGATTTGCAGATCCCATAATCGCACATTTACCATCAATTACATAGATTTTCGCATGAATTAACGGGATGTCATGAGTACTGATAACCCTGTATTCAAGTTTGGAATTATTATCGGTTTTAATTTTTTGTAAGGTTTCTTTTGCTAAAATATTAGCTTGTTCAGAATTTTTATCGCCAGTAATTACATCACTAGTAATTACTTGAATTTTTACATTGTTATCTAATAAATTAAATAATTTCTTACATAGAGAATAGGAAATGTTTGGACTGCAAATTTTTACATAATTTTGAGCTTTGAATAATTCTTCGTCAATATATTTTCCAACACCACGTCCGATATGTGTTTGCATAGTTTAGATTAGATTATGATGATTTAATATGTTCTTATAATTTATCATTCCAGTTGAATTTTTTACCTATCAACTGATATAATTCGTCATTATATGGTTTGAAAAAATTTGTTAATTGTGTTTTCATATCTTTATTCAATGGAGAGTAATTTCCTTTTCTTTTACTTTCTAAATTTAAAATTTTAAAATCTGGAATTTCTAAAAATTTGAAAATTTCATTAAATGTATTATCGGAATTAGTTGCCAAGTTTTCAGTTGTAGTTATATGAATTTGTTTTTTATCAAAAATTTCAAACCAAATTTTTAATTGTTCTGCATAAAATCCTCTTGCCAAGTATGAATTCTCTACAATTGTTTTGAAATAAGTATCAGATTTATTTTCATGATCCTTTGACGACTCTAATAGTTTAAGATCTTTTTCTATTACATCTTCAAAAGAACGTTCATCATTGCTTTCATTTACGCCCATGTTATAATGAGAAAATGCTCTATCAACAGGATTACGCAGTATTGCAATTAATTTTACATTAGGTAATAATTTTTTAATTCTTCTTGCAACCCAAGGTTTTCGAATATATGATGGAGTTACTTCATATGATAAAAAATTTTTGTAATTTTTTATTGTTTTATTTTTTGTAAATTTTGTAGGAAACAGTGAACGATACCAACTTTCACCTAAATGGAAATTTTCATCAAAAAATCCTATTTCATCATATGCAGCAGAGAATAAACATGAATGCTTTGAAAGATTATGATGGAGTGTTGTTGTTGCACCACGACCAACACCAATAACAATGAAATCTGGTAATACGCGTATACCAGAGGATAATGCAAAAAAATGTCTTTTGTAAAAATTATAGTATAATTTTTGATATGATTTTTTTAGATTGGCATTCAACGTTATTCAGAGGAATTGTTTTCAATTTGCGAAGTGATTGTATTCAATGTATTATCAGATATGGTGTGTTCTATTTGTCCATAGTCTATTATCACATCAAAATTAGATTTCTCAAATTCAGATAATTTAGATTTTATAGAATTACCAAATGGAAATTTATTGTAAAGAGTACCAGAAAAACAGCAAGAGTCAAATTCATTATAAAATAAAATTAGAGTTCGTTCTTCACCATAATCACTTAGAAAATACAATTCTTCATAATTTGCAATTTGATAAAATTCAGGTATAGTTTGTTCATAATCACCATAATCTCTTGTATCAGAACGTAACCAAATTGGAAAAGAACCAGCGATTGAAAAACTTTCTTGAATTCTATCATCAATTGCTGAAACAATTAATGTAGTCCATCCACCACCAGATAGTCCAATCATGCTGAATTTTTTAAATTCATAATCATTTTCAATTTGATTTAGTGTTAAAACTACAGGTTCAATAAAAAATCTGATTGGATGAAAATCACTATTTTCTATTAATTCAAAATGATTGTGAGAATTTAATTTTAAGGTACCAAATTTTTCGTGAGTGATTATTGGCTCATTATTCATTCCTTTTCCAGGCATAGAAAAAATTAGTACAGAATAATTTCTGTCAAGAAAATTCTGAATTAATGGTATATCTTGATCAAATGAGTGATTATCAAAACCATTCAATGAGACAGCATTATGACCCTGGTGATATATGATCAATTTATCTTTGGAATCTTGTGCAAGAAACAAATAAGCAATTGAATTCATTTCATAATTCATTTCAATTGTAAAAGAATCAATTCTTTCCAGATTATTTAATTTCGAGGAGATGTTATCCTCAATATCATAATTGTGTATAGAAACCAGATTATTTGGTAAATATGGTTCATTCCAAATGTATTGATTAAGAAGCTCTCTAGTGTTCTGAATATCAGAAATTGTATTAAATGAGATTAGTTTGTCAACTGACGAAACATCCTGATAGATTTGTAAACGTTCAGTTGATTCTTTTTCAGAAGAGATGTTTTTTATTTCGGATAATATGGAATAAGGAAATATTTCATAATGTCCAACCAACAATCCATAAGAAAATGCTATGGCTGCAACAAATATCAATGATACAATTATTTTATTTTTCATCGTAATTCAAGACTTAATCGGTATCTCGTAGAAATTTTAAATCCATTTTATTTCTGAAGGTTCTATCATTCGTAAATTTGGATAGATCTGCGTACAATTTTTTTATTTCATCATAATCATTATCAGGAATTTTTTCATTGTTAGATAATTTCATTACAATGTCAATCAATTTCAGATTTAGTTTCATTGAAATTTCTGTATTTACAAGAGTTCGAGCTTTATATGCATCAGTTTCATAACTGATGTCAACTTCAGCTTTTCGTGCAGCAGTTCGTTTGTAATGAACGTATCCAACCAAAATTAGAAGAGGAATTCCAGCGGAACATACAATTGCAATATAATGAAAAAACGTTGGGAACAGCCAATTCAAGTCAGGATATTTTTCAATTGCCAAATAGTAAGTTACAGTGAGAGTGTTAATTGCTGCAAAGATAAAGGCAAAGTATAGACTCCAACCATTTCTAAAATAAAACCATCCTCTAAACCCTCTATTTCGTGCCACTGCACATTAATTTTGAGTTCTGTTATATCAATATCACTAATCATTCAAATTGATTATCAGCTTTAGGAAGCGAGGTTTAATACTTACAAGGAATTTTGTTTTTCAAATTGAAGTTACTAATTGCTTATGGAAGTAAAGGAAAGTATTTCCATATGAAGGAATTTTCTGATGCATTAGAAAAGCTTGGAGTTGAATGTAAATTAGTTAAAGATTCAGACTATAGTAGAGGATTTCCAAATAAGAGATTAAGTGATTGGTTTTTTGGAAATAATGAATTTAAAAAATTAATTAAAGAATTTTTGCCTGATGCAATTTTTGTAGATAAACAAAGTCATTTTGGCGCTGCAGCAATAGATGCAGGAATTCCATTGTTTGTTTTACTTAGAGGACATTACTGGTCAGAGATAGAATATGCAAAAGAAACAATGTATAAAACAAAAAAAATGAGAAGTGTGATTTGGTTAAGAGATAGAATTGCAAAAAAATGTTTTAAAGATGCCACTGCTATTTTACCAATTTGTAAATATTTAGAGAATGTTGTGAAAGAATATTATCCGAAACAAAATACACATGTCTTTTTTGAAGGAATTAATTCAGTACACTGGAAAAATTCATCAAAAATGGAATTAAAACATCCGTGTGTTGGTTTATTACAAGATGCAAATTGGTGGGGCAAAACAAAAGAAATGTTAACGTTGAAAAAAGTTTTAGAAAAAATGCCAGACATTACATTTTATTGGGCGGGAGATGGACCGTATCGTGAAAAAATAACTGATGAATTAGAAAAATATGAAAACTTTCATTGGTTAGGAAGATTAGAATATCCAGATAAAGTTAGAGATTTTCTGAATGAGATCGATGTATACGCATTAGTAAGTGGAATGGATCTTGCACCTTTAACGTTGAAAGAAGCACAATTAATGAAAAAACCAGTTCTTGCAACAGATGCAGGGGGAATACCCGAGATGATGAAAGATGGTGAAACTGGATTTTTAATAAAAGAAGGAGATCATGAGGAATGGATAAAACAATTGTCCAAAATAATTAATGACAAAACATTGTCTAGAGAATTAGGAGAAGAAGGTCAACGATTTGTAAATGAAACTTTCAATTGGGAAAAAATTGCGAAGAATT
>CEVL01070461.1_pt1 | contig 22765 bp, 23 predicted proteins | sample 427051 | NCBI WGS metagenome assembly CEVL01 (sample SAMEA2623673, study PRJEB7988) | marine metagenome | biome: marine biome (ENVO:00000447); feature: surface water layer (ENVO:00002042); material: "saline water (ENVO:00002010), including plankton (ENVO:xxxxxxxx)" | depth 5 m
TCAATGGTACCAATGGACGAACCACCGTATTTTTGAATTATAAATGGCATTATTTACGTCCAATAAAATTTTCTATACTTGTCTTCACTTTATTGAATTCTTCGCTAAAAGAGGATTCAATTTTTTTTCCACATTGTGCATAAACATCTTTTCCTCCTCCAGTAAAATCAAGTGCATTATTTAAATGTGCAACAACATCTTTTGCCGATATCTCTTTTTTTACATCATCTGATACCATACAAAAAAACTCAAATTTGCTAGAGTTTTCCTGCGCTAAGCATACTATTGATGACTTATTTTTTGCAATAATTTTGTCAAGTATAGTTTTAATATTTTTACTATTGAACCCACTTATTTTATCAAAGCAAAATAAATAACTGCCTAGCACTGATTCTTTACTTTTTAAAAACATATTAATTTCAGACTCTTTTGCTTTAGACAAGAAGTTAAGATTTTCATTTTTTAGCTTCTTGTTTTCTAATAGAATATAGTTTATTTTATCAATAATCTCTTGGTCACGTAGATTAAGTTTTAATTCTAGCTCTTTATAATAGTCGTATTTTTTATTTAGTTCATTTATTGCAACACTGCCAGTAATTGCTTCAACACGTCTTATTCCTGACGCTACACTTTCTTCGTTGATTACTTTAAAGCATCCTATTTCTGACGACTGACTTACATGTGTACCCCCACATAATTCTGTTGATACATCGCCAATTGATAAAACTCGAACATCATCTTCATATTTTTCACCAAATAATGCTAAAGCACCTTTTTTAATGGCAGCATCTTTTTTCATAATTTGTGTTTCTACTTTGTAATCGGTTTGAATATTTAAGTTTACTTCATTTTCTATGGCAGTAATTTCATTTACTGATAATGGTTTATTATGTGAAAAATCAAATCTTAATTTATCAATATCTACCAAAGAACCTTTTTGCTCAATATGGTTACCTAAAATTTTTCTCAAAGCACTATGTAGCAGATGGGTTGCGGAATGGTTTCTTGTAGTATCAGATCTTTTTGTTTCATCAACAATAGCTTCGACCTTATCATTAATATTAAATTCGCCGGACAAGCATGTACCAATATGAATATATGTGTCACCAATCTTTTGTGTGTCAGAAACTTCAAATGATGCGGTTTTGTTTATAATTTTTCCGTGATCACCTATTTGACCTCCTGATTCTGCATAAAAACAGGTTTTATCAAGAATAATTATACCTTTTTCATTTAACTTTAATTTTTCAGCATTATTACCATTTATGATTATTTCAATAATCTTCGAAATTGTATTCTTATTTGTGTATCCCTCGAAAGACGTAGCTTTTGTATTTTTTATCTCTATTGGTGTATTTTTGTTAAATTTCATACTCTCTTTACTTCTATTTCTTTGCTCGCGCATAAGATTATCAAAAAGCTTTGTATCAACTCTAATATTTTTTTCTGCAACAATTGATATAGTAAGGTCTAATGGAAATCCGTAGGTATCATATAATAAGAAAGCAACTTCACCCCCTAATACATCTGAATTTGATTTTTTAATTACACCAATCTCTTTTTTAAGTATTTGTAACCCAGTATCAAGAGTTTCATAAAAACTATCAGTTTCAGATTTAAATAAATCAATTATTTTTGTAAGATTTTTTTTTACTTCTGGATAAATATCTTTAACTTGATTGGCAAAACTCTCAAAAATTAGAGGAAAATTTTTTTCACTCAATTCAATTTTTCTTACATGCCTCAAACATCTTCTTATAATTCTTCTTAAAACGTAGCCTCTTCCCTCATTTGAAGGGTATATTCCATCAGATATCATTACAGCAACAGATCTGATATGGTCAACAATCACATTTACTGAATCGTTATGATCCTCAGAGTTCCCAATTGAATTTAGAATTATATTAGATAAATCTTGAAAAGCATCTGTGTTGTAGTTGCTATGAACATTTTGAATTACAGCAGTTATTCTCTCTAGACCCATACCTGTATCTACACAAGGTTTCGGTAAGTCATATAATTTACCGTCACTTTTTCGGTTATACTGCATAAATACTAAATTCCAAATTTCAACATATCTTTCGCCTTCATCGCCAGTTCCGGGTGGGTTGCCTCTATAACTGTCTCCATAGTCATAAAATATTTCAGTACATGGACCGCAAGGCCCAGTCTCACCCATGCTCCAAAAATTATCATCACTGTCAACATCATTAATTCTGTTTTCTTTTAGACCAATCTTATTTAACCATATATTTTTTGAGTCTTTGTCAGTTATGTGAACAGTTACCCATAATTTTTCTTTATCAATCATTAATTCCTTGGTTAAAAAATTCCATGCATAAAGAATTGCTTCCTCTTTGAAATAACCACCAAAACTAAAATTACCCAACATCTCAAAAAAGGTATGATGTCTTGATGTGTACCCTACATTTTCGAGGTCATTATGTTTTCCACCCGCTCTAAGACACTTTTGGCATGTGACAACATTTTTAAAATTCGCGTTTTCGTTACCAATAAAAATATTTTTGAATTGAACCATGCCAGCATTTGTAAATAACAATGTGGGATCATTACTTGGAATTATTGAGCTTGGCGGGAGATGATCATGATCATTACTTACAAAATAATCAATAAAAGACCTTCTAATATCATTACTTGTTTTACTCATAAGTTTTTAAAATTTTTTTTACCTGAAATTCTTCAAAACCTCTTGAGGAAAAAAATCTCATAAGTTTTAATTTTTTATTTTCGTCCAATAAATATTCAGAATTTAGTTTTTTTTCAACAGCTTTAATTAAGACTTCTTCTTCATCTTTAAAGTCTTTGAGATTCTCTTGAATTATTTTCTTATCCACACCTTTATTTAATAATTCAAAAAAAATTTTTTTTTCGCCATAACCTTTTTTCTTTCTCATCCTTATATATTCATAAGAGTATCTTTCATCAGATAAATAATTATTTTCTTCTAATTCTTTAATTACTTCACGAATTATGGGAATTTGAAAGCCTTTTTTTATAAGTTTTTTTTCAATTTCAGATTTTCCATGCTCTCTTGTTGCTAGCATTTTTTGTGAAGTGTTATAACATTTTTCAAAATCAGCCATCTACCTCTTCTTCGATATTATCACTTAATTTTTTATCTTTGTTTGGATAAAGTTCGTCTAGTAATATATCTTGAATTTTATTATAAATATCTTCATTTTCTTTTAGAAAAGAAATTGCATTATCTTTTCCTTGACCTATTTTTTCACCATTATAACTATACCAAGCCCCTGCTTTTTCTATAATTTTTGCATCTACACCAAGATCTATAATTTCAGAATATCGAGATATACCTTCTCCATATCTTATTTCAAACTCTGCTAATTTGAACGGAGGAGCTACTTTATTTTTTACAACTTTTACTCTAGTCTCATTTCCAAGTATTTCATCACCCTTTTTAATTGCACCTGTTCGTCTTATATCCAGTCGTACAGATGAATAAAATTTTAGTGCATTTCCTCCAGTTGTAGTCTCCGGGTTTCCAAACATGACCCCTATTTTTAACCTTATTTGGTTTATAAATATTACAAGTGTGTTAGATTTTTTAATATTAGAAGTAAGTTTTCTTAAAGCTTGGGACATTAATCTTGCTTGCAAGCCCATATGGCTGTCACCCATATCGCCTTCTATTTCTGCTCTTGGTGTTAAAGCTGCAACGGAATCTATAACAATTAGGTCAACTGAGTTTGACCTTACAAGCATATCAGTAATTTCTAAGGCTTGTTCTCCGGTATCAGGTTGTGATACAAGAAGTTCGTCAACGTTTACACCTATTTTTCCTGCGTATATTGGATCTAATGCATGTTCAGCATCAATAAAAGCAGCTGTACCTCCTGTTTTTTGGCACTGTGCAACAACTTCAAGAGTTAGCGTAGTTTTACCTGAAGATTCTGGTCCATAAATCTCTACGACTCTTCCTCTTGGCAGACCACCAATACCTAGAGCATGATCAAGTGTAAGTGAACCAGTAGAAATGACTTCAATATTATGTTGGGCCTCTTCATCACCCAATCTCATCACCGCTCCCTTGCCGAACTGTCTTTCTATTTGACCTATTGCTGCTTTAAGAGACTCTAACTTATCGGATGCCATAATTAATTTCCTTTATTTGATGATTTTAATATTATCTCATATATTTATTTTAATAAAATGTTTTATTAAAAGTTATCCACAACAATCTTAATGGCTTCATCAGCAGCCTGCTCTCTAATAGATAGTCTATCTCCATTAAAGTTTTTACAAAAAATCTTATAATTTAATTCGCTTTTATAGAAACAAAAATATACTAAGCCTACAGGTTTTTCATCAGACCCACCTTCAGGACCAGCTATGCCAGTTATAGAAACGCATACAGAAGAATTTATTAAATCTTTGGTATTTTTTGCCATCTCAATAGCTGTATTTTCACTTACTGCTCCATGGTTCAAAAGTGTCTCTTCGTTTACTCCAATTCTAGTTTTCAATGCATTACTATAAGAAATAATTGATCCTTCAAACCATTCAGAAGAACCAGGGGTGTCGGTTAAAATTTTAGACAAAAGCCCGCCTGTACAAGATTCGCACAAAGATAATTTTTCTTTCGAAGAAATTAATCTATCTGAAAGTAGTTTTATATATTCCTGTCTTTTAGGATTAGTCATGATTATAATAAATTATATATCAAACAGCTTAAACCAATGAAAGATTTTATTTATGGCAGGATTTTGGGAAAAACAGGTTAAAAAATACCAAAGAGGTAAAGGTATTAAGCATAAAACTGATAATGCCAAAAGAACCCCACAAAGAAGTGGCGGTATGTCAGAGAGACAAATACAACTTAAATTAGAACTTTTAATTGACCCAAGCTTATCTTCTAACAAGAATATCTTTGAAACGTGCAAAATACTAAAAACATATAGTTTGTCAGATCAAGAAAGATTTCTTAATGCAATTGAAAAGTTGAGCTCAATTAATCAAGAATTAGCATATAATTTTTGCGACTATGGTGTAAAAGCTATAAAAAAAATGGATGATTACCAATGGAATACTTGGCTTAAACACCTAAATAAAATTTATAAGGAGAGTGATCTTAATTCATCAATTAACGAAATTAAAGATTATGACAGCTTTCTATCAAGGTTTTCTTCAGAAAGCACAGGTATAAATTTTTCCGAAATATCAAAGCTTATGGAATCTATGGTAACAGGATTAAATGGAAGATCACTGAAAATTCAGTCTTCAAATGATTCTTACACTGATACAGAGTCAATATTTCTTCCTGAGAATATATCATCGTACAATAATAAAAATGATAATTTTGACGTTATAAAATTATCCACTTTTTACTCATGGGCACAAACATGGTATGGAACATGGAGACTAAAAAAGAAAGATATTGACGACACAAATATTAAAATTAACGATTTTTTCAAAAAGTATCAATTTATGGAAACTATACGACTAGATAGTAAAATAAAAAAAGATTATCCTGGTATAGGTAAATTAATAAATAAATTTAATCCTATATATTCAACAACAGACCCAAAAATAAAAGAAATAATAACTTTACTTTCTAATACAGATTCAACATATAAAGATTCTTTAAAATATCTAGATAAAATAAGTACAGAGGAAATTGATGATTTCAAAATTCCATATACGGGTAAGTATAAAGGCAGCGAAGTATTTAAAAAAATTGATGAACGCCTTGATATTAATAAATCTTTGCTTAAAAATAATCTTACTAAATTAAAAGATGAGGAAGGAACTGATCAAGACAAAAATTTTAAAATTACACAAAATCCTGATGATGAGTACGATTTAAAGTTAGAGATTGATAATAAAGAGGTAGAAATTTCTGATGAGTTAAAAGATGTTCTTGAATCAATAGTTCAAGATGCGGGAGAAATATCAGATGACTTATTAGTTACAGAGAAAAGAAATTCAAACGATTTTGAAAAATCTGAAAATGAAAAAATTGCGTCACAATTTTTATATGATGAATGGGATTATTCGAGGAAAAATTACCATAAAAAATGGTGTAAGCTTGATGTGATAAATGTTGATGAAACTGAAAATAATTTTGTTGCAGACACATTATTCAAATATAAAGGTTTAGTAAAACATCTAAATAAAACCTTCGAAGCTTTGAGACAAGATGACAAAAGACAAAGGATGCAGAACTATGGAGATGATATTGACTTAGACTCATTTATAGATGCTTTTGTAGATATGAAAAGGGGCTCTGAAATTGATGAAAAACTTTTTATAAAATTGAATAAAACAGAGAGAAACGTAGCTGTAATGTTTATGGTTGATATGAGTGGCTCAACTACTGGTTGGGTAAACCAAATGGAAAAAGAGAGTTTAGTTTTATTATGTCAGTCACTTGAGATATTAGGAGATATGTATGGTATTTATGGATTTTCTGGAAGGACAAGAAATAATTGCGAAATATATAAAATTAAGGCCTTTGAAGAAAGCTATAATTCAAGCGTCAAAAATAGAATATCAAATATTTCACCAATGAATTATACGAGAATGGGAGCAAGCATAAGACATTTATCTATGCTTCTTAATCAAATTCAAGCTAAAACTAAAATTTTAATTACCCTTTCTGATGGAAAACCAGACGATGTGGATGGATACAAAGGAACTTATGGTATAGAAGATACAAAAAAAGCTCTGTTGGAAGCAAGGTACTTTGGAATACACACCTTCTGCATAACTATTGATAAAGAAGGAATGGAATATCTTCCTCATATGTACGGACGAAATAATTTTACTGTGATTGATCAAATAGATAAGCTACCTTCTAAAGTTTCGGACATTTATAGAAAAATAACTAGGTAACTGGATGAAAATTATTATTGGTTTTTTACTGTTTTTACTCATAGGATGCTCACAAAATCCTTTAAAAGGATTTGGACAATCAGATATTGATATTATTACTGAAATTCATGCTAAGAACGCATTAGAAATTTTAGAAACTTTAACAGTTAAATTATATAAGCTTAACCCAAATGAGTTAAACAAGAATAAAAAATATAATTCTTATGGGGAAGTCATACTTGATATATTTACTAACCCGGTTGAACTAGATAAGACTGGAAAAAAAAATATAAACATGATTTTGAAATCTTTTGATGTTGCCTATAAAGATGACAGAGTGTACATTCTAATGAAAGGGTTACATGGAATGATAAAAGCTTCATATAATTATAAGGAAAGTTTTTACATAACAGATAAAAAGCTAAATCCACAAAAACTCTATAATAGCGCAAGAAATATTGAAGTTTTAATATGGAGATTAAGTAATACTTACAATAGTAATGGTAAAATTTTACTTATTACAAATACATTTAATAATGATAAGAAAAACTTAAGTTTTGAAAGATTATTTGGAAAGCTAATTGCAAATCAAGATATACTATCTAAATCTATTGCTTCACAAGAGGGACGTACTATTCAGAAATTTGCCAAAAGAATAGCTTCTGCTATATTTTTACCAATAGGTATATAAAAAAATGAAAAAAGTATTAATAGTTTTTTACTCAGAAAAGGGTTCAACTCAAAAAATGGCTATTGAAATATCAAATGGTGTTAATTCAATTTCAGGAGTTGAAGCTGTTATTAGAACCGTTCCAGTCAAGGAGGAGGAAGAAAATAATATTGCAAATGAAAATGATTTCATTTATGCGACAGTAGAGGATGTTAATACTTGTGATGCCATGATAATTGGGTCACCAACTCATTTTGGAAATATGTCATCACATTTGAAGTTTTTTTTGGAGAAACTTACAACGGTATGGTTCAACGGTGGTTTAGAGGGAAAACCTGGCGGAGTGTTCACATCATCTAACAGTATTCATGGTGGTCAAGAAACAACATTAATTACTATGATGATTCCCCTTCTTCATTTAGGCATGATAATTTGTGGGTTGCCGTATTCAGAGAAAACACTTAATAAAACACTTACAGGTGGAACTCCATATGGACCATCACATGTAGAAGCAAATCAATCAAATAATCTTTCTGAAGACGAAATTAAGTTATGTAAATTATTGGGTAAACGAATTGCTTCATTAATTGTAAAATAATGAATAAAAAAGATATTTTCAGCAATATAATATATCTTTTAGTTGTAGTAGCGCTCATAGAGCAAACCATATGGATAGGTTTTATGAGTGAAAATGTAATTCCAAAATCTATAAGCTTAATTTTACTAAGCACACCTTGGCTTATAATAATTAATAAACTTCGTATCAATAAATATAAAAACTATATTTGGACATGCTACGTATCCTTATTTTATTTTATAATAGGATTTATATATGTTGTAGAAAGAGATTCTCAATTTCATGCTTTTTTTACAATAATAATCTCGCTCATAATTTTTTTCATGTCAATCATTTATGTTAGAAATTATTTAAGCAAGTGACTCAAGGATTTTGCTTATGTTTTTTAGATTAATTCTAGTTTTATTTGATAAAGAAAAATCATTTAAATCATTTAAAATTTTTATAGAACATCTTATCGATCTATCATGATATTTCATAAGGTAATTAACAATTTTATCTGATATATTGAAATGATTTCTTTCAATATATTTTTTTAAAATTTGGATTTTGTTTTTTTCATTTTTAATTGGTATTTCAAAAGTATGAAGACTTGATATCCTTGATCTAAGATCATCAAAAAATATATTATCATAATCTTTTGAAATATTATTTGATGAGAATATTATTTTTTTATTATTATCTTTAACAAGATTGTAAATTTTTATAAGAGATAATTCCCATTCTTTCTTAGAAAAGATACATTCTATATCGTCTATAAATATAAAATCTAGGTGAGTAAGATTATCTTCAACGTAGTTTATTAATTCTTTATAATCTTTAAGCGGAATATAGGATATATTTTTTTTCATATCTGAAAAATGATTACACAATGCATTTAAAATATGAGTTTTTCCTATAGCATCTTCTGAATATATGTGAATTCCAATAAAATTTGAGCTATCTAAAGTTTTTAATATTTTTGATACAAAGTCTTGATCGTCCGATATAAAATTACTCAAAGAATAATGTAATGTATTTTTATAAGGTATAAATAATTGACGCATCTAAGAATTTAAAACTTTTTGTCATTTTTTTGCTATTATACATACAAAACACATATGAACAAAAAATCTATTAAAAAATATACTTACAAGAATTCAGGTGTATCAATTAATACAGCTGACAATTTTATTAATAAGATAAAACCTCTCGTATGTAAAACCCATAATAAAAGAGTATTAGATAATATTGGCGGTTTTGCTGGTCTTTATGATATTTCTAATTTTAATTACAGAAATCCTGTTTTAGTCTCTGGCACTGATGGAGTTGGTACAAAGCTTAATTTAGCATTAAAAATTAATAAACTTGACACCATAGGTATTGATCTTGTTGCTATGTGCGTTAACGATATTGTTACAACAGGAGCAAAGCCTTTATTTTTTCTTGATTACTATGCAACTGGAAAGCTAAACGTTAATAAAGCACATGAAATTATTAAAGGAATCTATAAGGGCTGCAAAAACTCAAATATTGCTCTCATTGGTGGCGAAACAGCCGAGATGCCAATTCTTTACAAAAAAGGCGATTTTGACTTAGCTGGTTTTTCGGTAGGTCTAGTTGATAAACATAAAATTCTCCCAAAAAAGGTATCACCAGGTGATATTTTAATTGGGGTGAAATCAGATGGTTTACACTCAAATGGATATTCACTTATAAACCTTTTAATAAAAGAAAAGAAAATTAAACTTAATGATAAAATAGGTAATAAATACCTAAAAGATTTATTAATTAAACCAACAAAAATTTATACAAATTTAATTAATCTTAAAAATTTAAAAGATATTAAATCAATGGCTAATATTACAGGTGGCGGTCTTTCTGAAAATATACCTAGAGTATTGAGTAACAAAACATCTGCAATCATTAATAAAAATCTTTTATGTCGGTCTTCTCTATATAAATATATAGTTGAAAAGAAAATTATTTCTCAAAATGAAATGTATAAAACTTTTAACTGTGGTATAGGAATGGTTTTAATAGTAAGCAACAGTAAAGCTAATCTTACAGTCAAAAATTTAAAAAAAATTGGATTTTCATCCTCAATAATTGGTCACGTACAAAAATCTAAGTTTAAAAAAGTTTTCTATGAGAACAATCTATGAGATTTAATTTTTTACTGACTAATAGAGGATCAAATGCTATTTCGTTAGTTGATTATTTAATAAAAAAAAATCTGACTAATTTGATTAATAAAGTAATAATTAATAATCCTAATTCACCAGCAATAGAAAAAATTAAGCAAAGAAATATAAAATCTACTGTCTTGGATCCACAAGATTTTGCAAATACTAGAGATTATAATACACAACTTTTATCTATTATTAATCCAGGCGATAAAGATATTATCTTTTTATGTGGATACATGATGATTATACCTCCCGAAATAATTAAGGAACTAAATAGTAGAATTATTAATATTCATCCATCTTTACTTCCAAAGTACAAAGGATTAAACACTCATAAAAGAGTCTTAGAAAATAAGGAAGCCTATCATGGATGCACTGTTCACCAAGTTAATGAAGGTATTGACTCAGGAAAATTAATTGCGCAGTATAAAATTAAAATTTATGACAACGATAATGAAGAAACTCTATCAAAAAGATTATTACTAAAAGAACATATTTTATATTCCAAAGTCCTTGAAGAAATTATAGGTGAAAAACTTATAATAAATGAAAATGAAATATTTTATAAAAATTCTTTACTAAATAAACCTATGCTATTTGAATGAGAATACTTTATACAATACTATTAAACTTAGTAATCTACTCTTATGGTATGGCTGATATCACTCAGTTCTCATCATACGCAGCTAAATATGAGGTTTATTATAAGGGTATTGAAGCTGGTGAAATGATATTTAATTACCAAAAAGATGGTAATGAAATTGACATAACTGTTGAAACTAAAGGCAACTCACTAGCAAGGCTAATTGGCCGGGATAAGGAAATTCAAAAATTAAAAATCAAATATAACAATAGCAAAGCTTTACCAATATATTATGAGTACAAAAAAATTGGAAAAAAAAACAAAGAGTATAGATATAACTATAGCTACCTAAAAAATAAATATGAACTAGAAATTAATGAAATTAGCAATATTAATGATATTAAAAAAGAGTTTAAATCTGATGAAATGTTTGTAGATGGGCTTTTTTTTAAGTTTTTATCAATGACAAATCCAAAAAATATAAAAAATGAATATAATTTAGTCTCTAAAGATAATGTTAGAAAAATATACCCTATAATAAAAAAAAATCAAAAAATACGTATTGGAGATAAATCATTTACTGGATTCAGTATAACTTATGTAAATAAAAATAAAAATAATATAACATTTTATGCTGTAGACGATATAAATAAGATGGTCTATAAGGAAGTAAGGAAAAATGATAAATCTATTTTAAAAATTTATTTCAAAGAGGAGTTAATAAAAATTAAGTAATTTTTCTATGTTCTAAGCAGGGAAACTGGCCTCTTATTGTCTCAAGATATTCTATATCAATTTCTGAACTTATAATTCCACTACCAGATTTCTTTTCTATCATTATTTTACCCCAGGGATCAATAATTGCTGAATGGCCATATGTAGATCTTCCATTTACATGAAAGCCTCCTTGACAGCTTGCAACAATGTATTGAAGATTTTCTATTGCCCTAGCTTTTATTAAACTATGCCAATGAGCTTTCCCTGTAATATTTGTAAATGCAGATGGTATACATGTTAACATGACATTATGTTTACTAAGATTTCTAAAAAGCTCAGGGAATCTTATGTCATAACAAATGGCTAACCCTACTCTACAATAATCTGTATCAAAAAATGAAATATCATTGCCGGGCAGAAATGTGTCAGATTCTCTATATGACTCAGTATTATTTTCCGGTATGTTTACATCAAACAGATGCATTTTATAATAGTGAGCTAGTTGACAACCATATGTATCATAAACAATGGTTGCAGCATATACTTTTTTAGAAGAGTTTGATTTAATAGGTATAGTTCCTGAAACTAACCAAATTTTATTATTTTTTGCGTATGTAGATAAAAAATCTTGAATTGGTCCGTGACCAAGATGTTCAGCAATTGTAAGATAGTCGTTGTCCTTATGAGGCATAAGAGCAAAATTTTCTGGAAGAACAACTAATTTTGCGTTTTTTTTAATAGCTGCATTCATTAAATCATTAACAATAGATAGATTACTATTAAGATTTGGACTAGACGCCATTTGAATAGCGGATATTTGAAATTTACTCATAGGTTTCAATTAAATAACTCTTTAATTTCTTTTAAAGGATCAAAATTTTTCTCTATAACCTCTATTTTTGGCTTATTCCACGTACCTTTAACACTATATTTTACTTTAATTAAATCATCAATATCTTTACCAAGTGCTTTAGCAATTTTTTCAGCAGCATAAGTTGCTGCAGCTGCAATAGGACCACCAATTAAAGCAAATGCGGGTAAAGTTTTGCTAACCTCTGGTGTTGCGATTACTGTTGCGTCATAGGTTTCATTTACATAATTAGTTGATCCAATAACTAAAATTTGTGCAGAAGGACCCTGTGTAATTAAATTGGTAGAATATAGACTTCCATTGTCTATTCTGAAATCACCAGCGATATTATCAAAGTAAAAACCATTTTTTGTCACATCATCAAAGTCTAAAGATAATCTTTTAGTAAGTAAGTCAAAATTTAAAAGGCCTAGTAAACGAGTAGCTCTTGAACCTACTTTCTTAATTCTCCCATTAGACAATGATAGGTTCAGTGAACCATCAATGTTATTAATATTAAACTCATTAAAGCCTCCACTCCATTGAATATTAGAGTTTAAAGATAAAGTGCCATCTCTTATTCCATGCTCAATTTTCCAATCATCCAAGACCCTTTGTAGGTTAGTAGAATCAAGAGTCAAATCAATACGCGATAAATTATTAATTTCGTGTTCACCAGTTGCAAATAAATTGTAAGAATTAGAAACAGAACTAAATTCATTTAAAAATAACGATTTTTTTTTCTTAGTTAAGTTAATAACAGAATTATTAAAAATAAAATCACCTTTCTTTAACTGCTTTATTTTTAAGCTTACTTGATTAATGTACTTCGTAAGATCAATATCATTTTTATTATGCTTACTAATTTCATTAAGATTTAAGTATTCAATATTACCGTACAAATTAAAATTTTGCTTTGGTATATCTCTTCTTAAATCATTAAATGAAATAAATCCACTGGTATTTGTTAGATTAATAAGGGATACAATTTTGTCATAATTTAGACTAATCATATCAAAATTATTTTTCTTGTAATAGGATATATTTAACTGATGAGTATTCTGATTCTTCTTTGTAAATAAATATGGAAAATTCATTTCAGATCCTACAAGATTAGACGAAACTTTATACAAATTATTGTCAAAATTACTAAGATTTATTTCAAAATCAAAATTCCACAAACTTTTACCTTTTATGTATTGGTTAATAAATTCTACATTTAAGGATGAATAATCAATATTTGAGCTTCCAAATATTGAAATCTTATTACTACTCAACGATTTGATTTTGACATTCGTTTTATTTCCATTAATTAAACCATTTAAATAGTTATCTTCATTAAGAGTAATCAAATTTTCTTTAAGATTAATGGATCCATTTACTTGTGTAATTTCTATATATTTATTTTTATACGATGCATTATTTAGATCAAAGGATGCATTGTAAATATTTGAATTTTTTGATTTTAAAAAAATAAAATCTAGGTGCGATGTAATATTTCCACTTACATCTTTTAAATCGTTTGGATTAATTTTTAGATTGAAAGCATCTTTATTGTATATTACAAAATCTTTTATTGGACCAGAAATTATTGCCTTTGTTTCAAGTGTTGCATCATTCATATCATCCACACTTACACGCAATTTTTTAATATTAGAAGAATAAATTTTTTCGTTGGTAGTTTCAAATGAAAAATTTTTATTTTTTATTTTAACTACAGCATTATTGAGTTTTATTGACGGCCATTCTAAAGAGTATTTAATGTTTAGATCATTTAAATTTAGATTAGCATATGAAATTCCAGAATAGTCATGATAGAAAGGGTTTGTCGACAATGCACCTTTCATAAATATAAATCCTTCGTTCACTTTTCCTCTAATAAAGGATTTATTGATCCATGAGGATATATTTTCACCCATTATAGTTTTAGGAAAAATGCTTGGAAGAGATTTAATGTTGCTAGAATTTATAGAAGTATTTAAATGGATAAAATCATTATTTAAATCTAATAAAATATTTCCTTTAAAAGAAATATCCTTATTTGATAAATTTAATATATTAATAAAATGTGTTCCTTTGGAAAGATCTGTTTTAATATCTACGTTTGTGTTAATTAAATTTAGCGGTCCCCTAAAAATCTTATCTGACGATAGTTCTAATTTATCAGAATTGAGTTTCATCGTTATTAAATTATCTAGAAACAAGACTTTTGCTGAAAGGTTTTTGAGCTTATATTCAAGGTAATCAAGAGAAACATTATCTAGAGTAAACGAAGAAAATAATTTATTATGTTCGTAATTATAGTTAATCAACAAATCACTCAAAGATCCTTCAGTAACTTTGAACTTATCACGTATATCAGTAAAATAAGAATTATATTTACTTAGCAAAAAATTAAAGTTTTTAACATCAATTTTTTCTGCGTATAAATTTAAGATTTTTAAATCTTCTGTTTTTTGTAAAATTATATTTTTGAAGGTGAAATTATCAAAATTATTTTTGAATTTTAAATTATCGATATCATAGATAGATTTAGTAGCTGTATTTGAATAGGAACCATCAAGAATAAGATTATTCAGTTTATTAATATTATTGTCTTTAATAAAAATATCTACATTGTTCGTATTCTTATGATTTATTTTATATTTTAAAATTCTACTTTTTGATATTTCAAATTGATGATAGGAATCAACATCTAAGTTATTAAACACTAATGGAGTTTCTATTTTTAAAGCCTTGAAAATATTATTTGAAACGCTTCCTTGGATGTGAAGGTTTCCACTAAGACTAATATCATCTTTATTATAAACAAAATCCTTTATATTTTTGTTCGTTATATTTATTATTCCATTTAAAGAGAATTTATTTTTTTTAAAACTTACATTTGATTTTATTCCTATAAAGCTTTTATTATAATCTACATTTAAATTTGAAAATTCATATTTATTTTTTTCGTACTCCATTTTGATATTTGAGTTTCTAATAATCATAGTACCTGGTAGAGAGAAAGCATTTTTACTATCAGAAAAATTTAGACTCATATTTAAGCCATCTACAAATATATATTTAATGACAGGTTGGAATGTAGACAAAGTCTGGAATATATTAAGTTGAACAATTATTTGTCCTAGGTCTTTATTGTCAGAAACTTTTGAAGCATTAAATGATATTTTGGGATTAAGTCCCTGCCAGTATCCTTTGAGGCTTGAAATCTTAATATTCTTTTCTATGTTATTTTCAATGTAATTAGAGACTTTGCTCGCATGACTCTCAATATCATATACAAAATATCTAATTGCCGATGAGCCTACAGCTAGGTATGTAACGATAATAAAAAAAATAGTGTAAAAATATTTCATTTTTAACCTTTATGGTATGGGATATTATTTATTATACTAAAAGATCTGTATAATTGTTCAATAAGTACAACTCTTGCTAACAAATGTGGCAAAGTCAATTTTGATAAACTTAATACCATATTTGAGTTTTTTATTACATCGCTAGGTAAGCCATTTGCATCTCCTACAATAAAAACTATATCTAAATTATCCTCCATAAAATCTCTAATTTTATTTGCAAATTCTAATGAATTTAATAATTCTCCCTCCTCATCTAATGCAAATATAAACTTATTTTTAAATTTTTTAATATGTTCTAATTTTAAAGATTTGACTTCAATGAATTTAAAATTTACAAAATATTTAATTCTTTTAGAATACTCATTAATTGCAGGCAGCAAAATCTTATTTTTAGATGGATTTATCGAGTAAACCAATACATTCATTTATTAATAATTTTTGATTCATTCGAAGGACCCCAAAGACTTTCTAACGAATAAAAATCTCTTGTATCTTTTAACATAATATTTATGACTACATCTATTAAATCTATTAATATCCAATCATTCGTCTCTTCTACACCTCTTAAAAAAGAGTTTTTATTTTGCTTAATAAAGTCTATAAGTTTAACTGAGGTAGATTTTATATGGGTATTTGATGTTCCAGTGCAAATTATTAATAATTCAGCAAAATTTGATTTATCTTTAATGTCTATGACAGATACATCATGAACCTTAGCATCATCGAGAATTTTTAAAATACCTTCTTTTAAAACCGACAAATCTTTATTCATTTTACTTATATAATTTATTCCTTTTTATGTAGCTATAAACTGAGCCAGGCATCATGCTTCTTGGTTCCTTCTTATTTTTAATCATATTCCTAATAGTAGTGGAAGAAATATTGTACTCGATGTTATTAAAAAGATAAATATAACCTGAATTTTTATTAAAGAAATTATCTTTGTTTGTTGTAATTTTATCAATTATTTCTTTAGGCAGCGAGTTGCTAAAATCAATTTTGTGTTTTGGTCTACTTAAGACAATGATATTAACCATGTTAATTATTTTATTATAATTATACCATTTATCAAAATTAAGAAAAACATCTTCGCCAATAATTAATGAGATGTTTTGGTCATATTTATTTTTTATATCTCTTAATGTATCGTAAGAATAAGATATACCACCCCTCTTTATCTCCCTATCATCGCTTAAAAAGTTATTTGAAGTTGATTGCGCTATGATTTTTGTCATTTTCAATCTATCAATTGCTGAAGCGTTTGTATTTTTTAACGATGGAGATAAATTGCATGGAATCAATAAAATATTATTAAAATTAAATTCTTTATTCAATTCCATTAATGGCTTAATGTGTCCAAAATGTATGGGGTCAAAACTACCTCCAAAAACTCCTATCATAATATCTCAATTCTAGATTTTGATTTTTTATAAGTATATTACATAATGATATACTAATAAAAATATGAAGAAAAAAATTATCTTTTTAACTGGCAAACTAGCCTACCCCGCTTTATTAAAAGTCCTAGAAGAGAATCCTAGCGACAAATTCGATTATGATGTAGTAGAAATAGGTGTAAGTGTGGCAGCTCTAGCCACTATTGATATTATTGCAAACAAATTTAAGCCAAATGATCTCAAGGATGTTGACAAAATAGTAATTCCAGGAAGGTGTAAGGGTGACATTGAAAAGCTCAAAACCTTATACAACAATATCGATGTACAAAGAGGGCCTGATGAGCTTAAGGATTTACCTCAATTTCTTGGTCTAGAAGGAAAAGACATTGAATTATCAAATTATGAAACTCAAATCATAGCCGAAATAACTGATGCTCCTCAACTAACTATACCTAGAATCATAAAAAGAGCTGAGTATTATAAAAGAAATGGTGCAAACTATATTGATATTGGGTGTATTCCTGGCACAAAGTTTCCACATTTAGAAGAAACTATCCAAGAATTGAAAGTCAATAATTTTAAAGTAAGTATAGATTCTCTAAATTCAAAAGATATTATGAGGGGAATAAAATCTGGTGTAAATTTGATTTTAAGTTTGCAAAAAGAAACTTTATGGATACTTAACGAAACTGACGCTAAAGCTGTTGTTATACCTGATCATCCAAAAGAGGAAGAGAAATTTTATGAAACTATTGTATCTCTTAAAGCACAAAATAAAAATTTTATTGCGGACCCAATATTAGAACCGATAAATTTTGGCTTTTCAGACTCAATTTATAGATATAAAAAACTTCGTATGAATTTCCCTGATATTGACATTATGCTTGGAGTGGGAAATCTAACTGAACTTACACATTGTGATAGTATAGGTACTAACGCAATGCTATTCGGAATTGCACAAGAACTAAAAATTAAATATGCTTTATGCACTGAAGTAAGTGAGCATTGCAGAAATGCAATCAAAGAAGCTGATATTTCTAGAAAATTCATGTACAAGTCATACGAATACAAAATGCCACCAAAAGAACTTTCATCGGAATTACTATCATTAAGAGATATTAAACCTTTTCCATATTCAACAGAGGAATTAAAGGATATGGCTAAAGATGTAAAAGATAAAAATTATAGAATTTATGTGAATGATGATGGTATTCATGTTTTTAATAATAAATCATATATAATAGAAAAAAATCCCGCAGATATTTACCCTAAACTTGACATAAAAAATGACGATGGGCATGCATATTATTTAGGAATGGAATTATCAAGAGCTCATATATCATTTATATTGGGTAAAAGATATGAACAAGACGAGTATCTCAAGTGGGGATGCTCTGTAGAGATAGATGACGAGGATCAGCTAAATTTTAAAACTGCTGGGCATACAATGAGGGGCTTAAACAAAAAAAAATAAAATGGCGTATATAAAAGAGGTAATAGTTACTACAACAAATTTAAATGGCGACGTAAAAATTTCACCACTTGGAATACACGTTATTTCAAAAAGTGAAATTCATATTAAGCCTTTTAAGCCGTCTAGGACACTTAATAACTTAAAGGAGTGTCCATACGGAGTGATAAATTATATTTCAGATATTAAAATATTTGCAAGCTGTATCCTTAGAGAAGAACTCGATCTAAAAAAAGTAAAAGCAGAGAAAATTAAGGGTTATAGACTCAAGGAGGCTTTAGCACATTCAGAATTTAAGGTTATAAAAGTTCAGGAAGACGAAATAAGGCCAACTTTTATCTGTAAAATTCTTCACGAGGAAAATCACGAGATGTATAAAGGTTATAACAGAGCACAAAATTCTATTCTGGAAATGTGTATACTGGTATCAAGACTTGGTATTATAGATATTAATAAAATTAATAAAGAAATGAACTACCTTAGAATAGCTGTTGAAAAAACTGCAAACGAAGATGATCTCATTATTTGGGAAAAACTTAAGGAAAAAATAGATAAATTTGAGGCGTAAATGACTAAATTCTTAGCAAGTGTAAAAAACTTCGATGAAACAAAAATTGTAATAGACACCCCTGTAGACATTATCGATTTGAAAAATCCAAACTTAGGAGCTTTGGGTAAAATTGAACATAATGAAATGATAAAAATTTGTGAGTATATAAATCACAATAAAACAGTAAGCTCAACAATTGGAGATATTGAAAATTCAAAAGAAAAAATTCAGCAGGAAGTAGATCTTCTCAGTCAATTAAAGATTGATATTATTAAAATTGGCTTTTTTGACGAATCGTACTGCCATTTACTTGAAAAAATAAGATCAAATAAAAAACTAGTGATAGTTTTTTTTGCTGATATATTCATACCGAACGAAAAAGTAATTAAAAACCTTAAGAAAAATAATTTTTATGGTTTTATGATTGACACAGCACATAAAAAAAGCGGGTCTTTAATTAGTTACGTGAGTGAAAAAGATATTATTAAATTGAAATATTTTGCTGATTCATATAATTTAAAATTTGGTTTAGCTGGGTCATTAAAAAAAGATCATATATCTTATTTAAAATCATTTAGTCCTTCCTATCTAGGTTTTCGAGGAGCGCTTTGCAATAAAGATAGAAATACCGAAATTGATAAAGATAAATTATTAGAGATATGTTCCTTACTTTCTAATAATAAACTATCAATCAACTTTTAATTTTCTGTAGCTAATAAGAATAATAATAAATATAATTATAAACAATGTATTGTTTTGATGTTTTGAAAAAAACGTTTTACCAGTTCTTGGTTCCACCTCAAAACGCATATATCCCTCTTTGTTGAGTTTTAATGAGCTTATAATTTCACCTTGTTCATTAATAAAAGCTGATATGCCAGTTGTAGCTACACGTATAAATGGCCTTTCATTTTCAATTGCTCTTAAGCGAAGAGCATCAAGATGATGTACTGGAGCACTAGTATCGCCAAACCATCCGTCATTTGTTAAATTTAAATAAAATTTAATGTTCTCATTATCCACTATATTTATATGTTGAAAAATACTTTCGTAGCAAATTGATACCTGAATGTCGTTACCAAATGAGGATATTTTTTTTGAGTATGACGAAGATGAAATATCTGTCATAGGTACATTTATTTTTTTGTAAAGAAAATTAAAAATGTTTCTTAATGGCATGTACTCTCCAAATGGAACTAAATGCGATTTATGATACAAATCATTGTTTTTAGTGTTGATAATTGAATTGTATATTTTATCTTCATCTTTAAAAAAAGCGCCTATAATTAAGTCAAAATTACTCCCATATTCGGCATAAAGCTTTTTAATTTCAGGCTGATATGATTTAAATAGAGATGGAATGGCTGCTTCAGGCCAGACGACAACATAATTCTTTGCATCATTTTCATCATTAATGATTTTTTTAGTTGTTTCAAAATAATAACTGTATGCATCAGTAAAACTTTTTTTAGTCCACCTGGATTCTTGTTTTATATTACTTTGCAGTCCATATATAATTACTTTACTAGAATGAGGTTTTGTAAAAGTCACTGCATTTTCGTAAAACGGTATAGATAATAATAATGAAAACATTATTACACTAAATCTTGTTTTACTTTTAATACAATAGATAGAAACGCACAAAAGAAGTATAACTAAGGAGCATCCATAAACACCAATTATCTTAAGGTAACTAGAAAAATAGGTATCAAGAACAACTTGACCAAAATTATTCCAACTAAAGCCAGAAAATAGATAAGCTCTTAAAATCTCAAAAAGGGTTAAAGAAGATGAAAATAGGATAAGAGAAAAGAAATTATTATTAAGTTTTTTATATGAAAAGAAGTATATTAGTGAAGGAAAAATAATAAAAAGTGATAAATACACACAGAAAATAGTAAGCAATATGTAAGCACTAATACTATTTACGTTTGAATATAAAATTATCACATCATATAACCAATATGTGCTGAAAATAAAATATGCAAAGCCAAATAAAAATGAATGAATTAAGATTTCTTTAAAACTACTTTTTTCGATTACATAAAAAAAATACAGAAAGGATATTATAATTGCTAGTTTAAAATTATACGGACTGAACGATAGTAAATTAAACGCACCTAGGAAAAAAGATAAAATATATAGCACAAGCTTAAGTTTTTACTATTTCAACAAGAATTCTATTTATTTTTCTGTTAGATGTATCTTTAACAGTAAATCTCATATCACCGTATACTAAATTTTCCCCTTTTTTTGGTAGTTTATTAAGTTTTTTTATTACAAAGCCGCCAATTGTATCGTAGTTTCTATTATTTAGTTTTGTATCGAATTTTGCATCAAATTCTTCTATTGGTGTTGACGCTTCACAGATATATTTATTATTTTCTACAGTTGTAATATTATCTTTTTTAAAATCATGTTCGTCAGTAATATCACCTACGATTTGCTCTAAAACATCTTCAATTGTTACTAAACCTGAAACTCTTCCATATTCGTCTACTACAATTGCAAGGTGATTTCTTCCTGTTTTAAATTCTTTAAGTAATACATTTAATCTTTTTGACTCTGGTATTATTACAGCGGGCCTTAGAATATCATCAATTTTGAAATCATCAGTGTTATTAGCATAAGGTAATATATCTTTTGCTAGTAGTATTCCTATTACTTCATCTTTATTGTCAAGAATTACAGGAAATCTTGAGTGAGTTGACTTTATTATCATTGGTAAAAAATTTTCTATATGCGAATCTTTTTCGATAATCACCATTTCTGACCTAGGAATCATTATATCTCTTACACGCATTTCTTGAACTCTTAAAACACCAAGTATCATGGAGTAAAGCTCATTATTTAGAATTTTATAAGACTTATATTCTTTTAGTTGCTTTATTAAATAGCTTTTATTCAATAAATCTTTTGATAATTTTTTGACAAGTTTTTCTTTAATTTTAACTAACATTATAAAAATATGGGTTTTGAACTCCTAATTGCCCTAAAAGCTCTATTTCTTTTTTTTCCATTAAAAATCTATCACGTTCCTCATCGTGTTTATAACCTAATAAATGTAATGTAGAGTGTATTGTCATATGAGCCCAGCAGTTTTTTATTGAAAAGGAATATTTATTGGCTTTGTCATAGATTGCCTCTGGACACATAATTATATCACCTAAAATTAAAATACCCTTTGGTTGATGTCCATCATATGGGAAAGAAAGGACGTCAGTAAATTTTTTTTTATTTCTGTATTTATGATTATATTCTCTCATTTTATCTTTATTTTCTAAAACGATATTAATCTCAAAATTTTCATTACTTTTCAAAAAATTTAACCATGATTTGAATGTTTTATTTTGAGGTGTATAAAAACCCTTAGAGTTATTTATTAGACAAAGATTTAACATTTTTTATATTCTTTTGTAGGCGTTTATAATTTTTTTAACTATAGGATGTCTTATAACATCTGCTTCAAATAACTCACATATGCTTATTTCTTCAATATTTTTCACTTTAGTTAATATATCAGCTAATCCAGACTTTACTCCTTTTTTTAAATCTATCTGTGTTATATCTC
>CEVL01182898.1_pt1 | contig 22621 bp, 16 predicted proteins | sample 427051 | NCBI WGS metagenome assembly CEVL01 (sample SAMEA2623673, study PRJEB7988) | marine metagenome | biome: marine biome (ENVO:00000447); feature: surface water layer (ENVO:00002042); material: "saline water (ENVO:00002010), including plankton (ENVO:xxxxxxxx)" | depth 5 m
TACCTTCTTGGATCTCCTACGAGCCATTCTATGCACTCTCCTGCTCTCTCACTCTACCACGGCCGGTACGGCGCGGTGCGATGTTTCCTACCTTCTTGCCTGGTGGAGCATTTCTGCTGACTGAGCTTGGTCCGTGAACCGCTTGGTGGTTACCTCCACCATGAGGGTGGTCAACTGGATTCATTGCGACGCCGCTGACTGTTGGGTATAGCTTACCTCTAGCCTTGGCGCGATAATGTGCGGCGCCGGCCTTCATCAGAGGTTTCTCGGTTCGGCCATGGCCAGATAGAACTCCTATTGTAGCTCTACAGTTTGCTGGCAGGTCCTTGACACGACCACTTGGGAGTCTTACTCTGACTCTGTCGTCTATTCGTGCCTCTAGGATTGCGGAGTTGCCGCCGGATCTAGCGAACTTGCCGCCGTCACCTGGTCTCGACTCAATGTTTGAGATTGGAGTTCCCTCGGGAATCTGGGAAAGTTTGGTAACATTGCCAGGTCGAAGAGAAACATTGTCGCCAAATGAAAGGCTCTGGCCAACAGAGATTCCTTCGGGTGCTGCGATATGGCCGATTGTGCCATCGTCGAACTTAACCTTGGCAAGCGGAGCGGTATGTGCGGGACTGTGGACCAAGTCCACGACCTCGCCAATCTTGTCATTGACGCGTGGAATCCTGTTGGAAGCAGGGAAACGGTGACTCGAGACCTTGTTCTTTGGACTCGAACCTCTGCGTTGTGAACGTGTGCGCTTACCCATCTCATGTACCTCCTTAGAAAGCTCCCAGCTTGAGAGCAGCCTCCTCAGCGTCGTATCCATCGGCTAGTCGCACACTAGCGTGCTTGCCGGTGATTGTGAATCTGGTGTTGACCTTAGCGACCTTGACATCGAACATCTGCTCAACTGCATCTCTGATTTCAGTCTTTGTTGCATCCTTATGGACGATGAACTCGATTCTGTTGTTATTTTCACGATAGCCACTGTCCACATCGGCGACCCGTCTAGCTTCGAGCGTCTTCTCGGTAATCCAAGGCATGATGATTACGTCATACGGATCTACCATTGAAATCACTCCAGTGCTCCTATTGCCTGCTTTGTCCAAACAGTCAGACGCCCGGCATCTCCACCGGGTGCTAGATCTTCTGCACAAAGGTCCTTGGTGGCCACAACATCGACACCTGGTACATTTGCCGCAGCCTTGTGTAGGCCTTCCTTAGAGGAAACTACCAGAAGAATGCTCTTCGGAGTACGGTACCTACGACCTCTCATCTTACCCTTGCCGGCTCTGATTCCTCTACCATTCTTGGCTCTCTCGAGATCAGAGCCAAGTCCCAGTCCTTGCATCATTGCTACGAACTTGCGTGTAGAATACTGTAGAGGCAAGGCCTCGACATCGTATCTCTCGTCCGAGCCATCTCTTGATTCGACATAATCATCGATGACGATTGGGAATCGAACCGAGTCGTCGAAGCGGTGCCCGCGGGCTGCGACCATGTCGCGATCCGCAGTGGCTGCAATGGCCGAGTTGCGAGCAACTCGGCGCTGCTTTGAGTTGACTTTCTGAGACCAATCCTTGGCCACTAAGGGGCCGTGAGCTCTCCTTCCTCCACGGGTGTGTGGGTTCTGAGCACCAGTTCTCTGTCCGGTCTTACGCATGATTCGAGAGACTCCTCGTCCCTTGCCCCACCACTCGACAGAGTGTTTCATGCCCGGCTGAGGGGCTCTCTTGCCATCGTGCTCTCGGTGACCGTAGGGTTGTCTGCGATTTGCACGTGAAGCCAGAACTGCAGAGCGAATGATGTCCTCACGAACTTCTGCGGAGAATACTGCTGGCAGAGTCATCCCCTTGCCATCGTTTGCCTCTACGCTGTAGTGCTCAGCGAGTAGGCCTGCATCGAGTTCGTCTTGCTCGACATGATTGACCAAGTTGTACATCTTCGCCTTCATTCTAATCATGCTCCCTGCTTACTCGAAGTACTGACGTAGGTAATCTCCACATCGCCTCTGGCCGGCCTTGGCCTGATTGCATCACGGAATCTTAGCATCCTCTTTGATGGGCCCGGAAGGCTGCCTTGAATCAGCATGTATGGATTTGAGACCTCTCCGTAGTTGAGAAATCCGCCTGCTGGAGTAATCTCAGAATCTTCAGGTTGAGAGATCCTCAGAATCTTCTTGTTAAGTTCGGTCCTCTGATGATAACCTACTTGTCCTGCTTGGCGGATGGTCTTTCGGACATATCTAGTTCCAAAGTCGCCCATGTTTCCACCTTGTCTCCTGCGCTTGCTGTTCTTGTGAGAGAGCAACTTGATTCCCCATCTCTTGATTGAGCCCTGCCAACCCTTGCCCTTGGTTACTCCAACGACATCTACTTCCTGGCCTGCCTCGTAGACATCCTCTAGAGTGATAGTTCCGCCGAGTCTTTCTCCGGCCCATTCGAGTTTTGTCTCGTTATCTCCGCCTACTAGAGCGACCTCCATAATCTCAGGAGTTTTACTAGTGATACTCTTGACTAGAGATGGTTGAGTACAGACAATTAGGCGGACTTCGCACAAGTCTGAATTCTTTAGTGCCTCCATTGCTTCCTCAGTTGATCCGCCGCGCCTAGGAATTCGTCCCCCACGCTTTGCTGGCTTTCGGCCTTCTTCCATGTCACGCTCGCCGCGTGTCTGGTTGGCTAGACGAGGAGTTAGGCCGTCTGGATCTGAGTCGGAATTAGCCCAAGCCTCGCCGGCGGTCTGCATGCCATAGGGAGTCATGGAATATCCACGAACTGCAAGAACGGACATCGGAGGGGCCTCGACTACAGTCACTGCCTTCCGAACTTCTTGTCTTGATGAAGGGGAATTTGGATTGTTATCGCGGACTAGGACATGAGTCATTCCCGCTTTCCATCCAGCGAAGCCCTGAACTCGGATTTCAGAAGCATCAGATTCGGGCCAAGCCCCAATCCTGCCGAACTGGCGGATAGCTCTCTTCCTAGGGCTAAAGCCCATGCTACCACGGCGGGGCTTGCTTCGGTCGGCCATGTTTGTACCTCCAGTTCATCCGCCATAGGGCCGCGAACGGCCTTCAGGCGGGCCCACCGCGCAAAGGAAGCACCGTGACACCGGGCCCTTGCCGCGAATGCGACAGAGACTCATAGGATGCTTTTGCAGAGCCTTATGGTGTCTGGTACCTCACGTAGTGAGCGGCCTTGCGACAAACATACCCTATATGAACGAATCGGGGCAGTTCTGTACTCACCCCTACGGGGTGTCTGAGAGATGTTCAGATACTGCAAGGATTTTGAACCTTGACCTTGAAGTTCCTCATCCATGCAGGCCCGGATATCTCATCCTATGCTCTCCTCGGACATTATTGAGGCTAGAGCGTATCAGTTAGAGGCTGCAGACGAGGCCCTCACTGGCTCGACCATGCTAGTCTTACCAACTGCTGCTGGGAAGACTGTTGTCGCTTGGATGGTCATTGCTGAGAGGCTTCAAAGTACGACTGGTTGGGCCCTTGTTATAGCTCCAACTGTTGCCCTAGTTGAGCAGCATCTTAGAGGGTTAGTGCCGGTCCTGCAAGGTATCGAGCCTATATCGGTAACAGGTAAGAATCCAGTAGCAAAAAGAGTTGATCTTTGGGGATCTTCGAGAGTAATCGTCGCAACACCTCAAGTAGTTCGGAATGATATCGTCAGAGGATCTCTTGATTTGACTGACTGCTCGCTTCTGGTGGTCGATGAGGCTCATCATGCGACTGGAGAGCACGCCATGGCTCAAGTGGGTGAGATGTATCTCTCACAGGCTTCAAATCCACTCGTATTCGCCACTACCGCTAGCCCTGGTTCGAGGAAAGATTTGGTCAGAGAAGTGTGTTCTAGATTGGACATCGAAAGAATCCATCTCAGGGCCACAGATGATCCAATGCTCGTCGAGCATCTCGCTGGATTGGAATTACAGGAGATAAGAGTGACTGTTCCCGATGAAATTAGAGAATTAGCTGAGCCATTGGTTCTTTGGCAGCGAGGCATAGTAGACAGACAGAGAAGATTGGGGAGGTATGTCATGCCTGGCGCAATAAGTCATGCAGGTTTGTCGAATGCCATGGATAGAGCCCAGACGGCAATCTCTAGAGGTGAATCGAATGCTTATCAGTCAGTATCTCAGATTGCAACGGCTATGCGTTTGCATCATCTAATCAATCATCTCCTCAGTCAAGGATGTGCGGCTTCCAGAGAATTTCTGATGAGGCTTTCTACAGGAGACCGTTCAACTACGAAGTCTACACGAGGTTTCCTAAGAGACCCTAGAATCTCTGGATTGATTAGAAGTCTAGAAGAAATGGACGAAATGCACAGCAAAGTGGGTGCTGTTCGTAGACTTGTACGGGAACGTCTGCGGCGTGACTCTGATTCTAGGGTCATCGTTTTCGCTACATTTAGAGACACAGTTTCTGCGCTTGAGATAGCAATTGCGGACCTCAAAGATGCTCGGCCTGTGAGATTCGTAGGGCAGTCTAGTAGAGGAGGGAGCGAGGGGCTCTCTGCAAAGCAGCAAGTCGAGCGATTGGATGAGTTTAGAGACGGTTCTGCTAATGTTCTAGTGGCGACTTCTGTGGGAGAAGAGGGATTGGATATACCAAGTGCTGACTTGGTAATCTTCTACGAGCCAGTAACTAGCGAGATTAGGACGATTCAACGACGAGGCAGGACCGGTAGACATCGTGAGGGAGAGGTAGTCGTGCTTATTGCCGAGGAGACTAGGGATGAGGGAGCTTGGGCTGCTGCTGAGAGGAGAGAGGAGTATATGCGTCGAGCTGTTCACCGGGTCAGAAGAGAGATTGCCCGTGGATCGGTGGCTAATCTCTCAAATCTATCCCAATTCGAAATCAAGTCAGAAGAGAATACAATTTCTGCAATCGACTTTGTCATCGCCGAGCGTGATTTACACCGGATAGAAATCTCAGAAACAGATGATGTCGAAATCGGAGAGTCGGGGTCTAGTGAACTGCCTCCTGATACATTCAGAGCATCCGGTCAAACAGGCCTCGAGCAATTCGTCGATGACTAATCAATCACCTATGACGGCGACTCTAGTCCGAAGTTGTGCGAGCCTGTCATTGTGGTGCCCCAGAGCAAAAGCTAGCATCTCTGTCAAGTGAATCACTGGGATATTGGTGGCAAGACCGGTTGCTTGTGATGCCTTTCCTTGGTATACATCAAGTACGGTGTGAGAAAGGTTGCAAGCGCTAACGATTATCTTCGCACCCTCATGTTTAGCCTCTGAAAGAACTGCAGCTGCCTGACGCAGAACAGTAGGCTCTTCCGAAAATAATCCGGGTACACCAACACTCTGGGTTCGAGACTCCCAACTTACAGGTCTGCCACCTATAGCATCGATTACCTGCTCAAGATATGCCGGGTCGTGAACATCATCTCCTCCACAAGCGCCCTCTTGCTGGATATTGGGGCCGTAGAAGCCGGCAGTATCCAAATCGAATGGATTGAGTACGGCGGATTCTAGTTTGTCTAGGCCGATTTCATCCACTATTACATGCAATAGGTGGTGGACATTTGTATCTCCATTGAATCGTCGTCCGCAGGTTCTCTCAAGAACATCATTGATCTCACCTAATAGGTTAGGATTTGACTTGAGAGTATGGAGGTCTTCATACAGATTACCTGCAGTAGCCGCGCAGGGAGTAATGATATCCAGGCCCATTTCTTCGGCCATAGAGAAGGTTCTGGCATTGAGCGTCAATTGCAGTCTTCTACTAGCCTGCCTGATGATTCCTGCACCGCAACTAGTTGCACCCAGTAAAGGAACCAATTCGATTCCAAGTGACTTAGCTGCTGGATCCATGGTCTGAGAAACCTCAGTGGCACTGCTATGAGCAACATTTCCTGGGTGGTAAGCATACTTCAGAGGCATCAGAATCTACCATCCACTTCGTTGAATATTGCAACCACCTCGTGGTGATTATCTACTGAGGAGTTGAATTGCTTTGGCATCTTACCGATTCCAGCAGGAGGGGCGACCATTCCCAGCATTCCATTGAACATATTGCCGCCGGTTCTAGTGAATCCTAGGACCATTCTGGCAGTAACGCCTGAGAATAGATTCCCAAATAGCCCCAACGGGCCCAAAACCTGCCTGTAGAGTACAGTATCATTGACCATACCACTACTCTTGACTGACCAACTATACCACCACACATGCTTGCCGTGGCGGCCGTTGAACGCATCCCTCCCTAGAGTTGCTGTGCGGGCATCAAGCAGAGCATCAGAAATGATTCTAGAAGATGCGTTCTGCCTCCGTATTGAAGCTAAATCAGTCTCAGCCTTGATTCCACTTGGTGAATCAATAATTTCCTGCATTGCAGAAATACTTCTGGCTGAGGATCGAGGATCATTCATCCTTGCCCATGTCCTAGCCAACACTGCCGGCCCCATGTACTCATCAGAGTAAGGAGTCGCATCCGAAGAAGAGTGTAATAGCGGAGCGCTACAGAAATCAGTAATCGAATGCAGATGATCAGCCACACTAGGCTCCATAGTTCCAATCACTCCTTGGGATGTATTCGCCCCCGCTCTAGTGGCGGCAATCATCCATGGCTCGGACGATTCTCTTGATCTTTCTAGAGGCCATAAGTCGACGACTAGGTCGCGAATCACATCGAATGCTGGTATCGGTTCAATTCGTAATTGCAACGAGTCTCCTCTTTGCGATGCGGCAGAGTCGATTCTGACACTCCCTGGCAGAATCAACCTTCCATTGACAGAAATCGCAGTGGTTGGGTCATCATCTTGTCCGTCTCTGAAGGTCAGACTTCCGTCATGAGTGTTCTTGAGTGCCCTCAGAGCACCCATTACTGAGATATTTCCCGGAAGTGCGCAGACCCAAGTGTCTCTGCCCGTTGTGGCGCTTTCTGGGTCGTAACGGAAAATTGAGATTTCAACTTGCATGGCCTCAGATTCAAGACTTGGTACGGTGAAGCCATCCTCTCCTGATGCGACTGCAGTAGTACCTCCAACATGGTCCTTGATTGCCTCAACTTGATCCTCATGGAATGTCCCATTGCCATCCACTGCTGCCAAAGCTGCTAGGGCTTCGACGGCCCAATTCTCGGCCATGGCGTCATAGTCTACATCGCAGTCGACTCTGTCTACGAGTCTAGTGGCTCCCAGTTGTTCCAATCTGCGATCCCAATCTTTACCGGACTCGCAGAAGAATTCGTAACTCGTGTCTCCTAGGGCTAGAACCGAGAAGAAAGTACCATCGAGTTTCGGAGCGGAGTCGGAACTCGCCTGTTGCCATAGTTCCTCAGCGTTATCCGGCATATCTCCCTCGCCCCAAGTCGAGCAGATGATTAGCACTCTTTTCATACTGGACATCGAGGACAAATCAAAACCATCCATATCGTGAACTGTGGCATCCATGCCGTAGTCAACTGCTCTCTTGGCATACTTTGCAGCCAACTCCTCAGAATTTCCTGACTGAGAACCAAATAGTATGTTTAGAGTCCTATCTCCAACTGAAAGTAGACCTTCGAGACCCTCGCCGGCATCTGCCGAATCCTCTACTATCGCCTCGGCGACTGGTTCAACCGCCTCAGCCACTTCTGGTTCAGGAACAGCATCGCCCTCGGCCTCCTCCACGAGTATGATGACATCTACCGGGCAGCCATCTGCTGCGTCCATGATATCATCTGCCAGGGTATTGACCACATCGGGCTTGAGCCCGGATTTCTCGGTGTTTCTGTCATAGCCTCCGTCCAGCCTTGCATCCGGCTTTATGAAACAAGTGTCATCAGTCACTTCGAAGACATCGGGGGCTGCTTCTTCACAAGCATCGCAAGTGATGCACCCCTCTTCGATGTAGACGCTAAAGATGGACATTTGAATCCTCTAGCCTATCGGCATGCAGGGCACTCAGACGCGATTATTGAATCTAGTGCAAGAGAGGTCTACGGCCGTAGGCCGTATTAGACTCACATCCCCATGCCGTCGAACTCGCCACCCTCTGGCATAGCAGGGCTTGCTCGGCTAGAGATAACATCATCAATCCTCAGAATCATTGTAGCTGTCTCAGAGGCACTTTGGATGGCTTGCTCGACTACTCTGCTAGGCTCGTAGACTCTGCTCTCGCTCATATCTACAACACCGCCCTCATACACATTTACTCCGAAGTGAGAGTTGCCCTCAGAGTGGGCTTTTCTCAAATCGATGATTGTGTTCACGGGGTCGAGTCCAGCATTCTCGGCTAGAGTTCTAGGTATTACCTCAAGAGCTCCTGAAAAAGCCTCTATTGCCATCTGCTCACGGCCTCCAATTCCCTCGGCGTAGGAGCGTAAATCTCTGCTGATAGCGGCCAGAACTGAGCCGCCTCCAGTAAGCACCTCGCCGTCCTCATGGGCGACTGCGACGACTCCAACCGAATCATCGAAAGCGCGACGGATTTCATCGACAACATGCTCAGTGCCGCCACGCAGTAGTACCGAGACACTCTTGGCGTCGGGGCAACCGGTAACGAAGACCATGTCGGACTCGCCAATCTTCTTCTCTTCAACCTTGGAAGCATTACCTAGGTCCTCGGAAGATAGATCATCTATGTTGGTAACTATACGTCCACCAGTAGCCTTAGACAGGGCCTCCATGTCGCTCTTCTTGGCCCTGCGGATTGCAAATAATCCTGACTTAGCCATGTAATGCTGAGCCATGTCGTCGATTCCTTTCTGGCAGATGACAACATCTGCTCCAGCCGACTGAATCTTCTCTACTAGAGACTTCAGGTACTGCTCCTCCTCATCGAGGAATTGAGATAGCATGTTCGGGTCAGTAATCTGAATCTTGGCATCTACCTCGGTCTTCTTGACCTCGATTGCCGAGTTAATTAGTGCAATCTTCGCATCCGAAACACTGCGAGGCATGCCGCTGTGAACTCTTTCCTTGTCTAGTATGATACCGTCCACAAGTGTGCTGTCCTTAATCGAACCACCCTGCTTCTTCTGTACCTTGATATCATCTATGTCAACGATTGTTTCTCCGTCTACATCTTGAGCGACTGCTAGAACTGCTCGAACGGAGATATCTGCTAGGAACTCCTTGACTGCTCCAGCGCTCTTTCCGGTCAAGGCAGTCTTCGCGACCTCTTCCAGCATCTCTTTGTCAACTCCAATTGAATGGGCGTCAATCAGTTCTGAAGCCTTGTCAGATGCGAGTCTGAAACCTTCGCAAATTACAGTAGGATGTACATTCTGTTCGACTAGATCTTCGCTGCGCTTCAGTAGTTCGCCTGCGATCACAACAGCACTAGTAGTACCGTCAAAGCAGTGCTGCTCCTGAGTCTTGGCTATCTCGATAATCATCTTGGCTGCAGGGTGTTCAATGTCCATCTCTTTGAGGATGGTCGCACCATCATTGGTGATGACAACATCTCCCATCCCATCGACCAGCATCTTGTCCATGCCCTTGGGACCCAATGTAGAACGCACAGAGTCGGCTACGGCCTTTGCTGCAGCAATGTTGTTACTCTGGGCAGACTTTCCACTCGTTCTCTCTGTTCCTTCCTTCAGAATGAATATTGGCTGTTGACCGTTGTACATAGGAAATCACGCTCCGGAATTCGGCGACCCAAGGGGGGGTCATAAGGCCTCGCACATGATATGAGATGGGTTTGGGTGTCAATCTCGGTTCTGTTGGTCAAGCCATCTCTGACCGTAGTGAATCCACTGGTCTACTGTCCAGCCCTCTGGCAAACCGTCGTCCGGAATAGGAGGGACTCCTGATGGTAGCTCAGACTCGGGGCCCTCTTCTGGCTCTGGTTCTAGCTCTGGTTCTGGCTGCTCAGGCTCAGGCATAGGAGGAGGGGGCATCTCAGGCTCAGGCATAGGAGGGGCTGGCATCTCAGGAGGCTGCTCAAAGATCTCTTTCGCCCCTCCATACATCGAGTTCGCGACCTCATCATCAGATGGTAGCGACGGTGCCTGAGGGATACCCGAGGAATCGTCCCAACCACTGCCGTCCACAGTCATCTCGTAGTCAGCCAAAGTTGAGACTTCTTCCATTGGTGCAGAGGCGCTGGCAAATATTCGTACAGAGGCTACAATTACTGCAATTACGATACCTACTCCAAGTAAGAGGAAGAGGATATTGCCAGCCCACCAAGCAGTTTCTTCCACATCGGGCCCGGTCTCATCTGGAACAGGTTTGACCAGTTTCAATGAACCTGCCATTGATACCTTGTCTCTGTCCCCATCAACTTCGAGAACTAAATCAAAAGACATTTCATTTTCCATCAGGTTTTCCAAATTTTCATCCGAAACATCAAGCATTACGGTGATGACTCTAGACTGGTTTGCTAGTAGAACGAAGTCCCTGTCGCCGGCGTCAACTCTGGCGTCTATGATATTGAAGAACAACTCGGAATTACGATTTACATCTGCACTAAGCAATTGATCCTCTGGGAACAGATTGACCACTGTGAATAACAGAGCATAGTCATCTCCTCCCTCCGTAATGACCAATTCAGCAGGCGGCAGGATTTGGAAGTAACCTTGCGCTCCGACTTGGAATTCTGCGATACCGCTACCGCTGGCTACCTCTCCTATTTTGTCTGCCTCTACACTAGAAGCAATGAGGGTAATATCTCGTTCCCCATTAGCCGAGTAGTCAAACGAATATCTGACCGTCAGATTCACAGAGGAACCGGGTGGAACATAGATAGTTCTGCCCTCTGTAAGTCCTGTGGCCTGGACATTTACATCTGAGTGGCTGGTTTCGAAACTGATGTAGAATGCGTCGTTGATATTTCCATTATTCCAAATCTCCCAATTGACAGTACGGGTATCCTCTCCTCCACGGAATACCTCATTGGTCAAATCGAGGTCTTCTACATCTACTATATTGGTCTGAGGAACGGTGAGCCATATACTGACTGAAGATTGGTAGCCTGAATCATCCTGGCTGGAAGCTAGAATTACGATTTCATAGGTCTCTTTAGCTATCCCATAGGGCATCGGGAAGAGGAGCATTACGGTAGAGTCTCCTCCGAAGGGGTCGATACCGAGAGTTTGGTCGGCATTTAGAGAGACCCCTAGCTTCCAATCAGATAGGACCGAAAGATCGAATGCCTCCTCAGAGTTACCATTGTTCACCATTCTGATTTCTATCAGCCTCAGGATTCCATCGGCTGGAGCAGTTATGGTAATCTGCTCAGGCTCTATGATCAAATCGTGCAACACTGGAACTTCAATGTAAATCGTCCAGTCTGCAACGAAGTTAGCTGGAGCTCTCCCGCTAGCTAGTAGTGTAATTGGGTAAGTCCCAGGAGGAACCTCATCTGGAACGGTCACTCTTGCAGTCAGCTGGAACTCATCGGTGATATTCATTGGGAGACTGGTAATCAAATCTCCATTGACATCATACCATTGCAAATTCTCAGCACCCCACCTATTGTCCCCAAATGTGGCCCCTAGGTTCCATGTGGCAATCTGATTACCTGTATTCTTCAGCGTCATTGCCACATCGCCAGAAGTTCCTGGATACAGCGTCGCCGCTGGATTAGCCAAGACATTTTGATCTAATGTCGCAGAGTATGCCGCAATAACTGAGACTGGTAACTCTAGATATTCCTTGGAGAGATTTGTTGTTCCGTCATTAACCCAAACAAACCAGTCCAACTCCTGTACGCTAGCGCCCTCTGGAATGCTGAGGTTGAACCATGTGTCCATCGTATCCAAAGCACCAATTACCTCGCTAACCACGTAGTTATCATGGTCGAACATGTTGTTCGAGTCTATTCTTAGAGGGTACCCATTCATCCATGTCTTGTTGGAGACCTCGGTGTACAGTCTAAGTGTGATGTCGACATATCCGTTGTTCTTTATCTTGCAATATAGGGAAGGAGGAATTGGATCGTCAGGCACGGTCAGGTAAGCATTGGGAAGTGGATCGTTGCAGTCCAAATCCAAAGTGTACTCTGCAACCTTCTCGAAGCCAAACATTAGGAAGTTGTCGAGATGGATTCCTTGGTTTGCAATTGAGCTGTTTGAGTCAAACTTGAATGCGAGAGTGTAGTCAGCGTTGTGATGAATTTCTGACATATTCCACACTAACTGAGTCCACTCCCCCTCGTTGTTAGAAATAGTATGCGCAGAGTAGTCGAAGTATTCCAAAGAACCTCCTGATTCAGTCTCTATTCTAATCTGATCTCCTGCTGCCATTTCTCCCCAAGCATGAGTAACAAGGTGCATCGATATGAAATCGAATGACCTGACTCGAATCTTGCAGAAGTTATTCCCGTACATGCCAGAAACAGCTGAGTCGAGTGTGCCGTACTTCAGGCCATGGCCGGGATCGTCACAGTTGTCGAAGGGGGTGAACCATCCCCACCAGAGTCTGTCGTGCCTATTGCTGGCATAGTCAGAACCGGGTCGGGATACGCGCCAGTGGAATTCTCCTTCGCTGCTTGAGCCGTTCTGCATTCTCCAATGCCCATAATTATCAGGATCGGACGATAGTGAGCCAGAGGAGTCGTATCCTGCTCCGACCCAAGTAGGCTCATTTGCACTGAGCATGTTAGTACAGTCAATGACCTGGTCGCCGTCAACATCTCCGCAGAAACCATTCTCCATTTGGTCTCTCCAGACTGCTACGGGTACATGCCTATCGAGTTCGTTGTTTACCTCATTGTCATCGGCTAGTCCGCCATCAATCGTACCCTTCAGAATCATTCCGCCATACAAGTATCCAAAGTCATCAATGGCACTGTGTGCTGAGCTCGGAGTCCAATAGAATGTATGCGGCGAGGATTGCTGACCGGATAATGTCATGTTGACATAATGCTCCTCGACTAGGAATCCGATTGGATGCCAGACCTGCATCCAGCCCTCAGCATATGCCGGTTGGCTAGAAGTTCCTGCTTGAGTAAATGTCATGGTGACTGCAATCGATTGGCCACGGATTACATACTCCATATTTGTTGAATCGGGTTGCTCCCATGTTTGGGCTTGAGCTAAGCTGTCGCCTAACACAATCGAGGTGACCTCGAAGTCAATCAGTGCCTTGGGAGTGGCAGCACGACTGTCATCATTGTTTGGACCGAGGGAGTCGGTTGCCATCGGGGCGACTATCATTGCCAGCATTAGTGACACGAGAAGTAGAGGTTCAAGTCTGCGCATGCTATACTCTTCGTCCCTTGAACCGTGTATGAAGGTTCTCTAACTGCGTTCGGCGCCCGTAGGGCGAATTCGGTGAGTCGTGCTTGGAATCCTAATCGGTCTTGTACCATCACTTACCGATGAAGGGCTTATGTCGAGAATTATTTGCGGGGACTTGTGGATGCGGCCGAGATGTACCAGAAAGTGGTGCTCTACACTGTAGTATTTCTGCAGGTCACATTAGTTCCAATTGTTGGCTTCTCTCTGACTTATTTGCTTGATGTGGATCAAGAGAACTTTACCGTTGCAGTCAGGACAGAATTAGTCTACTGGATTGTTGTCGCGGGACTAATTTACGGAATGGTTTCTCTTGTTTTAGCAATGTTCTTCGGCGGATTCAGACCTCTAAGAGTCGTCGAGAGAGGAGGTTGGATTCCCGTTCTAGGCCTAAGTCGAAGAAAGGGCGACCCGGAACTAATTGATAGGACAAGGATGGCTCTGCAATCAAGCCCCTACGGCAAGATGGTGGGGCTGGTAAACAGAAAGGTGACTGTGGATGGATTCGATCTTATTTCTGTTCATGGAGGGCTTCAATTACTTGCTGTGCCGATGCAAGTAATTCTCATTGCAACTCCTCTACTAATCATGGAGGGAATCCCAGACCAAGTAGTCAAGACAGATAGGTCATTTGAGTTGGGTATGGCCGGCTATATGATTGCACTATGGTTGGCTGTTCGTATTCAGCCCACTATCTCGTCATGGCTTGTTGGATATGCTGCTATGTTCAGAAGCGTACTATGGAAAATCTCGCGCTTCTCTTGGGTCTTACCAATACTGCTATTTTGGTTCCTAGCTAGGACTTTTCTTGCTGCCTCACTAAACTGGCTTGATGTCGATATAGAACAGTGGAACGAAGTTCAGTTGGAAGCAGTAGTCCTCAATGTCATATTCCCTGATGCCGTAGTTCCAAATACTGCAGTAATTGATTTCCTAGTGGCTATCTCAGTTCTACCAATGGCAACTTTCACTACTCTCTCAGTATTAGGGAGCTCAAATGATATGCCTGTCTGGATGAAAGGCAATGACAGTTCACTTGAAAATCTACAGATGGACCTGCTTGAGGAGCCAGCAGACAATTACGAAGAAGATGATTTAGGAATGGTCTCGGAAAATGAGATCCTTGAAGAAAATGATGAGGATGGAGCCTCAGAGGAAGGAAGTAGGATGATTGATATGCCGTACTTGTTTGATGATTGACTACTGAGGGAAAATCTCGAAAACTGCTTGATTTAGAAGGGCCCACCCCGAGCCGATACATAGGCCAAATCCTAGTGCCGATGGGCCGTAGATGTACAGATACGCCAAAGAAGCCAGAAGAATGGATCCTGTGATTTTTCGAGAGTCTTTCTTTGCTACCTCGTTTGAGAAAACTAAGGCCAAAATGAATATTGTAAGTGAGAGGGTTGGTGACACCTTCTAATCGCCCCTAAGTTCCCTCAGGACCGTTTCCACCCTATCCATCCCTCGGTCTATGTCGTCTCTGCCGATAGTGTAAGCAAATCTGAGGTGGCCCTCGCCCATCTCTCCAAACGCTGTTCCTGGAGAACATAATACTCCTCCCTCTAACAATGCCATTGCGATTTCCTCGCTATTCATCCCGGGCACTTCGACCTTGGGGAAGACATAGAAGGCCCCTGTTGGTATGTGGCAAGAAACTCCGGGCATAGCATTGAGTCTTCGGCAGATTAAGTCTCTTCTGGCCTTGAACTCCTCGCACATCTGCTCTGGATAATTTGGAGCGTGAACTAGGGCCTCAAGTACGGCGTGCTGCATGGCATCATTACTACAGGCTGTAACATAATACTGCATTTTTGTCAATTGCGCCATCGCCTCATCGTCAGGTGAGAGCAGGTAACCTATTCTCCATCCTGTCATCGCGAAAGTCTTGGAGAATGACTGCACCATGATGACCTTATCATATCCAGCTCCAAGGAAGGAGACATGTGGACCGTCGTATACGATTCTGTCGTATACCTCATCTGTAATCAGCCACAAGTCATGCCTCATCGCGAAGTCCACAAGTTCGTCTCTTTGTGCCTCGGTAACATTGCCGCCAGTAGGGTTACTGGGGAAATTATACAGAATTGCAACGGTATTCTCATTCACTCTAGATTCAAGATCCTCGATGGTTGGGACGAATCCATTCTCGAAGGTACAGGGGTAGAGATTCGGTTCCCCTCCACAAATTACAACATCCGGAGGATATAGTGGGAAGTACGGCTCAGGTAGCATCACATTGTCTCCAGGCTGAACAAGAGCTAGGAAGATATCCAACAAGCCGTTAGTCCCACTCATTGTGATGCAGACATTGTTCTCATCTAGACTGGGATCTAGATGGTGCCACAGCTCGGCTATCTTGCTTCTAAGTGGAGGTAAACCAGCAGTGGTAGTGTACTTGTTCTTGCCTTCTGCCATCGCCTTGGTGAAGGCTTCAATTGCCACAGACGGTGGTTGGAAGTCAGGTTCCCCTAGTCCGAACTGTATTGAGTCATCTCCGGCCATGTCAAACATACGTCTGACACCCGTAGGTTTGATGCTGTTCGCCCTGTCTGAGAACCTCACCATGACCTGCGGACGAGTCCACAAGGATTTGAATAAAACGCACTAAATCTCTCGAATTCTCTATTTCTTTCCGTCTTCTTCCAAAAGTTCTGCATCGATTACTCCTCCGGGCAAGAAATCTACTGATTTTGTCCCGAATAAACGCGAGATGATGTCGTCAATCTCTCCATCGGACCTGATTCTTACTAGTATAACTGAAGCGGCCCAGATGATGAAAACTGAAGCTACGAGAGCAATTACCAATGGAGGTACTGAGAACTCATCTGAGCTGGTTGAAGTTCCGTTTACAGTCACAATGACTGGTAGAGACACAGAGTCTCCAGAGACTGCTCTAATCTCAATCATATGTGACCCCTTGCCAATCTTTGAAGGATCGAGAATTACATGCCACAAGAATGGCGTTAGAGGTCCTATGTCTTCCAACTCTGAGGAATAGGTTGTTTCTCTCCATTCTCCGCCGTCAATTCTGAATTCTACTCGGTCGATGCTACTCATCTGGCCCCATGAATGGCCTGTGACATTGATTGTTCCGTTGGAATCGATAAGATTCAGTAGATGATTCTGAACTGATGGGTCAATAGATTCCTCATTGCCCATCTCACCTAAATGAAATGCGAGATTGACTGCAGCGTGAGCATCGACCATTCCCCAGCCAAAGTCTCGATTCCAGTATGGGTCCAAATCGGGGGCGCTTGGTTCACCTCTTCTCTCCGCTGTTTGCTTCAATACTTCCTTAATCTGTAGAGGCGTTAGGTTCTCGTTGGCCTCCATTACCAGTGCTATGACTCCTGTTACCGCCGGAGTAGCATAGGAGGTACCGCTGCCTCGGCCTGTGTAAGTATTGTCAGAAGCGTCACCTCCCAGGAAGTTGTTGCATCCTCCACTAGAAACACATCCTTCAGCCTGAATTATGTTTGTGCCCGGGGCGCTGACCTCCGGAACTAATTCATCAAGTGGATTGGCGTCTCCATTATCTCTTCTTGGCCCTCTGGAAGAGTAAGAGGCGATGGTGTCGTCTGTTCTGTCGACTGTGTTTTGATCATCAGTAGCCGCAACCGTGATTGACAGTGAGGATGCACTCATTCCAGATAGTCCATCATTATCGGGGCCATCATTTCCTGCAGCATTAGATACTGTTACTCCAGCAAGCATGGCTTCATCGAGGATTCTACTGTGCATATCGGTGCCATCTGAGCCGCCGTTCTCGTGACTCGTGATTCCCCAAGATAGTGAAATGATGTCAATCCCATAGTTAGCCTCTTCAGTCCCGGGCCAAGCATCGTCCCGGTGATCAATAATCCACTGCAATCCATTCATTGCAGATTCATAGAACTCCTGTTCCAACAGATAGTTCTCAAATGGTCCGGCACCAACATCCGTCCCAATTCTCACATCGACCAAAGATGCATTCGGGGCAGAACCGTAGAATTGGGACTGAGAACCATCGGCATCTATCCCAGTAGCGGCTGCCATCCCCATGCATGCTGTACCGTGTTGATTTCCATCATCAGGATCGAATGAGCCATCATCTTCGCGCCCGCCTGCGAGAACGCATTGCGGATCCGAATGGACAAAGCAAACTGCATCATATCCGGCTACAAATTTACCAGATAATCCTGGGTGTTCATTATCCACTCCAGTATCTGTAAGAGCGATGTTTACTCCATAGCCGCTTACACCTAAGTCCCATGCTCCGACTGGATATTCTGTCGAGTTCTTGGCCTTGACAGCAGGAGTCTGGATGTCTCCATAGAATATGAGTGAACCATATCGCTCGACCATTACTACTCCATCAAATTGTGCAATATCGTATACCTCACTAGCATCTACTGCACCGATTAATACAGCATCCACAACGGGTAGTTCGAGATGAATCTCATAGCCTGCAAGAGCAAGGTTATTTCTGTCCTGATCGGTAACCTCTCTAGAAAATGAAATGCCCACATTCACCGGCCCCTCGGCAAGCTGCAGTGAATCATGGATGCCGTTTCTGTCAGCATCTAATGCTGTCGTTTCCCACCATGGAGACTGTTCAGACCAGGTAACTGGAGATTGATTTGGAATCATTTGTGTTTGGCCTTCATCTATCAATTGTACTCCGTAGTAATCTATGGTCTGATAGCTTGGTACAGCAAGACTACCGGTACATGAAACAAGCATGATTACGCATAGCAGCGCATTGACCGGTTTGGGTTGCATCGCTGTGCTCACACAGACTTGGTCTTTCAACCCAACCGCATTTAGAGTACAAGGCATCCGCAAGAGCCAGTTGGTGGGGGCACTGGGATTTGAACCCAGATCAGCGGGTGTCTTCCGCCTAGCGTGCACCCGATACGCGCACGCTCTCGGTTTGCGACGGGTCGGTGCTCCAGTTGGTCATCAATACCATCAGAAAACCCACTCGTCGTCATTCCCGTGCAACTGGAGCCCGCGGTACTACCAGGTTATACTATACCCCCTAAGGAGTATTACGCCCTAGGGCCTTGCTCTTATGACAATCTCGGTCAGCACCAAATGAAATTCATTACTTCAAGATTGTAATTACATAGAACCGTAGATAGGTCCGACTGCAAGGTGAACTGCAACCCATGCTCCTAGAACAGCGGCCGCTAATCCCCATGCTCTAGGCCTAATTCCAACACTAAGCCAACCGAAAGTTCTCGAGATGTTGCCTGGTGTCAAGGCTAGTAATCTGGCTAAATTGATGACTAAGCCTGCAACTAGCAGCATTCCCGCGAAGGCGAACAGTGAAAGGATGGTTCCGACAATATCTGAACGGGCCAATGCACCCACGCCCTGAGGAATCAGATCGGGAATTCTCAGCCAAATCAGCCATGCGAGCCAGAGTCCTAAGTAAGCATCCTCCTTGAAACTGGACTCGTCACGCCATTCTCTGAAATCTTCTGGCAACATCTGGTAGACCCTAGTAGAAACAATTTCGACCTCCATAATTTTGCCACGCAGAAGCATTGAGGAGCCATGGTAAATCAATAGAATTGCCAAAACCAATTCCACCCAAAGCCAGATTGAACCTGCCCCCAGTGCAGATAGAAGAGAAATTGGTAGAGCCCAAATGGCGAATCCTGCAGCCGCTGAAACCGCTGTCATGATAGAAGCAGCCCCTGGGAACAGTGGCTCTTCGGGGAGTTCCAACTTTCTATCCCTGGGCATTGCCAGTATCAACAATGGCAGTAGAGCAGTCCCCATAACGAGGCCCAGAATGGTGAGAGGATTGTTTCCTGAACCTCTAGTAGCGGACTCAACCGCTTCCTCTATCTCCATTGCAGACATTGTTCCTGGATTCCAACTAGTAACAAACCCTGCAGAGTCAATGACTATGACTGCGTCAGTAGCGCCACTTGGGAAGGCTTTGCCTGTGGAAGCATCTGACTCATCCAACAATAGTGGCCACGATTCATTTAGTTGCATAGCGTATGTATCTAGATCGATTGCTTGAACGCCCTCTCCTGTGGCAATCTGAACAAATGCGATATCCACCTGACTAAGTGCCTCGGCCCCTCTAAACTCATTCATTTGTCTAATCGAGTTTGGAGAGCCTGGATGAAACAATCCGACTACGAGTGCGTCGCTGTCTTCGATTAGGTCGGATAGAGAGTATAATCCTCCATCGTGAGAAAGTAATGTGAAAGAAGGTGCTGCACCTTCTTGACGGGGAACTTCTGAATCTATGTCAGGAAGGTGCATCGCAGGTCCAATTGATGCAATTGCTAGTAACAATAGAACGCCGTAGGCAGGAAGAGGGAGGGTAGCTTCTCGAATGGATGCACCAATCCATCCAACAATGGCAAGTGGTATAATCAGAATAGCCCAGATTGAAGACAATAACGGATCTTCATCCGGCAGAATCTCAAATCTCAGAACTGCTATTGCGTCACAAGCCTCACCGGGATCTTGGTCGGTCAAAGCGAAACATGAGTCAATCATATATTGGCCCGGGAGAATAGGCTTCTCGGAAGTCCAAGTTAGGATTGTCCTATTAGCCTCGCCTTTTCTAGTTCCGTGAGGCATCTCAAAGTGCTCTAGGCGTTGGTCTTCCTTGCCGTGTCCATGCACCATTTCATCCCAATCCAATGGCCCCACTATCTGGATAACTTGTCTGTCAAAGTCTCCTGGACCCCAGGGAGAAATCGGTGTGAATTCGATTCTGACCATCCTGTTGGAGTCGACTTGGTAATCCAGCATAGGTTCGATTACATCTCCTTGGAAGATTATTGCCGATGTGGCATCATATGTGCCCCACCATAGGATTCCTTGTTGGACGCAATCGTGCTCCACATCCACGCTAAGTGAAATCATGTCTCCCTCGGCCATTGAGACATTGACATCGCCAGCATTAACAGTAAATTCGTGAGCTTCAAGATACGATTCTTGCATTGCAATTGAGTTAGTGACTGCGTTATCAAGCACTATTGTATTGCCCAACATTAAGGTGACGAAGAATCTAGTCTCGGCTCCGGCAGCACCAGGTAGAACATTGGATAATCGGCATCCATCATTTGTGGAGTCCAATGAGGCGAAAAGTCTCACACTTAGATTACCCTCGAATCTGAAAGAGTTGGATAGAGGAGCCGATTCTATGTCAATTAGATTCGGATTCAGTGACGAACTGGTTCTAGTGAATTCCGCCTTACCCAGTGGCTCTCCTGTATTGGTCGACCAATTACGATCTAGGAAAGGATCGTTAACAGTCCCTTTGAGATAGAGCATATGAGAATCTGGTAAGTCCCAATCTATCCCGGGACCTTCAAACTCAATCGGATCTTGAGCATGAGTTAGGGAACTTATTGAGAGAGCGAGGAGTAATGCTACAAGGGTTGCAGCAGCACTTCTAGTCGGTACTCTCGAATTCCCTCCCATGACAATCCCCGGACCTCGTACAGTACAAACCTCACTATCACCTGTCAGAATACTCTTCCCCATGCAATGAAAGCCATTAACGCCCCAGAAAGAGTGGCTAGGAAATTAACAGAATGCTTTCCGATGTATCCTTCATTCTCTAGTAATGCTCCGAGGATTGAGTCTACTTGGCACCCTATCCAGCCAACTAATGCGATGAGGACAAATGACTTGCCACGAGCATCTACAAGCAAGGACGAGGTGTGATGAAATCCGTCATGAGAATATGGGATCATCAGAACTGTCACTACTGCGATGATCAATGATCCTGTTATCGCCGCCAAGGTCCCAGTAGGAGACATACCTCCGTTGGTTCCTGGAGGAACTGCTTCCAAATTGATGATGCTGCGAGTTCTGGGGTCGAGGCTCCCAATCTCTGAAGCTAGGGTGTCAGAGAGTGCTACTGAGGCACAGCATGCCATACCTAGGAAATACCAATCACCATCTCCTTGCCAACTCAGAATTGCAACTATCGAAGGTGCCGCCCCGTTTGCTAGGACATTTCTCCAACCTCTGACACCCTCATTGCCTTCCTGAATCGCCATGGCACTTTTCTCCTCAAACTTCCACCTAGTTGCGGCTGAACCTAAGACAAGGAATACGACCATGATTGCCAGCCAAGTCCAGTGGCCAAGTAGAGAAATCACAAGGCCAACTAGCATGGCGGCGAACAAGCCACTAGCATCGAGCATTCTCCGGACCCCTGAGGCCAGTAAAAGAGCGGCGACTAGGGCCAAGGAAATCATCTGGTCCTGAGTCAGGTAGTCATTAGGGTCCACAATATCTGCTCGCAACGCCCGCAGAGACGGTCATGAAGGATTCCCCTGAGATTAATCCGTTCCTATCGGAACGGAATGCTGGCCTACGAGGGCAGGTCTGAAATCACTCGGCGAGTTAGCCCTGATGTGGAAGAGGCGAAGGCTAGCTCAGTCGTTCATCCTAAGCCAAGTCATTCGGAGATTCGCAGTAATTGGAAAACATGGCTAGTAATCTCAATATTCTGTGTAGTTTGGTTCCTAGTAATTATGGTCGCTATGGCCCTATTATTCATCATTCTTCATTTAATTGGGATTTCAGATTCATTATCCATACATTTGTCAATCTCTCTCGCTTACCTAATTGGTATCCCACTCACGATTCTATTCATGGATTTGGACAAACAGTTACCCGATTTAACGGGTAAGTTTGCAATACAATCAGGTAAGCAGGCTATCGTGTTGCTGCTAGCAATTCCTGCCATAATTACGATTGTTGACTTCATCTTAGTAATCGGATATGGACTTGTGTACGAATTTGCTTTCGGAGTACCCGAGGTCAACACGGACATAGGAGTGGATTGGGGCTCCGGGCCTTTTGCACTTGGATTGGCAATTGCCTCTACAGTGATTATTGCCCCAATCGCAGAGGAGTTGATGTTCAGAGGTTATCTCATGGATTCGATTAGGAAGATGCATGGTGACTGGATTGCAATAGCAATCAGTTCCCTGATTTTCGGCCTAATTCACATTGAGCCTTATACTGTCGGAATGGCGGCGATTGGGGGATTGATTTACGGATATGTAAGAATCAAGACGGGGAGTCTTTGGCCGTCAATCATTGGCCATATGATGTGGAACGGTTTTGCCTTAGTTGTGACTTATCTTTAGTGCCGCTCAGATCGCCCATCACTCGCGGCGCCCGAAGCGCCCGGTGCGGTTCCTCATCACTGCGACAGTTGCGGAAGGGCTAGTGGCTATGGAGTCTATCACATGATTGCGCCGCAAGCCCCGCAGTACAGTTCTTTCTTCGAGCTGTCCCTCTGCATGCTCCACTGACCACAAGCAGGACATGGTGGCAATCCCTTCTCGCTCGCCTTGACTACAGGCCCTCTACGACGCTTCTTCCGGTCGGGCCGAAACCATCCCTTCTTCGGCCTCTTCACCTTCGGCATCAGTATCAGAGTTA
>CEVL01008672.1_pt1 | contig 22441 bp, 16 predicted proteins | sample 427051 | NCBI WGS metagenome assembly CEVL01 (sample SAMEA2623673, study PRJEB7988) | marine metagenome | biome: marine biome (ENVO:00000447); feature: surface water layer (ENVO:00002042); material: "saline water (ENVO:00002010), including plankton (ENVO:xxxxxxxx)" | depth 5 m
CGCCGCCTCGCTCCTCGCACCGACCCCCTCATCTCTCCTCTCATTTCACTCCCACGCGTCTCATCTCTCTCCCCACCCCTCCAATCGCTCGCCCTCGCCGTCTCGACCGTCCGAGCGACCGCCCTCGCCGCGCCGTCGCGCCCCGCGCGCGCGGGTGACCTCGCGCGATGATGACGATCGTCCGTCCCCAGTGTGCGACGCGCCGTCCATCGACGAACGAACGAACGAACGACGAACGACGAACGAACGAACGAACGAACGCGCGCGAATCATGGCCGCCGAAGCCCCCGCCGCGCTCAAGGAGTTCCCCGAGTTCCCGGGAGAACCGATGAGCAAGAGGTGCGGCGCGACCTCGACCTCGAGGGATGGATGGATGGATGGATGGATGGGACGGACGATGGGACGATGGGACGCGATGGGACGCGACGCGACGGTGACGTGACTGACCGGAGAGCGATGCGAACGATGCGATGACCGACCTCGCGCGGTCGTCGCTCTCGTTCTCGTCCACGCGCTCGTCCTCGCGCGCAGCGAATACAAGAAGCGTTTAAAGATGAAAGCCGCCGACGAGAAGCGGGCGGCCAAGGAGGCGGCCAAGGCGGAGGCGGAAGCGGCGAAACCGAAAAAGGAAAAGAGTGAAGAGGAGGATGAGGCGAATTTGGACCCGACGCAGTACACACAAAACCGAATCAATAAGGTGCTGAGCGCCAAGGCGAGAGGGGAAGCGCCGTACCCGCACAAGTACGCGGTGGACACGCGCGTGGGGGAGTTTATCGAAAAGTACGCGGCGTTGGAGGACGGAGCGTCGGTGGAGGGTGAGAGTGCGTCTCTTGCGGGAAGAATCATGTCCAAACGGGCGAGTGGGAAGAAGTTGTTCTTCTACGATCTCATCGCGGATGGGAAAAAGGTGCAAATCACGGCTGACGAAGCCTCGGCGACGGGGTACGACTTTCAAAAGATTCACGCGGCGACGCGTCGCGGGGACGTCGTCGGCGTCAAGGGTAAGCCGGGGAAGACGAAGAGAGGCGAATTGTCCCTCTTCCCGACTCATTTTGAGATTTTGACTCCGTGCTTGAAGATGCTTCCGGGTTTCTCTGGTTTGAAGGATGTCGAGACGCGCTTCCGCATGCGCTTCTTGGATCTCATCATGAACAACGAAGTGCGCGACACCTTTTACATTCGTTCCAACATTATTCGTTACATCAGAAAGTATTTGGACGAACGCGATTTCCTCGAAGTCGAGACGCCGATGATGAACATGATCGCCGGTGGTGCCACCGCTCGTCCGTTCATCACGCACCACAACGACTTGAACATGACGCTCTTCATGCGCATCGCGCCCGAGCTTTACCTCAAGCAGCTCGTCGTCGGCGGCATCGAGCGCGTGTACGAGATCGGTCGGCAGTTCCGTAACGAGGGCATCGACATGACGCACAACCCGGAGTTCACCACGTGCGAATTCTACCAAGCGTACGCGGATTACAATGACTTGATGACGATGACGGAAGAAATGGTCTCCGGTATGGTGTACGCCATCAAGGGCTCGTACAAGATTCAATACCACGCCAACGGCCCGGATGAGGATCCGATCGAGATTGATTTCACGCCTCCCTTCCGCCGAATCTCCATGGTCTCCGGCCTCGAAGAAGCGCTCAACATCAAGTTCCCGTCCACCGACTTCTCCACCCAAGAGAACGAAGACTTCTTGAAGAACTTGATCAAGGAGTTGGGCGTCGAGATGCAGCCGCCGTTCACCACGGCGCGCATGCTCGACGAACTCGTGGGCGAGTACTTGGAATCTCAGCTCGTGAACCCGGGTTTCATCTGTGATCACCCGCAAATCATGTCTCCGCTCGCCAAGTACCACCGCAGTATTCCGGGCATGACGGAGCGCTTCGAGCTCTTCGTCAACACCAAGGAGTTGTGCAACGCGTACACCGAGTTGAACGATCCGATCGACCAGCGCGAGCGTTTCGCCGAGCAAGCCAAGGCCAAGTCTAGCGGTGACGATGAAGCGATGCTCATCGACGAGGTGTTCGTTCAATCGTTGGAGTATGGTTTGCCGCCGACCGGGGGCTGGGGCTTGGGCGTCGATCGACTCACGATGCTTCTCGCGGACAAGAACAACATCAAGGAAGTCTTGCTCTTCCCGGCGATGAAGCCGGAGGACGCCGCGCCCACCGAGGGCGTGAAGAACATGACGATTTCCGAGTAAACGCACTCGTAATATTCGATATCTAACTTAGACAATGAACGACGACACGCGCGGGTAATCTTAAAATCTAGAGAACTGTGTGGTATTCACAAAACAATAATGGTTTCATCGGCGGCGGGTCTATTCGGCTTCCGGCTTGGCCGGGCTATCCATGGTCTCCACGGCGGAGAGATCACCGAGGTCACCGAATCGGTTCGCGAAGCGGCTCACTTGGCCCGCATCCGTCATGATCGCCGAAGAACGTCCTTGGAAGAACGGGTGGTTACCGCTCCAGATATCGACGACGTATTCCGCTTGCGTGCCGCCCACCGTCATGACTTCCACCCCGTTGCAGAACACCTTCGCTTCCTCAAACCATTCCGGTTGAGCCTTGCCTTCTTTCTTCGCGCACACTCGCACGGAGCCTCGCGCCTGTACACACAAAACACACGCATGCACGCATCGTCAGTCTCTCGCATCCTCCTCTCTCTCTCGCGCTCTCTCCGCTCGCGTCCCCTCGCGCTGGGCGCCCTCGACCCTTCAGGTTTTCCCTCCAGTCACCCCGCGCCCATCCATCATCCCTGACGCCCACCCTCGCGCGCCCGCCTCCATCGACGAAGATCCACGGATCACACACCCACGCGCATCGTTTCCCTCCCGTCGGCGACTCCTCCCGACGATCGCGCGCGCGCCTCCCACCCCCTCGCGCCGTCGCCGTCGTCGTCGTCGTCGTCTAGGGTCCACCGCGCCCCACCGCGCGGAACCGCGCGCGAGCGTCGGCGTCGCGCGTCCATATCTCTTCACCCCGCGCGCGATCGCGCGCACGTATTTTCTTTGCGTACCTTGACCGCGACGCGCGCGCGCGTCGTCGCTCGCGCCGTCGTCGTCGTCGCGCTCGTCGTCGTCGTCGTCATCGTGGCGTCGACGTGTGAAGCGGGCGCGTCGCGCCGGGGGCGTCGACCCATCGGTTTTTATGGACATATGATCGGTCTGTTGGAACGTACTCTGTGTATATGTATGGTATCTCAGATGTAACATCTGCGTGCATCTGGGGACGACGTCGCGTGGAAATGCCGCGCGCGCGCGCGGACACTCGACGGCGCGACGACGACGACGACGCGATGGCGACCGCGACGGCGACCGCGGCGGCGAGCGGGGACGCGGACGGTGGTGGTGGGACGAGGAAGCGCGCGCGGGACGGTGGGTCGGTGAGCGCGGCGAGCGGTGGGGACGGAGGCGGAGGGCGACCGATGGGAACCGCGGCGACGACGACGACGACGGAGCGCGGCGCGACGTCGAGCGGGGGGGAGAAATCGGAGGGTGGACTCGGTGGATCGCTGTATAAGCGACGAGGACGGATGCGAGGAGGGAAAGGACGGGAGTTTGCGCGAAGATTGATCGATTTCAGAGGATTCGACTTGAGCGAGGCGCAGGCAAACGACATCGCGCGGTTCATCGATCTGCTACCGGAAGAGATGGAGGAACGCGTGAGGGAGACGCTGGAGAATTGTAGTAATATTGATGATGCGATCGGTCAGTTGGCGAACGTGAAGATGGTGGAACAGACGGCGCAGTGTTCGGTGGGAGACTTTAGCGAGGCGGAGATCTCCGAGGCGCACAGCGCCGGGGGCGCGTCGAGAGGTCACGCTCGAACGGGCGATGGAGAGACTGCGACGGCGACGTCGAGCGCACCGGTATTGACTATGGAGTGGGTGAACGCGGTGGTGAGCGAGATGGGGGCGTCCGTGGACATGGCGGACGCGCAGACGCGCGCGTCGCGAGTGCTTCAAATGTTTGAAGGCGCCGTGAGGCAGCGGTGCGCGGAATTCACCGATTATAGTAAAGTGATGAAGATGAAGCGAGAGAACGCGCTGTTGAAGAGAGCAGTTGCGATTCAAAACTCTCGCATGCAAGAGTTGGCGCCACTTCAGGCTCGGGTGCGAGAACTCGAGGCGGCGTGCGCGCAGTACGACGACCAACTCAAGGCTGCGGAGCGCCAAAACTATTCACTTAGCGTGAATCTGCGTCTCGCCATGGCGGAGCAGTCGCAGTCCCCGTTCGGCGAAGGGTCGAGGAATCACGATGTATTTTGATTGAAACATTTAGCGTGTAATTTACAAGAGCTTTCGCGGCGAAATTCTAATAGTATCACTCGTCGCCCTCTCTCCATCCTGGCGGTCCTTTTAACAAACGGAACGTGATGTTAATGCGCTCGCCCTCCACGGGGAAATGGTTTTTGGGTACTCCGTGGTAGTGCGTGTGCTGCAAAGCCCTGTCCATGACCATGAGGGACCCGTTTTCTAGAAAAATAGACGTCTTCTTTTTCGTCTTCGATTTTATCTGCACGTCAAACCGTCTCACGTGACCGATGCTGACTGCCGCGATGCACGCGTTGTGACCGAGCTCTGGTTCATCGTCCGCGTGAAGTGCCATGGAATCGGATCCATCGCGGTATCGGTTCAATAACACGTGGTTGAATTTTTCCCCAGTGGCATCTTCAACCTTCGTCATGAGCGCTCGCAACGCGTCGGGAACCGGCACGGGATCGAGCGTTTGACCGCTGTACTTGTACGGAAGATCGCCAGCCCAAGACACGAGTCTCGGTTGCATCACTTCTTTGGTGGCGTTCTGTTCGGGTTGCCACACGACGATGGAACGCTGCGCCCATTCCACGGGCGGCGAAGCGACAAGCGTCGCGAGCAACTCTCGAGCCTCGTCCCCCGTTAAAAATTCTCGACAGTACCCAAGCCTCCCATCGGACTCACCTGGATCGATGGTTTTAAACGCGAGTTTACCGGGCGCCACCTCGTCCTCGAACCCCTCGAAGCCTCGAGCGATCTGCTCCTCGAGCTGTTCGGCGACGCGACGTCTCTGTTCCTCGATGCTCAGTCCCATGGCTTCTAGCAAGACGCGCTCCACGTCGTCGTAACTCGCGATCGTCCCTTCAAGTCTCTCTATGCTTTCCTCGTCATCTGCGTTCGCTCGTCTCACGAGTGTCGTCAGGCTCTGCTTCGCCTGTCTGCGAACCTCGCGTACCCACTCCAGACGCTTCTTCACGTACAGCTTCAACAGCGGCGACTCGCTCGCCGATTGCTGCCCGAGAATCGGTCCGACGATTTCATCCCTGAGCGAAAGCAATTCCATCGAATCGCCTGTCCCGCGCTCCGCGCTCACCGCGAGATGCATCGTTCCGTTTTCCACCACCAAGCGCTCGTCTCGAACGCTCCAACCGTTCTCCGCCAACCACCGTCGAATTTTCGCCCCATCCTTCGCCGGCGGATTGAGCACCAATCGTCGCACGACGTCCAATCTCTTCCCATTCTTTCCGACGCCTCCCTCCTCGAGCACTCGCGCCATCGTGTTCGCCCCCACGCCCGCAACGACCACGACCTCGGGCTCTTCGCCCTCCTCGAGACGCAAACCGTCTCCCTCTCGCAGCGTGACTCGCGTCACCACCCCATCACCCACCGCCTCCCTCGCTCGCTCCACGTTCTGTTTCGCCACCACCAACTCCAACGCGGATCGATCGATCGCGATCACTCGCACGCTCTCCGGCATACCGAGCCCCAAGAGCGCGTGTCCGCAGCACGCGTCCGCCACCGTCGTCGGGACCGCGCCGCGCTCTCGGGACTCCGTCTCCAACGGCGCGCACGCCATCGACTTCAGCGCGTCCAGACGAGACGACCACGCCCACGACGCACCCTCGGGCGCGGTCGAGCGATCAAACGTCGGCTCGTCCGGCGCCCCGCGCACCTTGAACGCCACCGATTGCTCGTCCCCGCGCCTCGCGCCGCCGCCGCGCCTCCCTCTCGCGCCGCGTCCATCGCCCTCGCGACGTCGACGAGCGATCGCGCGCGCGGGCGCGCACGAGACGCGCGCGTTCGTTCGAGTCGGCATCGTCCTCACCGAACGCGTCGACGAGCGATCGCGCGTCGGCGTCTCTCGTCCGTCGTCCGCCGTTGGCATCCATCGCGCGCTCGCACCGATGTCGAGACCGCACACCGAGACGCGCGAGCGATCGACCGCGCGCGTCGCGTCGTTCGATCGAACGGAGTCGAATCTCCCGTCATGGCCACCGCGCAGTGCGAGACGTCGACGTCGAACGCGATCACGCTCAGGGGTTCGACCGAGCTCGTCACCGAGTTTTTCGGGTACGCGGTGAATAACATCCTGTTCCAGCGCGGCGTCTACCCGCCCGAGGAGTTCGAGCGCAAGCAAAAGTACGGATTGGGGGTGATGGTGACGACGGAGACCAAACTCAGGGAGTACCTCGTCGGCGCGCTCGAACAGGTGAACGATTGGTTGATGGGGAAGGATTTAAAAAAGTTGGTGCTCGTCTTGGCCGACGCGCGCACGGGGGAGACGGTGGAGCGATGGACGTTCGACGTGGAGACGGACGAAGAGATCGCGCGAGAGGACGGTGAGAACGCATCGAACGCGGTGACGACGAGAGAGAAACCAGAAAAAGAAATCATGCAGGAGATTCAAGCAATCATACGACAGATCACGGCGTCGGTGACGTTTTTACCCATGCTCGAGAGCGAGTGCGCGTTTGAACTCCTGGCGTACACGTCGGCGACGAGCGCGACGCCCGAACAGTGCGAAGAGAGCGATGCGAAACTCGTTCGAGACGGCGTGGAGATGAAACTTCGATCGTTCAGCACCAAGGTGCACTCCGTCGACGCCGGCGTCTCGTACAAGACGGAGGACTGAGCCCGAACCGCCGACGACGACGACCTCCCACGACGACCGCCCACGACGATCGATCGACCGCCCCGATCGACCGACGACCGACCCCGATCGACGACCGACCGACCGCGCGGCACCCTAGCCCCCGCGCGTCCGGTCGGAAGGTCCAGTCGCGCGCGTACGCGTAGTCAAAATCAAAAATCCAAACAAAAGTCGTTATCCAAAACGGTGCCAATTCCGAAAAATCTCGTGCATTTCGCGAGGGTCATGACTCCCCACCGAGTCCCCACAGGGGGGGTGGGGTGTCGTTTCGAGTCGAAATACATTGAGGGGTCGTGCCGAGGATGACGACGACGACGACGGGAGACGGGAGACGCGACACACGTCGACGCGAGCCGCGACGAAGAGATACGAACCCCGTACGCCGTCATGATGACCACCGCGACGACGACGCGCGCGATGACCTCGCGCGCGATGACCACGACGATCCCGACGCGAAAGATGACGAGGACCGCGCGCGCGGTGCGATCGGGCGCGCGCGCGAGCGCGACGCGCGTGCCGATCGATGAATTGCGAGAGACGACGAAAAATGCGATTCGTGGAATCGGGTACGACGAGAAGGACGCCGAGGTGATCCTGGACGTGCTCATGTTTGCCCAAGTGCGCGGTAATAATCAAGGCATCATCAAGGTGACGACGAACGGGCTCGCCATGGCGGAGGACGCGGAACCGATGAAGGTGACGCACGAGACGAAATTGTCGGCGGCGATCGATGGAAAGAAGACGCAAGGGATGCTGGTGTTGGCGGAAGCGACGCGAATCGCGAACGAAAAGGCCAAGGAGCACGGATTCGGCATCGTCGGCGCGTGCAACACGTTCACGTCGACGGGCGCGCTCGGATACTACTGCAAAAAGGTGGCGGATGAGGGCAAGATCGCGATCTGCATGGCGCAATCTCCGGAATTCGTCGCCCCGGCCGGAAGTTCCAAGGCCATCTTCGGCACGAACCCGATCGGTGTGGGGATCCCCTCTGCCGAAGGGTCCATGGTGCTCGACATGGCGACGAGCGCATACAGCTGGTTCGGCGTCCTCGAGGCGCGCACGGCGGGCAAGCAACTTCCGGAAGGCGCCGCTCAAGACAAGAACGGCGTCGCAACGACGCAACCGGAAGATGTTCTTGACGGCGGCGCCATTCGGACCTTCGATGGCGGTTACAAATCGAGCAACTTGGCGCTCATCGTCGAGCTCTTGGCTGGCCCCCTCGTCGGCGCGGCTATCGAAAACAAGCTCACGGCAAAGAACTGGGGTAACTTGATCATGGTCATCGACCCGAGCATGCTCGGCCAAGCTGACTTTGAAAAGAACGCCGCCTTCGTGATGAACCGCGTGCGCAACGCGCCCAAGCAACCGGGAGTCGACGCCATCCTCCTTCCGGGCGAGAGAGGCGACGCCATTGCCAAGGCAAACATGGAGTCTGGCGCAATCGAAGTCGAAACCAACCTCTGGAACGACTTGAAGAAGGCGGCCGAAGCTTTCTCCACCGCGTAATAGACGATTCGAAAACGTCTAATAGACGATTCGAAAACATTATAAACAAACGCAATGTTCATGAAAAAACAGTAAATTAAAAAATCTACGGCTTTGCCTCTTCTAAAAGAGGAAACCATCAATCAATTCATTTTAAGCAATTCGCATTTATATCATCCGCTTCGCTGCGCTATCTTACTTAGGCCGTCACTTCTTCCTTGACATCGTTGGTCGCCTCCGCAGTGTTCGCTTCGGAGGGCGGAACCAACTGCCAGAACTTGGGCAAGTAGTTGGACCAGTCAGCAAGGATAGACTTCGCCTTCGGGGAGTTGGTCTTCTCGGCGTGCGCGGTGATGAGGCCCTTAAGTTGGGCTTCACCAGCCGGCGTGATGACGCGTTGCATCGCGACGATCTCACCGTTGACCTTGGATTCGAAAGTGCCATCTTCATCCAGGAAGTAACCGATACCACCAGTCATACCCGCACCCACGTTGCGGCCCACCTTGCCGAGCGCCACAACACAACCACCCGTCATGTACTCGCAGCAGTGATCACCGGTGCCCTCCACGACAGCCTCACCGAGAGAGTTACGCACGGCGAAACGCTCACCCGCGCGACCGCTGATGAACACCCGACCACCCGTGGCACCGTACAAGCACGCGTTACCAGCAATGCTCGCAGATTCCGGAGCGAACGGAGAGTCGGCGGGCGGCATGATGGCGATTTCACCACCGCTCATGCTCTTCGCGACATAATCGTTCGCTTCACCCACAAGACGCACATTCATACCACCCACAACGAAGCCACCGAAAGATTGACCACTGGAACCCTCGATGTCTAAGGTGAGAGAACCAGCGAAGCCGTTGTCACCATACTTCTTGGCGATTTGGCCCGCCACGCGGGCAGTCGCACATCGATCAGTGTTGATAATTTCAACCTTCTTGGTGTACGTACCCTCGGTTTCGATGCACTTCTGGACTTCCGCATCCTCAAGAATCTTATCGTCGAGGACGATGCCGTCGTTGTGCGTCGGTTGCGCAATGCGGTCCGAAGACGCACCAGACTCGCCAGAAGATGTGGTGAGGAAGGACAAGTCGAGAGAGGAAGTCTTGGCCGGCGCCTTGTCGACTTGAGAAAGCAAATCGTTGCGGCCGATGATTTCGTCAAGAGACCTGTAGCCCATGGACGCGAGAATCTCACGGACTTCTTGCGCGGCGTACATGAAGAAGTTGACAAGGTCGCTCGGCGCGCCCGGGAAGCGCGCACGAAGCTCTTCACGCTGGGACGCAACACCAACCGGGCAGTTGTTCGTGTGGCAAATGCGCGCCATGACACAACCCGTGGCAATCATCGCAACGGTACCGAAGCCGTACTCATCCGCTCCCATGAGCGCAGTCTGGATGACGTCAAGACCAGATCTGCAGCCACCGTCCGCGCGCAAAACGACGCGTTCGCGGAGACCATTCTCGACAAGAGTTCTGTGCGTCTCAACGAGACCCATCTCCAACGGACCACCGCAGTGCTTGATGGAAGACAACGGCGACGCACCAGTACCACCATCACCACCAGAAATTTGAATGATATCGGCGTTCGCCTTGGCGACACCAGACGCGACAGTACCGATGCCAGCTTGAGCCACGAGCTTCACGGACACCTTGGACTGCTTATTGACCATGTGCAAATCGTAGATGAGCTGCGCGAGATCCTCAATGGAGTAAATGTCGTGGTGCGGCGGCGGTGAAATGAGCGGGACACCAGCCTTGGAGCGTCGAAGCCAAGCAATGTACGGAGAAACCTTCTTACCCGGAAGCTGACCACCTTCACCCGGCTTGGCGCCTTGCGCAACCTTAATTTCAGTTTGGTTGGCAGACATCAAGAAAGAGGTGGTGACACCGAAGCGGCCAGAGGCAACTTGCTTGATAGCAGAGGATGCAACGTCACCGTTCTCCATACCGCGGAGGTACGGGAAGGCTTCAGACTTGCCGTCCGCAGTGGCATCGGTGATCTTTTCGAAGCGCTTGGGGTCTTCACCACCTTCACCAGAGTTGGACTTGCCGCCGATACGGTTCATGGCAATGGCGATGGATTCGTGGCACTCTTGGGAGATGGCACCAAGAGACATACCACCGGTGCAGAAGCGCGTGCAGATGTCGGCAACAGATTCAACTTCGTCGACGGAGATCGGCGCGCGGTCAGACTTGAGTTCAAGTTGGTCACGCAAGCACGTGTACGGACGATCGTTGCGGTGCGCTTGGTAGGCGCTCCAGAACTCGTCGTTCTTTTCGCCACCACCGAGGCCAACAGCCTTGTGGAGAAGCTTGGACATCTCTTGGTTGTTGCCGTGGTATTCGAGACCCGGCTTGACTTGGAACATACCACGCGCTTCAACCTTGGCCATCTCCTCAGCCTCACCTGGGAAGGCAGACTGAACGAACATATGCGTCTCCGAAGCGACTTCGTCCATGGTGAGACCACCGATGCGAGACACCGTACCCTTGAAAGCGGTGTCGATGACTTCGGAACCAAGACCGTAGCATTCGAAAATTTGCGCGCCTTGGTACGACGTGATTAAAGAAATACCCATCTTAGACAGAATCTTCTTGAGACCCTTGTTCAGGGCATTCTTGAAGTTCATTTGAACGTCTTCGATGGAAACGTCACCCATCTTACCGCGCTTGATGGCGCTCTCCACCTTCGGGGACTTTCTCCACGAGCGGCAAGTTTCCAAAGCCAACCACGGGCAAACGGCGTGGGCACCGTAGCCAACCAACGTTGCGATGTGGTGCGTGCTGAACGCGGACGCAGACTCAACAACGATGGACGCGCGGGTACGAAGACCTTGCGCGATCAAGTAGTGGTGCACGGTACCGACAGCGAGAAGCGACGGAATCGCCGGTGAGTCGGGGCCTTGATCCGGGCGATCCGTGATGACAATGCATTCACTGCCAGCGCGAATCGCGGCGGCGGCTTCTTCGCAGAGCTTATCGAGGCCAGCCTTGAGCGCACCAGCGGCGCCACCAGCGGCGTATCGCGCGGAGATCGTTTGTGTCTTGAGTTTCGGGTGGCTCTTGATGTGCTCCAATTCAGAATCGAAGAGGACCGGAGAGTCAAGCATGACCGGCGGCGTTTCCTTGCCTTGAGTGTCGAGCAAGTTGCCCTTGGCGCCGAGGGTCATGGCCAAAGACATGACGAGGCCTTCACGAAGCGGATCGATCGCCGGGTTCGTGACTTGGGCGAAACGTTGCTTGAAGTAATCGTACAACAAGCGCGGACGGCCAGACAAGACCGGCATCGGAGTGTCATCACCCATGGACCAGGTCGGCTCGATGGCGTCTGACGCCATCGATTCGATGATCATCGTAATGTCTTCAGCAGCGTAACCAGCACGAGCTTGGGACTCAATAAGCTGGATTGGATCCAATTGCGTGTCGCCGACCGGCTTGATACCGTTGACACGGTCGATGGACTTCATCCAGTCACCGTACGGGAGACGCGCGGACACTTCCTTGGCGATTTCCGTGTTCTCCTTGAATTCACCAGTCTCCAAATCGGCATAGATCATCATACCCGGACCAAGACGGCCCTTGGAGACGACGTTGGACGCGTTGGACAGCACATCGCCGAGGACACCGACCTCAGAGGCGACGTAGATGTAGTCATCAGACGTGCGCCAGAATCGAGCCGGTCGCAAACCATTGCGGTCGAGGCGGGCACCGAGTTGCTTACCGTCGCAGAAGACGAGCAACGCCGGACCGTCCCACGCCTCTTGCATACCGGCGTAGTAATCGTAGAAATCGTGAACTTCCGGGAACGTCGCATCGAGCTCCGGGTGGTTGCGGTGCGCCTCCGGCACGAGCAACATCATCGTCTCAGCCGGAGCGCGGCCAGTGCGGACAAGGAGCTCAGCCACTCTGTCGAGGTTGGCGGAGTCAGACGCAGCCGGGCTACAGATCGGGCGGAATTCTTGCTCACGTCCATCCCAGATCGGGTGGTTCATATCAGCTTCCTTGGACGCCATCCAGTTCAAGTTACCTTGAAGGGTGTTGATCTCACCGTTGTGGCCCAAGAAGCGCATGGGCTGCGAGAGAGGCCACTTCGGCGTCGTGTTGGTGGAGAAACGACGGTGGTAAATGGCAAACTGAGACTCGTATTCCGGATCTTCCAAATCCTTGTAGAACTTGCCCAAGACAGCGGAGCGAAGCATACCCTTGTACACGATGGTGCGAGAGCTGAGCGTGCAAATGTAGAAGCTCTCAGCCATCTCGGCGTCGACGTTCGCCTTCTTTTCGCACGTCTTACGAGCGATGAAAAGCTTGCGCTCGAACTCTTCGCGGTCCAAGCCGGAGCCATCGAGGAGGATCTGTTCGTGCACCGGGCACGTCAACTTGGCGAGCGGACCGACGACAGCGTTGTCAACCGGAACCGAGCGCCAGCCGAGCACCTTGAGGCCTTCGGCGACGCAGCTCTCTTCAAGCAACTTCTTCGCTTGTGCCGCCTTGGCACCATCTTGCGGCAACATGACCATACCGACCGCGGAGGAGCCTTCAGCAAACCCACTGATGCCGTTCGCAGCGGCCCACTTCTCCAAGAGCTTCCACGGAATGTTCGTCATCACGCCGACACCATCACCGGAGTCGTTGTCGGCGGAGCATGCGCCGCGGTGCTCCATGCAACCGACCGCGGTCAAGGAGTCCTTGACGGTCTTGTGCGTGCGCTCACCCTTCAACGAGGCGATGAAACCGACACCGCACGCATCGTGTTCTTCCAAAAGCTGCGTGTTGTCGACCGCACCACCTTGGTACACCGGCCAATCGCCGTACACGGAGCCTCGTTCGGCGAGGCACACCGTCGCGCGCTCACGTCCCGGAAGGCGCACCGAAGTGCACTTCGGGAGCGCCGCGGACTTACGGAGGCTCACCAACGAAGGCGTGTGCTTCTGTGTTTCGGAACGAGCGAGTCATCGTCAGTCTCACCGTCTTGGTCGCCAGACTCGCGAAGAGGAACATTCGAGGTTCGCGACTCATACATAAAGGCACAAAAGGAAGCCCTAAGCCCCCACGAACGCATCGCATCGACGCAAACGCACCGCTTGGTTACCCAACGCGAACGAAGTGTTCGCGCCCGCTCTGGTAATGTTTTTGCTACGAAACGCTCCGGCGTTCGCCGAGCTCTTGCGCCCGACGGACACGCGCACCGCGCGATTGCAGCGCGCCGATGTCATCGCGACACCCATCGCAGCGCTCATCTTCGACGTCACGCGCGCGCGCTCTCACCAACGAGCGATGCACGTGCGTGAATTCGAGACCGCGACACGATCTAAAAAATGTATGTTCCTTCGCTCGAGGTCTCCGCGATCGCCCTGGCGCGACCGTCGTCGTCGTCGCGTGGAAGTTGTGAGGCTGCGCGCGCGTCGTCCGGCCACCCGTCCGGCTCCATCCGTCCGGTTCTTTTCTCGTACTAGAGACAAAAAACAAGCAAACTGCACTTTTACCTCCAAAAAGGGACATATCCGTAACCGACGTAAGCCCCCCACACAGCCGAATGTCGCGCAGACTACTGTACCGCCCTTTTCCGAAGCCCTTTTCAGCGTCGTCGACGTCCGAGGGTGGTTCGAGGGTCGAGGTGGGTGCCAGCCGGGCGGTCGGGTGGGCACACACCGCCGCGGGGTGACACCCGAGACGTCGTTTTCCGAGGCGAGCGGGGGGTGGGAAGAGAGGCTTGAATTTGTGAATTTGTTGAATGCGCGTCGATGGTCGAGCGCGGACGCGCGTCGGTGGATGGAGGGTGACGACCGCGTTGAATATGTTTGTGTGTTTCTTGGCGACGAGAGGCGCTTCGGCGGAGTCGTGCGGGCCTTGGCGGGTGAGAAAAGTCTCGGACGGTGTGCAGGGGGTTGAGATATCGTTGATTAGGGGAGATGGTCTATCGGGCGAAGGATTGGGTGCTGTGCGCGCGAACGGTCGAGAGTGTGTGCGGAGGCGCGTCGACGAGACGGAGACGACGACGACGTGCCTCGCGCTCGCGCCCAAAACAGACGTCTTCGAGAGAGGATTGGAATTCGTGAGACGAGGTATGCGTGAAGGGGGTTCAAATCGTTTGGAAGTTTGGTTGGCGACGAATCCTCCTAAATTGATCGTCGATAGGACGGCGAATAAACGACATGCGTTACACATGATGGAGTCGACGTTGAATGAAATGTTAAGCGATGCTCCCAAAAATTATGACCAGCTCGCTTTGACACGAATACTGGATGGATTCACGAATGGAGATCGTGAGTATGAAGAAGGCTCAGAATTTAAAGCCTTCATCGTAGCCGATTCGGATGAAAGTGACGCACTCGACTCTTTTCCAAAACTGAGAGCTGAGACGATTGCTCCGCCTCGATCGGGCGGCGCCGAGATAGTGCCACTATCATCCAACGTCACGAAAACGATCGAAGAGCTTGAAAATCGACAGAAGCAATTGTTTCGTGTTTTTTGTTGCGTCGCTGTTGGAAGATCTAGATTTCAATTGTCAGTGGGTAATACCACGTGCGATGTCTCATCACCGAGTCGTGAAACGTCGAGACATCTCCGTGGGTTGAATGGACAATGCAATTCTGGAGGCTTCCCTTACCCCGACGATATCATGCTTGAGTTCACACCCGAGGAAAGAAAGACGTTCGACCAGTATCGGTCCTTCTACAAAGGGCGTTACGAAGATATGGTTGTGTCAAAGAGCCCGTTCGCGTTGTCAGTTCGCTTCGACCGTGGACCTCGACTTCGTGCAGAGGCACGATTTCGAGGCGTATCTTCATTTCGCGATTGTCGCAAACGAAAAAGTCTTAAAATTGAACTTTCTAAACCCGTCCGACTGATGCGTGGAGCTTTGAGTGACAAGTTTCTCCTGATATCGATGTGCATAGACGATCGTTATGTGAAAACGTACCTCGTTTTATCGATGGCGAAGAAACTTGGTTTGTTTCCACACGCAATTCGATACGTGAGGCTAAGGATAAGGACGAGAGGTCGACGAGGCATAGAGCATGGTGGGTTATACCTGCTCATGGATGAGCCGAAAAGTGCACTCGCGCGCTCACATAATGAGCTCGCGGTGGTTGTCCGACGCAGAAATGATCCAGCACGAAAAACGATGAGCATCAAAGCCATCCCAGACGTGACAGTGTATCCAGGTAATTCGGATATTGATGAAATCGCTGGGCGCGTCCGTTACGAACGCGTTGTCTTGGCAAGCGAAACGTGTTCCAGTCGAGGTAGTGCGTGTTTTGAGCAACTAAATGGTCTGATTGATATTGTTGGTTATCTACGCTGGCTTGCGCTATCAACGTGGGTCGAGTCGGGAGATTACGTGGATGAACTTTGGCTGTTCGCATCGAATGAAGCAGATCGGCAGAGATTTTTATTACACGCTTGGGATCCGGACGATTCATTCGAAACGTGTCATCGCCAGGGTCGAGACGCGATAGGTAACGCCACGACCAAACAATTCCTCTATTGTGCTGAAGGCACCATTGACCGAGTTCTTGTGCGATCGAGTGATATGATGATGAGATACCTTAAGGAACTCAATTACGTTCTTCGGGAGGGTTTAACGGACGGCTTGCACGCAATCGTCATCGAACAAGAGCGGCAAATTAAACATTTGATGAACGATGAGACGGCTCTTGGACTGACGGAACTTCGAAAACTCAAACCGTCCATCAATAGCGCCGATGATGCTTCTGTAGAAATGATCAACTCGCTTCGGTACTATGAGACGCTCGCAGAGGAGAGGAGGAGGACTTTACTGCGCAATCCCTACGTGTACGCGGCTTGGGGCGACGATGAATGGTCGAGCGTACCACTAGATGAAAATTGCGATAGACTGACGGTGAAGATGCAGATCCGCTCGTATGACAAAGCGAATCAAGATGTTTTATTTGACATCATTGATGTCAAACCGTTTGCGTTGAACATATCTTTCAATCCAGAAGTTGTGTATAACGATTCAACCTACTTTGCCGTGCCAGAAGAATTTGAGCTTGCTACTTGGCCCAATCGAAGCACAACGTGTACTTCGAGTTCATTTGGTGACGGTTTCGTCATGTTAACGTACGCGTGCGAAAGTATTAGTTCGCGGCAGCTGTTTTCGTTGCATCATCGCTTCTGGCACAGCTTTGCAAACATCTCAAACTCGATTCGCGTTCAAAGATTACGAGGATGTGGCGAGGAAAAGTACTAAATCATTCTGACTGACTTATGACAACGTCGCGCATTATTGCTGTTGTGGCAGACCTGCCTGCCGCCACTCTGGTTTGAGTCCCCAGAGACCCATATTTGGTCCACGGCGAGTCAAGAGGGCAATTTCGTTGAGGTTCGTCTTCAGCCAATCAACTGGTTGCTTCGTTTCCAGTATGAGCTGCTTCAAACTCCAATAAGATTGACGCTCGAACAAACCGAAAAGCATATTTTCCAACGCTTTTTTCTCCATGCGTTCTTTCTTTTCTGGTTTGTTTGCCGCGGCGTCGGTAAAACGAACCAAGTTTCGAGCCTTTGGTAAAGGTGCGAAACGCATTTCCGACGAGCTCTGCGTCACTCTTGTTTTCGTCTGAGCCTTGATCATGCGGTCTTTGCTAACTCTATGATAGTCTGCGTCATCGATGGATCTTGGACGCATGTCTAGTTTTACTGCTACCTTGCCCATGAGGGCCATGTCTGACACGTTCTCGTCGCGATGGTCGGAGAAGACGTGCATCGGCATGTCGGTCGGTTGGTTGGCTAGGATGTAATGCTTTGGAACGTCTTCCGCATCTTTTCCCTTGAGTTCAATGACACCGTGCGTCATCGACTTTGAACTATCCTTTTCAAACGGGTCGACGAAGACGCGCACGCTACCGACGGCTTCCTCCGGGTTGACGTCGTCGTGCCACACCCGCGAGAGAAATTTCGGCACCTTGATCAGCCACGCCTCTTCGTCCGCTTTCTTCGTGTCCAGAGCGTTCGGCCACACGTAAGCCTTCAGCGCCGTCACGACGTGCTCCGGAATATCCTTTTCCTCCACGCCGAGAATCGAACACGTCTGGTGGCGCCAGTGCGCTCGGTACATGGAAGGCGGGCCATCCTTTCGCCACTCCGGTTTCGCGTACGCCTTCGTCCCGACCTCCAATCGCGCCGGATCTAACAACGCCAGAACCTGATTCACCTTCGCCTCGGCCGTTCGCTTCTTCTTCAACCACTCTCTGATCTCCCCCTGCAAATCCGCCGAGTTCGACGGCAGTTCAAAATCCGCCATCTGCGAGCGCACCGTGCGCATCGGTCAGTCTGAGCTCTCGAAAGCGCGCGCGTGCACTCGTCTCCACCGTTTCCGCGCCCGTCTCCGACCCCGACCCATCGCGCGCGCGCGCCATTCGACCCACGCCTCTTCCCTCGCATCCGCGGTCTCTTCGTCCCCGTCCTCCGCGCCCGGATCCTCTCGCGTCGCCGCGCCCCTGGAAGTCGCCGCGCCTCATCTCGCACCTCCGCTCGTCGCTCCCTTCGCGTCGCGCGACGCCCGTCGTCGACTGCGGTCGCGTCGTCGGCGTCGGGTCCTCGCGTCCCCATTCTTTCTTCACTTCGATATACATTTTATAGAAATTATATTCATTCAATGCGTACCGATAGTCCGATTTATGTCAGACCGTGTCCCCCGCGCCCCTCGATCGCGAATGAATTCTGGGCACCCGCACACGTCGTCCGACGCGCGCGCGCGAGCGAGAGAGAGAACGACGCGATCGCGAGAGAGAGAGAAGGACGCGATGTGCGATCGATACGCGTTTTTCGACGCGCAGTCTTGGTTGACCCCGCGCGATGACGTCGAGGAGGCGGGAGACGAGGAGGAGGAGATCTTTCTCGGAGCGTGTTCGTTCTCCCTCTCGGCGTCCGATCAGTACGGGACGGTCGAGCGCGACGGAGAGGAAGGAGAGGAAGAAACACCCACAGATGAGGGAGAGGAGCGGGAGCGCGGCGCGCGAGGGGCTCTGGCGAGAGACGCGATGCACGTGACGTTCGCCGTGTCTTCGACGCTGAGCGACCCGGCGAGCGTTCGCGCGCGGTTCCTCGAGGTGAAGACGACGACGCCGTCGACGTCGACGATGTCGTCGTCGTCGAAGAATCGACAGGTGGGTAAGGTCGGGTCGACGAGCGAAGAGGGATGCGGCGCGCGGGCGCGATTGGAGTGTGAGCTCGACGGACGGCGATACGTAATCTCCACGAGGACGTGTCGAGAAGTCGTGGCTTCGTTCGAATCGAGTCCCAAGGACGTGGATGGTCGAGGTGCGCAATATCTCAGTTGCATTTTTCCACACGTCACGCTGAACGTTTACTCGACGTCGCCCTCGACGTCGGACGACGCGTCTTGGGATAGACTGCAAATTCTCGCGCGCGCGCTTCGCGACCCGGCGCTCGCCTCAGTCGCAAACGACGACGTCGAAGCTCTGAGACCGAGACAAAAGAAACGAAAATTGCGACACGGACACGACGGAAAAGTATCCATCATCTCGTGCGCCCGCGACGACGCCGTCGAGCTCGACATCCAGTCCGCATTCGAGGAACAAAGACGCTCCGCGAGGGCGCTCTGCGACGCCGCCGACTCCCTCGCCGCCGACGCCGACACCGACGACGTCTGGTCGGGCGTTTCCGCGCAGCTTCTTCGCCGAGGCGTGCGAGACGTCTTCGTCGACAATCCTCGCGCGTATCACACCGTGCCGTCGTCGTCAGAGCTCGAGCTCGAGCTCGTCTAGGTGCTACTAATCTAAGATGCACCACGAGGCGAATCGACTCGGCACTGTTTTCCAGCTTGAAGGTCATTCTTGGTTTGTGACTCAAGAGAATATCGACCGGTTCTAACCGCGTGGAAACACGCGGAGCGCCGCAGAAGACGACGTCGAGGCGAACGAGCGTCGACGGCGCGGGGAAACCCGTGCGCTGATTTCGTCGCACCCATCTCACGCGCACGTGAGCGTCTTCGTCGTCGAACGCGCGCGCACGGCGCGCGAGAGCTCGCGTTCACGCGTTTTCGCGGTTCCATAGCCGCGTTCACGCGTTTTCCATCTGTGTGACGCCGCTACGACGTGCGCGAACCTGCGAACGACGCCGAGACGGTGAACATGAATCCGGACTATTTTCTTTCGTCCAGCGACACCTATCCGAGCCAGTGGTTGCCCAAGGGAATCGTGGACGGCGAGGATGATTCGTCGACTCTGATTTCGTACGCCATGCCCTCCCAAGCTGGAAACTCCAAGGGGCTCGCGAGAGGAGGGGTCGGCGGACCGCAAATGCAACTGGATAACTCGAAAGTTGTCGGGAGTGTCTTGTATGATGTTGAGGGATTGCTTCCAACGGTTTCTCAATCGACCGTGGTCGAACCATCAACCTCGCCAAAGAGCACGACTCACCTCGGCGGCGAACCGTCGGACAACTTTGCTGGAGGTTCGAAGATGCGAGGTCCTTCAGGTCCTCGACTCGCGGGTCAGGGTGTGGAAGAAGAGAAGCAGCAAGTGGCGTCTATCGATATCATGCCAAACGGCGGATTGAGGTTGCGAGTGACGTTACTCGCCGCTGGTTTTGTCATCGGGGCGAGCGGAGCTTCCATTCGCGAAATCATGCGCCACACCGGCTCGACGATCCAATCTTGGACACAGCAGCCCGAAGAGGGCGTGTATCACCGTCCATGCCGTGTTTTCTGCATTCAGGGCAATCCTGAATCAGTTCTGGCTGCTTCAAACATCATTCACGAAGCCGTCGAACGATACAAGGAGTTATGCGAAGGAAAGCGTCGAGGAGAATTTGTCCAACGCTTGCAGTACATTCACGGCGTTGAATTTTCGTACCAACCACCACCAAAAAATGTTGTACCAAATGCGGCTTCTGTGAATGGGGTCGGCACTGGATTTGCACGACAAGGAGGTAGTAACCCGCTCCTGTCTCGTCAAACTGGCAATGGCAAACCCATGAATGATACCATGCGATACATGGCGGCGTTGCAAGCGCAGCAACACGCTTTGCAAAGGGAACAATCTGCGATGCAACAAGCGTACGCGGCTGGCCTAGCTGCGGGCGCGAAAATGAGCCACGTACACTCATTCAACTTTGGAAATGCTCAGCTTGCTCACAATGCCCCCCCGAATTCTCGGGCATCCATGTCATCTAGAAAATTTTTTGGTTCGGCATCCGCGGCGACGCAGAACCAGCTGTTTGATTAAACCGCGCAAGATTGTCTTGAATTGAACTTGCATATATCGATTGACTTGACTGTACATTCTAGTTTAGCTGTTGAAATCGAATTACAATACTGTATGTTGAAAAACAATCCTTCAGTTTCTACTGCGAGACGGTTTTCACGGCCGCGAGAAGCGCAACGGCTTGTCTCGCAAGTAGTACAGCTTGGCCCGACGAACCTTTCTTCGTTCAAGAATTTCCATCGCCTTGATGTTGGGCGTGAAGAGTGGAAAAGATCGTTCAACGGCGAGATTTCCTATCGCGGTTCGAAGGGTAAAGCTAGATCCCAACCCTCGATGCTTCTTTGCTATGCACACACCCGTGAAGGTTTGCGTTCGTCTATTGTTCTCCGGGACCTCGAGCGTGAGTTTCACCACATCTCCCGGTCTAAAAGGCACGATGTGACGCTCCGCCGCTAACTCCTTCATCTTCTCTCGCTCCAAAGTCTCCATCATGTGTCCACATCGCTTGAAATAACTCTTTCGCTTCTTCAACTCTCTCGTCGGCGTCCACGGCGCCGCGCCTCCGCCCGACTTTCCCCATCCCTCCTGCCTCGCCCCCGCCTCGAAGCTCGTCATCGGCGCCTCCATCCCTCGCGCCTCGGGTTTAAGCTTCACGGGCGTCCCCGTCGTTCGCATCGCCTTGATCTCCGCCCGCACGGACGTCATCACCGTGCGCATCGCGCTCGCATCCGTCGCCGTCGCCGTCGCCGTCGCCGTCGGCGCGATCGTCCACCCGCGCGCGTCCGGTCGTCCCACCGACCCGCGCGCGCTCGACCGCGCGCACGCGCGGAGCGCGTCCCTACACGCGCGCATCGACCACATCGTTCGTCCTCGACGTCGCGCGCGCGACGTCGTCGGTCGTCGACGCGCGTCGTCGTCTCCCGACCAATCGCCGGGTTTCCCTTTCCTCGTCGAGGTCGAGGGGGGTATTTGACCGATTGTGACTCGAGAAATTGGATGGGTTGAAGCGACCATCGAGCCGAGACATTCGTCGTCGACGAACGTTTCGGACGCGGCGAGGCGGCAGACGGTGGACGGCGGACGACCGCGTCGACGACCGGGATGCGCGCGATGCGCGCGTGCGCGGCGACGGCGAGCGCGGGGATGCGGCGAGCGGTGAGTCCGCGACGATGGAGCGGGACGAGCGGGACGAGCGCGGTGCGCGCGGTGCGCGCGATGAGGGCGCGACGAGCGAGCGCGGTGCGAAGCGCGGGGACGGAGGAGGGGGCGAGAGGGGTCGAGAAGTCGCGGTTGGTGTTTTTGGGGACGCCGGAGTGCGCGGCGGACGTCTTGGGACGGGTGCTGGACGCGGCGGAGAGGGCGGACGCGCGGTTCGAGGTGGCGGCGGTGGTGTCGCAACCGGGACGGCCGCGAGGGCGAGGGCGGAAGAGCGCTGAATCCGCGCCGTCGCCGGTGGCGGAACTGGCGATGAAGCGAGGGATCGCGGAGGATAGGATACTGTGTCCGGTGAAGGCGAACGAGGAGTGGTTTCTGGACGCGTTGCGGGCGCTCGACGTCGACTTGATGGTGACGGCGGCGTACGGAAACTTTTTACCGCAAAAATTTCTCGACATTCCGAGGTATGGAACGCTGAACATTCACCCGAGCCTCTTGCCGCAGTGGCGCGGGGCGGCGCCGGTGCAACGGGCGTTGGAGAGTGGACAAGCCGAGACTGGCGTGTCTGTGGCGTACACTATTCTCAAAATGGATGCGGGTCCCGTGCTTAGACAAATCAAGAGACCGCTGGACGGAGACGAAAAGGCACCAGAAATGTTGACTGAACTCTTCGAGAAGGG
>CEVL01012779.1_pt1 | contig 22369 bp, 23 predicted proteins | sample 427051 | NCBI WGS metagenome assembly CEVL01 (sample SAMEA2623673, study PRJEB7988) | marine metagenome | biome: marine biome (ENVO:00000447); feature: surface water layer (ENVO:00002042); material: "saline water (ENVO:00002010), including plankton (ENVO:xxxxxxxx)" | depth 5 m
CGGCGCCAGAACAATTTTTTTAACAAATAAATAGTTGATAGAAAATAAGATAAAAATCATTATTTCAAATTCAGGTCATGAGTGGACTTATAGAGATTATAAAGACTTTCAGATCTGGAGTGCAGGTGATTCTGAATTCACAAGAATACTACTAGAAAAGAAAAGTAAGAATTTTGATGTTAATAAAATAAAAGATATCTTAAAAAATATAAATAAAAATTTTTCATGCATCATAAAAACAAAAGATGATGTTTATGCGATTGTAGACCATTGTCGAAGTATTCCTATTTTCTATTCAATTGATGAATTTAGTAAAGATATTATTATCTCGAATTCTGCAAAAATTATTAAACAGCAGGCAAATCTAAATGATATAGATAAAGTATCAGCACTTGAAATAGCTATGGCTGGATATGTTACTGGGTATGAAACCTTGTATAAAAATCTTTTCCAATTAAAAGCAGGTGAATTTTTATTCTGTTATGAAAATAACCATACTAAATATAAATACTACGACTATCTACCAGAAAATATTTTTAATTGTAGTGAGAGCGAAATGTCAAAAAAGTTTGGAGCTATTCTTGATAAAGTAATTATTGATACAATTGAAAAAGCTAATGGAAGAAAAATATGGCTACCTCTTAGTGCCGGCTTAGATTCACGTCTTTTATTATGTAAATTCATTGAGCATAAATATAAAAATGTTTTTACTTTTTCATATGGACCAAATAATAATGACGAAGCAAAAGCAGCTAGCCTAATTGCAAAAATATTAGGAGTAGCATGGTTATTTGTATGTAGCACCAGAGGTTATATGAAAAGTTTTTTCGTTAGTAGGGAAAGGGAGTCCTATTGGGACTATTCTGATAATCTTTGTAGTATTCCAACTTTTCAAGATTACTTGGTGTTATCAAAATTAAATCATAAAAAAAAATTACCACAAAATATTCTAATGGTGAATGGTCAGACTGGAGATTTTATTAGTGGCGGCCATATACCAAAGCAATTAATGCAAGAAAACGTAACAATAGACGATTTACTAGAATCGATAATTTCCAAACACTACTCGCTTTGGGACACATTAAAAACATCCGGAAATATTACAATAATAAAGCAAAAAATATTAAAGGTATTAGATCTTAGAGCTGATGGTGGATATTCTCAAAATGAGCTAATAGCTGCATATGAAAAATGGGAATATCAAGAAAGACAGTCTAAATATGTAGTAAATGGACAAAGGAATTATGAATTTCTTGGCTTAGATTGGTCATTACCTTTCTGGGATAAACGAATTGTTCAATTTTGGAAAAGAGTTCCTTTTGAATATAAATTTAAACAGAGATTGTATAAATATTTTTTATATCAGTATGATTTTAGAAAATTATTTTCTAATAAAGACTATATTGTATGGCAATGGCCTGGATTCATGAAAATCATACTACCAATATGTAGAGTAATACGTCTGACTTTAGGATATAAAGCGAGAGATAATTTTATTAAAGCAATGTTATATTTTGGAATGTATAGAGATTTATATGCACATTTAACATATAAAGAATTCTTTAAATATTATCGAGATGCAAGAAACCCTGTATCCTTTTTTTCAAAACAGTGGCTAGTAGAAAAGGGTGTCAAATTTGATTCAATATAAATTTTTATTTCATTTTATTTGTAATATAGCATATTAGATCATACTTTAATTGAATATACTTCTTGTTAGTAGTAAATATCCACCTGAGTATTCTGGTTCGGGCAACAGAATCTCTTTGTTATACGAAAGATTGAGTAAAAAATATAACTCTATTTCGCCAAGTGTGATATGTAATTCAACAGAATATAAAAATAGTAATGAGAGTTATATTTATAAAAACATAAATGTGTCCAGAGTATCCTCAAATATTATTAACAGGAAGCCCGGGTTATTTTATAAATTATTAAAATTAGTTGATATATATATAGAATTCTTTCAGACATTAATAATTATTAGTAAAAAAAATATAGATTTAATTCATGTCATTGGTACATCAGTATCGACTACAACAGCAATCTTTTGGGCTAATTTAAAAAATATTCCTTTATTAATTGAGTTAGTTAATACAGGAGCTAAACCAAATCAAAATTTACCATTGCTAAAATATTTTTATAAACCAAGTTTAAAATCTAATACTAAAATTATAGCAATATCTGAAGAATTAAAAAAAACAGCAGAGGGATTTACTGATTCAGAGTTGATATGGTGTAGACCAAATCCAATTGATGAAAAAAAATATAATTACAGACCTGAAAAAAAAGAAATATATCGTAGTGAATATACACCGTTTGAAATGAATGATGTAATTTTAACATCTGTGGCTAAATTCATGCCATTAAAGAATCAACTATTTTTAATCGATGTACTAAATGAATTACCAGATCAATATAAGCTGATTTTATGTGGGCCCTTAGTAAAATCTGGGATACATTTAAATAGAGATCAGGATTACTTAAATCAAATAAAAGAGAAAATTAAAAATAAAAAACTAAATAACAGAGTGCTACTTATTACTGAATATATCGACGCCTCTAAATATATGAAATTATCTGATATTTACATGATGCCTCATCATCACGAAGGTCTTGGAACACCCATGCTTGAGAGTTTAGCATGCGGTACACCAGTTATTGCTAATAGTAGTGTTTCAGCTTTTCAACAATGGATTCAGCATGGCATCAACGGGTATTTATGTAAACTTGATATTAAAGATTGGCTGAAGGCCATAAAAGAAATCACTTCAATCAGTCAAGATGAGTTATTAAATAATAGCGAATATCTACTAAATCATTATTCAACGAAAAAAATAGACGATGAATATTGGAAAATAATTAATAGTTTCAATTAGTAAAACCAGCAAATTTAATTTATTAAAATGAGAAATAAAAATTATGATAGATAAAAATAGTATCAATCTAGATCAGAAAGTTGTTTTAATTACAGGCGGGACAGGTTCATTTGGTCAACAGTGTGCTCAACACTTATTAAATAATTTTAATTTAAAAAAATTAATAATTTTTTCAAGAGACGAGCAGAAGCAAGTTGAAATGCAATTTTCAAAAATGTTTAAGGATAAAAAAGAGCTAAGATTCTTTATAGGCGATGTTAGAGATGTTAATAGATTGAAAATGGCAATGAGAGGTGTTGATTATGTTATTCATGCAGCTGCATTGAAACATGTCCCTGTTGCTGAGTACAATCCTTTTGAATGCATTCATACAAATGTTTTAGGTGCTGAGAATATTGTTACCGCATCAATCGAATCTGGTGTTGAAAGTGTTATTGCTTTATCTACTGATAAGGCAGTCAATCCAATAAATATCTATGGTGCAAGCAAACTAGCTGCTGATAAGATATTTGTAGCTGCTAATGCGTTTGCAGGCGATGTAAAGACTCGCTTTTCAATTGTTAGGTATGGAAATGTATTGGGATCAAGAGGCAGTATAGTTCCACTATTTCGCAAACTTATAGAGGAAGGAGCAGAATCACTACCAATTACGGATGAAAGGATGACAAGATTCTGGATAACAATGTCACAAGGTATAGACTTTGTATTAAGTTCTATGGCTTTGCAAAAAGGAGGGGAGATATTTGTTCCAAAAGCCCCTAGTATGAAGATTAAAGATTTAGTAACTGCGCTCGCACCAAATGCATCTACTCATATAGTAGGTGTTCGCCCCGGAGAAAAAATACATGAAGTTTTAATAACTGAGGATGATACTTCTGATATTTTAGATTTAGGAGATCGTTATATTATTACCCCATATCATGATCCATCAATTGCAAAGCATCACATTGCTAATAATGCAATCATGGTTGATAAAGGGTTTAAATATTCAAGTGATAATAATAGTCAATGGTTAAATAACAAGCAGTTTATAGATTTACTAGATGAATCTGGACTTTAAATTAATTGAAAAAAACTGAAAAAAATAAATATTTACCATATGGTAGACAACATATTGATGCTAATGATATACAAGAAGTAGTAAGAGTATTAGAAAGCGATTATCTAACTACCGGTAAAAAAACAATTGACTTTGAAATAGAATTTTCAAAGAAAGTTAATGTTAAATATGCCGTTAGTTGTTCTAGCGGCACAGCTGCATTGCATCTTTCTTTACTTGCACAAAATTTACCGAACGAAAGCAGAGTCATAGTCCCTGCAATTTCATTTCTTGCTACTGCCAATATAGTCGAGTTATCTGGCGGAAAGGTAGTTTTTGCAGATGTTGACAGTGAAACAGGCGTCTTATCTGAATCAACCATTACTAAAGCAATAGAAAATACGGGTGATAAAATCTCTGCAATAATACCAGTGCATTTAAATGATAGTTCTCTTGATATGAAAATGATTAGGCATATAGCGGATCAACATAATCTAAAAGTTATTGAAGATGCCTGTCATGCACTGGGAGGTAATTATTATGAGAATGGAAAAATTACCGGAGTTGTAGGTAGCAATTTATATAGTGATCTTACAAGTTTTTCTCTACATCCTGTTAAGGCTATTGCAATGGGTGAGGGTGGAGTAATTACAACCAATAGTGAAATTTTGCAAAAGAAAATTTTAAGACTTAGAAATCATGGTATGACTCGTAATGCTGATGATTTTTTGAATAACGAGCTAGCTTTTGATAAAAGTCAAAATCCAAATCCCTGGTATTATGAGATGCAAGAATTAGGGCTCAATTACCGGGCTAGCGACATACACTGTGCGTTAGGTTTGAGTCAATTGAAAAAATTAGAGAAATTTATAAGCAAGAGAATTAAGCTTTTTAAATTATATACTAAACATCTAGAATCATTTTCACCTACAATAATTCCTGTAAAAAATAATTTTTCTGTATCGGCTCCGCATCTTTTTCCTGTATTGATTGATTTTAATTCAATTCGTAAGTCTCGTGCTGAATTAATGAGGCTTCTTGATGAGAAGGGAATTGGTTCTCAGGTACATTATATACCATTGTTTCTTCATCCGTATTACAAGAATAAATATCATCATAATAATTATGAAGGGGCAATCAAATATTATGAGCGATGTTTAAGCCTACCATTATATTATGATATGAATGAAGATGATGTTATTAGAGTTACGACAGCCTTACAGGAAATAATAGGTTAATGGATTTTGATGAAAAAGCTACCCGAGACTACTTAAGAGAATTGATTTTGAATTTATACTCAATATCAGAAGAACTTAATGACGAAACAGAATTAGTCGCTTCAGGAATAATTGACTCATTTGGTATTGTGAGAGTTATTGATGAGATAGAGAAAGAATTTAAGATTAAAATTCCTAATGAGGGTCTAATTCCACAAAATTTTTGTTCAATATCAGCTATTTCTAATTTTATTTCAATATTAAAAAATAAGGACATATCTTAATATGAAGGATTTAATGAAAAAAAATATAAAAATTGAATGCAACGAATTTTTTTTAGAAACACTAAATTCGAATAAAATTTCTGATAGATACTTACATTGGTTAAATGACCCTGAATTGAACAGATTTAGTCAAAGAGCTGGTGAAAATTTTAGTATTGATGATATTAAGGAATATATAGACGTATCAAATATGTCAAATAACATATTATTGCTTGGTATATTTTTGAATGAAAGTATGAAGCACATTGGAAATATACAATTACGTTATTTCGATAAAAAAAATAGACTAGCTGAGATCTCGACACTCCTAGGTGAAAAAGATTATTGGGGGAAAGGGGTAATTGTAGAAGCAGCTCGTAATTTGATTAACTTTGGCTTTAATGAACTAAATATTCATAAATTTGTTTTAGGTAATATTGCACCAAACCGTGCTTCATCATTTAAATCAACAACATTAGGGGCAAGACTAGAAGGAACTAGGAGAGCACATTTTTTATTTGAAAGTAAATATGTTGATGTGCTCGAGTACGGACTGCTAAAAGAAGATTTTTATAAGACCTTTCCAGAGCTAAATAAAAAATAAAGTAAATTCTTAGTAGCAATATAAAAAATGCAATTTCCACTAAATAACATTGGTAATATTTCGACTTGGGAGGATGGAAAAACTTATACTGGAAAACTGATTGATGAAAATTCCTCTGTAGTTGCAAAGAAATTGAAGGAAATGAATATTTCATCTGGCGATAAAGTGCTTATTTATCATGGTAACAGTGCTCATTTTTTTAGCGATCTTTTTGGAGTCTGGAAGTCAGGTGCATGCGCAGTTTGTCTAAATTCAAATCTTACAGAAAGTGAATTAATCAATATTATTAGTTTTATGTCCCCATCATTATTGCTTTATAAAAATGATATGCAAATTTCTCATGATTTAGATATACCATGTCTAGATACTAGAAAATTAAAACAGAATAATAATTTAGATAATGTATCAGCGTGGGACACAAATATAGATAGTGATGCCTTAATACTTTTCACCTCAGGAACTACAGGTACCCCAAAGGGGGTAGTACATACATTCCGATCCTTATTATCGCGCATCACACTAAACCAGTCTTATATACCGCTAGAGGCAATGAAAAAAACATTATGTTTATTACCTACTCACTTTGGGCACGGATTAATCGGTAATTGTTTGACTCCTCTTTTAGCTGGGTGCGATTTAGTTATCGCGCCTGGTCATAACTTAATAGTTTCAAGTCAATTAAATAAAATAATTGATGATTTTAATATAAGTTTTATGAGCTCCGTACCAGCTTTATGGAAAAAGGTTGTAGGTAATGTCGAACAACCAGAAAAGGATACATTAAAGAGAGTGCATATAGGTTCAGCACCACTCTCATCTGATTTGTGGGAAAACGTCATACAATGGAGTAATAGCAAAACTGTTGTAAATATGTATGGGATTACTGAAACTGCTAATTGGATAGCTGCCGCTTCATCCGATAAATATACTCCCTGTGATGGTTTAGTTGGCGATATGTGGGGTGGAAGCGCTGCTATATTAAATAAAGACGAAGAAATATCAACAGTTGGGGAAGGTGAATTATTAATACAATCTCCTTCTCTTTTTAAAGAGTATTTTAAATTACCAAATACAACAGAAGCAATTTTAATTAATGGTTGGTATCGAACAGGTGACATTGGGCGTATCGATGAGAAAGGTACAATTTATCTGACAGGTAGGGAAAAATATGAAATTAATCGGGCAGGCATTAAAGTCTATCCAGAGGATATAGATTTATTACTTGAAAGACATGGCGAGATAAGAGAAGCATGTGCCTTTGCTATACCAGATGATATAGAAGGTGAAACTATAGGAGTTGCGATAAGTTTTATAAACGACTCTGAACAAAATCTTTCTGACATTCAGAATTGGTGTTATGAGAGGTTATCTAGAGAAAAAGTCCCAGTAAAATGGTTTATTGAGGAAGAAATCCCAAAAACAGATCGAGGAAAATTAAATCGTGATCGAGTTGCAGAGCATTGTTTAGATGATTCAAAGGAGGATTAGACACTATTCACTAATTTTTAAAATATGATATACATATTTCGTGTAGATATTGGATATAAAACAGGCATAGGACATGTAAAAAGGTGTATTGCAATTGCAAAAGAAATTAAAAAAAGAGATTTAGATGTACTTTTTATAGTAAAAGGTCTTAACAATAAAGTGAGTTCTTTGCTATCTCCAGAAAGGATTAGTTACTTCATTATGCCATCTGAAGTCAATTATAAAGATGAATTTAAATATATTTCTGAGTTTAAAATTGAAAATAATGCTCATTTTATTTTAGATGTTTCATATTCAAAAACTCTTAATGATCTAAATAATTTTGAATTATACACAAAAGAACTTAAAGATAATTATAAGTATGTTTCATTAATAGATGGATTTTTAAACTCTTGTGTAACATCTTTTCTTGATTTGCCAATTGATATTTTATTGATTCCCTACGTTGGCGCCGAGGATAGCATTCTTAAAACTAAAGCAAAAAGAATTTTACTTGGAGAAAACTATTTTATTTTTGATCCTGATGATATTCCTAACATTAAATCTAGAGAAATTCATAATGAAAACGCAAATAAAGTATTGATAACTGCCGGTGGAAGCGATCCTAATGGGTTAACTATAAAGGTAATAGAGGCTACAAATTTTATTGAAGATAATCACCTTGTGTTAAAATGTGTAATTGGTCCTGAGTTTGATCAAGAGTATGTAAAAGAAATTATGTCTTTAATAAGAAACAGTAAACATGAAATAATTTTAATAAAGAGACCAAAAACGTTATCTGATCTAATGACTTGGTCTGATTTTACTGTATCTGCGAGTGGATTGACTAAGTACTTATTGGCAGCGACTGGAACTCCATCAATTCTAATATCTATAGACAAGGAACATGCAGATATCAATTCCTCATTTGATCATATTAATTCATCAAATCATTTAGGAATTTTGAATGAAATTTCCACAGATAAAATAGCACAAGAAATTAAAAACTTAATTATTTTTAAGAGCCGTAGAGCAGCAATGTCTAAAGCTGGAAATAATGCGATTAACGCTAATGGCAACACAAAAGTGGTAGATGAATTAATAAATATTAATATGGATTGAGGAAAGCTAATATGAAAAACTTAAAAAGTTTTAGTCAGCATTTGGATGAAAAGAAATTTTTGCCTTTGATAGGTGTTTACGATGTCTTTTCGGCGTTAATCGCCTCCAAATATTTTGAAGGTGTTTTTTTGAGTGGCTATAGTTTTTCTGCAAGTTCATATGGGTTACCGGATATAGGTTTTCTTAATTGGCGTGATGCAGTTGATATTTCTAGTAGAATCAGAAATGTGTTACCAAATATACCTTTACTTGTAGATATAGATGATGGTTTTGGTGATGAGACTGTTGCTGCAAATACGATTCAGCTATTGGATCATTCATCTGTTTCAGCGGTTATGCTAGAGGATCAGAAGAGACCAAGAAAATGCGGTCACTTTGATGGAAAAGTATTACTACCAATTGATGAGTATTTAATCAAATTAAATGCGGTTCTTGATGTAAAAAAAGATATTTTTATCATTGCGCGTAGTGATGCCAATACTCCTGAGGAAGGGTTGGAGCGTGCAATTGCATATTCTGAAGCCGGTGCTGATGGAGTAATGGTTGAAGCAGTTAATAGCCTCAAGTATGTGGAGAAATTGACAAGTAAGGTTAGCTGTCCCGTTATGATAAACCAGCTTCATGGTGGAAAGTCTCCTGATTGGACATTTAGAGAGCTAATAGATGCAGGTGTTTCAATCTCAATATACAGCACACCTTGTATTTTTGCAGCTCAGTTTGGTATTGAGAGCTATCTAAAAAATATGCTTGAGTTAGGCAGTTTACCTTCAACAGGTACAGTTGATATGGAAGAGTGCAATAGAATTCTATTTTCTGATAAAGAAATGTAATGCAGATTTAAAATTATGTCTAATAACTTTAAAATCGGAAATCATATTGTAAGTAATAATTCAAAGCCATTTGTTATTGCAGAGGCAGGCTCGAATTTTAATCAATCTTTGGAAACTGCCTATAAGTTAATAGATGTTGCTGCTGAAGCAAATGCTGATGCAGTTAAATTTCAATTATTCTCAGCTGAAACTTTATATCCTAAAGGAACGAAAGAATATGAATCTGTCAAAGCAGTGGAATTAAATCCTGATTGGGTAGGACTACTAAATAAACATGCTATCGAAAGAAATATACTCTTTATGGCCTCTGCGTTTGATCACAATGCAGTTGATACTCTTGAGGATGTTGGTGTATGTGCTCATAAGATAGCCTCATCTGAAGCAACTAATTTATCATTAATATCATATATTGCCTCGAAAAAAAGACCAATAATAATCTCCACCGGTATGTGCGATATTGTAGATATAACAGAAGCGATAAGAACATCTCGTGAAGGTGGCAATCAAAATGTTGCATTACTACAATGTTATGCAATGTATCCATTGCCATCTGAGTGTGCAAATTTGAAAGTAATAGATTTACTACAAAAACTATATGAGGTACCAACAGGTTTCTCAGATCATACATTAGGAATTAATACTGCACTTGCAGCAGTAGCAAGAGGCGCCAGTATTATTGAGAAACATTTTACTTTAGATCGAAATTCGGAGGGGCCAGATCATTTTTATGCGCTTGAACCAAGTGAGCTGAATCAATTTGTTTCGTCAATTCATGATGTTTACACATCAATTGGAAAAACTTGTAAGGAATTATTACCAGAAGAGCGTCAATATGGAAGAAGGGAAGGCATCTATGCTGCAAAAAATATTAAAAAGGGTGAAAAATTTACTTCTGGTAATCTTTGTATTAAGAGGCCTGCACTTGGTTTACGATCAAGATATATTGGTGCTATACAGGGTGCCTGTGCGAAAGTAAATATAGCCACTGATAATCCGATAAGCTGGGATCATATTGAATTCTAATTTTAAATACTGATATGAAAAAATCTATACTAGCAAGGGCGTAAGTAATACTAAATTTAATAATCGTAACTTCAATATGTCTAATTCTAAATTAAAAAAAATTATTATTTTCGGTTCGTCAGAAACCGCAGCTCTTGCAAAATATTATTTTGAGAATGATAGTAAGTACAAAGTTATAGCTTTTACAGTGGATGATGATTTTGTTGATTCAGAAAAATTTTGTGGATTGCCTTTACTGCCATTTAGTAATGTTTTAAAAAACTATTCTCCATCAGAATATGCAATGCACGTAGCTTTATCATATTCAAAGCTTAATCAATTACGTCAAAAAAAATATGAACAAGCTAAAAAAGCTGGATATATTCTTGTTAACTATATTTGTTCCAAGTCATGTTTTTGGCCTGATTTAAAAATAGGCGATAACTGTTTTATTCTTGAAAACCAAACAATTCAGCCAACTGTAGAAATTGGTAACAATGTCATGATTTGGTCTGGAAATCATATAGGGCATGGTACTACAATTGGAGATCACACTTATATTTCATCACATCTTGTTATTTCGGGTCACTGCAATATAGGTCAGAGATGTTTTTTAGGAGTCAATGCGACAATAAAGGATTTTACAGATATAGGAGATGATGTTTTTATTTCCATGGGAGCAAATATTACTTCTAATATTGCATCTGGTTCAGTTGTATTAGCTAGAAAAAGCGATATTTACTCATCCGACGATAAAGTTGCTAAATTAATTAAGAAAAAAACATTTGGTGTTTAGTGATTATTATTACAAAAAAAAGCTCAGAAATTACTCAACATATCAGTAATGAAGAGCCTGTAATCATAGTCAAAAACTTTATTGAAGAAGATATTTGTAATCATGTAAGAAAATCTTCGCATCTTTTTACAAAAAAAAATACCCCAAAAATTGGTAATAGAAATAAAGAAACATTTTGGAGAATAGATGTTCTTCCATCAAAAGTCGAAACCGAAAGGATTTTTAGAACATTATGTATTTTTCCTAATGATAAACTATCTATAGTAAAAACAACGAATCCTATTTTTAATAAGATGGCAGAATTTCAAGATAAATATTTAGAATTTGGTCGTCACATTAATTCTAATATCAAAAGACGACCACAAATTCTTCATTATCCAATTGGCGGCGGTTTTTTTGATTGGCATTCACATAAGAGATTTCCAAATAACTATGGATTAATATTAAATCTTTCAAAAAAAGACAGAGACTTTCAACAAGGTCAAACAGAGGTTATATTGGAAAATAAGAAGGTTATTAAACTAGATGATTATACAGATATTGGCGATTTAATATTATTTAGATACGACTTAGCACATAGAGTGGCTCCGTGCGATCCAAAGGAAGATTTAGTATTTTCAGATAAAGGAAGATGGACAGCAGTTTTGCCTCTATTAAGTTAGTGTGAAATTGTAAAAATTGGTTATTTAAAACTGGAGAAATTAAATGAAAGGTTCTAAAAAAAAGACAGGATATAAAATGGAAACTAAAGCTACTGATCAGCAATTAAAGAATCGTGAAATATTATATAAGCTTTTTCAAGACCGTCCTATGTCAGATGAAGAATTATTAATTTGTCCTGGTTTATTTATGCGCAGCTCAGCACTTGCCAAAATTCTTTTTGTTAATGAGGCATACCAATTGATCCTAAATCAACCTGGAGTCATCGTAGAATTTGGTACATGGTGGGGTCAAAATTTAATACTGTTTGAAAATTTAAGAGCAATTTATGAACCTTTTAATCAGAGCAGAAGAATTATTGGTTTTGATACATTTACTGGTTATCCAAAAATCTCAATAAAAGATAAGAAGAGTGAGACAATAAAAGTTGGTGGATATAATGTATCAAAAAATTATGAAAAATATCTTAGTGAATTATTAGATTATCATGAAAAAAATAATGTTTTGGGGGCAATTAAAAAACACGAATTAATAAAGGGCGATGTTTCAAAAACTGCACCAAAGTATTTTAAGGAAAATGAAGGCGTGATTATTTCATTAGCTTACTTTGATATGGCTTTATATGAACCAACTAAAGTAGCTTTTAATTCTATAAAGCCCCATCTAATACCAGGAAGCGTACTTATGTTAGATGAATTTAATAACAATCAATACCCCGGTGAAACGATTGCTTTCAAAGAAGTATTTAAGGATAAAAAATACAAAGTACAGCTTTCAAAATATGTTACTGATAGAACTTTTATAATTTTTGAATAAATTTTACGCAATTGAAAAACAATATAAATTGGGAAAAAATTGGTTTAATAATTAAACCAGAGAAAAACTTACCATGGACACAGTCACATTGCATGGTACCGACACCTTACCACATGAAAGAGGGCTTATATAAAGTATATTTTTCAGGTAGGGATGCTAATAATGTTTCTCATATCAGTTACGCGGTGGTAGATTTAAATTTAAATGGTAAGGTTATTTCATACTCAAAAAAGCCCGTATTAAGCCCTGGAAAACTTGGTTGCTTTGATGATAATGGCGTTACCCCTTCTTGCATATTTAATATCGAAAAAAATAAGTTAGCATTGTATTACATTGGCTGGAATCCAGGTTCTACAGTTAGAATGCATCTTTTTGGGGGGTTAGCAATTAGTAATGATGATGGTGAGACTTTTACAAGATGGTCAGAAGCTCCAATCCTGGAGAGAAATAAAACAGACCCATATTTGAATACAGCTCCTTGGGTAGTCAAAGTAAAAAACGGATTTAGAATATATTATGTATCTGGTGATATTTGGATAAATAAAGATCTCCCAAGATACAATATTAAAACTGGTTTTTCAAAAGATGGAAAAAATTGGGAAAGAAGTGGGGAGGTATGTATTGATTTTAAAGATGAAGCTGAAAATGCACTAGCACGACCATATGTAATTTTTGAAAATAATATTTGGAAAATGTGGTTTAGTTATAAAGGTAATAATTACAGAATTGGATATGCAGAATCAAATGATGGTATAAAGTGGGATAGAAATGATGAAGGGTCTGGAATTGATGTAAGTCATTCTGGATTTGATAGCGAGATGATTGAATATGCAGCCATTGTTAAACATAACGAAAAGTATTTTATGTTTTACAATGGAAATAATTATGGTTCTGAAGGAATTGGACTCGCTGTAGAAAAAATATGAGAGTAGCTATTATGCAGCCGACATATTTACCCTGGTCTGGGTATTTTGGTCTCTTCAACTACGTAGATTTTTTTGTTTTCTTAGATTCTGTTCAATTTGAAAGACGATCATGGCAACAAAGAAATAAAATTAAATCATCATCGGGCTCCTTTTTTTTAAGCATACCAGTTCTTTCAAAAGGACTAAGAGAGCAAAAGATTAAAGATATTAAAATTGATAAAGAATCAAAATTTTTTGAAAAACATATAAAATCGATAACACAAAATTACAAAAGAACCTTATATTTCGAAGAATATTCAAATGAGATATTTCATAAAATACTCAATAATAATGGAAATTTGTGTGATCTTAATATTCAATTAATTTTAACAATTAATAATTTTCTTGGTATAAAAACAGAAACATGTAGATCAAGTCAATTAAAAATAACTGGCAAAAAGGGTCATCTATTAGCCTCAATTTGCACTGAGCTTGGTGCTACCGAGTATATATCACCACCAGGGTCAAAAGAATATCTAGATCAAACAGATATTTTTGAAAAAAATAATATTCCCATAAAATATTTTCAATTTAACCATCCGGTCTATACACAGCAATATAATGGATTTGAAAGTAATTTATCTATTATTGATTTACTAATGAATTGTGGCGATGAAAGTTTAGATATATTAAAGCAAGCTTCAAAAATTAATTAGATGGTTATTACAAAATAAATGAAATTAGCAATAATTCCAGCAAGAAGCGGTAGTACTCGGATTAAAGATAAGAATATTATTAATTTTTGTGGAAAACCTTTGATAACTTATTCTCTGCAGACAGCATCAGAATCTGGTATTTTTGACAAGATACATGTTTCAACAGACAGTAAAAAATATCAGAAACTAGTAAATGAACTAGGTTACAAAACGGATTTTTTAAGGGATCCTTTGTTAGCAATAAATTCAGCACCAATTACCGATATACTTCGATGGGTTGTTAAGAAATATCAAAGTATGGGAGAAGATGTTAGTGATGTTTGCATGATTCTGTCAACCGCACCACTAATTGACGGAAATGATATTAAATCAGCATATAAACTATTTTTAGAGCATGATAAAAAGTATCCAGTATTATCTGTGGCCTCTTTTACATCCCCTATTGAAAGAGGCTTTAAGATTGGAGAGAAGAATTTACTTGAACCAATATTTCCAGAGATGCTATCTAAGCATTCTCAAGAATTGTCAAAAACATATCATGATGCGGGCGCATTTTTTATTATAGATGCACAGCAATTGATCAACGATACGATAAAAGTTTATAAAAAATACCTTCCATATGTATTACCTAGACATAAGGTCGTAGATATAGATGAGCCGGAAGATTTGAAAATGGCAGAAGTATTGTATATTGGTAATAAAAAAATAACATAGAGTCTGATAATTTTGAATTTAGAAAAATATAGTGTTCTTGTAGTAGGAGCTGGCAGGATTGCTGGAGGATTCGAAAATTATTCTGATACAGAAATTAAATTAACACATGCATGGGCATATAGAGAGCACAAAAAATTCCAAATAAATGCATGCATTGAGCCAGACATAGATAAAAGAAAAGCTTTTATGAAAAAATGGTCCATTAAGAACGGTTTTTCTGATATCGCATCATATAAAAGTTCGGGTCTTAGTTGCGATATAATTAGTATTTCAACTCCCACAAACAGTCATTCGGAAATTATAAAACAATTTCTAGATACTCCTGTGAAAGCTTTTTTTTGTGAAAAACCAATTACAGATAGTATTGAGGATACAAAATTTATAGTTAATAAAATTAATGAAAAAAATATTCCATTTGCTGTTGGATACCTTCGTAGATGGAACAAATCAATAAATGAGATAAAAAATGAATTAGATAATGAAGAATGGGGTAAAATTAGATCTGTTGTAGGAATCTATTCTAAAGGCGTTCTAAATAATGGTAGTCATCTTATTGATACCATCGGTTATTTGTTGGGTGATCTCAGGATAAATGTCGTAACAGCAAAAAGAATTGATTATATGCCAGATGATCCAACAGTTGATGCCGCTATGTATTTAAAGGACTCTACACCAGTTAATTTAATAGGTACTGATAGTAGAGACTTCACTATTTTTGAATTGCACATATATTTAGAAGAAGGTGTAATTAGCATTGAGCAATCTGGGCTTGTAATAAGAAGACGTAAACGATTATCAGATAATATCTATCTTGGATATCAAAAGTTACAACTTGAATCACAAGAAGATCTAGCGCAAGAAAATCCATATATACCTGTTCTTGATAACTTAGTAGATTCAATAGAGAATCAGGGAATTTTGAAGAGCGGTATTATGAACGCATTTCATACACAATTATTATGCGATGATTTGATTAATCTATCTAAATCTATATGACTAAATTAGCAATATTAGGAGGTCAGCCGGTAGTAAAGAAACCTTTCTTACCGTTTAATACAATTGGTAAAGATGAAAAAAAAGCTGTGCAAGATGTTCTTGATACAGGAATACTTTCTGGTTTTGTTGGGGCCCCAAGCGAAGAATTCAATGGCGGTAAATATGTTCGTGAATTAGAAAATAACTGGTGTGAGAAATTTAACACTAGATATGCAGTAAGTGTTAATTCAGCAACATCTGGTCTTTATGCAGCAATGGGCGCTATTGGTATTTCTTCAGGAGATGAGGTTATTGTACCCCCTTATACGATGTCAGCTACTGCAATGGCTCCAGTTGTTTATGGAGCAGTCCCAATTTTTGCTGATATTGAAGAAGAAACATTTTGTCTTGATCCTGAATGCGTCAAAAATGCTATCACAAGTAAGACAAAAGCAATTATTGCTGTTAATTTATTTGGTCATCCCGCAGCACTACATGATTTAAAAATTATTGCAGAAACCAATAATATTAAATTAATTGAAGATAATTCTCAGGCACCACTAGCTATAGAAAAAAATAAGTACTGCGGAACTATTGGACATATTGGAATTTTCAGTCTTAATCGGCATAAGCATATTCAATCTGGAGAAGGGGGTATATGTGTAACAGACGATTCAAATTTAGCTGAAAGACTGCAATTAATTCGTAATCATGGGGAAAATTTAGTTGAACATCTAGATTTAAATAATGCTAAAAATTTAATTGGATTTAATTATAGACTTACAGAGCTAAGTGCAGCGATAGCCATTTGCCAATTAAATAAAGCAGAAAATATTATCGAAAAAGTTATTAAGCAGTGCGAAGAATTAACATCTGCGTTATCAGGAATTGATGGTATTACTGTACCGAAAGTCAGAAATCAGTGTAAGCATGTGTACTATGCTTGGCCAGTAAAGTTTAATAGTGAAAAAGTAGGTGTTAATAGAAAGTTATTTGCAGAAGCATTATGTGCAGAAGGTGTCCCAGTAAATCAGGGTTATGTTAAACCTCTATATCATTTACCAATTTTTGAAAATAAGAATACCAATGATTTATGTCCTGTAGCAGAGAGAATGTATTTTAAGGAAGAGCTAGGTTTTGGTATTTGTTCATATAATTTATCACATCAAAATATCAATATGATTGTCGATGCTTGGAATAAAGTATATGAAAACAAGGAAAAATTATTAATTCTTAATAAAGAAAGATAATGTCACGTATATTATTAGCGGCACATGATAGAGGTGGTGCAAATTTATTACTCCAGGTCTTCTATAAAGTAATTGATAAACAACATGATGTACGTTTTTATAAGGCAGGACCCGCAAGTAATGTGGAATCTAAGAATTCTTTTGATATTACAGAAAAAAAAGAGATCGTTGATAAGATTTTCAATGATTTTCATCCAAATCTTGTCATAACTGGGACTAGTAAATATTCAAACTTTGAAAAGCTTTTCTGGAGAAGAGCTGGTGAACTTGATATACCTTCAATTGCACTTGTTGATGCATGGATCAATATAAAAGACAGGCTAATAAAAAAAAATACTAAAATATTATCACAGCCAACAATACTTGGTGTCATTGATTCTAGTACTAAAAATCAAGTTGAGAAAGAGAGTTGGTGTAAATCTAAAGTATTAGTGACTGGTCAACCTCATTTAGAATCAATTATGGAATTATCAAAAAAAAATAGCAGAAAAGAAAAAAATAATACTTGTGAGATATTATATGTTTCTGAACCAATAAAGGAACAAGGGTTAACTAGCGATTTTAGATTTGACCAGTATGATATTTTAGATATTTTGCTTAAGAATATACCCAATGATAGAGATTATAAGATTATAATAAAGCCACACCCAAATGAATTGAAATTGAATTGGGAGAAGCACAAAGATTTAATCTCTAATAAAAATAATTTTAATATAGTAATTTCTGATCAAGATATAGATAATCTAATATTAAATGCTAATTTAATAGCAGGTTTTGCATCGATGTCTCTTATTGAAGCTGCTATTTTAGAAAAATCAGTGTTATCAATTCAGTTTGGTAATAATATTAATCCAAACCCAATATTTAAAAAGATATCTAATATAAAATTAGTAAAAGATACTAAAATGCTTGCCCCTATGCTGAAAATCTTATTAGATAATTCTTATAGATGTTCAGTTGATAAAGAATTTATGAATTATTTTACTGATTCAAATAAAAAAATATTTGACATAATTGCTAATGAGTTTGATATTCTATGAGTAAATATAGAGTTGTAATACGTGCATTCACATTACGTAGAGATGCAGCAGCTTCCATAATACTTTCGAAAATATTAGAAACTAAAGATTGCGATGTAGTCGTAGCTTCGAGTAGAAATTTTGTAAGATTAATTAAATTCTGGAATCCTGATGCTATTGTCATTGATAGCTTTAGTCAAATAAACAGATGTATGGAACACTCACCAACCTCTAAAATAATTCTCTTAAGTGGTGAGGGTGGAAATAAAAAATCTGCTAGTGAAGCAAAAATGTTTTCAAAAAACTTATCTGCATATAATAACGTAGATAAGATACTGTTATGGGGTAAAAAAACTGAAAGTTTTTTTCATGAGTTAATGCCAAAAGAGGACCATAGGAAGCTAATAGTATGTGGCAACCCTAGACTCGATCTGATTAAATTTAATCCTGAACTACAAAAAAATAGCAGGAAAACTATAGGTATTATTGGACGTTATCATACACTTAACCGCTATAATCGGGTCCCAGCAATATTCTCAATGCAGTTTTACCATAAAAAAGAAGGAATACTTTGGCAAGTTGAAAATTTTTTTGCAACTATCAACCTTGTCCATCGTATTATTTCTGAGACAAATTACACAATAAGCATAAGACCTCATCCCCTTGAGGCTCCTGAAGGTTATGATTTCATGTATGAACATGAACCTTTTAAAGGCCGAGTAGAAATTGATGACACCTTAGATTTAGCATACTGGACGTCAAGACAGAAATTTATAATTTCACCTTCTTCAACAAGTTTTTTTGAATCATATATATTAGGTATTCCAATGATAAATATAGATTATTTAACGAAAACATCTGAGATTATCAAGGGTATTACACCTCACGCTGCCTTATCACAAAATGTTAGTTATAATCCAAAAAGTTTTGATGAAGCAAGTGATTTGATATCAAATAATAATTTGAGACCTAAAAAAGATAGATACGCAGATGAACACTTGGATGAATTTCATGGATGGAATATGCAGGGATCAGCAATTAGTAGATGTGCAAATGAAATTATTAGGACTCTGAAAAATAGAAGAAAAAATAATATTTTTAAATTACCTCGTTTTTTATTAGATACTATAGATTATATATCTTTCAAAAGATCTATTAGACGCGATCCATTACATCCAAACTTTAGTTATTTCAAAAAATATCATAAAACACCAAATTATTATAATGATATTGCCTCAAATATTATTTTAAATGAGAATAAAGAGTTTAGTTCTAATAAAAAATGAAAATAAAGATTAATAGTTTAGATGCCATAATCTTCGATTTTGATGGGGTTCTAACTGATAATAAAGTGTATGTTTTTCAGGATGGGAAAGAAGCTGTCAAATGTAATAGGGCAGATGGGCTTGGATTTGATATTTTAAGAGAAAATAAATTACCAGTTTTCATCTTATCAACCGAAAAGAATGAAGTTGTGAAGTTTAGAGCAGAAAAACTTGGTGTACCTGCAATTCATGGTGTTGATAATAAAGGTGAAACACTAAAGAAACTCGTAGATGAATATAAATTTAGTTTAAATAAAATTATGTTTGTTGGAAATGATCTCAATGATATTTCTGCTATGGAGATTGTTAATTATCCTGTTGCAGTTGCAGACGCACATTCAGAAATTAAAAGTTTATCCTGTCATGTATTAGAATCTAAAGGCGGAGACGCAGTAGTACGTGAAATTATTGAATCTATTCTTATTTTTTAACAATATTTTCAAAGTTAAATGATTAATAAAAAAGATAGTTTAATTAATATAACAGAAGCTGAAAAAAAATCATTTTTTAGAGATGGTTACCATGTAATACCCTCATTACTTTCATGTGACAAAGCTAAGAGATTTAGATATGAAATAAATAAATTATTTAATTTTCCTGAAGAAGATATTAAATCAGAAGATATATCATATCGTACTTATGCATTAGCAGATGGGGTTACTAAAAAAAGTGAGTTTTGGCCAATAATATTTAATGAAAAACTATTAAGTACAATTCGGGGTCTTATTGGACATAATATACGTTATGTTCAGCATTCTGACTTACATATTAATCTTGGTGGGGGGAGATATCACAGAGATAGTTGTTGTCGAAAGTTTGGTACAGAACCAGATTGGGATGAATCAGTTGAACCATACAAAATTGTTAGAGTAGCAATATATTTATCTGATTATAAAGATAGTGGTTCCTCGCTCGAGTTATTACCATCCTCACACAAAAGAGAAAGTTGGTTAAATCAGATTGAATATACTATATGGAACAAGATAAGGGTTAAGTTCCGTAAACTTGGTTTAAATGAATTTTTACCCCATTGGTTTTTATCAAGAAAAAAAATAACAATTAAAACAAAGCCAGGCGACTGTATAATTTTTGATCAACGTTTGATGCATGCAGGTGGTGATCTTGGTAAAAAGGATTACCCAAAATATGCAATATATTTAGCCTTTGGAATAGATAATAGTCACACTAGAAATCATAGAAATTTTTATCAAGATAGACCTACATATGAAAAAAATATATCTAATGATTTAAAAGTTATGTTAAAAGAAAAGAACTTATTACTTGAGTAATAATTTAATTTAGGAGCGAATAAAATGACACAACCATTCCTTATTGCAGAAATTGGAATAAACCATAATGGAGATTTCGAATTAGCTAAACAGATGATTAAAGATTCTAAGGATGCTGGATTTGATGCGATAAAGTTACAAAAACGTACTATAGATCTGGTATATACAGAAGAAGATCTAAATTCACCAAGAGAAAGTCCTTGGGGTACAACTCAAAGGGAACAAAAAGAAGGTCTTGAATTTACCAAAGAAGAATATGATAAAATAAATAATTTTTGTAATGATATTAATATTCAATGGTCAGCTTCCGCATGGGACACAGAAAGCCTAAAGTTTATTGAAGCCTATAATCCATCTTTTCATAAAATAGCCTCACCAATGCTAGGAAATAAAGCATTACTGCGCGATGTCTCTTCTATTGGTAAATTAACATACATATCAACCGGTATGTCTACTTTGGATGAACTAGATGAAGTAGTAGAGATATTTAAGACTAGTGGCTGCAAGTTTGAGTTAATGCATTGTAATAGCACTTATCCTATGAAAGTTGAAGATGCTAATTTAAATTGTATCCCAATGCTAAGAGAAAGGTATGGAGTTAATATTGGTTACTCTGGCCATGAAACTTGCCTTGTTACTGTATGTTTAGTTGCAGTTGCGTTAGGAGCTACATCATTAGAGAGACATATTACATTAGATAGAAGCATGTATGGTTCAGATCAGTCAGCGTCAATAGAAACAAAAAAACTTAAGGATTTTGTTACGGCAGTTAAATCAGCTCCTAGCATATTAGGTAATGGAGAAAAGAAATTACTTGATACTGAAAAACCAGCACGAGAAAAACTAAGAAAAGTAGTTAAGTAAGTTATGAAGAAATTACAATGCATAATATTAGCTAGAGGCGGGTCAAAGGGGCTTATCAGAAAAAATTTAACTGACTTTTGTGGAAAACCATTACTTCAATGGACCGTCGAACAGGCACTTATCGCAAAACATGTAAGTTCAGTTTGGGTCAGCTCTGACAGCGAAGAAATTTTAAATTTATCGCAATCTTTAGGCGCTAATACTATTCTAAGACCAGACGAGTTTTCTGATGATACATCAACATCTGAATCAGCATGGCTGCATGCAATCAACTATATTGAAGAAAATAGCCATGATAATGTTAATGTTGTGTTAGCACCACAGTGCACCTCACCTGTAAGAGAGGTAAGAGATTTTGATGAGTCGATTGAGAAATATTTTAATGAAAAATATGATTCTCTATTTTCAGGCTCAATTGCTACTGATTTTAACTTATGGCGTTATAACGAAAATAAAGAACTATTTAGTTACACATATGATCATTCTGCAAGAGGAAGAAGACAAGAAAAGCCTTTACAGATTGTTGAAAATGGCTCCTTTTATATATTTAAAACAGACTTGTTAAAAAAATATAATAATCGGCTTGGGGGTAGAATTGGGGTGCACATAATGGAATT
>CEVL01105409.1_pt1 | contig 22185 bp, 32 predicted proteins | sample 427051 | NCBI WGS metagenome assembly CEVL01 (sample SAMEA2623673, study PRJEB7988) | marine metagenome | biome: marine biome (ENVO:00000447); feature: surface water layer (ENVO:00002042); material: "saline water (ENVO:00002010), including plankton (ENVO:xxxxxxxx)" | depth 5 m
GTTGATGACAACACCAAGGACACAGACACAACGGAGGAATCTAAATGATTATTCACAACAACATACCGCCACATCAGTGGCACCTGTTCGCACTCAACCTTGCATGTGACATGTGGACATCTGACTTCTACGATTTTCTTTCCAAACTAGATGGTGAATATGAGTGAAACAAACATCATCCTTGCAGTCATCGGGTGCGTTGGCTTACTTGCCACGCTCTCGGTGTACTCACGCGCAAACAAAGTAGTTAACAGGTATGAACGCAAAATCTCTCGATGATACTTACTTCATCAAGAATGCAATCGCATGTTGGTTGCATTACTTTCCTGAACACAAGTGGACTCCTATCTATAAGGAGTTGATCAAGAAAGATTGCTTTAACACTAAACCACAACCCGATCCTCCAAAGCCACGTGCAGCACGACGAAGAAAACCTACAACCAAGGACACACCCTGATCTTTCACAATCATCACGGCTGCGTGAGTACAACGTGACGCTATCTAGTGGGGAAACTATCTATATCCTCGCTCGAAACTCTGAGGAAGCAGCATGGCATGCCTTGGAATTGGCCGAAGATAGGTCACTCAAACTAGTAGATGTGAGACTCACCGATGAATGGTAAGAAACCATACTTCCCAAACAATTGGAAGCTATTCAAGGACGCACCTTCAGAAGCATTTGAACCTCATCCATTTATTGAGGTCATGGAATGGAAGGTTGCCGGATGGGAACTACCAGCTGATGTGTCCTGTCTAATCCGCACAACAAACCTCAAAACAAAGAAAGTCAAAGAGCATGTTTACAAACGTAAGCATGCGGCTGAAAACAAGGTGCGCAAATTAATGGCAAACGAAATGTATGAGTTCGTTGTCTGCACCCACGAAGCCATTCACCACGTACACCCAAACAACCGCATTGACGACGATGAGTAAAGCTACATTTAACTTTCGACTTGACACGCTGATGCATGAGATCGAAATGCATGAGCACCGTGAGGAATTGATCCAACTGCTGCGTGAACAGGTCGCGGACGAGAACAGTTCTTACTAGGATAGGGTGTTATTGGTCACCTAGATGAATCAAAAACGAGTCAACTTCAACATGCAAGAGCCATGCCATGCCTTACTCAAAAGTGCATGTGCACTTAAGGGCGTAACCGTTTCTGATTATGTGTACAAAATGATTCAAGAGGATTTTGCCGAACGTGTAAGAACGGATAACCAAATACAAACGATGTTCTTGTCTGGCAACTATCCCGTAGGTAGTAACGCTTATCGTCTAAAAGAACTTTTAATCGAGGAACTCAACCAGACCAATGATCCACCTGCCTGATCTTTACGTGACCATTGATAAGGAATCCTTTTTGGATATATCTATCCACATCGGTAGATTACGCCTAGAGTTGTCGGGTACACGCCCTTGGCATGCCCGATCCACTCGCAATTCAGTGCACGGACGCACGCCTAGACAAGGTTCATCAAGCCTTTGACATGCTGCGTCTGCTTGATCGAGAGATCCCCGGTCAACTGGTCAGCACCTTCCTGTACATCGCCTCACACGACGGCTGTCACAAGCAAGCGTTGGAACAGGAGCTGAACTTCACGACCGCATCATCCAGCCGCAACACAGATTGGCTGAGTGATGGGCGGATGGGTGTCAAGCACAAAGGCTTAGGGCTCATCACAAAGGAGCAAGACGGAAGGCGACAAAGACTTCGCCTCACACCTAAAGGCAAGCAACTTGCCAAGCAAATGAAATCCATCATTTATGGCTAAACAATTCACCTGGGGTGAAGCCGTAGAAACAACGTTGCGAACACGTCCAACGTGGCGTAACGGATCTGGTCGCAAGCCAGCGATCATCAACTGCGGTCACTTCACCCGACTCCAAGGACTCAGCTTCCCTTGCAATCGCATCAACGTCACCATCATGGAGGACATTGGTGTTGAGCTTGAGGAGGAAGGCAAGTCAGACGCCACGATCAACCGTGTTACGTCTGCTGTGTCCACTGTGCTCAACCACTGCCATCGGCGTGAGTTGTGCAACAAACCTCCGACGTTCACAAAACGTAAGGAGGATGAAGTACGCCTCACTTGGTTCTCCAAAGCTGAGGTTGATCAGCTCATCCACGCAGCGATTGACCCGTTCGATCGCAAGGACGTGGCAGACATTGTTGCCATGGCTGCCTACACAGGCATGCGACAGGGTGAGCTGTTGAAGATCAAGGCACGTGACATTGACTTAGGCGCAGGTCTGATTCATGTCGGTGGTCGCCCTGATCAACGCACCAAACCTGGCAACTACCGTGCCATTCCTGTCCACGAACGTATATCTGGGCTGCTCTCTGAGCGTCTTGAGTACCTCTCACCCAACGTGAGGGTGTTCGGGGATGAATGGAATGACAAGGACCAATTGCTCAGGTCGTTCAAGCGAGTACGTAAGTACGCAGGCTTGGATCCTTCCCTTGTCTTTCACAGCCTGAGGCATTCATTTGCCACGTGGCATGCAGAGGCAGGGACACCCATGCGAACACTGATGACGCTCATGGGACACAAGCGAATCGAGACCACCCTTCGCTACGCAAAGACCACGGACTCAGCCTTAAACGAGGCTATGGCTGCGATCTAAGCGTGTCTACCGGGTGCGCTGTGCTACCTTTTCTCGGTCGGAACGCCGACGTTCTCAGCGAGTCTCATCGCTGGAATCCCCACGCGGATGTGGCGGAATTGGTAGACGCGCTAGTTTCAGGTTCCTGAGCGTCTAAAATACGCATGTGGATAGGTCGGGTTGAGACGCCTGACCTTTCTTTCACAATCATCGATCCACTCCGGTATAGATCTAAATACCGGATCTAACGCGCATTCTTATTGGCAACTAAGGCAGAGATCCACGAGCAAGTGGAGCTTGAGCGTGAGCAAATACGCCAAGGACTCAAGCAACTACACGACAACCAAAGAAAACTAGAGGACAAAGAGTATGCGTCTGCAAGTGTGTATGGCGTGGCTTCTATTGAGCAGCTTCTGCCTCTTGTGGTCGGACGTATTCAGGAAACTGCTCTTGAACGGATAAAGAAAGGAAAAAATGGACGTTCCTTTGTTGAAATCCAAAAGTACCTGTCCGACATTGAACCTGAAGCTGCGGCTGCCATCGCTTGCAAGGTCACCTTTGACAAGGTGTTCAGCAACAAACCCAAAGCCAACCAAGTCCAAAGCGTCACGGAAGCGATAGGGCAGGCGGTCGAAAACGAGTGCATGATGCGGCACTACGAACGCAAAGTGCCGGGTCTCCTACACACGCTGAAGGAAAACTACTTCCACCGGTCCATCGGTACGCATCAAAAGGTCAAGGTCATCACGACGCTGATGAACCGCTACGACGTACCACACTGGGAGTGCTGGGGTCGAGCCAACCGAATCAAGCTTGGCAGTTGGCTCATTGACTGCATCATCGAAGCAAGCGGGTGGTTTACCCGTGAGATGAGGCAAGAGGGACGCAAGCGTCACAACTACATCATCCCAAGCACGCACTTCCTGTCCATTAAGGAAGAAGTGATGGCTACTGCTGAGCTGTTCAGTCCGTTGGCTTGGCCAATGCTGATCGAACCGAACGACTGGACCAACGAACGGCAAGGCGGATACCTGCTGAACGAAGTCATGCGTGGGTATGACATGGTTCGGCGTGCTGATCCCCGGTGTATACAGGGAGAAACACCAATCAATTTTCTGAACAAGATCCAGAAGGTTGGCTACACGTTGAACCCGTTCATCGTCGGTGTCGCAGAGACACTACTTGAACGAGGGATACAGGTAGGAAAGTTCATCCCTATCGTGGAGTTACCTCTACCACCTAAGCCTTACGACATTGCTGAGAACAAAAAAGCTCGGCATGACTACAACCGCAAGGCTGCGGAGGTACACAACACAAATGCACAAGCGTTTCAACGGTCATGTCGTACAAGGATGACCATGAACGCAGTGAAAGTATTCAAGGACAAAGAGAAATTCTTTATACCTTGGAGCTTTGACTACAGAGGTAGGGCTTACCCAATCCCTGCCTTTTTGACACCACAAGATACAGACTTTGGTAAGTCACTACTCAAGTTTTATGAGCAGTCATTCATGACTCCTGAAGCTGAGCAGTGGCTTGCCTTTCAAGTCGCAACAACATACGGCAAAGACAAGGACACAATGTCTGATCGTCTTGATTGGGTAGCCAAAAATCACAACCTTATTTCACGAATAGCAGAAGATCCAATTAGTAATCGACCTGAATGGGAAGGTGCTGAAGAGCCTTGGACTTTCCTTGCCGCATGTGATGAGTACTATCACTGTGTTATCAAATGTGATCGCACTCATACTTCACTACCTGTTGCCGTAGACGCTACATGTAGTGGTTTGCAGATACTTGCTGGACTAGCAAGAGATGCATCTACGGCTCGGTTGGTAAATGTTCTTCCGAGTGATAAACCTCAGGACGCATACAAGGTGATAGCTGAAGAAGCTAAACCACATGTACCTGAGTGTATCCGTCCGTACATGGACAGGAAAACGACCAAAAGGACCGTGATGACGGTGCCTTACAACGCAAAGCCTTACAGCAACAGGGGTTACATCCGTGAAGCGTTGTTGGAAAAGGGTGTTGAGGTTGAAAAGGATGACCTGACTGCAACTGTTAAAGCAGTGCGAGATGCCATGAACGTCATTGTTCCTGGTCCGATGCAGGTTATGAGGTGGATTGAATCAGAGGTGGCCGCGGCCATTGATCGTGGTGCTACAGAACTTCAGTGGGTCACACCTTCTGGGTTTGTCGTCACACAAAAGCTGATGAAGAAAAAGGTTCAAGAGATTGAGCTTCAACTTCTAGGCAGGTGTCACATCAGAATCGCTACAGAAGATGATGACAAAGTTGATAAGTCACACCACAAAAATGCAACCGCACCGAATCTAATTCATTCACTTGATGCATCCCTTTTACACCTATCTGCATTACGCTTCGACGCTCCGATATCCCTCATACACGACTCGGTTCTTTGTCGTGCTACTGACATGTCTGTTTTATCAGCCATTGTTCGTGAGACATACATGCACCTCTTTGCGGAGCATAACTACTTAACTACCTTTGCCCAATGTATTGGAGCAGAGACTGAACCACCGATGTGTAACACACTAGAACCCGCATCGGTTATTGAATCTACTTATTTTTTCTGTTAATGGCACGTACCATCTATAAAACTGAAGAGCCTGTTGTCCTTGAGGGATATCAAGCTGTAATGAAACCAAGCAAGTATGGCTTTAGCCTTTCTGCAATTATCGATCAGGATATGGCTGACCAGCTGGAAACTGAGCGTCCTGATAATCTCAAGTGGGCTGAGTCTAAACTGAAGAACCCGAAGCGTTCTGTTCTCAAGCCTGAGCCTTGGGAAGAGGTGTCTGAAGGTAAGTACAAAGTGAAGTTCTCTTGGAATGATGCTGCTAAGCCTGGCATCGTTGACACTGAGGGCACTGAAATCACTGACGAAAGCATCCCACTGTTTAGCGGTAGTAAGGTGAAGATCGCTTTTTACCAAAAGCCTTACATCCTCAAGGACGGTGTCACGTATGGCACCAGCCTGAAGTTGGTTGGCGTACAGATTGTGTCCCTTTCATCCGCCGCTGGCGTTGATGTTGGAGATATGGAAGACACGGACGTGGCTGCTCTGTTCGGCACGACCAAGGGTTACAAAGCAAATGAGCCCAACGTCCAGAACGATGCAGGTGAGCCTGAAGAAGACTTCTGACTGACCTATCCACATGCGTATGGCTTTCCGATCCGGTCTTGAGGAGAAGGTCGCTGATCTTCTCGTCGAGCTGGGTGTCAAATACGAATATGAAAGTACAAAGGTTCCCTATGTAATCCAACACTCATACACACCAGACTTCATTCTTCCGAATGGAGTTTGGCTTGAGTGTAAGGGTTACTGGGACAGTGCGGATCGTAAGAAGGTCAAGTCAGTCATCGAACAAAACCCTGACATTGATCTTCGTATGGTCTTTCAGGCACCCTACAACACTATCTCTAAAAAATCGAAGACTACCTATGCCAAGTGGTGTGAACGCCACGGCATTAAATGGGCGTCCTTCGCGACTATCCCCATTGAATGGCTCACATGAGCGACACAGAATTTGTAAGGCACATGCCTTGCGACCAGTGCGGGTCATCAGATGCGAACAGTTTGTACTCTGATGGCTCCACTTTTTGTTTTAGATGTCATGCCTATTCGCATGGCGACAATGACGTTATTCACAATCATCGCGTGTCAAATGTACGATTACAAGGATCAGCCGGAAGGTTGCAATCACGAGGAATCTCTGAAAAGACAGCTGAACTCTTCAAAACATACAAAGATGGAAAGGTCCTACGCCACTATTATTACGACAGCGCTGGAACGCTTGTCGGAGCAAAAGTAAGATCAACAGACAAACAGTTCAAATGTGAAGGAGAGGTCAAAACCCTATTTGGGATGAACCTCTTCAAACACAAGACGACTTCTAAGCAAAAGAAACTTGTCATCGTTGAAGGCGAGATGGATGCCATGAGTGTCTGGGAAGCGCAACCCAATTGGGATGTGGTTTCTATTCCGAATGGTGCGCCTGCTGCCAAAAAAGCGATCCAAAATAACTATGAATGGATCAACTACTACGACAAAGTAGTCCTATTCTTTGATAACGACGAAGCCGGTCAGAAGGCTGCAAATGAAGCCGCTGGTGTGTTACCACCCGGCAAGGTTTACATCGGCTTTCTAGACGATTACAAAGACGCCTCAGAGGCTTTACAGGCTGGTGACAGTGAAGCTGTACGAGCTGTTTGCAACTATGCACACACTCAATACAAGCCTGACGGCATCGTTGATGCCAAAAACTTACTTGACCTAATCACTACACCAACACCTCCATCAGATCATGAGTACCCCTTTCAAGGACTTCAAAGAAAGCTGCACGGGATCCGGTACGGAGAGCTTGTCACGATTACTGCAGGCTCTGGCGCTGGAAAATCCTCCTTCTGTCGGGACTTATGCGCTCACCTTCTTAACAAAGGAGAACGGGTCGGTTACCTGGCACTTGAAGAATCAAATCGTCGTACAGCTCTCGGACTTATGTCCGCAGCAGTTGGAAAAAGTCTCCACCTCGGAGAGCACGACCGATCTGAGCTAGTTGATGCGTTCGACAAAACTATCAACAAATGGAATCTACACCTATTTGATGGCTTCGGGTCATACGACCCGGATCACATTTACGAACGGATCGAATATATGGCATCCGGTCTTGAGACCCGTGTTGTCTTCCTTGATCACCTGTCTATCTTGCTGTCTGGCCTTGACGGCGATGAACGGCAAATGATCGACAAAACCATGACTAAGTTGAGGTCATTGGTTGAACGGACAGGCATATCTCTCTTTCTAGTTTCACATTTACGGAGAACAACATCTGATGTCAACCATGAAGAGGGAGCTAGGGTCACGCTTGGACAGCTCCGCGGATCTGCTGCTATCGCTCAGCTCAGCGACGGCGTTATTGCGCTGGAACGAGATCAGCAGAGTGGACCTGAACGAGGCTCTACGACTGTGCGAGTCCTTAAAAATCGATATTCAGGCGAAGTTGGCATCGCAACACAACTGACTTACGACTTAGACACCTGCAAATTCAATGAAACTGAACCAGACGAAGAATTCGATCCAACAACAGATTTCTAAACCAAATCCTCCCACGCCTGAGATGGTAAAGCGTGCTCAATTTGTAGACAAAACTTACCACTGGAAAAATGCTCGTATTCGATCTAGAGACTGACGGTCTATACGATGATGTTACCCGCATTCACTGTCTGGTCATTCATGACTCGGACACTAACCAAACCCTTGTTTACAACGACGAGGGGGATCAGGAGCCAATTGTCAGGGGTGTTCAACTCCTCCAGGAGGCAGAAATTATCTGCGGACATAATGTCATCGGTTATGACATACCTGTCCTTCAAAAAATCTACCCGTGGTTTGAGCCATCTGCCCTGGTTGTAGATACCTTGCTTTTGTCAAGGTTGTATCACAACGATATGTTGGAAAGAGATCTGAAACACAAGTGGAAACGTATGCCATCTCAGCTTTATGGGAGGCATTCACTTGAGTCATACGGTTACCGAGTAGGAGAGTACAAAGGCTCATTTGGTAAAGACACCGATTGGCAAGAGTGGTCCCAAGAAATGCAGGACTACTGCATACAAGATGTAAAAGTAACAACCAAATTATGCGATCACTTCCACCCCTACCTGACTGGGTCGCTCTAGAGCACAAGGTTGCACAAATACTCACACAACAGGAGTTACATGGATGGAGTTTTGACTCAACGGCTGCATGGAAACTTGCATCTTCTCTCAGAAAAGAGCTTGAACAAACTTGTGAAATACTACGCAACAGGCATCCTTTCGTCCAAGGATCAGAGTTCACTCCTAAACGAAATAACAAAACCTCTGGATACGTTGACGGATGTACATTCACCAGACTGAAAGAGTTAAACCCTACCTCTCGCGACCATATTTCATGGATCCTGCAAACATTTCATGGTTGGACTCCAACCCAGATGACACCTACTGGGAAGCCCATCATCGACGAAGTGATTCTCAAGGATATTGGGACACCGACTGCGATGGATTTCTTGAAGTGTCTCGATATTACGAAGAAATTGGGGATGATCTCGGAAGGCACGAACGCATGGCTCAAGCTATGTACGAGTGCTGATCGAATACATCACCACTGTTCAGTTGCAACAAATACGCACAGATGTGCGCACCGTAAACCAAACCTGGGGCAAACTCCAAGTGAACATGAATTCAGAAAACTATTCAAAGCATCTCCAGGCCAAATTATGGTGGGTGCTGATCTTGCAGGTATTGAACTTAGGATGCTTGGTCACTATCTTGGCCGGTGGTCTAACTCTTTTGCCGACACTCTCCTCAACGGCGACATCCATCAACAGAATGCTGACCGGGTTGGAGTTTCTAGGCGGCAAATCAAAACAATTACCTATGCCTTCATCTATGGTGCCGGAGACGCCAAAATCGGTCATTCCTATGACTCTTCCTTAAATGACCGTACCGCTAAGACTAAAGGTAAGGAAATCAGGGAAGCGTTTGTATCTGCTATTGATGGACTGTCGGAACTACTTGAGGCAATTAAAGAGGCGTCTAAGAAGGGCTTTATCCGGTCTATAGATGGACGCAAAATAAAGGTTGATAGTCCACACAAATCTTTGAACTACCTGCTCCAGTCAGGAGCCGGTGTAGTCGCGAAGCGGTGGATGGTTATCAACGACGACACAATTAAACAGACGGGTTTGTGCGCTGCACAGCTCGCATTTATACATGACGAATTGCAATTTGAATGCCACCCTGACCACGCAAACGACCTATCAACATCCTTGGTATATAGCGCTGCAGCGGCTGGCGAGTACTACAACTTACGAGTCCCCATCGAAGCTGAAGCCAAGCAAGGAAAAGACTGGTCGGAGGTCCACTAATGAAACTATTAGTTGACGCTGACTATATCGTCTATAAGTCTTGTGCTGGTGCTGAGACGGATATTGACTGGGGTGACGATGTCATCATGGTCGTCAGCAAGTTTTCTGAGGCGATGAATAACGTCCAGAAAGACCTATCGAAAATCAAACAACAGTTCCTGTGGGACACACCTGAAATGGTGCTGTTCTTTAGTGACTCCAAGAATTTTCGGAAAAAAATTTACCCCGATTACAAGGGTCATCGAAATAGAAAGAAGCCCTGCGGATATCGTCGGGTCATTTCAGCACTCAGCGATATGTACGAAGTTATTCGTATGCCTGAGCTTGAAGCCGATGATGCCATGGGTATCTATGCCACTGAACACCCTGGCAATGTAATCGTTAGTCCTGACAAGGACATGAAACAAATCCCCGGTCGTCTCTACAACATGGACGAGATGTTCACAATCACGCCTGAAGAAGGTGAGAAGTGGCACTACATTCAGACACTAGCTGGCGACCAAACAGATGGTTACAGCGGTGTTCCTGGTATCGGCATCAAGCGTGCTGTTGCATTGTTTGAAGAGCACGGTTACACGTGGGACACAGTTGTTAAAGCCTTTGCTGATAAAGATCTGGATGAAGACGTTGCACTAATGAATGCACGACTGGCAAAGATCCTTACCAACAAAGAATATGACGGACAAGTCATCCCCTGGTGTCCTACCGATGCCAGTGACAGAACTAACGATGGAGCAGAGCTTCAAGCTACGCAGGCTTGAGGATCTTCTCCCCGAAGCAGATAAGAAAGACATCATCACTATCTTTCTTGCTTTGCAAAAGCAGAACTTCTGCCTTGCTAACACCGTATCTAATCTTGTATCAAAGTGGCCCAATCACCCCTCCACTACACCCGAGGTCAAATAGAAGTCTGGGACTTCATTAGAGATCAGGGTCTAGGTTATCACCGTGGCAATGCTATTAAATATATTTGCCGAGCCGGTTTCAAAAGTATTCACACAGAGATTGAAGACCTTAAAAAGGCTATCCATTATCTTGAAAATGAACTCCACCACACAACATTGCACCTCGAACAGTCTGAGCGATCAAGCAATACAGTTCCGCTCAGCGTACGGGATTCAGAACAGTTCGGACAACCGGACTATGCAACTGACTTTGATCGATGAGGAATACCAAGAATTCCGTAGTGCATTCTACAACGAACCTTACGAGAATGAACTGAAAGAGCTTGCAGATCTTGTTTATGTTTGTTTTCAATACGCTGAAAATATGGAATGGGATCTAGAGGAAGCACTTGATCGTGTCCATAAATCAAACATGTCAAAACTTGGCTTAGATGGTAAGCCTATCCGCCGTGTAGACGGCAAGGTTCTGAAAGGACCTAACTATCAACCACCTATTTTGAACGATCTAGTTAATCCATGACCACATCATATATTTCTCGCACGGGACGTGTCCAATCTTGGATGGATAATCCAACGTCCAGACTGCCGGTGTCGTGCACGGTATTCACTGTTGAAGACTCAATGGAGGGTCTAAATGGAATTGAAGCAAGCTGGAAATTTGCTAGCCATGCTCTACGAAATGGAGCAGGCTGCGCGATTCACCTGTCGAAACTGCGACCCAAAGGAACGGAGTCAATTAAAGGAAATGACAAACTCATTGCCTCAGGTCCAGTCTCGTTTGCAAAAATCTATTCAACGCTAAATGAAATTCTACGGCGTGGAGGCACTTATCGTAACGGTGCGATTGTTTGCCATCTTGATTTATCCCACCCTGATGCTCGCGACTTTATTCTTACTCCTAGAACCGAACTACCGTGGGTCAAACGATGCATCAACATCACCCCCGAATGGTGGGAGGGGTGTTCGTTTAAGGAGGATCTCCTCTACGGAATTAAATCGGGTGACATTTGGCTCAACAAAGTAAAGTATGACAATGAAGGAAAACGAATCCGAGGCAACGTTTGCCTGGAGGTATACCTGCCCTCACGTGGAACGTGCCTGTTGCAACATGTCAACTTGGGTTCCTGTGAATTCGACGACATCCCGCGAGCTTTCTCTGAAGGTATGCAGGAGTTGTGCACCCTCCACGGTCGAACTGGTGTTGGCGATTCAGGGGAATATCTCCCAAGCGACACAGACCGACAAGTCGGACTCGGCATGCTCGGACTGGCAAATCTCCTACGGCGGTACGGCGTAACTTACGAACAATTTGGACGCGCTCTAGAGCAATACAACAACGGTGAGATCATTCGATCCCCTGCCTTTGAGCTTGTATCACAGATCGCTTCTGGTGTTGAACTTGCTGCGGGTGTTGCTCGTAGAAACAACATGGTGCGTGCGTTTGCAATTGCACCTACAGCCAGCTGCAGCTATCGCAGCAAAGACCTGGATGGCTTCACTGCCACTCCTGAGATTGCACCACCTATCAGCCGGACGGTTGACCGTGATAGCGGTACGTTCGGTGTACAAACCTATAACTATGGCGACGTAGAGATCGCCTCTCAAGTGGGCTGGGAAGCCTACAAGCGTGTTGCCGATGGCATCATGACTCTACTTAATGAGACTGGACTTCTTCACGGTTACAGCTTCAATTCGTGGTCCGATGTGGTCACGTATGACGAAGCATTTATTGAAGAGTGGCTTGAATCGCCCCAGACTTCTCTGTATTACTCGCTCCAAGTGATGGGCGATGTACAAGATAAGACTGATGCTTATGCTGCTCTTGATGAGGCTGAGGTTGATGATTATCTTGCATCCCTATTCAACGATGGTGAGCTGGAACCTCAATGTGACTGTCAAGAATGAATCCTTACGAAAAACTTCTCAATCGAAAAAGAAAATGGACACCAGTACAGACAACTGCTGGTACATGCAAGGAGGGTGCGGAAAAAGCAATCCACCGTGCCCTTGCTTTGCGGCATATGGAACTACCTGTGGGAGATTTTATTAGTGATGCTCTGGCCTCTGAAGTACCAAGCCTCGCACGGGAGGTATTGGTATCCAACGTCAAAGACGAACAAAATCACGACATCGCACTTGGTTACATCGCCAATGCTTACGGCGTTGATGAACAAGCTGAGGCGGAAGCCCTACGGCTTAAGTCCGCGTGGGAGACACATCCTGATCACACGATCACCAAAGCATTGGTGGCCGAACGTGCGATCTTCTTTGTTCTTTTACCATTCTTTCGCTTTAATGGTGACGCTGGCATGAGGACCGTTTCAGCGGATATCAGCCGAGACGAGCAAATCCACGTGGCGGTCAACTCACTGGCACACACCGAGCTGGGTTACAACATCAGCCCCTCTCTGGACAAGCTCCGCAAAGCAACAATCAACTGGGTGATGCAACCTCTCAAGGTTGGTGCATCCGACAAATATTTAGACAAAAAATTTTGGCTGGATTCTAGCGATAGGTTGATGTACGAAGGTAAAGCACCTGAACTTTCTGAAACCAAAGCTGCTCGGATGCCAGCATTCTTCGAGCACAGCAATGTCAACCTCCCTCAATACGCTTGAAGTCTTTGGCATGGAAGCCAGGGCTTTGATCCACCAACTAGATGAAAACTTTCCTGTCGTCACTCCTTCGCCGGACGATTCAATTGAAAAAATTATGTATCGGTCTGGTCAACGAAGTGTCGTTGAGTGGATCAAAGAAAACATGGAGACTTAACAATGCCCCTTACCAACATCAATGAGGATGATGCACAAATCCCTAATGTAATTCATGAGGATTGGCAGGCTGATGTAAATGACTACAGTTTCTTTGGTCAAAATTGGCAAGATTACAATCCCTACCCAGAGGAACAAGACGTTCCTTCGGGTGTTCGCCAGGGACAACACGATGATGAAACAGTAACCGTATTTGTTGATCCTCTTGATACTATTGAGGATGATATGGTTCGTAATTCCATCACTTCTCTACGTGCATGGGGTCAAGGTCCAGTCCTTGCTGCTATGAAAGGTCTTGGCATATTTGAAGTCAATGACCAGGAAACTGCTGATCAGGTAGTTAACTGGTTGGGTGAAAATTATAATAACATCTTTGATGGTGTTTATGACTTCAGCGATCTACCCACCATAGACGAAGAGCAGCTCAACTACACTCCGGTAGAAATGGATCTCACTTACGAACCTAAATATCCTGAGTCTGAAAAAACTATACAAAAGGCTTTTGGAGGAACGGCATACGCGGGTAAACCTTCACCAATTTCCTTGCAAGACTACTCAGAAGTTGTAGAAACTAATTCTTTATACGATCTCTAATTATGGCATACGGTAGAAGTACTATTGGTGATTACGAGCGTAAGAACCCTATTAAAAATTGGCTGTCAGCATATCAAGGACCACATGGTGGACTTGGGATGATGTCTTATCGCGCACTTAAGCAAGATGGATACAACCCAATGACCATTCTCAATGCATTCGCTGGTTCAGGACTCCCAGGTATTGGGTGGCGTATGCAAGCAGCAATTGCAAAAGATATGCAACCGCCCCCGCCCCCGGCTTACACACCACCGGCTTACACTCCTCCACCAGTTCCTGAACCCAAAGCTCTGACCACTGAAGGTACAGCAGTTGGTGGTTCAGCACAGGGCGTCAAGATCAAACGATCTGATGCATCTAAAAAAGGTAAAAACACAAAAGGCACACGTTCACTCAACAGAGCACAACGTAATGCCAACATGCAAATTAACACATTGAATCTGGCATGAACGCAAAGAAGCGGTATGACGTTTTAAGTTCTGAGCGTTCTCAATTTCTCGATGTAGCAGAACAGGCAGGTAACCTTACTCTTCCTTATTTGATCAGAGGTGAAGAAGATCCCTCTGGTGGTATGCGTAGTCTCAAGACACCTTGGCAATCTATTGGTGCTAAAGGTGTTGTGACTCTTGCAAGTAAATTGATGCTTGCACTACTCCCTCCACAAACAAGCTTCTTTAAGCTTCAAGTGGACGATCAAATGCTGGGTGAGTTGGGTGGTGATCCTTCTATTAAGTCGGAGCTTGACCTTTCGTTTGCCAAGATCGAACGTACCATTCTCGAATCAATTGCAGCATCTGATGACCGCGTTGTCGTGCATCAGGCTTTGAAGCATTTGGTTGTGACTGGCAACGCTTTGATCTTTATGGGTAAGAAAGGTCTGAAGCTCTACCCTCTTAATCGCTACGTTATAGATCGTGATGGGAACGGCAACGTAATTGAAATCGTCACAAAGGAACGAATCAACAAGACACTGATTAAGGATCTACTTCCTAAGGAAGAACCTAATCGTGTATCAGATGAGTACAACGCTCAAGCAAATCAGTGTGATATCTACACACACGTAAGACGAGACAACAATCGTTTCGTCTGGCATCAGGAAGTCTACGGAAAGATACTTCCTGGATCACAAGGTAAGGCTCCTCTGGATGCTAACCCTTGGATCGCTTTGAGGTTCAACACAGTAGATGCTGAGCCTTACGGCAGGGGCAGAGTTGAGGAATTCATGGGTGATCTTCAATCCATGGAATCCTTGAGTCAAGCTCTTGTCGAAGGTTCGGCAGCAGCGGCTAAGGTCGTCTTTACAGTTAGTCCCTCAAGCACAACTAAACCATCCACACTTGCACAAGCTGGTAATGGTGCAATCATTCAAGGTCGTCCCGATGACATTGGTGTTGTACAAGTAGGTAAGACAGCAGACTTTGCTACTGCTTATCAACTCGCACAGACACTCGAACGTCGTCTAAGTGAAGCATTCTTGATTCTCTCTGTACGTCAGAGTGAGCGCACTACAGCGGAAGAGGTGCGGATGACACAAATGGAACTGGAACAACAACTTGGGGGACTCTTCTCCTTGTTGACTGTTGACTTCCTTGTTCCATATCTCAATCGTAAATTGTCAGTGTTCCAAAAGACTGGCGAGATTCCCAAGATCCCTAAGGGGATTGTTAAACCTACTATTGTTGCTGGTATCAATGCATTGGGCAGAGGTCAAGACAGAGAAAGTCTTGGTCAGTTCATGGGAACCATTGCACAGACTCTTGGTCCTGAAGCATTGATGCGTTACATCAATCCTGATGAAGTCATCAAACGTCTTGCTGCCTCACAAGGTATTGACATTCTCAACCTTGTTAAGACACAAGAAGAGTTGCAAGCAGAAATGCAACAACAGATGCAACAACAGCAGGGTATGGAGCTTACTAAACAAGCAGGACAACTTGCTGCTGTTGACCAAAAGGCTGAAGAAGCTGCGATGGCAAACCAGCCTGAATAATATCTATTACTAATGACAACCCTTACTTACGACTCATCCGAGTCAGATTCTGGTGAGCTTAATGCTGAAGAGCAAGACTCTTTGGCTGTAGGCGAACAGATGGAAGCCGAGCAAAACTCTTTGCTGGCTGGTAAATTCAAAGATGCTCAGTCTCTTGAGTCAGCATACTTAGAACTACAAAAGAAACTCGGATCCTCCACTGAGCCTGAACCTCAAGATACTGAAGAGCCACAAGAGGAAGTTAATTTCCTTGACACCTTGTGGACTGAATCACAAGATGAAATCTCTGAAGCTACACAAGAGAAGCTCCAAAGCATGGATGCTTCTGAACTAGCAAAGATGTATCTTGAATATAGAAACAATGTAGAGCAGTCCCAACCGACACAGTCAACAGAATTCTCTTCTGAAGATATTGCTTCGCTACACCAAAGTGCTGGTGGTGAAAAAGAATATCAAGCAATGCTTGGTTGGGCCAAAGACAATCTTAGTGAACAAGAGATTGAGATGTATGACGCAGTGATGGATCGCGGAGATGCACAATCAGCTTTCTTCGCAATCCAGGCACTTCGTTATCGCTATCAAGATTCAGTTGGCACTGATGGTCAGATGCTTACTGGTCGTGCTGCAACGGAATCTAAGGATGTCTTCCGTAGCCAAGCTGAGCTTGTAAATGCAATGAGTGATCCACGATACGAAAGTGATCCTGCATATCGCTCTGACATTCTTTCCAAACTCGATCGTTCTGATCTTAACTTCTAAACCTTATTTATTCTTACAATGAAATCTATTATTGCTGCCGGTTTCCTCCTCGGCTGCGCTCAAGGCGCTATTGCTGGTCCCTACGCAAACGTTGAAGCCAACTCTGGTTTCGTCGGTTCTGATTACGGTGGCACCGCTACTGATGTCCACGTTGGTTACGAAGGTGATAACTGGTACGTGCAGGGTGGTCCTGCTCTGCTGGCACCTGATGAAGGTGACGGTGATGTTGAACTGTCTGGAAAGATCGGTGGTAGCTACCCCGTGAGCGAAGCACTGTCTGTGTACGGAGAATTCTCTTTCCTCACTGGCGATGACGACAACAGCTACGGCACCAAGGTTGGCGCTAAGTACAACTTCTGATGAACGATACCCAAATCTGGCCCTCTGAACCACGCATGTACATGGAAGACGTAACTGTTACACATAACGAAAAAGCTGAAATGCTCAATGGTCGCCTGGCAATGCTGGGTGTAATTGCAGCTCTTGGAGCTTATGCACTAACTGGTCAAATTATCCCCGGAGTCTGGTGATGCCCATGGTTAACGGCAAGAAGTATCCTTATACCAAAGCTGGTATGAAGGCTGCTGCCACTGCTAAAAAAAAGAAGTCCACGAAAAAACCTGCTGGTAAAAAGTACTGATGGCTAAGCGAGGATTGTATGCAAACATCCACGCTAAGCGTAAGCGTATCGCTGCTGGCAGTGGTGAAAAAATGAGGAAGCCTGGTTCTAAAGGAGCACCCACGGCTGCGAACTTTAAACGCTCCGCTAAGACTGCTAAGAAAAAGTAGTTAAGTTACAGCCCTCCACTGGACGTGAGCCTTGGGAGGGCTTCATTAAAGTGCTCAAATACATACCTTTGGAAACATTTACCCCGCACTTTTAATGACCGCTGTACTTCAACAACAACAGAGGTCTACCTGGGATGAGTTTTGCTCCTGGGTAACCTCAACTAACAATCGACTTTATGTTGGCTGGTTTGGAATCTTGATGATTCCTTGCTTGCTGGCTGCCACTATTTGTTTTGTAACTGCATTCGTTGCAGCACCACCTGTAGACATTGATGGAATCAGAGAACCAGTATCCGGATCCCTCATGTGGGGAAACAACATCATATCGGGAGCCGTCGTTCCGAGCAGCAATGCCATCGGACTTCACTTCTACCCAATTTGGGAAGCTAATACACTTAATGAATGGCTCTACAACGGGGGTCCATACCAACTTGTCGTGTTCCACTTCCTCATTGGCGTCTTTGCTTACATGGGACGCGAATGGGAACTTAGCTATCGACTAGGGATGCGCCCTTGGATTTGTGTTGCTTACTCTGCTCCGGTCGCTGCGGCGACTGCTGTCTTCCTTGTTTATCCTTTTGGACAAGGTAGTTTTTCAGACGGTATGCCTCTTGGCATTTCCGGTACTTTTAATTACATGCTTGTTTTTCAAGCGGAACATAACATCCTCATGCACCCCTTTCACATGTTGGGAGTTGCTGGTGTATTTGGTGGTTCTTTGTTCTCGGCTATGCATGGAAGTCTTGTTACTTCTTCGCTTGTCCGTGAAACGACTGAAACTGTTTCGTTGAACAATGGCTACAAATTTGGACAAGAGGAAGAGACATACAACATCGTCGCCGCTCATGGCTACTTCGGACGATTGATTTTTCAATATGCATCTTTTAACAACTCTCGGTCGCTGCATTTCTTCCTCGCAGCTTGGCCGGTTGTTGGCATCTGGTTTGCCGCCCTCGGCGTCAGCACCATGGCCTTCAACCTCAACGGATTTAACTTCAATCAATCCATTACTGAGAGTCAAGGTCATGTGGTGAACACATGGGCTGACATTCTCAACCGTGCCAACCTCGGCTTTGAGGTGATGCACGAGCGGAATGCACATAACTTCCCGCTTGACCTTGCATCCGTGGAGTCAACTCCCGTGGCACTTATGGCACCTGCCATTGGCTAACTAATTCGTACGTTCATCCAATGTTTGATCTCTCCATCGACGATGGTGCTGCCCGTATTATCAGGGACGCTTTAAAAGAATACAAAAGAAACTGGTCTGGTGGTCGTCCACAAGAACAGATTGATATTGAGTTTTTAGAGACACAGTTCAATCGTATGGTGTTGGAGGCAGAGTTGGACGCATGACCTCCTAAGCATGGAACGGGGCTTAGGTTTATTCAGGTACGAACTTATGTCCAACATCGTTATCCGCTACATCGCAAACGCTAAGAAGAAAGCAGAAAACTATAAAGTTGATGCTCTTCGTTATCGTGGTGTAGTTTACAAACAACTGGTTAAGTAAGCTTACAGGGAGGTGCAAGTCCTCCCGCCAGTATTGGCTTTGGCCCTTACGAGGATACCCTTAGCCGTCTAGACGGTGGGATAGACCACAACAAAAAATTTCCAAGATCTTGGAGTCGGTTATAAAAACACTTACTCCTATTAATGGCACAACAAAATTCTACTCTGGTCACTAATCTTACACGGCCAGGTCAATCTAATAGCACGGGTGATTCTCGTGCCCTATATCTCAAGCTGTTTTCCGGCGAGATGTTCAAAGGCTTCCAGCAAAATGCGATCGCTCGTGACCTTGTCATGAAGCGTACGCTGAAGAATGGTAAGTCTCTTCAGTTCATCTACACCGGTCGTACGACGGCTGAGTACCACACCCCCGGAAATGCAATCCTCGGTAACACCGACGGTGCACCCCCGGTGGCTGAGAAGACTATCACCGTTGATGATCTTCTCATCTCCAGTGCATTTTTGTATGATCTCGATGAAACTCTGGCGCACTATGATCTGCGCTCTGAAGTATCTCGTAAGATCGGATATGCACTTGCTGAGAAATATGATCGTCTGATCTTCCGCGCTATTGCTCGCGGTGCACGTCAGGCATCTCCTATCACCAAGACCAACTTCGTTGAGCCTGGTGGTACTCAGATTCGTGTTGGTTCTTCTACCAATGAATCTGATGCATTCTCCTCCTCTGCTCTGGTTACTGCGTTCTATGACGCTGCCGCTGCTATGGATGAGAAAGGCATCTCGCAGGACGGGCGTGTGGGGGTTCTCAACCCACGTCAATACTACGAATTGATCCAGGCTGTTGGTTCCAACGGACTGGTGAACCGTGATGCACAGGGTGGCGCTCTTCAGGGCGGCAACGGCATCATCGAGATCGCTGGTATCAAGATCTACAAGTCCATGAACATCCCGTTCCTTGGCCGTTATGGCACCAAGTACGGCGGTACGACTGGTCAGACTGATCCTGGTAACACTGGTGACTTCGTGAACCCTGCTGTGGAAGATGCTTCCGGTGCTACTACCGGCATCAATAACGACTACGGAACTGCCTCTGAGTTCGGTTCTGTGTCTGCTGGTCTGATCTTCCAAAAGGAAGCAGCCGGTTGTGTTGAAGCTATCGGTCCTCAGGTCCAAGTAACCAGTAATGACGTGTCCGTGATTTATCAGGGTGACGTGATTCTGGGTCGTTTGGCCATGGGTGCAGACTATCTGAACCCTGCTGCCGCTTGTGAACTGTATGTCGGTGCTACTGCTCCTTCTGCATTCTGATAATTCGTTCTTTATGGGGATCCTTCGGGGTCCCTTTTTTTTAATTATATGGCTTTTCCTACCACTAATTCTGCACAGGAACTACCTGCTGTAAATCAAATACTGCAGTCATGTGGTCAAGCGCCTGTGACTACTCTTGATCAAACCAACCCGGACGTTGCGATTGCTTATAGCACCCTTTTACAGGTGTCTCAAGAAGTCCAGGCTGAAGGATGGAGCTACAACATTGAATACGATTACGAGTTCACCCCTGACACCAATAACGAAATCCTAATTCCTAACAACGTACTGCAACTAGACCTTGCACCCGAGTACACAACTATGGATGTAGTTCGGAGAAACGGCAAGCTTTACGATAAGGTCGAGCACACGTATGCCTTCACAGATAAGGTTAAGTGTGATGTTGTCTGGTTGTTTGATTGGGTTGATCTTCCTACACCAATTCAAGATTACATTGTAGCTAGAGCTGCTTCAATTGTTTCTTCTCGGATTGTTGGAGATACAACTCAATTCCAAATGCTTAGCCAAAAGGAAGCGTACAACCGTGCGATGGCTTTGGAGTACGAATGTAATCAAGGTGACTACACCTTCTTCGGACATCCGAGAGGTAACAACGCATATATCAGTTACAAACCCTATCAAGCCTTGTATCGCTAATGGCAGCAGTAACACAACGAATAAACAACTTTCTAGGTGGTGTTAGTCGCCAACCTGATTCTAAGAAACTTCCAGGTCAGGTACGTGAGTGTCTTAATGCTTACCCTGACCCAACCTTTGGACTTGTTAAACGTCCAGGTTTTAAATATCTAGATGTTCTAAAGGACACTGGTGGTTCTGCTTTTTCATCAACAGCATTAGATAATGCTAAATGGTTCTACATCAATCGTGACAATGATGAACGATACATTGGTTGTATTGCTGGTACTGATATCCACATTTGGAATGCCATTGCTGATAGCAACGGTAACTATGTTAAAGCTACAGTTACTTACTCCAACAACGGCGTCAGTAATTACAACCCCACAGCGTACCTAAATACTACCAAAAAAAATTACAGCGTACTTACCGTACAAGACACGTCGATCATCACCAATTCGACATTTACTGTAACCAAGAATGCTGACCCTGCCTACACCTCAGGTCTTCAACATACGGTCAAACTGACAGGTGTTGAATACAGTGCTAACTACACAGTTACCATTGGCAGTCAATCATTCACGAAGCTAACTCGTAATGCTGATAACTTTGGTACGACTGGTGCTAACAAAGCACTGGCTGCTGACGATATCCTTACTGACCTAGAGACAGGTATCAACAACCTAAACATCTCTGGTCTGACTGTTACTAGGCTTGACACCAGTCTTGAATTGGTGAGCACTACAGCTGTCACTGTCACAGCTATAGGTGGTAAAGACTCAACTCTTCTCCAAGCATTTTCCGATCAAGTTGAGAATGTAAGTAAACTTGCTGAGCAGTCCATCCAAAACAGACTGGTCAAAATTATCAATACAGAGTCTGCTAGTGATACTTACTACGCTAAGTTTGTAGCTAATGATGGCACTTCGGGTCCAGGGTTTTGGGAAGAAACTCTTGGTTATGGAATGTCAAATGGACTTAATGTCACGACGATGCCACACGAGCTGGTTAATACCGCTCTGAATACCTTTGTCTTCCAACCCGTAGCCTATACAGCACGCCTTGTGGGTGATGACACTACGAATAGTCATCCCAGTTTTGTAGACAACAAAATTCAACAGGCATTCTTCCACAACAATAGGCTTGGCTTCCTGACTTCAGACAATGTGTCTATGAGTCAGACTGGTGAATTCTTCAACTTCTATCACATCTCTGCTCTTGCTCAGACTGATGCTGACCCCCTTGATATCAACTGTTCAAGCATCAAGCCTGCAGTTCTCCACGCTGTAACACCTACAGCTCAGGGTCTGATTCTGTTTAGTAAAGCACAGCAGTTCATCATGTTCTCTGATGATCAGGTGTTGACACCTACATCAGCGATCATTAGAGGTATCTCTAACTACGAAATGGATCCCGA